>Ga0126312_10001017_pt1 | contig 17969 bp, 17 predicted proteins | sample Plot104A_FD_92537 | JGI IMG/M metagenome (GOLD analysis project Ga0126312, IMG submission 92537) | Serpentine soil microbial communities from UC McLaughlin Reserve, CA, USA - Plot104A | ecosystem: Environmental > Terrestrial > Soil > Grasslands | place: USA: UC McLaughlin Reserve, Lake County... | reverse complement strand
CTCTCGCTCAGCGGCGCTTCCTCCGGCGGACGTCGATCCTCGAGGTGCTGACGCGTCCCGTCTGCAACGCGGTGCTCCAGGTGGGCAACTCCGGCGGCGCGCTGAAGTCGCTCGCCCGAGCCGATCTCGTCGTCGTCCCCGTCGAGGGTTCTCCCGGCGCGTACCGCGTGCCTCGCCTGCTCCGGGACGTGCTCGAGCGGGAGCTGCTGGCCGAGAAGCCGGAGCTGATCAAGGCGCTTCACCGCCGAGCTGCCGACTGGTACGAGGCGAGGGGAAGCCTAGAGCGCGTGCTCGACCACGCCCGGCGCGGGGGAGACGCGGAGCGCGTCGCGGCGACGCTCGTCGCGAGCGCCGTCCCGCTGTCCGCGCGCGGTCGCACGGCCGCGATCGAGCGCGCGCTCGCGGCCTTCGATTCGGTCTGGCCGGTCGAGCGGTACCCCCCGGTTGCGCTCCACGGCAGCCGCATTCACGCGTTGGCGGGCCGGACGGCTGACGCCGAGCGGTGGCTTGAGCTCGCGGCGGCCGGTGCCCGCCGGGGCGGCCGAGAGGCTGCCGCGTTGCGCCCGCGGATCGCCGTCGTCCGCGCCCTCCTCTGCGGCGACGGTCCCGAGCAGATGCTGGCCGACGCGCAGGCGGCGCTCCGGAAGCTACCGCCGTCGAGCCAGTGGTTTCCGAGCGCCTTGCAGGTCGCCGGCATCGCCGCCTTTCTCCTCGGGGCAGACGGCGACGCGGATCAGCTGCTCGTCCGGGCGGCGGCGGCCGCTCATGCGGCAGACCTGCCCGCCACCGAGGCGGCCTCGCTGAGCCAGCTGTCGCTGCTCGCGCGCGCCGGCGGCGACGCAGATCGCGCTGACGAGCTCGCGTTCCAAGCGCTCGAGCTCGCCACGGCCCTCGATGACGATTCCACCGCAGCGCTCGCGTTGGCCGCCGGAGCGCAAGCGTCGCTGCGGCGGGGTCGCTGGGCGCAAGCCCGAGAACGCGTGTCCGAGGCCGAGCCGCTCGTGTCGGCGCTGCCGGATTCGATTCCGTGGCTCGCGGCCGGCGCCCGGCTTGCGCTGATCCGCAGCTACATCGGCTTGCGCGACGCCGCGGCCGCGCGCGCGCTGCTCGACGGCACGATGCGCCTGCTCGCGGTCCGGCCGCGACTCGACGTCCTCGTCGCAGAGGCGGGCAAGCTCTCTCAGGAGACCGCGTCGCTCGAGCTGGAGCAACGACCGCGCGGTGCCCTCACGCCCGCGGAGCTCAGGCTGTTGCCCCTGCTCGCGACCCATCTCTCGTTCCGCGAGATCGCCGAGGAGCTGCGGGTCTCGCGCAACACGGTCAAGACGCAGGCGATCTCGATCTACCGGAAGCTCGGCGTCAGCGGGCGCAGTGAGGCGATCGCCGCCGCCGGCGTGACTGGCGGATCCGGCTAGGCGATGGCCGCGACGAGACGCAGCTCGAACGTGATTCCGCTCCCGTCCGGGCGCGTTCCCACGCCCGCGCGAGGGCCGAGTCTGCCTTTCGACGTCGATGAGTCGAAGATCCGCGTCCCCGCGCTCAAGGCGGGGCTCGTCTCGCGGACACCGCTCGTCAACCGGCTGCGGGTCGAGACGACGTCGCGGCTCGTCACCGTTACGGCGCCGGCCGGCTATGGCAAGACGACGCTCTTGGCGCAATGGGCGGGTCGCGATCGCCGCGGGTTCGCCTGGGTCTCCATCGACGAGCGCGACCGCGACCCACTCGTCCTGCTACGGCACGTCGCGGCGGCTCTGCACGCGATCGAGCCGCTGGACGTCCACGTGCTCCAAGCGCTCGTGCGGCCCGAGTCATCCCTTTGGTCCGCAGCCTTGCCGCGGGTCGCGAATGCGTTGGCCTCAGGGCCTGCGCGGGTGCTCGTCCTCGACGACCTCGACGTGCTGCGTTCGCTCGAGGCGCTCGACGTCGTCTCCGCCCTGGCAGACCAACTCCCCGACGGCGGTTTGCTCGTCGTGGCCGGCCGGACGCAGCCGCGCCTGCGGGTCGCGGCTCTGCGTGCCGCAGGAACGCTGCTCGAGCTCGGCGCCGACGAGCTTGCGTTGACGCCGCGAGAGGCGCAGCGTCTGCTGCGTCACACGGGCGTGGAGCTCCAGTTCGACGAGCTGACGAGGCTGGTCGGTGCGTGCGAGGGATGGCCGGCCGCCGTCCATCTCGCAGCACGCAACCTACGCGACGGCGGCGACGAGGCACCGGAGGAGCGCGTCGCTCGAGGCATGGCGTCGTACCTCCGCGCCCAGTACTTGTCGCGCCTGCGTCCGGAAGTGCGGCAGTTCCTGCGGCGGACGGCGGTGGTCGACGAGCTGTGCGGGAGCCTGTGCGACTCGCTGCTTGGACGGGACGGCTCGGCGCGCGAGCTCGAGCTGATCGAGCGCTCGAACCTGTTCCTCGTTCCGCTCGACCGGCACCGGGTCTGGTACCGGTACCACCGTCTGTTTCGTCAGGCGCTCCGTGCGGAGCTGGCTGCGACGGAGCCAAAGCTCGCTCGTGAGCTGCATCGCCGCGCCGCCGACTGGTACGTCGCTCACCGCGATCTTGAATCCGCCCTACGCCACGCACACGCCCAGGGCGACCGCCGCCGGGCCGCCCGCATCTTCGGCCGGATCGCGCTGCCGCTCTACCGTGGCGGACAGGCTGAGACGGTCGACCGGTGGCTCGAGGCATTCGACGAGCCGCTCGTGCTGAGGCGGTATCCGACGCTCGCGCTCCGTGGCAGCTGGATCCACGGTGTGCGGGGACGGCGCGTCGACGCCGAACGCTGGCTCGCCGTCGCCGAAGGTGGACTGCGGGACCACGAACGGCGCAATGCGTCGTCCGACCAGCGGGCGTGGGCGGCCACAGTCCGAGCCGCGCTCTGCCGCGACGGCGCAGCTCGAATGGCCGCGGACGCTGAAACCGCGCTTACGCTCCTGCCGCCGCACGACCCGCTGCGCGCGTCCACTCTGCTCGTTTCTGGCGTCGCGCTGATGCTGCTCGGACGCGTCGGGCGGGCCGACGCGATCCTGGCCGAGGCTGCTGCCGAGGCGGACCGCACCACTGCGTTCGACACGCAGGCCCTCGCACTGGCGGAGCGCGCGGTCCTCGCGGCCGCGCAGGGCGACGGCGCGTCCGCCGAGGAGCTGGCGCTCGCGGCCCATGCGCTCGCTCACGAAAGGAATGCCGCCGGCTATCCGACCACCGCGCTCGCCCTCGTTGTCGCCGCGCGACCCCTGCTCCGGCAGGGCCGTTGGGACGAGGCGCGCGCCGACCTCGACCAGGTCCGTCGGCTTACGCCGTCGCTCGGACGCGGACTGTTCCCGTGGCTCGCCCTCCAGACGCGCATCGAGCTTGCCCGCGCGCACCTCTCGCTGCGGGAGACGGACGTGGTGCGGACGCTCCTGGCGGAGATCGCGGACCTCCTTGGCGAGTGGCCGCAGTTCGGACTCCTCGCCGATGAAGCCGACGCGCTGGAACGTGGTCTCAGAACCGCGCCGGCACCGGATCGGCGGGCCGCGGGCCTCACGCCGGCGGAGCTGCGCCTGTTGCCTCTGTTGGCAACTCACCTGTCGTTTCGCGAAATCGGCGAGCAGCTGTACGTCTCGCGGAACACGATCAAGACGCAGGCGATCTCCGTCTACCGCAAGCTCGGCGTGACGAGCCGGAGCGATGCGATCACGTCGGCTGCGCAGCTCGGCCTCGTCAAGCTCGCCCCGCCCGCTGCGACGGTTCACCCCGCGCGGGTGATGACGGAGGTCGCCAATCGATGAAGATCCTGAGCAGGTGGAGCTCCACGAGACGATCCTCACGAAGCTCGCGATCGCCGATGACGCGTATTACGAGGCGGTGCTGTCGGGTGAGCGGATAAACGTCGCGGAGTCGCAGCTCGATCCGAAGACCCATGCACTCGTTCGGCTCGGTGCGCTGGTCGCGAGCGACGCGCTGGCGCCCGGCTACATGTGGGCGGTCGAGCGCGCGCGGCGCCACGGAGCTTCCGACCACCAGATCGTCGGCTGCCTGATCGCTGTGCTGCCGGCCGTGGGTCTGGCGAACGTCGTGTCGGCGGCGCCCCGGCTCGCGCTGGCGCTTGGCTACGACGTCACGGCCGCACTCGAGGACCCCGGGCCGCTCGCGCGCGACTGACGGGGGCTCAGATCGCCCGCCGCAAGCGGGTGCCGCCGTACACCGCGAGGCCGTAGATGATCAGGACGTCGACGGCGAAGACGGCCAGACCCCACCACGGGTAGACCGGCACGAACATCAGGTTCCCGATCCCGTTCAGCCCGGCGGCGGCAATGCCGAACCAGCGGGCCCACTCGCTGCCCGACAGGATCGCGAGCGCCGCCAGGCCTTCGAGGATTCCGAGGATCATCATGATCCAGCCCCACGTATTCAGGTCGCTGAAGACGTAGTCCGCGTTCGCGGTGTAGATGTGCGAGCTCGAGACGGCGAGGATCCCGTCAACGAAGTTCCAGATTCCGGCGAGGCCGAGCATCACGACGGCGAACGTGACCCATCCCATGCCTTTCGGCTCCTCGGCGACGTATGCCGACTCCAGGTCGAAGTCGTGCGTGGGTCTCATCGCTCCGCTCTCCTTTCGGCGCCTCTGGCCTCGTCGCCTAGGCAAACGGAATCGGCGCCCGCATTCATCGCCCGGATGGGGTGAGCGTATGAGCCGGGCGTTCATCCCAACCGGGCGATGCCTCGTAGGACGGCGTTCGCAAGTCTCGGGTGGTAGTCACGGCCGTCTGAGATGGAAGGAGTTGAAACATGATTGGGAGGCGACGGCCTCTTATGCGCGCCGCGCTAGTCGGCGGCGTTGCATACCACGCAGGGAAGAGGACGCAGGAGTCGCGGTACGAGGACGAGTCGAGGGACGCTCGCCTCGAGCAGCTCGAAGCGCAACAGGCGTCGTCGGCGCAGTCCGCAGCGCCGCCGCCGCCCGCGCCCGCCGCACCCGCGGCGCCGGCTGGAGGCGGGATGCCACAGTCGGTGATCGACCAGCTCAAGCAGCTCGCGGACCTGAAGGAACAGGGGATCCTGAGCGAGGAAGAGTTCACGCAGCAGAAGCAGAAGCTGCTGGGGATGTCATGAGTACCCCGACGATGCCGTTCGGCCCCGTGCAGATGCTCGTGCTCGAATTCGACCGCACCGAGTTCCACGGCGAGGTCATGCCGGAGATCGATCGGCTGAAAGAGGCGGGGATCATCAGGCTCCTCGACCTGCTGTTCGTGCGGAAACCGGAAGGCGGAGACGTCGAGGTCATTCAGCGGAGCGACCTGAGCCAGGATGAGGCGATGGAGTTCGGCGCGATGGTCGGCGCGCTCGTCGGGCTCGGCACCGGCGACGAGGAGAACATGACCACAGCTGCCGTCCGTGGCGCAGAGGAGCTCGAGGACGGCCACCTGCTCGGAGACTCGGAGGTGTGGTACCTCAGCGACTCCATCCCGGAGGGCAAGAGCGCCGCGATCGCGCTGATCGAGCATCTCTGGGCGATCCCGCTGCGCGACAAGATCGTGAACGCCGGTGGCGCGGCGCTGGCGGACGAGTGGATCCATCCCGCCGACCTGATCGCGATCGGTGCCGTGGCCTCGGACGCGGCGTCCACTTCCTGACACACTGATCCGGGTGGCGCGCAGCGCCGAACCCGGAGTGAACGAGCTGGAGGCGACCCGCGAGCGTCGTCGCCTCCAGCTCAGCTCGCGTATGGGGCGTCTCCGCGCCGCCCACAGCTACCGCTCGGTGCTCGCTCTCGTCGCCGCCACGTTCGTGTTCGCCTCGGTTGCGGGCGACGAGACCTGGACGTCGAGCGTCCTGCTGCTACTGGAGTCGGTGACGCTGTTCACCGCCGTCTGGACGTCGGGAATCGCACGCGCGACGTCGAAGGGCCTGATCACGCTGCTCGCCGCCTCCACTCTGACCGCGATCGGGTTGCTGTTCTCCGACAGCCACAAGCTGCTTGGCGTCGCGGGCATCGTGACCGGCCTGCTCGTCGTGGCGACGATCGTGACGATCGCCGTCGGCGTGGTCGACCAGGAGGAGGTCAACGCGCAGTCGATCACCGGCGCGATCTGCATCTACGTGCTGTTCGGGCTCCTGTTCGTCTTTCTGTACAGCGCGGTGGCGCTGATCGGCGCCGGCGACTTCTTCGCGCAGGGAACGGACGGCACGCGAGCCGTGCGGATGTACTTCAGCTATGTCACGCTCGCGACACTCGGCTACGGCGACTACACGGCCGCCGGTGACCTCGGGCATACGCTCGCCGTGCTCGAGGCGCTGATGGGGCAGCTCTACCTCGTTACCGTGCTCGCGCTCCTCGTCTCGCGGCTGCGCGGGTCGGATGCCTAGCCGGCCGACCCCGCGATCCCGTTCCGCAGCAGCGCCGCCGCGAGCGCGATCAGGATCACGGCCGCGATCGTCCGCGCGTGCAGCTCGAGCCACGCGCGGGCCTGGTCGAGCACGCGCGCCGTCCAGTCGCGAGCCACGGCGAGCAGGACGAGTGCGACTGCAAGCGGCAGCAGCGAGACGAGCGTGAAGAACGTCCAGCCCGCGATGTATTCGGCGCGGCTGGGATCGAGCTCGGAGATGTTCTTCAGCGCGAGCGGGATGAAGCCGCCCGGGTTCGCCAGCGTCGCGCCCGCCCCCACGATCGCGATCGCGCGCGCCGACGTCACCTGGCGCATTCGGGTGAGCATCGCGGCCGACCGTGCTTCGTCGCGCGGCCGGCGTAGCGCGCGGAACACCCACGCGAGCAAGAGCACGCCTGCCACCACGTCGACGATCGCGACCCAGGTCTTCGGGGTCGACGGGTCACCGGACGCCGCGGCGTCGCCGAGGATGAAGGCGGCCACGACGCCGATCGCCATCGTCGCCGTGAGCGCTCCGAGGTAGAACCAGAGCCCGCTCCGGAGCGGCCGGTCGCTGAGAACGAGCGTCAGAACCGAGAACGTGAGCGTCGTCGGCGAGAGCATCGCGGCGAGCGCGACCAGCGCGAGCTCGGCGTCGATCCAGCCCACGACGGGAGGCTAGACAGCCTCGATCTCGCGCTTGGCCTTCTTCCTCGCTTCGCGCGCCGCCTTCTGCTCTGCAGCCTTCTCCTTCGCCTGGACGTACGAGTCGCCGACGAGCGACTTCCCACCGGTCCAGCCAAACGCGACGACGAGCGTCAGCACGCCGAAGATGATGTTCCACGTCGTCGTCACGAGCTGCTGGGCCACGGAGTAGGCGGTCGCGTCGCTCGGGCTGGCGACTCCCTTCAGGGACGCGACGTTGAAAGCCTGCGTAACGCCGGCCCCGCCGGGAGTGACCGAGGTCACGTTCGCGATCGAGTTCCCGCCGCTGATCCGCATCAGGATCTCGAACGTCACCGGGATCCCGTACGCCGCGAGGAAGACCGCCATCACGCCGAGGCTCGCGACCCAGCCGAGGAGCGAGGGGAGAAACACGCGGCCGAAGTACGCGCTCGGTCGCGCGAGGATGCCGCCCCCTTCCTTCGCCTCGTCCCACCACCGCAGCACGCGTGGCCACACGCGGCGGATCAGCAGAAACAGGATGTACGCCCCGCTGAGGACGAGCACCAGCGTCGCCCACGGGCGCGTGTGTACGAACTCGAACTTGATGTCGAACGAGCCTTCGACGCTGAGGAACAGGTAGAGGTAGACGAACATCCCGATGAGCGTGAAGAAGATCTTCTCCACCGCGTAGGCGCCGAGGATCGCCGCGAAGGTCGCACCCGCGATGATCGTGGTGAACATCAGCAGCATCACGAGCGTGCCGATGTTCGCCGGAAGCACGCCGTTCAGGGCCACGGAAGCGGCGTAACACGCGAGGATCTCCCGCCACCGCACCCGGCCGGGAAACGCGAACTTGAGAATCGAGTACCAGGCGAAGGCGGTCAGGGTCGTCTGAATCGTCTTCAGCACGACCGCGGCAATCAGGTAGCCGACCGAGATCTCGGTCATCGTGTCCCAGAGGTCGGAGAACCATCCGCGGATGTCCCAGCCGACGAGGTTCGCGAAGGCGCCGACGAGGATCAGGACCGCGACGCCCGTGAGCACCCACCGCGGTCGGAAGCGCCGCGGCGTATCGGTGTCGGACGGGGCTGCGCCGGCCGTGTCCGGCGGCGGAACGGGCGGTTGTGCAGTGTCGCCGGTAGTCAGGCTCGAAACCTCCAATGTTGGGGGACGCAGGTCATCATCCCACCTGCACGATCGCGGCTAGCGGGCCACGACGAGCGTCAGGCCCTCAAGCGACAGGACGCGGACGGTCTCGCCGGGATCGGCGCCTTCGTCGCAGCGCGCGACCCAGAGCTCGCCGCGCAGCTGGACCATCCCGTCCGGGCGACACGCCTCGACGACCTTGGCCGCCTGGCCGATCAGCGCCTCCGCGCCGGTCGTTCGTTTCGTCCGCCGGTCGAGCCGCTTCGACCACCGCCTGAGCAGGACGATCTCTCCGACCTCCAACACGCAGCCGGCCACCAGCAGCAGAACGCTCCAAGGCAGGTCAATCGGCAGCAGCACGACGAGCAGGATCGTGAGCAGGAGGATCACGCCGACATCGTGCGCCGCCCGCCGACCCGGCCGTTCACCCCCTTGGGATGACCGCGTCCGGCGGCGGACCGGTAGCCTCGCGCCCCCAACGCGATGAGCGCCGATCCGACCAGCGACTTCTTCGACGCCCTCGCCGCTCGAGGCCACGAGCCGCTGCTCGAGAAGATGCATGGCAGCGTTGCGGTGGAGCTCAGCGGCGGCGGCGAAGACGAGCGCTGGGTTGTCTCTGTCGAAGGCGGTGCCGTCGCTGCCGAGCAGGGCGCCCGCGACGCCGACTGCACTCTACGGACGAGCAAGGAGCTGTTCGACCACCTCGTCACCGGCGAGACGAACGCGATGGCGGCGTTGCTCCGCGGCGCGCTCGTGATCGAAGGTGACCTGGAGTTGTTGGCCCTCTTCCAGCGGATCTTCCCGGCGGCGACGGCCCGCGTGGGCTCCGAGGCGGAGGCGTCCCAGGCATGACGGCGGCGTCGGTCGAGATCCTCGACGGGAACACGTTCGTCGTCAGCGATGGGTCCGGCGATATCGAGGCGTCCTCGACGGATCCGACGGGTCTGTTCTCCTACGACACGCGGTTCCTGTCGCGCTGGGTGCTGACGGTCGACGGCCGGCGGCTGACGCCGCTCTCGACCGACGACGTCAACTACTTCGAGGCGCGGTTCTTCCTCGTCCCGGGCACGGGCACGGTCTACGTCGACTCGAAGTTGTCGGTGATCCGGAAGCGCGCCGTCGGGAGGGGCTTCCACGAGCAGCTCACGGTGATGAACCACGACGAGCAGGCGGTCGATGTGGTCGTGCGGATCGAAGCGACCTCGGACTTCGCCGACCTGTTCGAGGTCAAAGACGCGCTGGAGAAGAAAGGGACTTACAGGACGCACGTCGACGACGACGGCCTGTTGCTCGCCTACGAGCGCGAGACGTACAGGCGGGCCACGCATATCTCGTCGTCCGAGCCGGCCGCGATCGACGAGCACGGGCTTACCTTCCAGCTGCGGATCGAGCCGCACTCGCAGTGGGAGACGGAGCTGGACGTCGTGACGGCCGCGAGCGTCAGCGGCGCGAGATTCCTGCGGACGAAGCACGGGTCGAACGGCGACGGCGGGTCGCGGATGGCATCGGACCTCGAGCAGTGGCTCGAGACCGCGCCGGCGATCGCCTCCGACTGGGACGCGCTCAAGGTGACGTACAGGCGGAGCCTGATCGACCTCGCGGCGCTGCGTTTCTCGCCGCCGATCGCGGGCGGTCGCAGCCTCCCGGCAGCGGGCCTCCCCTGGTTCATGACGATGTTCGGGCGCGACAGCATCTTTACGAGCCTCCAGGCGCTGCCGTTCAAGCCGGAGCTCGCGGCGACGACGCTGCAGGTGCTCGGAGCCTGGCAGGGAACGCGCGTGGACGACTTCCGCGACGAGGATCCCGGGCGGATCCTCCACGAGATGCGGTACGGCGAGCTGCCGGCGTTCGAGGAGCGGCCGCACACTCCGTACTTCGGCACGGCCGACGCGACGCCGCTCTACGTCGTCCTGCTCGACGAGTACGAGCGCTGGACGGGCGACACGGCGCTCGTGCGCGAGCTCGAGCAGGAGGCGCGCGCGGCGCTGCGCTGGATCGACGAGTACGCCGACCTGATGGGGAACGGCTACATCTCGTACAAGCGTCGAAACGAGGAGACCGGTCTCGAGAACCAGTGCTGGAAAGACTCGTGGGACTCGATCTCGTACCGCGACGGGCGGTTGCCGGGCTTCCCGCGCGCGACGTGCGAGCTGCAGGGGTACGCCTATGATGCGAAGGTGCGGGGGGCACGCCTCGCGCGGGCCGTGTGGGGCGACGACGAGCTCGCGGAGCGCCTCGAGCGCGAGGCCGAGGACCTGAAGCGCCGCTTCGACCGCGACTTCTGGGTCGAGGACGGCGAGTACTACGCGCTCGCCCTCGACGCCGACGGCGCCCAGGTCGACTCGTTGTCGTCCAACAACGGCCACCTGCTCTGGAGCGGGATCGTCGAGGATTCGAAGGCCGACGCCGTCGCGCGCCACCTGATGGGTCCGCGCCTGTTCTCCGGCTGGGGCGTCCGTACGCTCGCGGAGGGAGACGGCCGATACAACCCGATCGGCTACCACGTCGGCACGGTCTGGCCGTTTGACTCCTCGTTCGTCGCCTGGGGCCTGCGCCGCTACGGCTACAAGGAGGAGGCGGCGCGCGTCGCCGCCGGGATCCTCGAGGCGGCGGAGTTCTTCGCGGGCCGACTTCCGGAGGCGTTCGGCGGCTATGAGCGCAGCATCACCCGCTATCCCGTCGAGTACCCCACCGCGTGCAGCCCTCAGGCCTGGTCGACCGGGACACCGCTCTTGCTCCTGCGCACGATGCTCGGGCTCGAGCCGCTCGGCGAGCACCTTGTGGTCGACCCGGCGTTGCCGACCCGGATCGGCCACCTCGAGCTGCTGGACATCCCCGGGCGGTGGGGTCGCATCGACGCGTTCGCGCGCGGCCGCGTCGACGTCGGCGCCCGTTGAGGCGCCGCGGAGTCGGGCCCGATCCGAGAGCCGTCCGGCCTCTACGCGATCATCCGCTACGGGTGATGAGCTCGACCGGTCGTCGCGCGACGCTGGCGATCACCCGAAAACCCAATTCCACAACCCGCTGGAGGTGCGAATGTCGACTCCGAGAATGTCGGCTCCGGGCATGGATGCGCTGCGGAGGCCGGGCTGGCTGACCTTTGCTGCGGTGGTGCTGATCTCGTTTGGGATCATGCGTGTGATCTCGGCGATTGCGTACTTCGCAGACAGCCATAAAGTCAACGATCTCTCCCTCGGCCTGTTCGGCGACAACCTGTTCCTGTGGGGCATCTGGGATCTCGTGATCGCCGCGCTCGCGTTCTGGGGCGGCTGGTCGCTGCTCAATGGCGACACCACCGGGCGCGTGATCGGCTTCATCTGGGCGGCCGTCGTGATGGTGCAGAGCTTCATGCTCTTCACGTGGGCGCCCTGGTACGCCGCCGCGGCGCTCGCACTGTCCCTGCTCGTGATGTACGCGCTGTCGGTGACGTCTGACTGGCGAGAGGTGACGTAGCGGTCGCGCCGGCTCGAACTCAGCGGCCGCTCGTGAGCCGCGTGCGGTGACCGAGCGGCCGAAAGGCGGCGGCGCAGTCGGCGCCGTCGTCGGTGCGACGTACCGGTTGATGGCCGCGCCGGTGCGTGCAGTTGCGGCGCATGGGGACGTGCCCCGGCGCCTGCAGGACGCCGCCGTCGACGCGGTCACGACTCCGGCCGCCGAACGGACGCTCGACGAGCTGTTCGCCGGGCCGTTCCCCGAGCTCGTCGGACGGGCGCTCGCGGAGCACAAGGTCGTCCAGCGCGTCGCAGCCGAGGCGCTGGCCCACACCGAGGTCACCGAGGAGCTCAGGCGTGCGCTCGAGAGCGAGCGCACGCAGCAGGCGGTGCAGGAGCTGCTCGCGAGCGACGCCTTCCGGCAGCTGCTCGACCGCGCGTTCTCGAGCCCGGAGCTGCGGCGCGCGCTCGCGGAGGAGTCGTCGACGGTTGCGCTGGAGGCGGCCGACGCGGTCCGGCGGCGCGCCGCCCTTGCTGACACGCGTGCGGAACGGGCGCCGCGCCGCCTCTTCCGACGGCCGGCGCGCGCGGCGACGCCTACTGCCTACGGCGGGATCGTCAGCCGCGCGCTCGCGCTCGCGATCGACGCGCTCGTCGTGTCAGTCCTGTTCGCGGTCGGCGCGGGCCTCGTTGGCCTCGTCTCGTCGCTTGTGGGGCATCTGCGGCCCCAGTGGCTCGTCGGCACCCTCGCAGGCTCGGGGTGGCTCATCCTGCTCACCGTCTATTTCGTCGGTTTCTGGACGACCGTCGGCCAGACGCCGGGGATGAGACTGCTCGGCGTGCGCGTCCTCGCGCGCGGCGCTCCGCCGAGGCTCGGCCGCTCGCTCGTCCGCCTGGTCGGGCTCCTACTCGCGATCGCGCCGTGCTTCCTCGGGTTCGTGCCGGCGCTGCTCGACGAGCGGCGGCGCGGCCTCCACGACTTCCTCGCGGGGACCGCGGTGGTCTACGACGACCGCTGAGGTTCCAGACGGGTAGGAGGCGGCGCGGCGCAGAAAGGCGCCGCGCCGCTCAGGAGGGGCCATCGTCCGTCTGCGGCTCGGACGGCCCAAACCTCAATCCTGTCCGAAACGCCGCGTCGCCCGTGTGACGCTAATGCGTCAATTCGGCAACTGTCGAGCGGCGGCCACCGCTTCGAGCCTCGTCCGGACGCCGAGCGCCTTCAGCAGGTGCCGGACGTGATTCCTAACGGTCTCGCGGCTCAGGTGAAGCTGCCTCGCGATCTGCTCCGTCGAGGCGCCGTGCTGCAGCAAATGCAGCACCTCCACCTGGCGCGGCGTCAAATGGGGCGGCGGCGCAGGCGCGGGCGCCGCCTCGATATTCGCGATCTGCCCGAAGACCCCGACGATCCGATGACCTTCGCGCAATGGGACGGAACTGATCTCGACGTCGATGCGCTCGCCGTCGGCGCCGAGGAGGACGACGGGCGCGTCGGTCACCTTCTCGGTGCCTGCGACCTTGCGCGCGAAGTGCTCGCGCGCTCGTCGTGTCTCCTCGGTGGCTACGACGGTCGTGAAGTGGCGGCCACGAACGTCGCCGACGAGCCGCTTGGCGGCCTCGTTGACCCACAGGATCACGCCGGTCGGCGCGATCGCGTAGGACGGCACATTGACCGCCTCGAGCGCCTCGCGGACGTCCCCAGGAACCGAATGCAGGTCGCCTCGCACCAGTCGCGCGTTCGGCGTCACTCGAGCGCAACCGAGCCGCCGCGTCCCGGCTGTTGCGTCGGGATCAGCTGTGCGCAGAACAGGCCGAGCAGCACGAGCCCCGCCAGGATTGCGAGCGCCGCCGTGAGGCCGTCGATCCGGGCGGACCGGTAGGCGTCGAGCGCGGCGTCCGTAGTGCGCCGTGAGGCGCCGGCTTCGTCGAGGGCGTTCTCGAGATCGGCGTCCGACACGAACGGAACTCCGCCCGCGAGCTTAACCTGCGCCTCGTCTTTCACGCGGTTCGGAATCGCGTCGCTGTTGACGATGTTCGTCTGGAAAGACGCTGCGACGGCGGCGATCATGATCGAGCCGGCGAGCGCCGTCCCCATCGAAGCGCCAAGGTTCGTCATCGTGTTCTGGACGCCGCCGACCTCCGGGCTCTGCTCGTCTGGCACGGCCGAGACGGTGACCGCGCCGAGCTGCGACGCCAGCGCGCCGATCCCGAGCCCGATCAGCAGCATCGGTACGAAGACGACCTCAGGGCCGGAGTTCTCGTCCAGCCCGGCGAGCAGGACGATCGTGCCGGCCAACAGCGCCAGCAGGCCGCTGCGGACGACGAGGCGCGGCGAGACGTCGGGCCAGAACCGCGGCACGCCGATTGCCGCTGCGAGCAAGGTGATCGAGAGCGGCAGCAGCCGGGCGCCGGTCGCGAGCGCCGACAGCCCCAGGCAGACCGACAGGAACAGCGGCACGACGAAGAAGAGGCCGGCCTGTGCGAGGTACTGGAAGAAGAACATCAGCAGGCCGCCGCTCAGCTGCCGGTTGCGCAAGAGCCCCGGCCGGACGAGCGGCTCCTTCCCCTGCGCCGCCCGCCGTGCCTCCCACCGCGAGAAGAGCCAGATCGTGAACAGGCCGCTCAGGATCAGCCACACGGTCGGCGACATCCCCGCCCAAGATGGCCCGTCGGGCTTCGGGTGAATCCAGCCCCACTCGCTCGAGCGGAGCACGCCGAACACGAGCAGTCCCAACCCGGCCGCCGAGAGAACGGTGCCGACCAGATCCAGCTTCGCCCGCTGCTCGGATGGGGCATCGGCGATCCGCCGCGTCAGGATCAGGATCACGACCACGAGCACGACCTCGCCTGCGAAGACCCAGCGCCAGGAGAAGTACGTGGTGCAGAAGCCGCCGACGAGCGGCCCTACGGCGACCGCGATCGCGCCCGCCGCGGCGACGAGGCCGTAGGCGGCGGGCCGGCGCTCTGGCGGGAAGTTGGAGGCGACGAGCGCAACGATCGCCGGGAGGATCAACGCGGCGCCGACGCCCTCGAGGAACGACCAGCCGAAGAGGAGGACCGGCAGGGTGGGGGCGAGCGACGTCGTCAGCGACCCGCAGCCGTAGATCACGCAGCCGATGGCAAACGCGCGCTTGCGGCCGATCAGGGTGCCAATCTTGGCGCCGGTGATCATCAGCGCCGCCATCACGAGCGTGTAGGCGGTGATCGCGCCCTGAATTCCCGTCACCGTCGTTCCGACGTCCTTCGCGACCGTAGCGATCGACACGTTCATCACCGAGCTGTCGAGCGTCATCAGGAACTGGCCGGCGGCGAGCGTGAACAGCACCACCGTCGCTCCACTCGCGCGCGCCGAGGGTGCCGCGGCGGCAGCTGCTCCGGAGGTTCCGCTCGACGGGGCCACGACGGCGGTCTAGACCGGAGCCTAGTACTCGATGTTCGCGCGCCGCCGCCGGTCGCGGCGGTCGACGATCCAGGCGAAGAGCAGCACGCAGGCGAAGAGAAAGACCAGCGCGCCGAGGACGCCCCACGTGTACCAGACGCGACCGAAGATCAAGAACAGCACGAGCCCCGCGATGCCGATGCCGACGATCAGGCCGATCAGGGGCAGCCAGAACCGTGACCCAAGCTTGACCTGCTCGTCCTCCATCCCGCTCCTTCCTCGCGCGCCGTGTTCGCGACCGCGTCAGTCAATCGTCTCGTGGCTGACGGACAACAACCTCACCCTTTCGGGATGAACCCTGAGGCTCCTGCGCGATCGCGGCCGTTGCCGGTTCCGGCGCCGCAGGTGCTGCCTGCAGGCCTTCCCGCCACCCAGAGAGCAGCGCGTGGACGGCGGCCGCGCCGACGATCGGCTCCGTCGGGGCGGGCAGTGTCACGGGGTGGAGGATGAACGGCTCGGTCTGCGGCCCCCCGAGCCCGCCGTGGAACGAGATCAGCTCCTCGAACGCGCAGCCCTCCTCGAGCTGCGGGTCGTAGAAGCTGTTCACGATCAGGTCTGCAACGTGTGGGAAACCGTCGGTTCGGCGCAGGTGGTCCGCAGCCCGCGGCGGGAATGCGGCCAGCGGATCCTCGCCCTCCACGATGTCCTCGCCGAGATAGTGGGCGCCGCGCGCGCCGAGGACTACCGCTCCGCGCGCCGCCGAGCGCACGAGCATGAAGGCAATGTGGGGATGCTCGCGCAGCGCTGGAAGCAGGCCCGGGTGCCGCTGCTCGATTTCCTCGAGCATCAGCCGCCGCGGCTCCTCCATCAGGTAGACGAGCCCGAGATTCCCGGAGGCGAGGACGATGACGTCGCGCCTCGGCGCCTGTTCGACGGCGTCCGGGTCGGCGGTCGTGCCGGTTGCCTCCTGGACGGCGTGCCTGACCATCGCCTCGTTCTCGTCGCCGGCGGCGAAGGATGCCGTCGCAGACTCGCCGAGTGAGTTCCGGACGAGGTCGACGAGCCCGTACCCGTTGCGCTGCATGAAGGTTGCTCCTTGCGTCTGCCCATGGTCCGACAGGACGACGAGCTCGTAGGGCCGCGGTGCGTACCGCCGCGCGCGGGCGATGCGCCCGAACTGCTGGTCGAGCTTGCGGAGAGCCTCCAGCGTGTCCGCGCGCTCCAGGCCCGAGTGGTGCGCGACCTCGTCGTAGCTCGAGAAGGTTGCGTAGACCGCGGGGCGGCCGCGCATCATGTCGGAGATCACGCCGTAGACGATCAGGTCGCGGACGAACACGCACATGACCGCGCGCAGGAGCGGGTACTTGCCGCCGCGGTGGCCGCGCGGGCGGACGTCGCGCCTCGCCGCTCGGAGCGCGGCCGTCCACTCGAGGATCACTTCCCACGCGAACAGCACGAGCACGCGCGTGACGTTGAAGCCGTTGGCGAAGAACGCTCGGTAGCCGGGATTCGCCCTTTTCTCGGCGCTGAGCCGGCTGACCGTCAGGATCGTCTCGTCCGCCTCGCCGGAGAGGAGGTTGCCGCGGCTCGCACCGCCGTCGCGGAGCAAGCCGATCCCCGTCGAGACGCGGCGCTCGATCTCCGCACAGTCGTCCGGCTTCGAGCACGTCATCGTGCGCCCCGTCTCCTTCTCGACCCACCGGAATGCCGTGATGTCCTCGTTGGAGCCGAGCAGGATTCCGGCTTGGCTCGCCCCGGTCTGGGACGACAAATCGGGCTCCCAGCCCGCGAGCGCATGCGTACCCTCGGCGAGCCAGCTCGCCATCTGGGGTGCGCTCCCGTCGCGCAGCGCACGCCTGAGCACTGGGAGCGCCAGGCCGTCGATTTCGAGAAAGATGATGCCGCGCACGTCTGTCCGCGTCTCGCCGCCCGAGCGGCGTGCGACCCGCTGGGTCACGCGGAGCATGTACGTCTCGTCGTCGTTGGTGCGGAACAGCGGGTCGAGGGCGACCGAGACGGCCGACGCAACGAATGCGGCCAGCAAGGCCCACCAGAACGAGTCGACGGAGATGGAGTCGGGCGCGATCCTCGCAGCGAGCATGTACATCAGCGCATCGAGGACGAGCACCAGCAGCAGCCCGAGGATGAGCGTGAACGGCAGCCGGAGCGCTGCGAGTAGCGGCGGGAGGAGGGCGTTCAAGATGGCGATCACGGCAGCGGCGAGCAGTGCACCGCCCCACCCGTGGACGACGACCCCCGGCACGATCCAGGCGGCGAAAAGCAGCGCCGCCGCCGAGAGAATCCAGGCGACGACGAGGCGCACTGGGCGAATCCGCGGCCGCTCGGGCTCATGCCGCAACGTCTCAGCGGCTGAGGTGCCGGTTATCACGCGCCGACCTCGACGGCGTTGCGCAGCTCGAGCCGTCCGCCGACGGGGAGGACGCGCACGTCGACGTGCGGGGCGACCTCGGCGGCGCGCTGTGCGAACTCCTCAGCGGGTGCGTCTCGTGCCTCGGGTTCCTGCCGCCGGTCAATGCGTCGGTAGGTCCCCCAATGGATCGGAACCGCGACGCGCGGGCGAAGCAGCGTCAGCGCCTCCGCCGCCCGCCGTGGATCGAGGTGTCCGGGCGGAAGCCGCGGGCCCCAGCCGCCGACGGGAAGCAGCGCGACGTCGAGCGGCGCAAGCGCGCTCATGCCGTCGAAGAGGTCGGTGTCGCCGGCGAAGTAGACGCGGGTCGAGCCGGTCACGAGGTATCCCAGCGCGGGGCCGCGGGTGAGCAGCCGCCCGCGCCGGCCGTCGTGCTCGGCGTGGGTGGCGCGGACGCGCACGTCGCCGACGTCCACTTCGTCTCCGACGTCGACCTCGGAGAGCGTGCGGAAGCCGCGGCGCCGCAGCAGCGCGCCGCCTCCCGCCGGCACGACGACGCGCGTGTGCGCGTCGAGCCGCCGGAGCGAGGGGAGGTCCAGGTGGTCGTAGTGGAGGTGCGAGAGCAGGACGGCGTCGATTCCGTG
>Ga0126312_10001016_pt1 | contig 17978 bp, 17 predicted proteins | sample Plot104A_FD_92537 | JGI IMG/M metagenome (GOLD analysis project Ga0126312, IMG submission 92537) | Serpentine soil microbial communities from UC McLaughlin Reserve, CA, USA - Plot104A | ecosystem: Environmental > Terrestrial > Soil > Grasslands | place: USA: UC McLaughlin Reserve, Lake County... | reverse complement strand
GGCCTCCTTCGTCTTGCGCAGCTCGTCGCGCTCGCGCTCCTTCTGTGCCTGCGTCTCGGCCTTGGCCACGGCCTCGGTCTTTCGCCGCGCGGCCCGCTCCTTCCGCGCCTCCTTCTCCGCGCGGGTCCGCCGCTTGTGCTCAAGCGCTTTGCGGTCGCGGCGCCGCTTCCGGATGCGGCGCGCCGTCGCGGGCGCCCGCAGGAGCGGGAGCACCAGCAGCAGGACGGGCGTCAGCACCCAGAGGACGGGACGGAGGATGGCGCCGCGGTGGCTGCGGACGACGTCGCTGGCCGAGGTTCCTTCGATGGCCTGGACCACGCCCTCCGCCGCGGTGCCCTTGGCGCCGTCGGACACCGCCACGACGCGGTCGGGCGGCAGTCCCTGCAGGCGCACCGCCTCGTCGGCCTGCGCGTCGCTGGCCACCACCGTCAGGGTCGGTGCCTCGCGGATCGCGCCCTTGCTCCGCAAGTCGTCGGGCCCGGCGACCAGCAGGACGGTGGGAATCCGCTGGGCTTGCGCGCGGCGCACGTAGTCGGCCTGGCCCGAGCCGAAGTCGACCAGGGGCGAGACGAGCACGACGTCAGGACGTTGCTCGGCGACGAACGACTTCAGCCAGCCCGGCAGCGGCATGGCGGCATCGACGCGGGCGAGGACCCATCGCAGCGCTCGCCGGCCCCACGACCACCGGAACGGGGGCAAGAACAGCAGCGCGAGCAGCACGCGTGGCGCGTTCTGGCGGGCGCGGTTGCGGGGCTCCTGGTCGCCGTCGTACTCGGGACCGAGGTAGCGGATGTAGTCGAGGCCGCGGCGAACGGCGCTCGCCGGGATGCGCCAGATGTCCGTTCGCGGGAGAAGCTCGAGGTACCGGAAGCCCGTGCGACCCTGGCCGATCCGGTCGAGGAACCCGACCGCCTCGTCGGAGAGCCCGAGGGGCTCGTGGTCGAGCGCGAGGAGCACCTCGTGCCCGCGCGCGTGCAGCGACAACAGCAGCGCCTCGAACCTCGCCAGGTACTCGCTGCCGGGGAGGAAGAAGAGCGTGCGGAGCTTGGCTGCGGCCCCGCCGTCCGAGCTCTCGCGCTTCTCCTCGGTGAGCGTCGACGGCACCGATGAAACCTCCATTCCCACTAGCTCAAACTCTCGATTCCTCGTGCGCAGCACCATGTGCCTCGCCGCGCGGGCCAGCATACCTTCGGCGGGGCCGCCTCGCCGTACAATTGGCGGCGTGGCCGGCGACATCGCGGTGGTGGCGGAGCGGGTGTCCAAGCGCTACCCCGCAAAGCGGAAGAAGCTCTTCCCGCCCGTCATCTCGATCTTCCACCGGGGATACTTCTCGCGCTCGTCAAAGCGCGATCGAACCGAGCCGCCGTCGATGACCGGCATGTTCGACGACGTCGACGACATGGACGAGGATGACGACTTCGAGGACGAAGTCGAGGAGGAGGAGGAGGCCAAGTCGCAGGCCGAGGAATGGGTCTGGGTACTGAAGAACGTTTCCTTCCAGCTCGGCGCGGGGCAAGCGATCGGCCTGCTCGGCGGGCCGCGCGCGGGAAAGAGCACGTTGTTGCGGATCATCGGAGGGCGGGCCTTCCCGACCGAAGGGCGCGTCCTCGTGCGCGACCCAGTTTCGCCGCCACCGGCGGCGTACGTCACGTCGCTGTTGACGGCGAACAGCGGTACGTTCCCGTTCAGCTTCCTACTCGGCTCCCAGCTCGCGGGACGATCGCGACGCGTCGTGAAGCGCTACCGAGACGAGATCCAGGAGCTGGGCAGGCTCGGCCTCACTGAGGAGGAGGAGGACAAGCAGGCGGTGGTCATGCTCCGGCTCGCGCTTGCCGCCAACGCGATCCTGCCCTCCAAGGTCATCCTGATCGAGCGGCTGCCGGAACCCGGGCACCCGTTCACTGAGGCGGTGGTGGAGCGGCTGCGCAAGCGCCTGAGCGAGGGCGCGGCCGTGGTGCTTGCGGATCGGTCTGCGGGCGTCATGGCCGACCTCTGCGACGACGTCGTCCTGCTCGACCGCGGCACGGTCGTCGGGCGGGGCCCGCTCCCGGGCGTCCTCGCGAACGCGCTCAACGGGGGCGGGGCGCGTGCGACGCGCCGGCCGACCGGCTCGCCGCAGGGCAGGCGGTCCGGGGCCGCCCCGCCCGGGTCGGCGCAGACCGCCTTCCATCCCCTGGCCACCCTGCTCTCAGCCGAGGTCAAAAACGAGACCGCCCAGCGCGAGAGCAAGCGGCGGGTGCGGGTCGAGCACGACCTGAGGATCGAGCTGCGGCTGGAGACGAGCGTTCCGGGGGTCGAGGTCCGTTGCGGCTTCGACTTCAAGCCCCGCGGCGGCGGCGAGCCGGTGCGCCTTGAGCTCCCGGAGCCGGCCCGGTTGGATCGGGCCGGCACGTACGTCCTGACCGCGCGCGCCGAGCCGTGGACGCTCGAACGCAGGACCGTCTACGAGCTGCGCGCCGACGCGGTCGTCGCGCACCGATCCGAGGACGAGCCGGTCGTCCTCGCGCGGAGCGCCGGCCGCGTCACCGCGTCGGGGAGCGAGCCGCCCTCCGACTACAGCAGCGACGCCACGACCGTGCCGCACTGGCGTGGCGGCACGGCGCTCCGGGCCGAATCCGAGTGGTCGATCGAGTAGGTCAAGCGTCAGCCCTTGCCGTTCTCCGAAGCGTCTCGGATGGCGTCCGCGAGGTCGAGTAGGGCGAGTACGTTGGCCTCGGCGAGCATGTACTTGGCCCGCGCTTCGGGCTCGGAGACCTCGCGCATCGTGCGGCTGGCGCTTCGCATGCTGGCCATCGCACGGTCGTGCAGCGAGCGGCTGGCCTTGCCCGGCTTGCCCTCGGTCTGCTCTGCCTGCGCCATGAACAGCTCTCCTTGTCGCCGTGGAACGAGTGCGTAACGTAGCGGTCGACGCGTGAAGGTCCTCTTCTTCATGTCGCACCCCGGGGCGACCCGCAACTTCGAGTCGACCCTCCGGGCGCTGGCGGAGCGTGGGCACCAGGTTCATCTTGCGTTCGATCGGGTGGAGAAGCAGCGCCACGCGGGGCTGTGGGACCTGACCAACACGCTGGCGGCCGAGTACCCCGGGATCACGGCCGCCGAGCATCCGCATCCGCCGGCCAGCGACTGGTCGTGGACCTCGAGCCGAGTGCGCGCGTCGGTCGACTACCTGCGTTACCTCGAGCCGGAGTTCCGCGATGCCACTAAGGTGCGCCGCCGGGCGGCGCGGGACGTCCCGCCCCGAATCGAGCGGCTGGTCGAGTCGGCGCCCACGGCGGCCAGGCGCGGCATGCGGGCTACCCTACGGCTTGCCGAGCGGTCCGCGCCCCTCAGCGCGTCCGTGGTCGGCTACCTGGACGAGCGGCGGCCCGACGTGGTCCTGGTCACCCCGCTGCTGGAGCTGGGCTCGATCCAGGTCGAGTTCCTTCGTGCCGCGAACCGGATGGGCATCCCCACGTGTCTGTGCGTGCACAGTTGGGACAACCTCACGAACAAGGGCCTCGTCCACGAGCTTCCGGATGCGATCACGGTCTGGAACGACCTTCAGCGTGACGAGGCCGTCCGGCTTCACGGGGTCCCGGCCGAGCGGGTCGTCGTCACCGGGGCGCCCGCATACGACCACTGGTTCGGATGGGAGCCAAGCCGGTCGCGCGAGGAGTTCGCCGCGGCGGTGGGGCTCGACCCGGGACGGCCGTTCGTCCTCTACCTCGGCTCTTCCAGCTTCATCGCGCCCGACGAGACGGCCTTCCTCGTCGAGTGGGTGCGCGGGCTCGCCGGGCGCGGCGTGGAGATGCAGGTGCTCGCCCGACCGCACCCGCTCAACCCTCTCGACGGCGCCACCGGGTCGAACGTCGTCGTCTTTCCCGCGGCGGGGCAGGACCCGACGGACGAGCGATCCCGCAACGACTACTTCGACTCGATCTACCACTCCTCGGCGGCGACCGGCGTCAGCACCAGCGCGTTCCTCGAGGCCGCGATCGTCGGGCGGCCGGTGCTCACCGTGCTCGATCCGCGCCACGCCGAGACCCAGGAGGGGACGCTGCACTTCCGCCATCTGCTGCGAGCAGGCGGGGGCCTCCTCCACACGGCGCGCGACTACGGCGACCACGCCCACCAAGTTGCCCACGCGCTCGCGGCTCCCCATCCGGACGGCTGCGTGAGCGAACGCTCCAAGAGGTTCACCGAGGCCTTCATCCGCCCCCACGGGCTGGACCAGCCGGCGACCCCGCTGATTGCCGACGCGATCGAGGCGCTCCCGGCCCGCAAGGCGAACGGCTATCGAAGCGTCCGGCGCTCGCGAATCATCGCGGGGGCGGTACTCGCGCGGGCGGCGCGGCTTGCCGTTGAGGCGGAGGCGCGTCGGCGGCGGCGCGCCAGGCGCACTCACGCGACGCGGTGAGCGGGCGGGCAAGGCGGCTGGGCGCATTTGCGCTCCGGGCCGTGCCGGGGCCGGCACGCGCGGAGTTGCTGTTCCGCCTGACGGGCGACTATCGCAGGGTCCGGGACTTCCGCCACCCCGGTCGGTTCGCCGGGACGGCCGTCGAGGTCTACCTCGCGCCCGAGCCGAACCCCGACCGCCCGGTCCTGCTGTTCCAGCATCTCGCGAAGACCGCGGGGACGAGCGTGCGAGGCCTCGTCTACCGCAACATGGCTGCTTCGGGCGCGACGCTGCACATCGAGGAGGCGCCGCGTGAGACCGCCGGACCGGCGACGGTCGGCCGGTGGTACGAGAGCTTTCTGGCCGGCCTGGGCGCTGAGGACCTGGCACGGCTCGCCGGTGTGGCGTCGCATTCGGCCAATCGGCTGCTCCCGCTCCTCGAGCCCACCACTCCGGTGCGGGCGTTCACGGTGCTGCGCGAGCCGGTACGGCGGGTCATGTCCCGGTATGCGTTCTACGCGACGCCTCGGGGGTGGACGCTGCGCGAGCTGTACACCGACGCCAGCCGTCGGGCGGTTCCGCAGTTCTTCAACGGCCAAAGCCGCGCGTTGCTGGTGTCGCACTACGACGTGGACGCCCCCGAGCTCGCGCGTCAGGACGGCCCGCCGCCCAACGCCGACCTCTGGAGGGAGCGCCTGTTCTCGCTGCTGGACGATCACTACGTCGTCGGCGTCCAGGAGCATCTGCGCGAATCCGTCGGCCTGTTCGCGCGCGAGTTCGGCTGGCGCCACAGCTCGACGCGTCGAGTAAGGGTCGCCGGCCGTGAGGCCGACCCGATCGACGACGACACCGCGGCCCTCATCCGCCGCTACAACTGGCTCGACGTCGAGCTTTACGCGCGGTTCGCGCGGCGATTCGGCGCGGACGCCGCTCGCTGAGGTGCGTGGTCGCCACCGATCAGGGCGGTGAGGCCCTCCCAGTCCTGCTGCCGCGCCGCCTCCCTCGCGGCGACGCTGATGCGGCGCAGCAGGACGGGGTCGCTGGGAAGCTCCGTCGCCTGCTCTATGTCGATCACGTTGACTCCGTGGCGGAAGTGCTCGGGGCTGTACTCGTCGAGGTTGGTGATCACGACGCAGCCCTGCTCCATCGCGGCGGAGACCGACGTGTTGTTCGAACGCACGCCGCCCTCGAAGAACGCGGCGTAGAACGTGGTCGTCTGCAGGTAGTTGTAGACCGCGACGTCGGACAGGTTGCCCATGAAGTACAGGCGCGTGGGGAAGAGCTCGTGCATCTCCTGGAAGACGAGCTCCGCCTCGCGGATCGAGGATGTCTCGTGGTTGGCGCTCGAGACGTAGAGGCGGTAGCTGCGCCCGGTTGCCTCGAGCAGCTCCCGCAGGCGCCGGAACATGTCGGCGCGCAGCTTGCCTGCCATGCCGAACGAGAACACCGAGATCTCGGCCGGCTCGAACCGCCGCTGGTCGAGCAGGAGCCCGGGTGCCCAGGCGAGCTGCGCCTCGCAACCGATCTGCCGCAGGCGCTCGAGAATCTCGCGGTTGCCGGCCCAGCACTGGACCGCGTGTGTGGCGATCCGGCACTCGAGCGGCATGGCGCGAAACTGGTGGAGGTAGACGTCGTGCTTCCAGCTCGCCTCGTCGAGCAGTGCTGCGAGCAGCGCCCGCTCGTGCTCGTCGAGCTCGCCCACCTTGAACGAAAGCAGCGGACGCGCAAGCCCCCGTGCGGCGTCGCTGAACACGCTGAGCAGCGGAACGCCGAGACGCTCAGTCAGGATCTCGTTGAAGCGCGCGACCCCCGACGTGTAGGTGTTGAGGTGGTGGGTCAGGACGCAGTCGAGCGGCATGCGGTTGCGCGTCCCACGTAGTCGTCGAGCACCGCCGACGAGGAGTTGGTGACCGTGTCGAGATACACGATCTCGATGCCGAGCTCCGAGCACGCCGCCAGCTCGGCAGGCGGGAGGCGGTCGCGCCAATCCTCGCCCTTGACGTAGTAGCGCGGGATCAGGCGACGCAGGACCTCGACGGTGGGGATGCCGGAGACGTGCGTGTACTCCACCCACCTGAGCGCATCGATGATGGCGGCGCGCTCGGACTGCGGCAGGAAGACCGGGTGCTTGCGGGTCAGCCAGTCGTCACCCGAGACGTTGCAGAGCAGCGGCGCATCCAGGCGGGCAGCCTCGCGCAGGTGGGCGATGTGGCCTCCGTGGATGGGGTCGAAGCCACCGTCGACCATCGCAACCTCGCGCTGGTGGGCCTCGAGCTCGTCGGAGCGCAGGATCACGGCCGCCGCTCCAGGGTGCGCTCCATCACCAGCTCGAGCATCCGCGCATGCACCGCGGAGAAACCACCGGCGTCGCCGCGGTTGAGGACGATGCTCGCCGTCCCCAGGTGGTTGGGGACGAAGTCGGTGGTGGAATAGACGCCGAGCGCGCGCACACCCAACCGCGGCGGGAGGTAGCTGAACCCGCCGTAGGTGCCGACGAACCCGTCGGCGTGGGCCACGACCGCGCTCTGGCGGGCGAGGTTCTCGCGTGGCGGCGCTATGAGCTCGCGCGCCTCGACGACGCCGTCACCCGGGGCCACGCCGAACTCGAGGTGCTCGTCGAGCTCGACCCCGGTGTGGAGCACGACCACCGTGGCGCGCTCGGCAAGCCGTGCCAGCGTGCGATCGACGAACGCCTGGTTCTCGGGCGTGCGCGGGAAGGCTCTCGACGCGTAGAACTTCGCCACGAGGTAGGGCCCGTCGGCGACCGGCAGCCAGGTCGGGCGCGGGTAGGAGACGCTCAGGGGCGAGTGATCGCCCAGGTCGACCACGCGGCTCGCGGGGCGCGGGCCGTTGAGGTAGCCCGCGAGGAACCGGTACATCCACGCGGGGTGGAGGAGTTGGAACCGCTCAAGTCCCAGCCGGGCGGCCACGGCGCCGATCAGCCGCTCGTCCTCGGAACCGATCGACTCCTGGCGCTGTCCGCCGTCCTGTCGGCGCTCGCGCTCACGGAGGGCCTCGACGAGGTCGCGTGGTTCCCAGACGTCGAGGATGTCGACGTAGCGGGCGGCCACATCCGCATACCAGCCGGCGACGCCGCCGCGCGACACGGCGACCACGCGGCGCGGCCCGATTCCCGCGCGCCGCATGCACGAGCGCAGGAACGGGATCCAGTACAGGAGCTCGTAGCCGACCTCGTCGATCCAGGGCCCGACGACGATGGGCAGTTCGGGCTCGTTGCGGAACGCGGTCAGCTTGCGTCGCCACGCCAGCGGCGCGCCGAGGAGGGAGTCGAGCGTGCGCCCAACGAATTTCGTCGCCCGGCGGGCGCTGCTCCGCTTGGGGGCCTCTCGCATCGCGGCGCTCACGATACGTGGGGCGCGCGATCGGCGGACAAGCGCCTGAGGACCTTCTGGCCGTCGGCGTCCTTGACCTTCTCGAGCGACTTGCGCGCGACGACGTGCTTGAGGGCGCACTCGGCGTCGGCCGCGTCGCATAGGGTCGCCACCGCTTGCTCGGACCGCTCCCGAGCGAAGGCGTACGCCGGTCCGGCGCCCGGGACGCCTGAACCAGGCGCGGGGCGAAAACGCCAACGCAATCCGTAGCCGGCCGGTCATGGGTTGGCCGCCCCTCGCATTGCGGCGCTCACGATACGCGGGCGGAGCGAGCCGCAGGCGTTCAGTCCTTGATACCGATTCGGCATGGCGGCTGGGAGAACGCGCCGCGGCCGCGGCGGGCCTGGTGCTCAAGGCCGTGCATTCCGCGCCCCAGGGAGCGGCCCGACGGGCGCGTCGTCGTCAAGTGGCGACGGCAATTCGTCTACGTGAAGTCGGACGCGACGCAGCTACCGTCGCCCACCGGCGCCTGCTCCACCGCGGGCAGCGTCGCCTCACCCGAGGCCAGCATGCGCTCGGCCGTCTCCCAGTCCTCGGGGTAGTCGATCGAGAACCCGGTCGCCGGATCGGACAGGAAGGCGACCACGCGCTCGCCCGCGATGTCGCCGCCCTCGCGCATGGCCACGCGCGTCCAGGCGACCTCGAGCGAGGAGTTCTGTACGTAGACCTGAGGGAGGGCGGCGTACTGGGTCGAGTGCAGCGGTACGCCGTCGCCCTGGGGCAGCAGCGGGCGCATGAGCGTCCCAGTTACGTGCGCCCGCCCACCCGGCCTACGGCCGGCCGGCGGGCGCACGCACTCACTCTCCAGCACCCACATCTTGCCCGGATGCTGCCGGCACAGCTCGACGGCGCGGATCGAGTCGGCGTCGTGCACGGCCAGCAGCTGGTCCCACGCCTGGCGGATCGCCGTCCCGCGCCGGAACGGGCTCGTCGGGCGCAGGATGCTGAACAGGTCGAAGTCCCGGCGCTCGTCGGACAGCCGCTCCAGCGTGAACCGCAGCCACTCGATGTCCGGCGACGTCGATGCCCCCATTGCGGCCGGCCGCAGCCATGGGACCTCGGCGCCGTAGTGGCGGGCGACCGCGGCGATCTCCTCGCTGTCGGTGGAGACGACGATCGCGTCGAACAGGCCGGACTCGCGCGCGCCCGCGATCGCGTAGGCGATCAGCGGGTGGCCGGCAAGGGGCCGGATGTTCTTGCCGGGGACCCGCTGCGAGCCCGCGCGCGCCGGGATCAGCGCGACCGCCGAGGGCACCTAGACCTGCGACGGATCGTGGTTGACGTAGACCGTCTTCCAGTCCGAGTAGACGTCGAGCGCCTCGGTGCCCGCCTCGCGCCAGCCGTTGCCCGACGCGCGCTCGCCGCCGAACGGCATATGCGGTTCGGAGCCGTAGGTGGGCCCGTTGACCGAGGCGACCCCGGACTGGGAGCGGGCGACGAACTCCTGCCCGCGGTGCACGCTACGGGTCCAGATCGCCGCGGTCAATCCGTACGGCGACGCGTTGGCCGCCTCGATCGCGTCCTCGAAGCCGGTGACGCGGTGCAGAGTGGCGATCGGGCCGAACAGCTCGGTGCAGGCGATGTCGCTGCCGAGTGTGGCGCCCTCGATCAGCGTCGGGGCCAGGTAGTAGCCCGGGCGGTCCAGGCGCTCGCCGCCAGCAAGCACGCGTGCGCCGTCGGCCTTGGCGTGGCCGATCGCGGCGAGCATCTGGTCGAGCTGGCCCTCGTTGATGACGGGCCCGAAGTCGTCGTCGTCGGTTGGGCCGACGCGCTGGGCGCGCGTCTTGTCCACGAGCAGCTCGACGAACTGGTCGTAGACGTCGGCGAAGACGAGCAGGCGGCTGCCGGCCGCGCAACGCTGGCCCGCGTTCGAGAACGCCGAGAGGACGGCGGCTGTCGCCGCGCCCTCGAGGTCGGCGTCGTCGCAGACGATCAGCGGGTTCTTGCCGCCCAACTCCAGGCACACCTTCGCCAGCCGCTCGCCGGCCACGCGGGCGATCATCCGTCCCACCCTCGTCGAGCCGGTGAAGGAGACCACGGCGACGTCGGGGTGCTCGACCAGCGGCTGGCCGGCCTCGTCGCCGTAGCCCTGGATGACGTTGAAGACGCCGGGCGGCACGCCGGCCTCGTCGGCCAGGCGCGCGAACGCGAGCGCAGTTTCGGGCGTGTCCTCGGGCGCCTTGAGCACGGCGGCGTTGCCGCAGAGCAGGGCCGGGAACGCCTTCCAGGCGACGTTGGCGGCCGGCGTGTTGGCGGCGATGATCAGTCCTGCCACCCCGAGCGGCTGGCGCACCGTCATCGCCTGGCGGTGAGGGATGGCGCTCGTGGTGGTCCGGCCATAGAAGCGCCGGCCCTCGCCGGCGACGAAGTACCCCTGCTCGATGGCCGCGCCGACCTCGCCGAGCGCCTCGCCCGGCGCCTTGCCGGTCTCGGTGGCGACAATCCGAGCCAACGCCTCGGCGTCGCGCTCGAGCAGCTGCGCCCAGCGGCGGATCGAGGCGCCACGCTCGGCCACGGTGGTCGCGGCCCAGGCGGCCTGGGCGGTGCGCGCGGTGCTGACGGCCTGCTGCACGTCCTCGGCGCGCGAGCGGGCCACACGGCTGTGCACCTCCCCGGTGTCGGGGTTGTGCTTCGGAAACGTCTCGCCGCCGTGCGCGGCGAGCTCCTCGCCGCCGATGTGGTTCGTGACGGTCCGGGTGGTGGGTGGTGCGGCTGGGGTACTCATGCGGTGAATCCTCCGTCGACGCGAAGCTCGTGGCCGGTGACATACCGGGAGGCGTCCGAGGCGAGGAACACGAGCGGCCCCGCCAGGTCCTCCGATTCCGCCATCCTGCCCAGCGGGACCCGAGCACAGTACTTGCGCAGGAACTCCGGATCCTGGTCGCCGCGCACGCCGCCCGGGGAGAGGGCGTTGACGCGCACACCGTTCGGACCCCACAGGCGGGCGAAGTAGCGCGTGAGATGGATGAGGCCTGCCTTGCTCGCACCGTACGCCGCCGGCTTGAGGAAGGGCGGGTCGCCTTCGAAGTGCTCGTAGAAGGCGGGCTCGGGCGCAATCGAGGCGTAGAGGGAACCGATGTTGACGATCGACCCGCCGCCGGCATCGCGCATCGCCGCGCCGAAGACCTGGATGGCGTGGAAGGCGCCGACCAGGTTGACGTCCAGGGTCCCGCGGAACGCCTCGGTGGGCACGTCCTCGATGCGATGGCGCACGGCGGCGGCATCGGGCGGCTGGTCGATCCCCGCACCGTTGACGAGCACCGCCGGCGGGCCGAGCTCGGAGACGCGTTCGCGCATCGCGAGCAGGGACGCCTTGTCGGCCACGTCGGCCCGCTCGAGCCGGAAGGTCGTGCCGAGGTCGGCGACCGCCTCGGCGAGCTCGTCGGCGCCGCGGTCGCCCACGTCGACACCCACGACGTCGGCACCCGCCCCGGCCAGCGCGGTGACCAGGCTTGGCCCCAGCCTCCCGAGCGGGCCGGTGACGATCCCGAGCGCGCCCGCAAGCGGGCGCGACTGCGCCGGATCGCTACCGACCGCGGGCGACGACCCGGTCGCGGCGCTTGCCATTCCCGCCTGGGACGGCGGTCGCCTTCGCCAGCCGCCGCTCGCCCACGTGGTCCTCGGTCAGCGTCGCATCGCGCGCGAGCGGCTGGTTGAGCGCGCAACCGACGAACTCGTCGATCCGCGAGGGCGGAATGCCGTCGGCCGGCGACTTGGAGACCAGGTCCTCCTCGCGCAGGATGTGCCCGGCCGGGAGGTCGCAGGCCGCGACGAGTTTCTTGGCCATCTTGAGGATCGGCTTTACCTCGCTCTCGTGGCGGCGCTTCTCGCGGCTGCCCAGCGCCACGTGGACCCGGCGCAGGTCGCGGACCATCTTGCGCAGGCCCTGCGGCTCGAGCGAGAAGGCGTGATCCGAGCCGCGCATGGCGCGGTCGAGCGTGAAGTGCTTCTCGACGATGCGGGCGCCCAGCGTGTAGGCGACGACCGGCATGGCGATCCCGTTGTCGTGGCTGGACAGGCCGACCACGGAGCCCGGGAACTGGTCGCGGAAGCTCTCGATGACGCGCAGGTCCAGCTCGTCCCACGCCGCCGGGTAACCCGCCGTGCACTGGAGCAGGGCGATGTGGGGGTTGAGCTCGGCCGCCGCCTCGTAAGCGCGGCGCACGTCGTCCATCTCGGCGCCGCCGGTCGAGATGATCATCGGGCGGCCGATGGCGGCGACGCGCCGGATCAGCGGCAGGTTGGTGATGTCCGCCGAGGCGATCTTGTAGGCCGGCATGTCGAGCTCGGCGAGGAACTCGGCGCTGGGTGCGTCGAATGCGGTGGCGAAGAAACAGAGACCGATCTCGCGGGCGTACTCGCGCAGCTCGAAGTACTCCGAGTAACCGAACTCGAGCGCCTCGCGGTGTTCGCCGTAGGTCGCCCCGAACGAATTCGGATTGTCATAGGGCTTGTTGAAGAAGGCGGCCGTGTACAGCGAGCGGTTGTCCCGCTTCTGCAGCTTGACGGCGTCGGCCCCGCAGCGGCGGGCCTCGTCGAACATGCGCTTGCACTGCTCGAGCGAGCCCTGATGGTTGTGACCGACCTCGGCGACCACGTAGCAGACGGAGTCATCGGAGATCTCGGTCTCACCGATGCGGATGCTGCGAGGCGTGTGGCCCATACGCTCCTCCCGAGTCTTGGAATCGCCGCCACGAAGCCCAGAACCCCACGGGCGGACCATGGAGCCACCTTCCCCCGAAGGCCTCACGCGGGTGCTGGACGCCGAGCACCGGCGCGCGATGCTAACGAGATATGGCTGGCCTGTGGAGTTTTCTGGTCAGTGCGTCCACCGGGCCTGGCCAGGGCGGCGAAGCCGGCGAATCAAACCGGCCCGGTGGTGTCATACTCGCGCCATGCGCACCTTCCTCGGCCTTGCCTCCTGCCTGACCCTCGCGCTGGTTCCCGCGACCGCCGCCACCGCGCAGAGCGGGGACCCCGACGAAGTCCACGCCGCCCCCGGAAGCCCGGCGGCGAAGGAGTACGCGATCCCCATCGACGCCGGCCGCCAAGCGGGCGGCACCGGCGGGTCGCATGGGACGTCGAGCGGGGGCGGCGGCTCGGGTGGGTCCGGCGGCTCGAGTGGGTCCGGCGGCTCGGGCGCGTCGAGCGGTTCAAGCGGGGGCTCTTCGGGCGGCTCGTCGGGCACGGGTGCGGCGGCCGGGACGCGCTTCGGCGTCGGCATCGTGCCCGCGGCGGCCGCGGGCTCCGGCGGGACGGGCTCGGGCAACTCGTCGCGCGACTCCGCGAAGGAGTCCGACATCGGCGCCCCCGCGGCGGGCACCGGCAGCGTGGGCGGCACGCTGAAGGCCACCGACGACCAGGTCGAGAACGCCGCCGCCGCCGGCTCGGCGGTCGGCACCGCCCTGACCATCGGCGCCGTGGGCGCGGTGGTGCTCCTCGGCGGCATCGGTGGCGTGCTTCTGCGCCGCCGGACGTCGGGCGACTAGCGCGCGCTCACAGCCGCACGGCGACAACGTCTGACGCCCGTCTTAGCGAAGGCGGGACGTCCCCGACGGCGGCAAACCCGCGTACCGTGCCGGTCCGTGGCCCTCTACGCCTGCGTGTGCACGAATCGCCCGGCCTCCGTGGCGCCGTGCCTGGACGCGCTGAGCGCGCAGGGCGCCGAGGTGCTCTTGATCCTCAGCGGCGTGTCCGCCGACGCGGGCCTCGCGCGTGGCGACCAGGTCCGCGTGCTGACCGAGCCGCGCCCGGGCCTGTCGCGCGCGCGCAACCGCGCGCTGGCCGCGTGCGAGGACGGCGACGTGATCGCCTTCGTCGACGACGACGCCATCGTCGGCGAGGGCTGGCTGGACGCGATGCGGGCAGCCTGGGAGCGGGCCGAGCCGCGCGTGGCGTGCGTCGGGGGACCGATCCGGCCACGCTTCGAGGGGGAGCGGCCCGGCTGGCTCTCCGAGCGCCTCCTCCCGGTGCTGACCACGCTCGACCACGGCGCCGAGGCGCGCGACCTCGACCCGTTCACCACAACGGTCTATGGCGCCAACGTCGCCTTCCGGGCCGGGCCGCTGCGCGATGTGGGCGGTTTCGACCCGGGCCTTGGGCACGGGGGCCGGCCCACCGGCTTCGGCGAGGAGGACGAGGCCGAGCGCGCCCTCTACCGCGCCGGCTACGTCGTCCGCTACGAGCCCGGCCCGTGGGTGTGGCACGTCATCCCTCCCGAGCGCACGACGCGCGCCGCCTTCCTGCGCCGGCGGCTCCGGTATGGGGTGGGGCTGGGGGCGCGCGGCGGTCGCGGCCCGGGCGGCGCGGCGCGGCAGCTCGCGACCTCGGCCGCGGGTGTTCCGGTGGCGGCGGCACGCGGCGACGAGGCGCTGGCCATGGAGCGCGCGACCCGGGTGGCCGAGAACGCCGGCGTGCTGCTCGCGCCCGTGCTCGCGCGGCGATGATCCTGCTCCTCCACAACCGGTACCGCACCACCGGCGGCGAGGAGCGGGCCGTCGACGACTATGCCTGGCTGGTGCGCGAGCATCTGGGCGAGGAGGCTGAGCTGCTCGAGCGCGACTCGGGCGCGCTGTCGCGGCCACGAGCGGCGCTGGGGATGCTCGGCGGGGGGCTGCAGCCCGACGACGTGGCCGCCGCCGTGCGGCGCAGCCGCGCCCGCATCGTGCATGCCCACAACCTCCACCCGTCGTTCGGCTGGCGTGCGCTGGCCGCAGCCCGCGCCGCCGGCGCGCGCGTCGTCCTGCACCTGCACAACTACCGGCTGGTGTGCGCGGTGGGAACCTGCTTCACCCACGGCGCCGACTGCATCCGCTGCCACGGCCGCAACACCGCGCCCGGCGTGCGGCTCGCATGCCGCGGCGAGCGCGGTGAGGCGGCGGTCTACGGCGCCGGGCTCGCGCTGTGGCAGCGGCGGCTCGCGGCGCAGGTCGACCGCTTCGTGGTGCCGAGCGAGGCGGCGCTCGAGCGGCTGCGCGCGCTGGGCGCTCCCGTCGACGGTAGAGCCAGCGTCGTTGCCCATCCCGTTCGCGGGTTCGCCGAGGGGTCCGCGGCAGCGACCGGCGACCACGCGCTCGTCGCCTCGCGGCTGGCGCCCGAGAAGGGGGTCGACGTGGCGATCGAGGCGGCGCGGCGGACCGGGCGACCGCTGGTCGTGGTCGGGGATGGGCCCCTGCGCCGCGCGCTGCGCGACCATGCCCGCGGCGCCGACGTGCGCTTTCTCCACGCCGTGCGGCCCGCGCCCTTCGAGCAGCTGCGGCGCAGTTCCGCGGTGGCGGTCGTGCCCTCGCGCTCGGCCGAGACCTTCGGCCTGGCCGCCGCCCACGCGATGGCGGCGGGAGCGCCGGTGGCGGCGAGCCGGATCGGGGCGCTGCCCGAGCTGGTCGAGGAGGACGGATTGGTGCCGCCGGGCGATCCGGCCGCGCTGGCCGCCGCGCTGGAGCGGCGTTGGGGCGACGCGGAGGCGGGCGAGCGGGGGCTCCGGACGGTGCGCGAGCGGTGCGCGCCCGAGCGGGTGGCGGCGGCGCTCCGGGCGGTCTACGACGGCATCATGGCCTGAGCCATGGAGCAGAGCCGGTGATCACCGGCTGAGCGGCATGCGCATCTTCATCCCCATCCACCAGGCCGACCCGGGCGGGATCATGACCGTCGTCCGCGGGTTGGCGGCCGCGCTGCCCGACGTGCTCGACCCCGACGACGATCTCGTCCTCTACGGCGACCCGGATTCTGAGCGCTGGGGAAAGGTCCAGCGCATCGTCGACCAGCAGTGGCGGGCGGCGCGGGCGGCGCGCAGCGCCGACCTCGTCCACCTCGGCGACTACCGGCCGCTCGGCGTCAGCCGGCTGCCGTTCGTCATCACCGTTCACGACCTCACGTTCCTGGACCGGCCGGACTGGTACCCGCGCCCGGTCGCGCTGTACAAGCGCGCGATGTTCCGGGCCGCGCTGGCCAAGCGGCCGGCGGGGGTGGTCTGCGTGTCCGAGCACACGCGCAAGCGCTTCGCGGCCCATGCCCCGCAGTTTCCGGCCCAGCGCGTGCGGGTCATTCATCCGGGGCTGGCGGCGCCGCCGTCCGCGGCGCCCGTGGATGGCGATGCCTACTTCCTCACGGTCGGGGCGATCGAGCCCCGGCGCAACCACCTCACGCTGCTCGCGGCGCTCGAGCGGGCCGCACCGGGCCTGCGCTGGGTCGTGGTCGGGCGCGAGCACTACCGCGGCGGCGCGATCGCCGCGCGGCTGCGGGCCGCGCCCGGCGTCGAAGTGCGCAGGTGGGTGTCGGATGACGAGCTCGAGCGCCTCTACCGCGGGGCTCGCTTCGTCGCGCTCCCGTCGCACCACGAGGGCTTCGGCTTCGTCCCGCTCGAGGCGATGGCCCGCGGCGTTCCGGCTGCGGTGGCGACGGGCAGCGCGCTCGACGAGACCGCCGGCGACGCCGCCCTGCGTGTCGGCGCCGGCGACGTCGACGGCTGGGCGGAGGCCCTGCGCCGCCTCAACGAAGACGAGGCGCTGCGGTCCGAGCTGGTCGCCCGCGGCCGCGAACGCGCCGCGACGTTCACGTGGGAGCGAGCCGCCCGCGAGCACGTCGCCCTCTTTCGCGCCGTCGCCGGAAGGTAGCCTGACTCCCGTGAGCGAGCCCCTGGACGAGCTACGCGAGCGCATCGCGGAGCTGGTCACCGAGTACCACGACGCGGCGCACGCGCCCGAGCCGTTCGTGCCCGGCGAGACGCCGGTGCGCTGCGCGGGCCGGGTCTACGACGCCGACGACATGCGCGTGCTCATGGACGCGACGCTCGACTTCTGGCTGACCACGGGCCGCTTCGCGGAGCGGTTCGAGCGCGAGTTCGCCCGCTGGATGGAGCGCCGGCACTGCGTCCTGGTCAATTCCGGCTCGAGCGCGAACCTCGTGGCGGTCAGTGCGCTGACGAGCCCGAAGCTGGCGTCGCGAGCGCTCGAGGCGGGCGACGAGGTCATCACCACCGCCACCTCGTTCCCGACGACCGTGAACCCGCTGGTCCAGAACGGCCTCGTGCCGGTGTTCGTCGACGTCGACGTGCCGACGTACAACATCGACGTCTCGCGGTTGGAGGCGGCGCTGTCCCCGCGCACGCGCGCGGTGGTCGTCGCGCACACGCTCGGCAACCCCTTCGACCTCGACGCGGTCACGGCGTTCTGCGCCGAGCACGAGCTGTACCTGGTCGAGGACTGCTGCGACGCGGTCGGATCGCTGTACCGCGGACGCAGGGTCGGGACGTTCGGCGATGTGGCGACCGTGAGCTTCTATCCCGCCCACCACATCACGATGGGCGAGGGCGGCGCGGTACTGCTGGAGAAGGGCGCGCTGAAGGTCCTGGTCGAGTCGTTCCGCGACTGGGGGCGCGACTGCTACTGCGAGCCGGGCGAGGAGAACACGTGCGGCAAGCGCTTCGACTGGAAGATCGGCGACCTCCCGCGCGGCTACGACCACAAGTACATCTACTCGCACCGCGGCTACAACCTGAAGGCGACCGACATGCAGGCCGCCGTGGGCGTCGCCCAGCTACGCAAGCTCGACGGCTTCGTGGCGGCGCGGCGGCGCAACTACGCCCACCTGCGGGCGGGCATGGAGGATCTCCGGGAGCTGTTCGTGCTGCCCGAGGCGACGGCGGGCTCGGAGCCGTCGTGGTTCGGGTTCCCGCTCGCGTTGCGGCGCGAGGCGCCCTTCGGGCGCCGCGAGCTGCTGCGCCACCTCGACGAGCGCAAGATCGCGACGCGCCTGCTCTTCGGCGGAAACCTCGTGCGCCAGCCCGCGTACGCCGGTGTCCAGCAACGCGTGGTCGGGCCGCTCGACCGCGCCGATTTCGTGACCGACCAGGTCTTCTGGCTGGGCGTCTATCCCGGCCTCGGGCCCGAGGCCCTCAACTACGTCCTCGAGGTGCTCCACGACGTCGCGGCGCGCGGCCTCCCGGGCGGCGACGGGCGGGCGCGGCGCTGGCGCGCGGCCTCGCCGGTCACGTGAGGGCCTGGTGCGAAGCGCGCGTCTCGCGTGCGTGCTTCAGCCGCGTTTGAACGGCAGCATTGAAGGAGGGTGCGTGCAACCGGGGTGGTCGCAGTTGACAGCGATATATCCGGTCAAGTGCGAACACCCCCTCCCGCGGGTCGCCCCGGCCGGACCCACCTCCTTCGTCGCTGCCGTTCAAGCGGCGCTGGCGGAGACAGCGCCAATCGCGCGCTTCG
>Ga0126312_10001015_pt1 | contig 17990 bp, 16 predicted proteins | sample Plot104A_FD_92537 | JGI IMG/M metagenome (GOLD analysis project Ga0126312, IMG submission 92537) | Serpentine soil microbial communities from UC McLaughlin Reserve, CA, USA - Plot104A | ecosystem: Environmental > Terrestrial > Soil > Grasslands | place: USA: UC McLaughlin Reserve, Lake County... | reverse complement strand
TCCGAGGCGCCGCTCATCCCTCCCTCTTCTACATTGCGTGCGATGGACGAGCTACGCATGACGGTGGAGGAAGAAGCGCAGGCGGCGAACGACGCGCTCGCGGCGCTCGCGGACGACGCCGTCGAGGCCGCGCTCTCGGCCGCGGCCGCTCTGCTGGAGGAGCGCGCGACGACCGTGCTCGCCGCGAACGCCGCAGACATCGCCGAGGCCGCGGGTCGGCTCGACGCGGGCGCGCTCGACCGCCTGCGGCTGGACGACGCGCGCGTCGCCGCGATCGGCGACCAGCTGCGGATCCTCGCCGCGCTGCCGCCGCTCGAGCGCGAGATCGACGCCTGGACGCTGGAGAACGGCCTCCGCGTCCAGGAGCGGCGGATTCCCGTCGGCGTCGTCGGCGCCAACTTCGAGGCGCGCCCGAACGTGGCTGTCGACGTCGCCGGCCAGCTGCTGAAGAGCCAGAACGCGGCGCTGTTGCGTACGGGCGGCGCGGCGATCCGGACGGTGACGGCCCTCGTGGACGACGTCCTGCGGCCGGCGCTCTCGTCGGCCGGGCTGCCCCCCGGCGCCGTCGGCCTCGTCCGCTCGCCGGACCGCGAAGGCGCGCGCATGCTCGTCTCGCTCCCACGACTCGTACCGCTCGTCATCCTGCGCGGAAGCGGCCCGACGACGGCCGCGCTCGCGCAGCTCGCCGCCGAGCACGGGGTCCGCACGCTCGCGCACGCCGAGGGCGGCGGCGTCCTCTACGTCGACCGCTCGGCCGATCCCAAGCGCGCCGCCGCGATCGTGGAGGCGAGCCTCGACCGGCTCGGCGTCTGCAACCGGCTCAACCTCCTGCTCGTCGACCGCGGCGCGGACGGGCTGCTCGCGGCGCTTCGCGAGACGCTCGCACGCGCCGGAGTCGCGGAGGCGGAGGGTCCGCTCGGCCACGAGTGGGCGAACGACGCCGATCGCGTGGCGACGGTGACGGTGCACCGGGTCGACGGCGTGGCCGAGGCCGTCGGCGTCGCGAACCGCGAGACCTCAGGGCTCGCCGCCGGGATCGTCGCCGAGGACGCCGCCGTCGCCCGGGCGTTCATCGACCGCTACCGCGGCACCGCCGTCTTCTGGCACGCGACGACGCGCTTCACCGACGGCTTCGCGCTCACCGGCTCGCCCGAGACGGGGATCAACGTCGACAGCGTGCCCGGCCCCCGCGGGCCGGTCACCTACCGCGACCTCTGGCTGCGCCAGTACGTCGTGGTCGGCGACGCGACGCAGCGGCGGTGACGCGCCCGATCGTCGTCAAGCTCGGCTCAGGCCTCGTCGCGGCGGCCGACGGCTCCCCGCGCGCGGAGGTACTGCGTGCCCGCGCCGGCGAGATCGCCGAGCTCGTCGGTGGCGGGACACCCGTTTGCCTCGTCTCGTCCGGGGCCATCGCCCTCGGCCTGCCGAAGCTCGGCCTCACGCGCCGGCCGCGCAGCCTGCCGCGTCTGCAGGCGGCCTCGGCTCTCGGCCAGGGGGCGCTGCAGGGCGCGTGGGAGGAGGCGTTCGCCCCGTTCGGCCCGAGCGTCGCGCAGGTGTTGCTGACCTCGGCGGAGATCGCCGACCGCCGCGCCTACGTCAACGTGCGGAACACGCTCACGGCGCTCTTCGCGGCACGTGCGGTTCCGGTCGTGAACGAGAACGACGCGACCGCGACGGACGAGATCACCTTCGGGGACAACGACGCGCTCGCGGCGCAGACGGCGGTGCTCGCCGGCGCGCAACTGCTCGTGCTCTTGACGTCGGTGCACGGCGTCCTGACGCATCCGCCCGGCGACGAGCGCGCCGAGGTGATCGCCGACGGCGCGCATGCGCGGGGTGCGACGATCGGACGCGCGAACGCCGAGGGCAGGGGCGGCATGGCGAGCAAGATCGCCGCGGCGGAGCTGGCGGCCGGCGCAGGCATTCCGACGGTGATCGCAGCCGGAACGGACGACGGCGTGCTCGGTGCGGTCGCGCGCGGCGAGCGCCGCGGCACCTGGTTCGAGCCTGCGGCGAGCGGCGAGTCGGCCTTCAAGCTCTGGCTGCGGCACGGCAAGCGCATCGCCGGTCGCGTCCACCTCGACGCGGGCGCCGTGGCCGCGGTCGCGACGGGCGGCCGCAGCCTGCTGGCGGTCGGCGTCACCCGCTGCGACGGCGACTTTCGCGCCGGCGACGGCATCGAGCTGTGCGGCCCGGACGGCTCCGCTGTCGGCCGCGGGATCGCCTCGGTCGACGCGTCGGAGCTCGCGGGCCGTCCCGCGAACCTGGAGGCCGTCCACCGAGACCGCCTCGTGCTCTACGCCGCCTAGTCGAGAGGGCCGCCGCGCCGCGGTGTTGCGGCCCAATCGGCGCTGTGGTATGCCGCGCCCAGGGCCGTGGAGACAACTTCGGAGCTGGTCGGGCAGATCGTGGGCCGCGAGGCGGAGTTGACCGTGCTCGACGCATTTCTCGCTTCGCCCGATTCGCCGCGGGCGCTCGTCCTCACGGGTCATCCGGGGATCGGGAAGACGGCGCTGTGGGAGGCGGGCGTGGACCTCGCGCGGCGGCGCGGGCTGCGCGTCCTCGCTGCGCGCGCGAACGGCGCCGAGGCACAGCTCGAGTTCGCCTCGCTGATCGACCTGCTCGACGCCGTTCGCCCGGAGGAGCTCGACGAGCTGCCGCCGCCGCAACGACATGCCCTGGAGCTCGCGCTCTTCCGTGCGGAGCCGACGGGCGAGCCTCCGCCGAAGCCGGCGATCGGCGTCGGCTTCCTGAACGCGGTCCGCGCACTCGCCGCTCGCGAGAACGTCCTGGTCGCGGTCGACGACGTGCAGTGGCTCGACGCGGCGTCCGCCGAGGCTGTCGCGTTCGCGGCCCGCCGGCTCGACGGGCACCCCGTCCGCTTCCTGCTCGCTGCGACCTCGCGCCTCTCGCCGCTGCTCGAGCGCGCGTACGGACCGAAGGGGCTGCAGCACCTCGATGTCGGCCCGCTCAGCCTCGTCGCGACGCAGCGGCTCCTGGCCGAGCGGCTCGGCTTGCGGCTCTCGCGTCATGTGCTGCACCGCGTCATGGAGTCGACGCTGGGCAATCCGCTGTTCGCGCTGGAGCTCGGGCGCGAGCTCGCGAGCCGCGGGCCGCTTGGGATCCGCGAGGAGGTGCCGCTCCCGGACACGGTCGACGCGCTGCTCTCGACGCGCGTCGCAGCGCTGCCGGACGCCGTGCGAAGGCTCGTGCTGGCAGTGGCATTGAGCGGGGAGCTGCGCACGTCGCAGGTCGCGGAGATCGCCGCGGCGGGCGCCCTCGACGAGGCCGTAGCCTCGGGTGCGCTCGCACTCGACGACGAGCGGGTGCGCCCCGCGCACCCGCTGTTCGCGACGGCCGTGAAGCGCCGCGCCCCCGCCGGCGAGCAGCGCTGGCTCCACGTCGTTCTGGCGCAGCTCGCCGCGGACCAGGAGTCGCGAGCGCTGCACCTCGCGCTCGCGGCCGACCAGCCGGACGGGGAGCTCGCCGCCGCCATCGCCGGCGCAGCCGCGGGCGCGGCAGCGCGCGGTGCGCGCCAGGACGCCGTGATGCTCGCCGAGCACGCATTGCGCCTCACGCCGCCAGACTGGGCGGAGCGCGACGAGCGCGTGCTCGCGCTCGGCGCGTACCTCGTGACAGCGGGCGAGACGCAGCGGGTCACAGACCTGCTTTCGCCGGAGATCGAGACGCTGCCGTCGGGCGAGCCGCGGGTGCGGGCACTGCTCCTCCTCTCCGAGGGCGCGATCACCACCAACGACGAGATCCGGAGCTACCTCGACGCCGCGCTGGCCGAGAGCGCGGACGACGTACGGCTCCGCGCGATCGTGCTGACGGAGCTCGCGGTCAACGACGTCCTGGCCCGCGTCGAGGAGATCGGCGACGCGGAGGCGCGGGCCACGGAAGCCGTCGAGACGGGGCGCGACGCCGGCCCCGAGGTCGAGCTGCCGGCCGTATACGCGCTCGCCTGGTCCCGCAGCCTCCGTGGACACGCGGTCGACGACCTGTGCAAGCGCTTCCGCAAGTTGTCGCGCGTCGCCCCGCACCTGGCCGCGTCCCCGGAGCGTGCCGCCGCCCAGAGGCTCGCGTGGCGGGGAGACGTCGTCGCGGCGCGCGCGAGGCTCGGTCAACTGCTGTCGGTCGCGGATGAGCGCGGCGAGCCGATCTCGTACGCCCTGCAGCGCCTGCACCTCTGCGAGCTCGAGCTGCGCGCGGGCGAGTGGAACGAGGTGACACGGTTCCTCGACGAGTGGTTTCGTGACGGCGAGCTGCTCGGCTGGCCGTGCTACGAGCGCGTGCGTGCGCTCCTCGCCGCCGGACGCGGTCTCCCCGAGGAGACGCAGCGGTCGGCGGCGAAGGCGATCGCGCAGGCGCAGCGAACCGGGCTCCAGTGGGACGTCCTCGAGGCCTGGCGGGCGCGCGGGATCGCGGCGCTCCTCGCCCGCGACCCCTCGCAGGCGGCCGAGAGCCTGCGTGCGGTGTGGGAGCACACCGAGCGGGAAGGCGTCGACGAGCCCGGCGTGTTCCCGGTCGCGCCCGATCTCGTGGAGGCGCTCGTGGAGCTCGGCGAGCTCGAGGAAGCGCGGGCTGTGACCCGGCGCCTCCGCGAGCTGGCGGAGGAGCAGGAGCATCCGTGGGGGCTCGCGAGCGCGAAACGCTGCGGCGCGCTCATCCGGCTCTCGTCCGAGCGGTACGACGAGGAGGCGGCGACGGAGCTGGCCGACGCGGCCGACGCCTACGCGGCGCTCGGACTCCGCTTCGACCGCGCTCGCTCGCTGCTCTGCCTCGGACGGGCGCAGCGCCGGCTGAAGAAATGGGGCGCGGCCCGCAGCTCGCTCGAGCTGGCAGCGGCCGAGTTCGACGAGCTGGGCTCGCCCGGCTGGAGCGAGCAGTCACGCTCCGAGCTCGCGCGCGTCGGCGGGCGGAGGGCGCAGCAGCCCGGCGAGCTGACGCCGGCGGAGGCTCGCGTCGCCGAGCTTGCGGCGGCAGGCCTCGCCAACAAGGAGATCGCGCGCAGCCTCTTCGTGACCGTCCGCACGGTCGAGGTCCACCTCAAGCACGCCTACGCGAAGCTCGGCGTCCGGTCGCGGACGCAGCTCGCGCGCCGCCTTTCCGACGGCGAATAGCGCCCTAAAGACCGTGGGTCTTCGGTATTTCGCGCAGCTGCGCGCGGCCGTAGCTTCTGACGTCATCGGCGAGGCCAATCCCGGCACGGCGCCGCGACGACACGGAGGAGAGACATGGCAGCAACCGCAGACAGCGTCCGGAACGGCGTCGACAGTACGCAGCTGTACGGGACGCTCGACGCGATCAAGGGCGACCCCTCGATCGCGAAGTTCCAGTTCCGTGCGCAGAACCGCTGGATCGATGGATCCCACAATCGCACCACGATCCGCGACTTCTACGCCGCCAACCAGGAGGACACCTCGCGGACCGAGGACTTCGTGCTCGACGCCGGCGAGCCCGCGATCCTCCTCGGCACCGACACGGGGCCGAACCCGGCGGAGTACCTTCTGCACGCGCTCGCCGCGTGCCTGACGACGTCACTCGTCTACGTCGCCGCCGCCCGCGGCGTCCACCTCACGGAGGTCGAGTCGACGCTCGAGGGCGACATGGACGTCCAGGGGGCGCTCGGCCTCTCCGACGACTTCCGCAACGGCTTCGAGCACATCCGCGTCTCTTTCCGGGTCAAGGGCGATGCGCCCGAGGAGAAGCTGCGCGAGGTCGTCGCGCGCGCCCAGCAGCGGTCGGCGGTCTTCGACATGGTGCGCAACGGAGTTCCCGTCACCGTGGAGGCGGCGACGGCCTAGGGGGCCAGGCGCTGGTGGCCGCCCGCGAGGGCGGTCACCGCCCGTACGCCCGCAGAGGGAGACACGTGACACTCGACTCGACACAGACGCTCGGACTGTCGGCGACCGTCGCTCGCTCGGCCTTCACCGAGGCGATGAGCGCGCTCGCCAGCGGGGTGGTGATGGTGACGACCCGGGTCGACGACCGCCCGTGGGGCACGACCGTCAGCGCGTTCACCTCCGTCTCGGCCGAGCCGCCGACCATCCTCGTCTCGCTCCGCTCCGACGCGGCGACCGCGCAGGGGATCGACGAGAGCGGGAGGTTCGGCGTCAGCATCCTCGGGCGGCACCACTGTGCCGTGGCTCGCCACGGATCGAAGCGCGGCGCGTCGAAGTTCCTCGAGCGGTTCGCCGATGCCGACCGCCAGGGTCTGACCCCGTCGGTCGCCGGCGCGCTCGCCCATCTCGACTGCGAGGTGACCGAGCAGTTGCAGGTCGGCGACCACACGATCTTCGTGGGTCGCGTTCGCGACGTGCGGATCGCCGGCGGCGGCGAGCCGCTCGTCTACTTCCGCCGCGCCTACAGGACGCTCGCCCGGAAGACCAACCCATTCCACACGCGGAGGACAACGTGCCCATCGAGCTGACAGCAACGACCGAGCCGGGGGCCCGGCTCGTCGCGCTCGCCGAAGCGCTTGCCGACGAGATCGGTGCCCGCGCGGCCGAGCACGACCGTGACGGGAGCTACCCGTTCGAAAGCTTCGCAGCCGTCAAGCGGAGCGGCTACTTCACCGCACCGATCCCCGAGCACCTCGGCGGTCTCGGCGTCACGTCCGCGCACGACGTGCTCGTCGCGTCGACCCGGCTCGCCCGCGGGGACGCGTCGCTGACCCTCGGCGTGAACATGCACTTCGCTTACCTGCTGAACGTCGTGCGCCGGTGGCACGCCGCCGTGGTGTCCGGCAACGAGCGGCGCGCGAAGCCTCTCGCAGATTCTCTACGGCAGATCGCCGCCGACGGCGTCGTCTTCGCGTCCGCCGTCAGCGAGATTCGGCAGGACCTCACGCGCCCCGCGACGACGGCCACGCGCACCGCGGACGGCTGGATCGTCTCCGGGCGCAAGGTCTTCAGCACGATGTCGCCGGCGGCGGACGTGCTCTACACCGCGGTGACGTTCTCCGGCGACGACGGGCGCGAGCGGTACGGGTACGCGATGGTTCCGCGCGAGACGGACGGCGTGATCGTGCACGACGACTGGGACGCCCTTGGAATGCGTTCCTCGGGCAGCAACACGGTGTCGTTCGAGGACGTGCCCCTGCCGGCCACTGCGCTCCGCGGCGGCTTTCCCGTCGGCGACTGGACGGCGTACGTCGAGCGGAACGTCGATGCCGGCCTCTTCCATGCGGCCGCTGCGCTCGGCGTCGCCGAGAGCGCGCACACCCTCATTACGCGCCGGCTCGCAAGCTCAGGCGCGGAGCCGGACGCCCGCACGCGGATGCAGGCGGCAGAGAACGTCGTCGACCTGGCGGCCTGCCGCGCCGTACTGTCCCGCGCGGCATCGCTGATCGACGACCACTTCGCCGCGGAGGCGTCGTCGAACGGCTCCGGCGAGGGCGTCACACGCGTCTTCGCGGAGGCCCAGGCCGCGAAGACGTTCATCGGTGAGGCGGCCGTCCGCATCGTCGACCGCGCGCTCTCCCTCTCCGGCGGAGCCGGCTACCTGAACGGCAGCCCGCTCGCGCGCGCCTATCGCGACGTCCGCGCCGTCGCCTTCATGCACCCCCTCGGCGCAAACCGCGCCTACGAGTTCCTCGGCCAACTCGCCCTCGGCCGGGAGACGAGCCTCCACTGACGCCGAACCCGCCTTAAAGACTGTGGCTCTTCGGTATTCGGGAGTGTCCCACCGCGTCGTACGTTGGCGCGGATCACGCAGTTCGACACGCGAAAGGAACTCCATGACCACGAAGCACCGCTTCTCCCGCTTGATCGTCGCCTGTGCGACCGTCCTGGCGTTGTGCGGCCTCGTCACCGCGGCCGCGTCCGCCGCTCCGGCGCCGCAGACCGCGCCGGGTGACGCGCTCGATCCGCGGACGTACGCCCCCGAGAGCCGGCTGTTCCTCGTCGCCCACGCGATCGGGGTGCAGAAGTACACCTGCCAGGCGACAGGCACCTGGCTCTTCACCGATCCCGAGGCGACGCTGTACCAGACGTCCGGGGCCCCGAAGCCGATCGGTACGCACTTCCTGAACTTCGCCACCGGTCGGCCTGTGTGGAGGGCGGACGACGGGAGCTCCGTCGAGGCCGCACGCACCGCGACTGCGTCCGGCGGGGCGGGAAACATCGCGCAGCTCCTCCTGCAGGGGATGGTGACGACGACCGGCTCCGACGGCCACCGCCTGACCGGTACGACGTGGGTTCAGCGCCTGAACACGTCAGGCGGTGTCGCTCCGGCGGGAGCGTGCACGTCCGGCGACACGACCGCCGTGCCCTACACCGCCGACTACTTCTTCTGGAAGGCGGCCTGAGCGGCAGCGCGGCCTGAGCGCCGCCGGAACGGACAGGCGGCGTGCCGAAGACCTTGGTCCGGCACGCCGCCCAGTTCGTCCGCCTCAGCGAGGTTGATCAGCCGCTCGCATCACTTGAGGCATCCCGAAGGGTGGCGCACGCGTCAGGAAGCAGCTGATGGAAGAGGGGGCGGAACTGCCCCCTCTTCCCCGCTTACGTTCGGTGCGTTGCTCAGTCGTAGTAGAGGAACTCGACGTCGAGGGTGCCGTCGCTGGCGAGCGGGAGTCGCCCCTCCGCGTCGTCATCGAGGCCGAGCGGACCGACGCCCTGCAGGCTGCGCGGGACCGGCTGCCCGACCGCCAGCGCGAGCTCGTCGGCACGTTGCTGAGCGAACCCGACGCGAGCTACGACGACATCTCGCCCCGGCTAGGCATGCCCCTCGGCTCGATCGGCCCGACGCGGAGGCGCGCGCGCTCGAACGGCTACGCCGAGTTCGCCGGCTCGCCAACCTGTTGGCCGACGAGCGCACCGTCTGACCGGACGGCGGCGACCACCTTCATCGAAACGCGGCTTCGTCTCACTCCAGCCCGAGCAGACGAGCCGCGTTCTGCTTCAGGATCAGCGGCCGCACCTCGTCCTTGAAGTCGGCCCGCTCGAAATCGGCGAGCCAGCGCTCGGGCGTGATCATCGGGTAGTCGGAGCCGAACAGCACGCGGTCGCGTAGCTGGGTGTTCGCGTACCGGACGAGCTGCGGCGGGAAGTACTTCGGCGACCAACCGGAGAGGTCGATGTAGACCTGCCTCTTGTGCAGCGCGACGGAGATCGCCTCGTCCTGCCAGGGGAAGGAGGGATGCGCGAGGACGATCTTCATCTCGGGGAAATCGACTGCGACGTCGTCGACGTACATCGGGTTCGAGAACTTCAGCCGGATGCCGCCGCCGCCGGGCAGTCCCGTGCCGATGCCCGAGTGGCCGGTGTGGAAGAGAGCCGGCACCCCCGCCTCCTGGATCGCCTCGTAGAGCGGGTAGAAGTCTTCGTCGTTCGGAAAAAAGGCCTGGATGTTCGGGTGGAACTTGAATCCGCGGATGTCGTGCTCGGCGACGAGCCGTCGCACCTCGTCGACCGCGTCGGGTCGATGCGGGTCGACGCTCCCGAACGGGATCAGCACGTCGGCATTGGCCGCCGCGACCTCCGCGATCTCGTCGTTTCGCACCGCGGGGCGGCCGGTCTGTGTCACGGCGTCCACGGTGAAGACGACGGCGGCCATGTTCCGCTCGCGGTAGTGCGCCGCGACGTCCTCGACCGTCGGTGTCGCCTCCTCGCCGAAGTACTTCGCAGCGGCGGCGCGCCACTCGGGTCGGAGGCCGTCCTCTCCCGTGAGGCCGACCTCCGCGTGCGTGTGGACGTCGATCGCGACGATCTTGTCGAGGTCGATGCTCACCGCAGCTCGGTCAGACCGTCCTTGATCACGGCCTTGCCGTCGCTGTTCAGGGACTCGAACCCGTAGCCGCCGTTCACCCGCCAGACGCGGGCCGTCACCTCGTCACCCGGGAACAGGGGCGCCGAGAAGCGAACCGCGAGCCGCTTCACCTCGCGCGGCTGGTCGACGCCGGCGGCCTCGAGCACGGCGCGGCCGGCGAAGGCCATCGTGCAGAGGCCGTGCACGATCCGACCCGAAAGGCCGACCCTGCGCGCGAAGTCGTCGTCGAGATGGATCGCGAAGTCGTCCCCGGAGGCGGCGGCGTAGCGAACGGTCTGGTCGTCGGCGACGCGGTACGCGACCTCGGCAATCGGTTCGCCGTTCGGCTCGAGTCGATGGTCGGGCGCGCGATCGCCGACGCTGACCTCTGTGTCGACGCCGCGGAAGAACTCGGTGACGTACTGCTCGTTCACGAGCTCGCCGTTGTCGCTGCGCGTCTCCGTCCGAATCACGAGCGAGGCGCCGTTCGGCCGGCCGAGCAGCGCCACGGGGGTTGCGCGCGACACGAGCCTCATGCCCGCCTCGATCGGCCGGTGCAGCAGCATGTCGTGCTCGTAGTGGACGACGCGCTTACGGGCCTCGTCGGAGGCGACCGAACGCGAGGCCGGAGCGATCGTCTCCCAGACCGGAACGATCGCGAAGACCGGGCCGCCCGGGACGTCGTCCGTCGCGTCGGCGTACGCCTGCAGCGCTTCCTCGGTCACCTCGTAGCGCCGCTCGTCGCCGGCGCGGCCGATCGCGCCCGCGTCGAAGCTCACGACGTCATCCCGGTCGTCTGGCCCCCGCTCGCGGTGATCACCTGGCCGTGCACGAAGTTCGACCACGGCGAGCAGAGGAAGAAGATTGGTCCCGCGGCGTCCTCCGGCGTGGCCGGTCGCCCGAGCGGGATGATCGTCGGAGCGAGGTCGCGCATCCTCTGCGGGATGCCGAGTTTGATCTCCTGCCCCTCGCGCTCGATCGTCTCGCCGTCCTCGCCGGCCGCGGCCGTCAGGCGCGTCTCGACGAAGCCGAACGCGACGGCGTTGACGTTGACCTTGAAGGCACCCCACTCCCGCGCGAGCGTTTTCGTCAGGCCGACGAGCCCCGCCTTCGCCGCCGAGTAGTTCACCTGCCCGAAGTTCCCCTGCGTGCCCGAGATCGACGTCACGTTCACGACCTTCCGGAAGACTTCGCGGCCGGCGTCCTTGTCGGCCTTCCCCGCGTCGCGCAGGTACGGCGCCGCGGCGCGGAGCACCTTGAACGGAACGACGGTGTGGATCTCGAGCATCGCCCGGAACTGCTCGTCGCTCATCTTGTGGGCCATTCCGTCCCAGGTGTACCCGGCGTTGTTGACGACGATGTCGAGCCCGCCGAACTCCTCGGCCGCCTTCTGGACGAGCGCGTCAGGAACGCCGTCCGTCGTGAGGTCGCCGCCGAAGACGGCGGTGTCGCCGTCGATCTCCGAGGCGGCCTGCCGGGCGAGATCCTCGTCGACGTCGTTGACGAGGACCCGCGCGCCGTGCTGCGCGAGCAGCTCGGCGGTGGCGCGACCGATCCCGCGAGCCGAACCCGTGACGATCGCCGCCTTCCCCTCCAGCACACCACCCATGGCTCCTCCTCCCTCCTTTCCGAGGAGCATCAGGCTACCTGAGAGTCACTTCTCGGGAAAGCCTGCGTGCAGCGCCCGCACGGCCGACACGAGACCGTTGCGGAGGCTCTTGACCTGGTGCGGCGTCATTTCGGCGAGCATCTCGCGCTCGAGCTCGTCGACGGCCTCGTCGCAGGCCCGCAGCACCCTGCGGCCCTCCGCCGTCAATGCGGCCGGGAAGACCCGCCGGTGGTTCGGATGCGGAGTCCGGGCGATCAGGCCTTTCCGCTCGAGCGCGTCGATTACGTCGCTCATCGACTGCGGGGTCATGTACGAGCGGCGCGCGAGCTGCGCGTTCGAGAGCTCCCCCGCCGGCCGAGCACGCTCAGCGTCGTGTACTGGAGCGTCGTCAGCCCGTACGGCTTGACCAGCTCGTTGATCGCCTGACGCACGGCCCGCTCGAGGCGCGCGACGACGTAGCTGATGCGCGGCTCGGGGAGCTGCTCGTCGGCCGGCTGCGGGATCGGAGCGGCTTCCATTAGCTCACCATACTGTCAGGCAACCTGCGATTGTTCATGTGTGAACCTCGCACGCATCGTTGCAGACGGTGCGGCCGCTCACCCCGAGCGGACGGCGCTGTGGGTCGACGGCGCCGTCGTCTCGTACGGCGAACTCGACCGCCGCGCGGCGGTCGCGGCGGCCGCCCTGCGTGCCGATCGTGTCGACCGCGGGGACCGCGTCGCGATCAGATTGCCGAACGCGTCGTCGTTCGTCGCTGCGTACTTTGGAGCGCTGAGGGCCGGCGCGATCGTCGTGCCGCTCAATCCGCTGCTGGCGCCGCCGGAGGTGGCGGAGCGGCTGAATGCGTCGACGCCGACGGCGGTCGTGGACGACGAGCTGCCGACGGAGGGTGAGGCGGTCCTGGAGATCGCCGAGCGGGCCGACGACGATCCGGCCGTGATTCTCTTCACCTCGGGCACGTCCGGGCGCGCGAAGGGCGCGATCCTCACTCACGGAGGCATCCGCGCTGCCGCCCGCAACGCCGCCGGCGCGATGCGGTTGTCGCCCGAGGACGTCGTCCTCGGCGCGGCGCCGTTCTCGCACGTCCTCGGACAGTCGACCGGCCTCGTTTCGACCTTCATGGCCGGCGCGGCCGTCGCCGTGGTGCCGCGGTTCGAAGCCGAGCGGACGCTGGCGACGATGGTCGAGACGAGGACGACGATCCTGCTCGGCGTCCCGACGATGTGCATCGCGCTCTGCCAGGCCGCACGGAGCGCCGACAAGCTCCCGCCGCTGCGGATCGCGCACGTGGGCGGCGCCCCGGTCCCGACCGAGGTTGCCCGCGAGTTCGAGCGCACGTTCGGGGGGGAGGTCTACGAGGGGTACGGCCTGACGGAGCTGAGCGGCATCGCGACGACCTCCACGGTCGGACAGACGCGCAAGCCGGGATCGGTCGGGATGCCGCTCGGAGGCACCCAGGTCCGCATCGCCGGGCAGGACGAGCGGGGCGTCGGCGAGGTGCAGTTCCGCGGCCCGTCGGTCATCCCCGGCTACTGGAACGACCCCGACGCGACGGCCGCGGCGATCGACGCCGACGGTTGGCTCTCCACGGGCGACGTCGGCTACATCGACGACGACGGCTACCTCTTCCTCGTCGACCGGAAGAAGGAGATGATCATCCGCGGCGGGTACAACGTCTACCCGCGCGAGGTCGAGGACGCCCTCTACGCGCACGCGGACGTGCTCGAGGCGGCCGTCGTCGGAGTGCCGCACCCGACGCTCGGTGAGGAGGTGGCCGCGCTGGTCGTGCTGCGGCCGGGCGCAGCGCCGACCGCCGACGCGCTGCAGGCGTGGACGAAGGAGCGCCTCGCGACGTACAAGTACCCGCGGCGGATCGCGTTCGTCGACGAGCTGCCAAAAGGGCCGACGGGCAAGATCCTCAAGCGCGCGATCAACCGGGACGTACTCTCCGGCTGAGGGAAGAGCCGGAGCTCTCCCCTCAGCCGGCTGGTGCTCAGCAGCCGAGCGCGGGCGCCAGCCGCACCGCCTTGTCGGTCAGATCGAGCGATTGGGCGCGCGACAGCTTCTTCCCGGACTGCTGCTGCGTCTTCTTCGCGAAGCTGCCGAGCTCCGAGCACGCCTGCGTCGTCTGGTCGCGCTGCAGGTGCTTCGCCATGTTGTCGAGCGTGTTCAGGAACTCGGAGGATCCGCTGAGCCCGAGCGAGCCGACGTAGGAAAAGAAGTACGTCCCCCAGTCGGTGAAGTCCCACGTGCGGAGCGTCGGCGTCACGTCGAAGTCGATGAACGTGGACGTTCCCAGCTGCGCCGGGGTCAGTGCCGTCCCGTCACCGACGGTCGCCGCCCTGGCGTTCAGCGCGGCGGGCGTCGTCTCGCCCCAGCTGCCGCTGTCGAGCCGGTCGATGAGCGTCGAAAACGCTGCGAGCCGCTCGCGCAGGGACTGCGTGCTGTGGACCATGGCGCCTGCGCTCTCGACTGCCTCCGCGAGCGTCGTCTCCTCGTGTGCGCTGCCCGCGACGTAGACACGGCGGCGATCACCATCGAATGTTCTGCCGGCGCGCCGCGCGTTGCAGTCTGCGATCGCCAATGAGAGCGCCGCCTCGTCGACGTCGAGCAGGGAGCACAGCGCGCGCACGCGGTCCTCGTTCCACCGCCTCGTGGGGCACGTCGCAAGATGCTGGAAGTCGACCAGACGGAGCGCCGGCAGCCCACGCTCGGGCTCGCGCCTGCGGATCTCGCGGAGCGTGTAGAAGAGCCGCAAAGGGGCCTCAGCCTCGCGTGAGAAGACGATCAGCTCGACGTCCGCGTAGGTCCCGTCGAGCACGCGCTGAAGCTGCGAGCGGGCTCGTTCCCCAACCATCGGCTCGACGTACCGGTCCGCCACGTCGGTCGGGTCGCCGGGCCTGCCGACGATCCGAACGACGTCGACACCAGCTGCGACCAGAACCTCCTCGGGAACCCCAGCACCGATGGTTCCAACCAGCACGCGAAGACCCTATGCGAGTATCAGGTTACCTTCAATTATCCACTCCGTCACGACCCAGGAAGTCGCCGCGGTCTCTCAGCACTCGACCCCTTACCCTGCGAGGCCGCGTATCACGAGGCAGATGCGCGCGCGCGACTCGGCCGGCGCGAAATTCGCGCAGTCGCGCGAGCGGTCACGTCGCCGAGAGCCGGCAGCAGGCCGCGCGGGAAGAAGAGCATGATCACGATCAGGATCAGGCCGAACACGCCGTAGGAGAACACCGTCGGCGCGGCATCCGGCAGCGACCAGCCGGCGAGCGCGTCCCGGGCGCCGAGCTCGCGCAGCTTCTGCTCGAGGTAGAGGATCGCGATCGTCCCGGCGACGGCGCCGTACACGTTGCCGAGGCCGCCGACCGCGACCATCACCACGAACTCGACGCTGAGGACGACCGGAAACGCCTCGGGCGAGACGAACTGGAATGCGAAGGTGAACAGACCGCCTCCGATCCCGGCCAGCGCGGCGGCGAGAACGAACAACCTCAGCTTGTAGCTCGCCACGCCGACGCCGGATGCCGCCGCGGACGCCTCGTCGGTCGCGAGCGCCTGCAGCGCGCGGCCGACGCGCGAGTGGACGAGGTTGGTCGCGAGCACGAGGACGAGCCCGACGAGCGCCCAGACGACCGCCGCGTGGTTTGCACCGCGGACGACCCACCCGCCCACCTCGAGCGGCTTCGTCACCGAGATGCCGTACTGACCGCCGCTGAACCGGTCCCACGCGTAGAGGAGCGAGAACGCGATCAGGTGCAACGACAGCGTCGCGAACGCGAGATAGTGCCCGCGCAGGCGGAGCAACGGCAGCCCGATCACCGCCGCGATCGCGGCGGCCACCACCGGCGCGGCCAGTACCGCGAGCACCGGTGAGATTCCCGCCTCCGGGTCGACGAGGCGACGGTCGGGGTCGATCCCGACGGTCAGGATCGCCGAGGTGTACGCGCCGATGAGGAAGAACGCGCCCTGGCCGAGCGAGATCTGGCCCGCGAACCCCATGAGCAACGTGAGCCCGACCGCGACGAGCGCGTAGAGGCCCATCCGGTCGTAGAGGCTGACGTCGAACGGCGCGAGTTGGTACGCGAGCCAGCACGCAAACACCGTGGCGGCTGCGATCAGCCCCAGCCGAACCGGCGCAGGCCACGGCACGCGTGCGCGATGCACGGCGGCGTGCGCCTGGTGGCCGGCCGCTGCGATCTCGCCCCGCGACCGCCACCCGATCAGCGCCAGCATCACGATCAGCGCGATGATGAGGCTGTACTGCGGGTTGATGTACCCGACGACGAACTGCTCGAGGATCCCGAGCGCGTAGCCGCCGAGCAGCGCGAGCCGGACGGACGCGAGGCCGCCGAACACGGCTGCGGCGAAGCCGTTGACGGTGATCGCGACGTCCGAGCTGTACGTCATCGGGCTGCTCGGCGCGAGCAGCGACCCGGCGAGTGCGCAGAGCGCGCCGGCGCCGACGAATGCGACCACTGCGAGCGATCGGATGTTGAGGCCGACGAGCTCCGCCGCGCGACGCGAGTCGGAGCAGGCGACGAGCGCCTGGCCGACGATCGTCCGGCGGAGGAAGAGCGTCAGCCCGACGGCCGCCGCGAGCGCGACCGCCGCAATCAGCACGTACTGCGGCTGCACGAGAACGCCGTGGATGTTCCACGCGTGGTCCGAGACCCCGCGGTACGTGCGCGGGATGTCCCCGAACTCGAGCAGCAGGAGCGCCTCGGCGAGGAATGACGCGCCGAGCGTGATGATGATGCTGGCGAGGTTCGTCGTGCGCCCGCGGAAACCGACCGCAACGACGGCGAGCACCGACGAGAGCACCCCCGCGACCAGGATCGCGACGAGCATCGCGACGGCAAGCGGCAGGTCATCGGCGAGCCGGAAGGTGACGAGCCCTCCGATCACGGCGAACACGCCCTGGGCGAAGTTGACGATTCCCGTGGTTCGGTAGACGAGGACAAGGCCGATGCCGACGAGCGCGAAGGCCGAACCGGTCGAGAGCCCGACGACGACGAGCTGAACGAACGTCGTCACGCCGGCCCTCCGCCGAGGTACGCGCTGTGCACCTCGGGCCGGTCGCGGATCTCGGCGCTGTCCCCGGCGAGCGCGATCCGGCCCGTCTCGAGCACGTACGCGCGCTCGCAGAGGTCGAAGGCGAGGACGGCGTTCTGCTCGACGAGCAGGATCGCGACTCCGTCCTCCTCGTTCAATCGGAGCAGGAACCGTGCGAGCTGCTCGACGACGATCGGCGCGAGGCCGAGCGACAGCTCGTCGATCGCGAGCGCCCGCGGCTCCGCCATCAGCGCGCGGCCGATGGCGACCATCTGCTGCTCCCCGCCGGAGGTGCGACCGGCCGGGCGGTCGCGGAGCTCGTACAGCTTCGGCAACAACGAGTAGATGCGTTCCAGCTGGCGGCGTGCCTCGCTCCGGCGCCGCGCGAAGCGAAGCGTCGACGTCAGGATCTCCGTCCGGAACGATCGGCCGAACGCGCCCAGCAGCAGGTTCGCTTCGACCGGCAGGCTCGGGAAGACCTGGCGTCCCTCGGGCACCTGCGTGACACCGCGGCGGACGACGTGCGTCGGCGCACGCCCTGTCACGTCGTCGCCCGCGATGCGCACCGTCCCCGCGGCCGGCCGGACCACGCCGCACACCGCGTTCAGCAACGACGTCTTCCCTGCGCCGTTCGCCCCGACGAGTGCGACGCGTTCTCCCGGACCGAGCGTCAGCGAGACGCCGTCGAGCGCGACGGCCGGCCCGTACCGCACTACCAGATCACGGACCTCGACGAGCGCCGTCACAGCGAGGTCGACCCAAGGTAGGCCTCGACGACGCCGGGATCGTTCCTGACCTCGGCCGGCGTGCCGTCGGCGATTACACGGCCGCGGTCGAGCACGATCACCCGCTCGGCGATCGCGCCGACGAACTGCATGTCGTGCTCGACGAGAACCTGTGTCAGCCCGCGCTGCTTCAGCTCCTGCAACGCCTCGATCAGCCGCGCCTTCTCGCCGGCGCGAAGCCCCGCGGCCGGCTCGTCGAGCAGGAGGACGCTCGGACGATGCGCGAGCGCGCGGGCGATCGCGAGCAGGCGCAGCTGGCCCAGCGGGAGGACGGCGGCCGGCGCCGACCTGCGGTCGGCGAGCGCCACGACCTCGAGCGCTTCGCCCGCCTCGCGCCTGATGCGCTGCTCCTCACGCCACTGCCAGGGCGGGCGGAGCATGCTCTCGACGAACCCCGACCGAGAGCGGACGTGCGCGCCCACGGCCGCGTTGTCGAGGACGTCGAGCTGCTCGAGCGGGCGCGTCGTCTGGAAGACGGTCGCCAGGCCGTTGCGCGCGCGTCGATGCGGTGGCCAACGCGTGACATCGTTCCCGCCGACCGCGACCCGGCCGGAGTCCACGAGATGGAACCCTGAGATGCAGCCGAGCAACGTCGACTTGCCGGCGCCGTTCGGCCCGATCAGGCAGGTCAGGGAGCCCTCGGCGATCGAGAGCGAGACGTCGTCGACGGCCTTGACGGCGCCGAACGCCTTCGTTACACCGGTTAGCTGGCAGGCGTCCGTGCGTCGGGCAACGGTCGCCACAACTCAGTCGTGCGGAAATCCGGCGCCCAGGGCCCGGACCGC
>Ga0126312_10001012_pt1 | contig 18012 bp, 11 predicted proteins | sample Plot104A_FD_92537 | JGI IMG/M metagenome (GOLD analysis project Ga0126312, IMG submission 92537) | Serpentine soil microbial communities from UC McLaughlin Reserve, CA, USA - Plot104A | ecosystem: Environmental > Terrestrial > Soil > Grasslands | place: USA: UC McLaughlin Reserve, Lake County... | reverse complement strand
CGCGAGGTGGGCACCGAGGGCGAGCTCGGCGGTCAGGCCGAGGTGAAGGGCGTGTCGGGCACTTGGCGGGACCTGACGGAGTCCGTGAACTTCATGGCGTCGAACCTCACGAACCAGGTGCGCTCGATCGCCCAGGTGTCCACCGCCGTGGCGGAGGGCGACCTGTCGCAGAAGATCACCGTCGAGGCGATGGGCGAGGTTGCCGCGCTTGCGGACACGATCAACAAGATGGTCGACCGACTGCGCTCGTTCGCCGCCGAGGTGACGCGCGTGGCGCGCGAGGTCGGCACCGAGGGCAAGCTCGGCGGGCAGGCCGAGGTGGAGGACGTGTCCGGCACCTGGCGCGGGCTCACCGAGAACGTCAACTCGATGGCCTCGAACCTGACCGATCAGGTGCGGAACATCGCCGAGGTCACGACGGCCGTCGCCCGCGGCGACCTCTCGAAGAAGATCACGGTCGACGCCCAGGGCGAGATCCTGGAGCTGAAGGAGACCGTCAACACGATGGTCGACCAGCTCTCCTCGTTCGCGGACGAGGTCACGCGCGTGGCGCGCGAGGTGGGCACCGAGGGCATGCTCGGCGGCCAGGCTCAGGTCGAGGGCGTGTCCGGCACGTGGCGGGGGCTGACCGAGAACGTGAACCAGCTCGCCTCGAACCTCACCACCCAGGTGCGGGCGATCGCCGAGGTGTCCACCGCCGTGACCCAGGGCAACCTCACGCGCTCGATCACCGTGGAGGCCAGCGGGGAGGTCGCGGACCTCTCGGACAACATCAACCAGATGATCGCCAACCTGCGCGAGACGACCCGCCAGAACGAGGAGCAGGACTGGCTCAAGACGAACCTGGCGCGGATCTCCGGCCTGATGCAGGGCCAGCGCGACCTGGAGACCGTCTCGCAGCTGATCATGTCCGAGCTCTCGCCGGCGGTGTCCGCCCAGCACGGAGCCTTCTTCCTCGCCGACCACGAGGAGGAGGACGCCGACTACGAGCTGCGCCTGCTGGCGAGCTACGGCTACACCAGGCGCAAGACGGTCTCGAACCGCTTCCGGCCCGGCGACGGGCTGGTCGGCCAGGCCGCGCTCGAGAGGAAGCCGATCCTGATCACCGACCCGCCCGACGACTACATCCACATCGCGTCCGGGCTCGGCCAGGCGCACCCGCGCAACATCATCGTGATCCCGGTCCTGTTCGAGGAGCAGGTGCTGGCGGTTATCGAGCTGGCCTCGTTCCACCAGTTCGGCGAGGTCATCCTCCAGTTCCTCGACCAGCTGACAGAGACGATCGGGGTCGTCCTCTCGACCCTCATCGCCAACCTCCGGACCGAGCAGCTGCTCGAGCAGTCGCAGTCGCAGTCCCAGGAGCTCCAGGAGCAGTCGCAGGCGCTCCAGTCGCAGCAGGAGGAGCTCCAGGCGACGAACGAGGAGCTCCAGGAGAAGGCCGAGCTGCTCGAGCGCCAGAACCGCGACATCGAGATCAAGAACCGGGAGATCGAGACCGCCCGCGTCTCGCTGGAGGAGAAGGCGGAGCAGCTCGCGCTCAGCTCGAAGTACAAGTCGGAGTTCCTCGCGAACATGTCGCACGAGCTCCGCACTCCGCTCAACTCGCTGCTGATCCTCTCCAAGGTGCTGGCCGCGAACGAGGGCGGCAACCTCTCCGGTAAGCAGGTCGACTCGGCCCAGACGATCCACAAATCGGGCTCGGACCTGCTGACGCTGATCAACGACATCCTCGACCTGTCCAAGGTCGAGGCCGGCAGGATGGACGTCCACCCGGCCCGAGCCTCGCTCGCAGCCGTCCGGGACTTCGTGGAGCGCTCGTTCCGGCCGCTCGCGGAGGAGAAGGGGCTCGAGTTCGAGATCGGGCTCGGCACCGGCTCGCCGGACGCCATCGAGACCGACGAGCAGCGGCTCCAGCAGATCCTGAAGAACCTGCTGTCGAACGCCTTCAAGTTCACGGAGAGCGGTGGGGTGCGGCTCGAGATCGGGCGCGCCTCGCGCGAGCTCCAGTTCGCGGGCGAGACGCTCGCACGCGCCGAGGCGGTCGTCGCGTTCTCGGTCGTCGACACGGGCATCGGCATTCCGCCAGACAAGCTGAGGGTGATCTTCGAGTCCTTCCAGCAGGCGGAGGGATCGATCAGCCGCCGCTTCGGGGGGACCGGCCTCGGCCTCTCCATCAGCCGCGAGATCGCGCGGCTGCTCGGCGGCGAGATCAGGGTGGAGAGCGTCGAGGGCGAGGGCTCCAAGTTCACGCTCTATCTGCCGGCCGCCGGCGGGGCCGTCGAGCGCCGCTACGAGCCGGATGGGGAAGCGCGAGTGCCTGAGCCCGTGGATTCGGCGAACGGCAGCCGCCACGCGGAGAGCCTCGCGCTGCCCGAGGCGCTCACGGACGACCGGGCGGACCTGGTCGCGGGAGATCGACTCGCGCTCGTGATCAGCGAGGACCGGGAGCTCGCGGGCACGGCGGTCGAGGTCGCCAACGAGCACGGGTTCAAGTGCCTGCTGGCGGTGCGCGGCGACGCCGGTCTCGCGCTCGTCCACGAGTTCATGCCAGAGGCGGTGGTCCTCAGCATGGAGCTGCCGCAGGTCGACGGCGACGCCCTGCTCGATCACCTCAAGCGGCACCCGGAGACTCGTCACATCCCGGTCTACGTGCTGGCGGAGGGCGATGTGGAGCGGGACGTGCGCCTGTCCGGCGCGCTCGGCTGCGCGACGAAGCCGATCGCGCGAGCGAAGCTCGGCGGCGTGTTCGAGGAGCTCGCCGAGTTCCTCGATCGGCGCACTCGCGCGGTCCTGGTGGTCGAGGACGACGATCCGGAGCGCAAAGCGCTGGTCGAGCTGATCGGCGGGCCGGACGTCCAGGTCGTCGGCGCGCGCTCCCGGGAGCAGGCGCTGTCGGAGCTCGATCAACGCCACTTCGACTGCATGGTGCTCGACCTCGGACTCGAGGACGGGAGCGGCTTCCAACTGCTCGAGCGGATCAAGCGCGCGAAGCGCTTCCGCAACCTTCCCGTGATCGTCCACACCGGGAAGGAGCTGTCCGCGCGCGAGGAGACGAGGCTGAAGCGCTATGCGGAGACGATCGTCGTGAAGGACGCGCGCTCACCCGAGCGGCTGCTCGACGAGACGTCGCTGTACCTGCACCGGGTCGAGGCCCGCATGCCGGCCGAGAAGCGCAGGATGCTGGAGCGGCTCCACACCGCCGACGCCGTCTTCGAGGGCAAGAAGGTGCTGATCGTCGACGACGACGTCCGCAACGTGTTCGCTCTGACGAGCGTCTTCGAGCGACGCGGGATGGAGGTCGTGTTCGCCGAGAACGGCAAGGACGGCATCGACGCCCTGAAGCGGAACGCCGATGTGTCGCTCGTCCTGATGGACATCATGATGCCGGAGATGGACGGGTACGAGGCGACCCGGACGATGCGCGACATGCCCGAGTTCGAGCGACTGCCGATCGTCGCGCTGACGGCCAAGGCGATGACGGGCGACCGCGAGAAGAGCATCGCGTCGGGCGCGTCTGACTACATCACGAAGCCCGTGGACGTGGATCAGCTCTTGTCGCTGATGCGCGTCTGGCTCTACCGGTGACCGGAGCGACCGCCGAGCTCGACGAGATCGAGACCGGCCTCCTCCTGGAGGCAATACATCGCCGTTACGGCTACGACTTCCGCGGCTACGCGCGCGGTTCTCTGGAGCGCAGGCTGCGCCGTAGCGTCCAGGGCGAGAGCGTGCGCACGCTGTCGCAGCTCCAGGGGCGGCTGCTGCGGGACCCGCTCGTGATGGAGCGGCTGCTCGAGGACCTCACCGTCAGCGTCACGGCGATGTTCCGCGATCCGCCGTTCTTCGGCGCGCTTCGGGAGACGGTCCTGCCGCGGCTCCGGACGTATCCGTTCGTGCGGATCTGGAACGCCGGCTGCGCGTCTGGCGAGGAGACGTGGTCACTCGCGATCCTGCTCCACGAGGCCGGCCTCCTGGCGCGCACACGGATCTACGCCACAGACCTGAACGAGGAGGGGCTCGCTCGGGCGCGCGACGGCGCGTTCCCGCTCGCAAAGATGCGCGAGTACACGGCGGGCTATATCGGGGCCGGGGGCCAGCGCGACTTCTCCTCGTACTATCGGGTCGACGGGGACCGGGCGCGCTTCGACCCCGCCCTGGTCGAGCGGGCGCTCTTCGCGCGGCACAATTTGGTCTCCGACGCGCCATTCAACGAGTTCCACCTGATCGTCTGCCGAAACGTCCTTATCTATTTCGGAAAGGCCCTCCAGAACCGCGCGCTGGGGCTGTTCGACGAGAGCCTGCACGTATTCGGCGCGCTGGGGCTCGGTCGCCGGGAGTCGCTGGCGGGCAGCCCGGGCGCGCGGAGCTACGAGCGGCTCGTGCCCGGGGAGCAGCTCTATCGCAAGCGGCCGCGATGAGGGATCCCGCCGGCATCCTCCTCGTCGACGATCAGCCCGACAACCTGGCGGCGCTCGAGGCGGTGCTCGCTCCCCTCGGGCACACGCTGGTCACCGCCTCCTCTGGGGAGGAGGCGCTCAGGCGCCTGCTCGACGAGGACTTCGCCGTGATCGTCATGGACGTACGCATGCCGGGTCTCGACGGCTTCCAGACCGTCGAGCTGATCAAGCGGCGCAGGCGCCACGAGGACGCAGCGGTCGTCTTCCTCACCGGGGCCGACGCCGACAGCGAGCAGATCACCCGCGGCTACTCGGCCGGCGCGGTCGACTACATCCTCAAGCCGGTCGATCCGGACGTGCTCCGCTCGAAGGTCGCGATGCTGCTCGCGTTGCAGCAGAAGAACGCCGAGTTGCGCGAGTCGGAGGCGCGCTTCAGGACCGCCTTCGAGAGCGCTCCGATCGGAATGGGGCTCAGCGCGATCGACGGACGCTGGCTGGAGGTGAACGAGGCGCTCTGCGAGCTGCTCGGCCGCTCCCGCGAGCAGCTCCTCAGCCAGCCGCTTTGGGAGCTCGCGCACCCGGCGGAGCGCCAGCGGGAGCAAGATGCGATGCGCCGGCTGCTTCGAGACCAGCCCCGGCTCGACCAGTCCGAGAAGCGCTTCATGCGCCACGACGGTCGGGTGGTACATGCGCTCGTCAGCGTGTCGCTGTCGGTCGATGCCCACGCGCAGCCGCTCAACTACATCTGGCAGGTGGTGGACGTGACCGAGCAGCGGCGCGCGGAGGCGGAGCGCGCCGCCAGGGCGGAGGCCGAGACCGTGGCCGCCACGGTGGGGAAGCTGCAGCGGGTCACCGAAGCCGCGCTCGAGCATCTCGAGCTGCGGGAGCTCCAGGAGCTGCTCGTCGAGCGGATCCGGGAGGTATTCGAAGCGGAAGTCGCGCGAATCCTGCTGCGCGACCCCGGTGACGACAACACCCTCACCGTAGGCGCCGCGAGAGGCTTCGGCCCGCTCGAGCAGGAGGCCGCGGTCGCGCTGGAGGGGATACTCGCGGAGGTGGTTCGCGCCGGACGTCCGGTGACGCTCGACGACGTCCCGGTGGGGGCGCTCGACGCGATGATGGCCCGCGTCGAGCCCCACTCGCTCATGGCCGCGCCCGTGACCGTCAAGGGGCGGGTGGCCGGAGTCGTCGACGTCGCCCGGCGCCGGCGCTTCACCGCCGAGGAGGAGAGCCTGCTCGTGCTCACGGCGGACCGAGCAGCCCTCGCCATCGAGCACGCGCGTGCCTACCAACGCGAGGTCGGGATCGTCGAGCAGCTTCAGCGGAGCCTTCTGCCCGAGCGCCTCCCGAAGCTCCCAGGACTGGACATCGACGCGAGCTACCTGCCCGGCGGCGCCGACGTCGGGGGTGATTGGTACGACGCGATCCCGCTCGACGGCGGGCGCCTTGGAGTGGCGATGGGAGACGTGGTCGGGCATGGCATCGGCGCGGCTGCGTTGATGGGACAACTGCGGCACGCCGCGCGCGCCTATGCGCTCGAGGGGCACCCGCCGGCCGCCGTCCTCGACCTGCTCGACCGGCTCGTCCGCAGCCTCACAGGCGCCCAGATGGCAACGCTGCTCTACCTCGTGATCGAGGCCGACCTGTCGACCGTCAGGTTCGCCAGCGCCGGGCATGTACCCCCGCTCGTCATCGGGCCCAGCGGCCGTGGAGTGTTCCTGGAGGCGGCGCCCAACCCGCCGCTGGGCGTCTTCGAGAGCGAGGCGCACGCGGAGCTGTCCGCATGGCTCGAGCCGGGCTCGACGCTCGTCCTGTACACCGACGGGCTCGTGGAGCAGCGCGGGGCGCCGATCGATGCGGGGCTCGACGCGCTGCGGCGGGCGGCGACGGATCCCGGCCATCCGACGGAGCTGTGCGAGCACCTCGTCGCGACGATGCTTCCGGAGCTGGGCGCCCAGGACGACGACGTCGCGGTGCTCGCGCTGCGGCACACCCCCGATTCCCCGGAGACGCTCCACCTGGAGGTGTCGAGCGACCCGATGCTCCTGGGGTCGGTGCGGAGGGACCTGGCGCGCTGGCTGCGCGGGGCCGGCGCCAGACGCGACGAAGTGGAGCACTTCCAGATGGCCTGCCACGAGGCATGCTCGAACGCGATCGAGCACGCCTACGGCTTCGGGGAGGGGACCTTCACGATCGACGCCGCCGTGGAGGACGGCCGGCTCGTCGTGACCGTGCGCGACCGCGGCGGCTGGCGCGAGCGCAAGGACGGCCCGCTCCCGCACAGGGGGCACGGACTACCGATGATCGAGGCGCTGATGGACGACGTCGAGCTGTCGAGGCGCTCCGACGGGACCACGGTGCGGATGGTCCGCGCGGTGGCGCGTGAGAACGGGCTTTCGCGGTCCTGAGCGGGCACGCGGCTCCGGAATCGATCATCTTGTGACTCGTGCTGCTCGACGCCATCGATTGGCTCGGTCACTCGGGCTTTCGAATCCGGGTCGGGAAGTCGATCGTATACATCGATCCCTACCGGGTGCCCCAGGACGCGCCGCCGGCGGACCTGATCCTCGTCACCCACGGTCACTACGACCACTTCTCGCCTCAGGACGTCGAGCGGCTTTCGGCCCCGAAGACGTGGCTCGTGGGGCCTCCGGCGGTGGCTGAACGGGTCAGCGGCCGCGTCCACTCGATCGCGCCGGGCGAGGCGCTCGAGGACGAGCTCGTGCGCGGTATGCACGTGGGCGCCGTGGCCGCTTACAACACGTCGAAGCGCGACGGGGACGGCAATCCCTTCCACCCGCGCGAGGCGGGCTGGGTCGGCTACCACCTGAACGTCCATGGCGAGCGGCTCTACCACTCCGGCGACACCGACGTCATCCCCGAGATGGACACCGTCACCGGAGTGGACGTGGCCCTGCTCCCCGTGAGCGGCGTCTACGTGATGACCGCCCACGAGGCCGCCGAGGCAGCCCGACGGATCCAGCCGCGCGCGGCGGTGCCGATGCACTGGGGCGAGCACATCGGGAGCGCCGGGGACGCTCGGACGTTCGCCGAGCGCGCCCCGGTGGAGGTGGTGATCATGGAGAAGGCGGCTTAGTCGGCGAAGGCCGCTCCCTCCGGGCGGCGCGCGCGGTCGCAGCGGATCGCCGGGACCTAGTACCGGCGCGCCGTCACGCGCACGCGCCCTCGCGACCTGAGCGCGATGCCGGCGAGCAGCAGGCCGAGCCCGATCGCGACGAGCGCGGCGAGCTCGAGGCCCGTTGACGGCAGGAAGCCGCCGCCGCCCTCGCCGCCCGCGACCTCTCCGGGGGTCGCGGGAGCTTCGGTGGTCGGGGCGCCGGTCCCCTCGCCCGGAGCCTGCTGGTCCTGCTGGGGCGTAGGCTGCTGGCCGGGCTGCTCCTCGCCCTGGGGAGTGGTCGGCGTCGGCTCTTGGTCGGGCTGCGCCTCGGGCGTCTCGCTGTCCGACTCCGTCGCTGCGGCGTCGCCTGAGGCCGGGGGCGCCACGGCGCCGCCGCCTTCGACCTGCTGCAGCGGCAGCGCGAGCGCGCCGCCGGAGCGGGCGGTGGCGGCCTGGTCGTCGGCTGGCGCAGCCGCCGCCGTGGTTGCGATGGAGAGAAAGGCGAGCAGGGTGAGGAGCCGGCGTGCTAGGGCCATCTGGTCCGGGTCTTCGGCGCTTTTGGTTGTCTTCCTTGGCGGTGAACGCCGGATTGCGGGGTATGCTGGCGAGACCTTGCGAAGTACGCGCGCCCTCCGCACGCTCGCGTGGGGCGCGGTGGCGGTCGGCGTGGTCACGCCGCTTGTGCGCCACCGGCTCAGGCTCCGGGCGCCGGTGGTGTCGGCGCTCTCCTGGCCGGCTCCCGCCGCGCTCGCGCTTGCCGCCCCGCGCACGCCGCTGCGCGACGCCAGCATCTACGCCCTCCAGATGTGGGCGTACTTTGCCCACTTCGACATGCCGGACGACGACCCCGAGGCGCTGCTGCGCCGTCTCAAGGTCGACTACCCGATCCGCTGCGATCGCGCCATCGGGCTCGGCGCCTACCCTACGACCCGGCTCCAGCGGGCGCTCGGGCGCGAGGGAAAGGTGGGGCCGCTCGAGTACGCGCTCTCGGCGGTGCACTGGAGCTGGTTCGTCGTGCCCCACGGGACGCTGGCCTACATCCTGCTGCGCCACCGCGAGCACTTCCCTCGCTCGGCGGTGCTGATGGCAGCTTGCTTCGACCTGGGCTGCGTGATCTATTGGACGGTCCCGACCGCCCCGCCCTGGTGGGCCAGCGAGAACGGGAACATGCCGCCGGTCCGCCGCATCATGGCCGAGGCTGGCGAGCGCGTCTGGAGACGTCTCTGGCGCCCGCTCTACCATTCTTTGTCAGGCAATCCGTTCGCCGCCATGCCCTCACTTCACTTCGGCACGTCCGTGATGGCAGCCCGCGTGCTCTCCCAGGTCGGTCCGGGGCGCGGCGCTGCCGGCTGGGTGTACGCGCTGACGCTCGGCTTCGGCCTCGTCTATCTGGGAGAGCACTACGTGGTCGATCTGCTCGCGGGCCTCGCGCTCGCCGAGGGCCTGTGGCGAATCGCCCCGCGGATCGAGCCGGTCGTGCGGCTCCTCGCCGGAGCCGTGCATCGCCTGGAGCCGACGGTCAGCTGATGGGGGCCGAGGAGCGCCCCCTCCACGTCGAGGATCTGAACCTCGAGGAAGAGGCCGATTCGCCCGACGCGGGCGAGATCGAGGTCGGCCGCTTCCAGGCGCTGCTCGGGGACCGCCGCCGCCTACTCACCGGGCTCCTCCTCTTCCTCCTGCTGATCGCCGCGATCTACGTGGTCTTCCCGAAGATCGTCGGCGCCGACGACGCGGTCGAGCGGATCGACAACGCAGTTTGGTACTGGGTCGTGATCGCGATCGGGTTCAACGTCGCGGCCTTCGCGGCCTACGTCGCGCTGTTCCGCGGCGTGCTCGGCGGCGTCCAGGACGACGAGGTCCATCGCCGGCTGGACATGCGCGCCTCCTACCAGATAACGATGGCCGGGCTCGCCGCGACCCGAATCTTCTCCGCGGCCGGGGCCGGCGGGATCGTCCTCACCTACTGGGCGCTGCGAAAAGCCGGGATGCCGCGCCGGCGCTCCGCGTGCCGGATGGTCGCCTTCCTCGTCCTCACCTACGGCGTATACCTCGCCGCTCTCATCATCTTCGGGATCCTCCTCAGGACGGGCGTGTTCTCGGGCGACGATCCCGTCGGCGGGACGATCGTGCCCGCCGGGCTCGCCGCCGCCTTGATCGGGATCTTCCTGCTGATCGCGCTGATCCCGCACGACCTGGAGCGCCGCATCAACAAGTTCGCGGGCGGCTACCGGCGCGTCCGCTACCTCCAGCGCCTGGCCAAAGGTCCCGCCACCGTCGCCACCGGCGTCCGCACGGCGATCGCCTACGTGCGCCACCCGAGCGGCGGCGCGCTCGCGGTCGGCGGCGCCGTCGGTTTCTGGGCGGCCAACATCGGCGTGCTCTGGGCAAGCTTCGAGGCCTTCGGCGGCGAGGTCCCGTTCGCCGTGCTGGTCCAGGGCTTCTTCGTCGGCATGGCGGCGAACCTGCTCCCGTCGCCCGCCGGCGGCGTGGGGTCCGTCGACGCCGGCATGATCTTCGCGTTCGACGTGCTGTTCGGCCTTCCCAGCTCCGTCGTCTTCCCCGCGGTGCTCACGTACCGCGTGATCGCCTTCTGGCTGCCGATCCCGCCCGGCATCGTCGCCTTCGTCCAGCTCCGGGCGACGGTGGCGAGGTGGGAGCGCGAACGTCGGGCGGCAGCCGCCCGCGCGACTATACTTCAGAAAGTAAAGTGAGGGTGATGAGCACGGAGATCAAGGACATCGAGAACGTCGTCATCGTCGGGAGCGGCCCGGCCGGCTACACGGCCGCGCTGTATACGTCCCGGGCCGACCTGAGCCCGCTCATGGTGGAGGGCTTCGCGTGGGGCGGCCTGCTCCAGCAGACGACCGACGTCGAGAACTATCCGGGGTATCCGGAGGGCGTCCTCGGTCCGCAGATGATGCAGGAGTTCCGCGACCAATCCGAGCGCTTCGGGACCCGCTTCATCACCGACGACGCGACCAAGCTCGAGCTGGCGAAGGACCCGGGCGGCGTCCACAGCGTCTTCGTCGGCGACCGGGAGATCCGTACCCGCGCCGTGATCCTCTCGATGGGCGCCGAGCCGAAGAAGCTCGGGGTCCCGGGCGAGGAGGAGCTCGCCGCGCGCGGGATCTCCTACTGCGCCACCTGCGACGCGGCCTTCTTCCGCGGCGCGGAGACGATCGTCGTCGGCGGCGGCGACACGGCGATGGAGGACGCGACCTTTCTGGCCAAGTTCGCCTCGAAGGTCACGATCGTCCACCGCCGCGACGAGTTCCGGGCGTCGGCGATCATGCTCGAGCGCGCCAAGCAGGCCGACAACATCGAGCTGCTCACTCCATACGTCGTGAACCGGTTCGAGCCGGGCGAGAAAGGCTCGCTCTCGAAGGTCGTGCTCGACAACGTCGACGACGGCTCGACGGAGGAGCGGTTGATCTCAGGGGCCTTCATCGCGATCGGCCACCGTCCGAACTCCCAGCTCGTGGAAGGCCAGCTGGACATGGACGAGAACGGCTACGTCGACGTAATCGGGCGCTCGACCAGGACGAAGCTCCCGGGCGTCTTCGCCGCCGGCGACCTGACCGACCACGTCTACCGCCAGGCGGTCACCGCCGCCGGTACGGGCTGCATGGCGGCGCTCGACGCGGAGGCCTACCTGCGCGACACGGCGGTCGACGCCGAGGCGCACTGGGCGAGCAAGCCGGAGAGGATCGAGGCGGCCGCCGAGTCGGCTGCGACCTAGGCGTCTTGGACGGCGGTATAAAACCGCCGTGCCGGAGCTCTGGACCAACTGGGCGCGCGAGCAGCGCTGCGCGCCCGAGCGGATCGAACGGCCGGGCTCCGAGGAGGAGCTCGCCCGCGTTGTAGGGGCGGCGCGGCGGGTGAAGGTCGTGGGGGCGGGCCACTCGTTCACCGACATCGCGTGCACAGACGGCGTGATGGTCGACCTGTCGCAGATGCGCGGCGTTCTGTCGGTCGAGGGCGAGGACGTCACCGTCGAGGCCGGCATCACGCTGCGCGACCTCGGCGAGGAGCTGCGCCGCCGCGGCCTCGCGATGGAGAACCAAGGCGACGTCGACCCGCAGACCCTGGCCGGCGCGATCTCGACCGCAACCCACGGAACCGGCGGCGACTTCGGCAACCTCGCCACCCAGGTGGTCGGCATCCGGCTCGTTCCCGGAGAGGGAGAGGTGGTCGAGCTCCGTGAGGGCGATGAGCTTCGCGCCGCCCGGGTCGGCCTCGGCGCCCTCGGCGCGATCTCCGCCGTCACCCTGCGCTGCGTCCCAGCGTTCACGATCCACCGAATAGACGAGCCACGCTCTCTCGACGACGTGCTCCCGCGCCTCGACGAGCTCGTGGACGGCAACCACCACTGGGAGGCGTTCGTCCTGCCGCACACCCGCACCGCGCTCACCCTCAGCTCCGAGCGGACCGATCGCGAGCCCAAGCCTCCCGGGAGGCTCCGGGCGTTCGTCCACGACGTCCTGCTCGAGAACGCGGTGGTCGGCGGCGCCCTGCGGCTCGGCCGCGCCTTCCCGCCGCTGATCCCGGCCGTGAGCCGCGGCCTCGCCGCTCTCATGAGTCGCGCCGAGCGCCTCGACGCGAGCAACCGTGTCTACGCCAATCCCAGGCTCTTCCGCTTCACGGAGATGGAGTACGCGATCCCCCGCGAGCATGCGGCGGAGGCTCTGGAGCGGGTGCTGGCGCTGATCGAGCGCCGCCGGCTCAGCATGGGCTTCCCGATCGAGCTCCGGATGGCGGCCGCCGACGACGCGCTCTTGTCCACCGCCCACGGACGCCCGACCGCCTACATCGCGGTCCACCAGTACCACGGCATGGAGTTCGAGACCTACTTCCGCGCGGTCGAGGCGATCATGGATGAGTACGACGGACGTCCGCACTGGGGCAAGCGCCACTATCAGTCGGCGGCGACGCTCGCCGGACGCTATCCGGAGTGGGAGCGCTTCCAGGAGATTCGCGGGCGGCTCGATCCGGGGGGCCGCTTCGAGAACGACTACACGCGCAGGGTGCTGGGGCCGGTGCGGAAGGCCGTGGCCGCGTGACAGCGACGCTGTACGCGATTCCCGGCTCGCACTGAGGGCCATCAGATCGCCGGCCGCCGCCCCCTGCCCGAGCGAACGCCGCCCGCGAGCCGCCGCAACTCACCCGCAGCCGCTCAGGCGCCGGTCGAGGGTGACTACCCGCCCGTCCAGCGTCCTTACCCGAGCGCGAAGGCTCCTTCCCAGCACGACCGCCTGGAACGGCGGGCTCCGATCGCGGCTCCGGCGCTCGCCGCTGAAGTCGACCTTCTCGATCCCCCGGCCGCGCACCCGCGCGTCGCAGTCGCGCACCCTCAGACGCACGGCGGGCCGCGTTCCGCAGGCGCGGCCGACGCAGTTCTTCAGCGCCGCCAGCCGCCGCGCGAGCTCCGCCCGCACGTCCGCGTACGCGGGGTCCGCGTGCACGCTTTGGAGCTGGTTCGGATCCCGGTCGAGGTCGTAGAGCTCGCGCGAGCCGTTCACATACTGGACGTAGAGGTAACGGTACGTGCGGAGAGCGTCGAAGGCGACGACGTCGAACCCCCCGGGCCCTTCGACGAGCAGGTCGCGCCCCGACTCGAGGCCCGGGTCCTTCAGCAGCGGGAACAGGGACCTCCCGTCCTCCGGCTTGGTCGCGACGGCGCCGGTCGCCTCAAGGATCGTCGGCGCAAGGTCCGCGTTCGTCACGAGCTGGCGGCGGTCCTGCCCGGCCGGCACGCTCGGACCGCGAAGGATCAGCGGCACTCGGATCGAGGGCTCGTAGGGGAGCACCTTGCCGTACTGGATCCTGTGCTCGCCGTGGAAGAACCCGTTGTCGGAGGTGAAGACGATCAAGGTGTTGTCCAGCTCGCCGGCGCTGCGCAGCTTCTCGACGATCGCGTCGACGGCCTCGTCCACCGCGAGCAGCGACTCGAGCCGCTGGCGGTAGTTCTCGGTGATCGCCTCGGCCCGGCCCGGGTCGATCCGGGGCCGCCGGCGCAGGAAGGCCGGCTTGTCCGACATGTCGGCCTCGTCGAATGACGCCTGCACGCTCAGCGGCAGCGGGGCGAAGGCGAAGGCGTCGCGGTGCCGCGGCGCGGGCGACGGCGTCTTGAGCCCCTGCGGGTCGTCGAGATCGGGCGGCGCGCCGTCGTGGGGAGCGAGGAACGCGACGGACAGGAAGAACGGCCGCGAGTCGGCGGCGGCAGCGTCGATGAGGTCCATCGCCCTCCCGGCGTAGAGGTCCGTCGAGTAGTCCTCGTAGGTCCGTAGCGTGCCGTTCTCGTTCAGCATGTAGCCGTAGTACCGGTAGGTGGAGGGATCGACCGACGCGTTCCAGTCGTCCCAGCCGGGCGGCACCTCGGTCGGCGGCGAGCCGACCTCCTGGCCGTAGCCGTTCAGGAACTTGCCGACGTGCATCGTGCGGTAGCCCGCCCGCTGCAGCCAGACCGGCAGCCACTCCAGCTTGTCGAGCCGCCCGTAGCCGCCATTGGGCGGGAAGTTGCCGAGCACGCCGTGGTTGTGGGCGTACTGGCCGGTGAAGAACGTGGCGCGCGAGGGGCAGCAGAGGGATTCCGACACGAAGCTGTTCGTGAAGGTCGTGCCGTTGTCCGCGAGCACCTCGCGGACGCGCGGCATTACCCGCATCGACTCGACCGTCTGGTCGTCGGTCATGAGGACTACGACGTTCGGCCGCGTCGGGCCGTCCGGCGGCGCGACGCCGCCACCGGACATGGAGACTGCGGCGGCCGCGAGGAGCGCGAGGGCCGCCGTAGCCCGCATCCGCCTCAGCGGCAGGCCCGCACGCGCCGGTCGAGCGTCGTACGGCGGCCGTCGCGCAGGTTCGCCACCACCCGCAGGTTGTAGCGGCGACCGCCTCGCAGCCGCTTCCGCGAGATCCTTTCGCTGATCAGCGGCCCGGACACCTTCGCGATGCGCCGGCTGCCGAGCGTCATGTCGGCGGTCTCGACCCGACGGGCATCGCGCCCGCTTACACGTACCCGCAGATCGCCGCGCGCGCAGCTTCCGGCGCCCAGCGGTCGGCCGCGTGAGCTGACCAGTAGCGTCAAGTTCGGCTCCATCTGGCAGGCCGCGCCCGCGCAGTGGATGAGCCGATGCAGTCGGCCCGCCAGGTCCGCCTGCACCGCCGCATACTTGTCGAAGCCGTCGACGCTCCTCAGCTCGTAGGGATCGTTCAGGAGGTCGTAGAGTTCGTATTCGCCCGTGCTCAGGTGCTCCGCGTAGACGAACCTGTTCGTGCGGATCACACGGTAGGAGGGCACGTTGTTGGCGCCGCGGCCGTTCTCGATCAAGAGGTCCCGGCCCCAAAAGGCGTCCGGGTCGGCCTCCATGTCGAGCAGCGAGATGCCGTCCTGGACGCGCCCGGGAGCGACGTCGGTCTCGTCGAGGATCGTCGGTGCGATGTCGATGTTGCCGACGAGGCGATCGTCCCGCTGGCCGCGGGGGATGCCGGGGCCGCGCATCAAGAGTGGCACCCGGATCGACTCCTCGTAGAGCAGCACCTTCTCCGCCTGGGCGCGGTGCTCGCCGTGCATGAAGCCGTTGTCGGAGGTGAAGACGACGAGCGTGTCCTTCAGCTCGCCGCTCCGATCGAGGGCGCCCACGATCTGCGCCACGCCCTCGTCGACGGCCTGAAGGGTCTCGAGCTCCTGGCGCCAGTTCTCCTCGATCCCCGCGATCTCCTCGGGCGAGAGCCGGGGTCGATCGCCGACCACCTGCGGCTTGTCGTACATGTCCGCCTCGTCGAAGTTCGGCGGACGCGGCATCGGGACGCCCGCGAACATGTCGTGGTGCCGCGGTGCCGGGGAGGGCGTGCCGACGGTCGGCGGATCGTCGGGGTCGGTCGGCCCGCCTCGGTGCGGAGCCACGTACCAGAGCTGGAGGTAGAAGGGCTGCTCAGAGGGGGCGGCGTTGTCGATCAGCTCGACCGCCTTGCGGGTGAAGTAGTCGGTCTCGTACTCGTCCGGGAGGTCGGCGTCGGGATACGAGTGGAGCGTGCCGTTCTCGTTGACGCTCCAGTGGGCGTAGTTGAACGCGGTCGAGTGCGGCGCCGTGTACCAATCACTGTATCCAGGCGGGATGCCGTCCCTGGCTTCGTAGCCGTTCAGGTAGCGACCCACGTGCATCGTGCGGTAGCCGGCCTGCTGGAGCCAGACCGGAAGCGTGTTCGTGTGATCGAGCGCCTTGAAGCCGCCGAACGGCCCGGAGTTGTGGAGCACGCCGTGGTTGTGCGCGTACTGGCCCGTCAGCTGGGTCGAGCGGGACGGGCAGCAGAGCGGGAACGTGGCGATCACCTGCTGGAAGGTGGTGCCGCTATCACCGATCAGGCGGTTCACCTGCGGCATGTAGCGCAGCGCCGCGAGCGTCTGGTCGTCGGTCATGATCAGCACCACGTTCGGGCGTGCGAGTGCCGGGGGGGCGGCGAACGCGGCCAGTACGGCGAGCGCGAGGAGGGAGAGCCCTGCGACCCGAGTCACGCGGACCTCAACACGCCCGGGCGCCGTGGGTTGCGGGCTAGAGCTCGCAGCGGCCCTCGCCGCGGTAGGTCGGGACCTGATCGACGATCTCTCCGCCGCTGACCAGGTATAGGCTGTCGAACCGCTCGCAGAGCTCCCCCGCCTTGGCGTGGCGCAGATAGACGTTGCTCCCGACGCGCAGGCTGGCGGCGGTCGAGCCGATCACGGGCGTCTGGACCTCGCCGGCGCCCTCGAGCTGGTCGAGCCTCAGCCCACGCGGCAGCTGAGGAGCGGGCAGGCGATCCTTCCCCGCCGAACCGGAAGCGTGATACCCGCCTCCCAGCAGCGTGGCGACGCCGCCGCTCGGGCGCCGCACGACCGGCATCGCGAACATCGCCGCCGGGACGAGGGTGAAGTCCGAGTAGCGGTCGAACAGCGTCGGAGCGTAGAAGCCCGACCCCGCCGTGATCTCGGTCACGACGTCCTCCGCGCCGGTCGTGTGGATGCTTCCGGTGCCGCCTCCGTTCACGATCTCGACGGACGCCACCTCGCGGACCGCGGCCACGACGGCGGCGCGGCGCTCGGCGATCTCCGATGCGGAGCGGCGCTTCACGAGGCGAATCAAGGGCTCCTGGAAGCGCCTGCCGAGCGGATGGTCGACCACGCCGGCGATGTGCGCCTCGTAGCCCATGATCGCGGCGAGCTCGAAGCCGTCGCGGGCGACGACCTCAAGGGCGAGCGCCCGGACCTCGTCGGGCGTACGGAGCGGGGAGCGCTTGACCCCGACCTTGAGGCGCTCGCCGAGCGGCCACCAGCCGGTGTCGAACTCGATGCAGACGCGGATCGACCGGTGGGCGGGCAGCGCCGCCTCGATGTAGTCGAGGTGCTCGGGCGAATCGACCATGACGATCGGAGGGCGCTCCGAGTCGAGCCGCGCCAGCTCCGCGAGCGCGCCGCGGTCGGCCGTGGGGTAGGCGAGCAGCAAGTCGTCGAAGCCGTGCCCGTGGAGCCAGAGGCTCTCGGGCAGCGTGAAAGTCATGAGGCCGCGGAAGCCCGGCGAGCCATCCGCCCCTAGGCTCGCCGAGTCCCGCTCGACGATCGCGGCCAGTAGCGGGCGGCAACGTACGGACTTGCTCGCCACCCGGATCGGCTTGGCGCCGGCCCGCCCCAGCATCTCGCGAGCATTCGACCACATGGCGTCGAGATCGACGAGCGCGAACGGCGCATCCACCCCGGAGAAGATCGACTCGAGCTCCTCGTAGGAGCGCTCACGGACGATCGGCTCGCGCCCGAGTACGGTCGTGGCCATGCGCGAAGTATCGCGTGCACCGACTACGCGTCGCACCGTTCCGCCCACTGTGCTCGTCCTCGGCGCGGTGTCCTCGGTCCAGTTCGGCGCCGCGCTAGCCAAGTCGCTCTTCGACGAGCTCGGCCCCGGCGGCACGGTCTTCCTGCGAGTGGTGCTCGCGGCGATCGTGCTGGCGGCGCTGTGGCGGCCCAGGGCCGCGGGTCATTCCCGGCGAGACCTCGCCCTCGCCGCCGTCTTCGGCCTGACGCTGGCCGGCATGAACCTCTGCTTCTACAGCGCCCTCGACCGGATCCCGCTGGGCATCACGGTCACGATCGAGTTCGTCGGTCCGCTGAGCGTCGCGGTGGCCGGCTCGCGACGCTGGCTCGACCTCCTCTGGGTGGGCCTGGCCGGCGCTGGGATCCTCCTCCTCTCGAGCCTCGGATCGAGCGATCTCGACGGGCTCGGCGTCGCCCTGGCGCTGCTGGCGGGCGGCCTCTGGGCCGCGTACATCCTCCTCAGCGCACGGGTCGGGCGCGTGTTCCCGGGCGGCACCGGGCTGGCTCTCGCGATGCTCCTGGCGAGCGTGCTGCTGCTCCCCGTCGGGGTGGCTGAGGCGGGCGCCGATCTCCTCACTCCCTGGCTCCTGGGCCTCGGCCTGTGTGTCGCGGTCCTCTCCTCGGCGGTCCCATACTCGCTCGAGATGGAGGCGCTGCGACGG
>Ga0126312_10001011_pt1 | contig 18025 bp, 20 predicted proteins | sample Plot104A_FD_92537 | JGI IMG/M metagenome (GOLD analysis project Ga0126312, IMG submission 92537) | Serpentine soil microbial communities from UC McLaughlin Reserve, CA, USA - Plot104A | ecosystem: Environmental > Terrestrial > Soil > Grasslands | place: USA: UC McLaughlin Reserve, Lake County... | reverse complement strand
CGCGCCGCGCTCGGGGCGCGGCTTGGGGTCATGGACCTCCTCACAGCCCCCCGGTGGCGAGGTGGTCGCGTTGCTGGGCCCGCCGCTGCTCTTCTTCTTGCCGTCGCCGCCGTTGCAACCGGCCGCAGCCAGCGTGAGCGTCAGTCCCATAACCACAAATGGCCGGGTCACCGCGTCTAGGCTAGCGACGTGCCCCTCTCCCCCCTGGTCCGCGGCTACGACCAGCTGATCCTCGATCTGGACGGGTGCATCTACGTCGGCGAGGAGCCGCTACCTGGCGCCGTCGAGGCAGTGGAAAGCCTGCGGGAGGCCGGGAAGCGAGTCGCGTTCGCCACCAACGATCCGCGGCACGCGACCGAGGATTACGTCACCAGGCTGTGGCGAATCGGCCTTCGGGCGTCGGTCGCCGATGTCGTGACCGTCGGCGGCGCGGTACAGCACCTGCTCGCAGACACGCGGCGCGGCCGAACCGCTTTCGTGATCGGCACCCAGGCGCTGGTCCGCCACGTGGCCGATGCGGGCCTTCGGGTACTGAACGGGACCGACCTCGCCTCGCGTGCCGCTGTGGTCGTGGTCGGCGGAACCGAGCAACTCGTCTACACCGACCTCCGCGACGCCTCCCTCGCCCTTCGCCGCGGCGCCGACTTCATCGCCACCGGCAGGGATCCCACCTACCCCCAACCCGACGGCCTCTGGCCCGGAACAGGGGCGATCGTCGCCGCCGTGGAGTACGCCACGGGGCGCAGGGCGTCGATCGTTGGCAAGCCGGAGCCCCAGCTGTTCCTCACGGCCGTCGACCGCCTGGGCGAGGGTCGCACGCTGGTCGTGGGCGATCGGCTGGACTCGGACGTAGCCGCGGCGGAGCGCGCCGGGCTTGATGCGGCGCTGGTGCTCAGTGGCGGAACCACGGCCATGGAGGCCGAAGCGGCGCGAACGGCGGACGCGTCCAAACCGGTGGCCGTGGCGGAGAGCCTGTCGGCGCTGGTACAGGGTTAGGGGCCTAGGCCATGTCCACCCCCAGGAGCGCGTATGCCTCCGGCGTCACGGCCAGCCCGGACTCGCGGGCGGCGGCGAGCGCCTCGGCTGGGTCTGTGCCCGCCGCTTCGTGCAGGTAGGCGGCGCAAACGGCAGCCACGAAGTCCGTGTGGCGGTTGCCGTGCACGGCGACGGCGCCCCGCCGCCGGAGCTCTCGCCGCAGCAGCCGTAGCAGCTCGTCGAGCGCCTCGGCGCCCTCGGCGGCGGATCTCACCGGGAAGTGGCGCCAGTCGAGGCCCGCCTGCTCGTACGCCGGCAGGTTGTGGCGCGTGGGCATCGTCGAGACGACCAGCCGCACACCTCGGTCCTGAAGCCACTCGATCTCGCCCCGACGGCGGTCAGGGCGGTGGCTGCGTCCCCCGCCGCCCGGGCGCTCGAGCGCGCACAGCTTGCGCGGCCGAGCCCACCAGATCCGCTTCGGTTCTTGCATGACATCGGGTGAAGCGCGTTCCCGCTCGAATTCGCCCCCGTAGACTGTTCGGGCGATGTGCCGCGTACTCGGATGCGTAGCGGCCGAGCCGGCTTCCATCTGCCACGAGCTGCTGGAGGCCGAGAATCCGATGATCCGTCAGTCCGAGGAACACGACTCGGGCTGGGGCATGGCGGTCTACGAGCGGCGCGACGGCTCCGAGCCGCGCCTAGTCCGCTGCCCCGAGGCGGCCTGGGCGGATGGCGACTACCGCAAGGCCACCTCCACCCGCGGACGCATATTCAACGTCCACGTGCGCCGGGCCACGATGGGGGGCCTGACCCTGGCGAACACCCACCCCTTCTGCCTCGGCAACTATTCGTTCGGCCACAATGGAACGGTGCTCAAATGGCCTCGGCTGCTCGAGCGCGGTGTCCCCAAGCCCGCGGGAGAGACGGACTCGGAGGCGCTCTTCAACTTCCTGATGCGCGACTACGACCCGGGCGACCCGCTCGATTCGCTGCGACGGGCCATGACCGCGGTCGTCGAGCGCTCGCCCTTCTCCGGCCTCAACTTCCTGTTCTCCGACGGCGAGCGGCTCTACGCCTACCGGCTTGGCATCTTCGGGCTCCATTGGCTCGCGCGCCCGGGTCAGCTGCTCGTGGCGTCGGAGAAGGTGACGGACGAGTCCTGGCACACGGTCCAGCAGGACGTCGTGCTGGTGCTCGATCCCGGCGACCTCGAGGAGCCCCATGCCGAGCGCCTGCTCGGCCCGGACCTCGTGGCGCGGGCCGACATCCGCAAGTTCCAGGAGGGCACGGGCCTGCGCGGCGCCGAGCGCGGGGCCTTCGCGGCGGAGCGCGCGGCCCGTATGGCCGTCACCCCGAACGAGTGACGCGTCGCTTCGCGCTGCTCGTGAGCCCGGCTTCGGCGGGGGGCAAGCCGCTCAAGGTGCTTCCGGAGGTGACCGCCGAGCTCGAGCGGCTAGGCGCCCGCTACCGCACGATCGAGACGAAGGGGCTCGATCACGCGGCCGACGAGGCGGCGGCCGCGGCCAAGGAGGGTGAGACGGTGGCGACCCTCGGCGGCGACGGCCTCGTGCGACCGGTCGCGGGCGCGCTGAGGGACAGTTCGGCCGCGCTCGCCATCCTGCCGGGCGGCCGTGGAAATGACTTCGCCCGCGTGCTCGGGCTGCCCCGGGAACCTGCCGCCGCGGCGCGGGTCGCGGTTCAGGGCGTCGAGCGTCTCGTGGACGTGGGCGAGGTCGACGGTGTGCCGTTCATCGGCGTCGCCAGCCTCGGCTTCGACTCCGACGCCAACCGGATCGCGAACGACGCCAAGATCTTGCCGGGCAACCTCGTCTACCTCTACGCGGCCCTGCGTGCGCTGATCGGCTGGAGGCACGCCACCTTCACGGTCACGATCGACGGCGAGCGTCACGTCGTCACGGGCTGGTCTGTCGCCGTCGCCAACTCCAAGGCCTACGGCGGCGGGATGTACGTGGCTCCCCAAGCGGAGCTCGACGACGGCCTGCTCGACGTCCTGACGGCCGCGACGACGTCGAGGCGCCGCTTCCTGCGCGTCCTCACGAGGGTTTTCAAGGGGACGCACCTCGAGTTCCCGCATATTGCGAGCTACCGCGGAGAGCAGGTGACCCTGGACTCCGACCGGCCCTTCGACATCTACGCCGACGGCGACCCCGTCGGACGCACCCCGGCCATCGCGCGTGTGCGCCAGCGGTGCCTCAGGGTCATAGTCCCGGAGTGATGTTCCGGTTCGCCCGCCTGCTCGCCCGGCTGGTCCGGGGCGCGAGCCGCCGGCTCGGTCGCAGCGGCGGCACCACCGCGCCAGGGAGGCTGCTGCTGCGACTCTCACCCGGCGCGCTCGAGCGCATGGCGCGTGAGCTCGACGAGGGAAGCGTCCTCGTCTCGGCCACAAACGGCAAGACCACCACCGCGGCCATGCTCGCGGCTGCCCTCGAGCGGTCCGGGCGCCACGTGGTCCACAACCGCGCCGGCTCGAACATGAGCTGGGGCGTGGCGACCGCGCTGCTCGACGCCCACCGGACCCGTGGCCAGCTCGGGCTGTTCGAAGTGGACGAGGCCTGGCTTCCCGCGGTCGCCCGCGCTATCGACCCCCGCCTCTACCTGCTGTCCAACCTGTTCCGCGACCAGCTCGACCGATACGGAGAGCTCGAGCTGCTGGCCGATCGCTGGGCAGACCTGGTAGCCGCTGAGGACGGCCGCGCCCGCTTCGTGCTGAACGCCGACGACCCGCTGGTGGCGGACCTGGGGCGGGAACGCCAGGGCGTCGTCTACTTCGGCGTCTCCGACGACTCCCAGGCGCTGCCCGAACTCCAGCACGCCGCCGATTCGAAGCACTGCCGCAACTGCGGCACGGCCTACGCCTACGAGGCGGTCTACATGGGCCATATGGGGCGCTACGCCTGCCCGAACTGCGGCCGCTCCCGGCCGAAGCCGGACGTGGCCGCAACCCGCGTCCGACTCGACGGGATGTCCGGCTCGCGCGTCGAGCTCAACACCCCGAGCGGCGACGTCGAGCTGCGGCTGCCCCTGCCAGGCCTCTACAACGTCTACAACGCCGTCGCCGCCTCGGCCGCCGCCCTCGAGGTCGGCGTGCCCCTCCCGGACGTGAAGGCTGCCCTCGAGGCGTTCGGCGGCGCCTTCGGGCGGGTGGAGACGATCCCGGTGGGGGGTCGCGAGGTCTCGATCCTGCTGGTGAAGAACCCGGCCGGGGCAAACGAGGTGCTGCGCACCCTGATGCTTGAGGACGGGCACCTCGACCTCTGGCTCGCGCTTAACGACGGCATCGCGGACGGCCGTGACGTCTCCTGGATCTGGGACGCTGACTTCGAGCTGCTGGACGGCCGCGTCCGCCGCGTCACCTGCTCCGGCGCGCGCGCGGAGGAGATGGCGCTGCGCCTCAAGTATGCCGGCATCGACGCCGAGCTGGCAGTCGAGCGAGACCTCGGCCGCTCGCTGGATTCGGCGGTGGCCGCCCTCGACGGCGGGCCGCTCTACGCGCTACCCACCTACACCGCGCTGCTCGAGCTTCGTGACCTCCTGGCCCGCCGCGGACTTGCTCCCAGGTGGTCGGAGTGAGCGCCCTGGGGTGGTCGGAGTGAGGGACGACGCGGTTGCCTGGCACGACGTCGAGTGCGCCTCCTTCAGCCACGACCTGCCGCTGTGGCGGGAGCTGGCCGAGGAGCGGCCCGGGCCGGTGCTGGACATCGGCTGCGGCACGGGGCGGGTGGCCCTTGACCTGGCGAGCCTGGGCCACGCGGTCACCGCACTCGACTCCGATCCGGAGCTGGTGCGCGAGCTGTCTCGACGGGCGCGGGAGCGGGGCCTGCGGGTCGAGACGATCGCCACCGACGCCCGCAGCTTCTCCCTGCCGGCGCGCTTCCCGCTGGTGATCGCGCCGATGCAGGTTGTCCAGCTGCTCGGCGGCTCCAAGGGCAGAGCCGCCTTCTTCGCCTGCGCGCGTAGCGCACTCGCGCCCGGGGGGATCCTGGCGGTCGCCCTGTCCGATCCCGCGGAGGCGGTGCCCGAGGAAGAGGTGCTGCCGCCGCTCCCCGATGTGCGCGAGGAGGACGGCTGGGTCCTCTCGAGCCGCCCGCTCGCGATGCGCCCCGAGCCAGGGGGCGTGGTCATCGAGCGTCTCCGTCAGGCGGTCTCCCCGGCCGGGGAGCTGAGCGAGCAGCTGACCCTCCTGCACCTCGACGAGCTCACGCCCTCGCAGCTGGAGCAGGAGGCTCAAGAGGTCGGACTGAGCCCCGTGGGCCGGCGGAGAGTGCCCGAGACGCGCGACTACCTGGGCTCTACGGTGGTGCTGCTCGCGTGACTCCCAGCCTCCGCGTCTGCGCCCTCTACCCCGAGCTCATGAACATCTACGCGGACCGCGGGAACCTCGCGGTGCTGCGCGCGCGCTGCGAATGGCGGGGGCTCGGCTTCGAGCTGGCCGGCTCGACCCTGGAGGAGCACCTCGACCCGGGCGGCCACGACCTCTTCTACATGGGCGGCGGACAGGACCGCGACCAGGTGGCCGTGGCGCACGACATGGTCGAGACGAAGCGCGAGGCGCTCCACGCCGGCGCCGGCGATGGGGCCGTCGTGCTCGCGGTCTGTGGCGGCTACCAGCTCCTTGGCCACGGCTACGAGTTCGGCGACGATGAGCTGCCTGGCGTCGGGCTCGTGGACCTGAGGACAGTGCGCGAGCCGGGCCCGCGCCTGATCGGCAACTGCGCGATCGAGGCCGACCTCGGCACGGGGCCGCAGGTCATCGCGGGCTTCGAGAACCACGGCGGCCGCACATATCTCAGCGAGGGGGAGCGTCCCCTGGGCCGGGTGCTGAAGGGGCACGGCAACAACGGCCGCGACGGCAGCGAGGGCGTGCACCGGGGTAACGTCGTCGGCACCTACCTGCACGGCCCGCTGCTGCCGAAGAACGTCTGGCTCGCGGACCGCCTGATCGAGCTCGCGCTCGGGCTGGAGCTCGAGCCTCTCGACGACGAGCTCGAGCGGGCCGCCCACGCGTCGGCGAGGAGAGCCGCCGGCCTCTAGCGGCGCGGGCAGGAGTCGCCTCGAAGGCGCGATCCCTCTCACGGTTCGAACGCGGATAGGGTTGAGCCCGTGGAGGGCTCGCGCACGGCCTTCGTCACGGGGGGCTCCGGGTTCATCGGCGGTGCTCTGCTGCGCCGGCTCGCCGACGAGGGGTGGCGGGTGCGCGCGCTCACCCGCTCGGAGCGCTCGGCCGGGCGCGTCCGCCGGCTCGGTGCCGAGCCGGTGCAGGGCGACCTGGACGACCCCGCCTCGATCCGTGCCGGGGCGGAGGGTTGCGAAGTCGCCTTTCACGCCGCCGCGGTGGTGCTCGAGTGGGGTCCGCGGGAGGAGTTCGTACGCGGCAACGTCACCGGAACCGAGAATGTGCTCCGGGGTTGCCGCGAGGGCGGGGTGCGCCGCTTCGTGCACATCGGCACAGAGGCCGCGCTGATGGTGGGCCAGCCGCTCGTGAACGTCGACGAGACGGCCCCGCTGCGACCGGACTCGAAGGCCCACTACTCGGCCACGAAGGCGTTGGCCGAGCAGGCCGTACGGAGGGCGAACCACGGCGGGTTCGACACCGTGGTCGTCCGGCCGCGTCTCGTGTGGGGCCCCGGCGACACCACCATCCTGCCGGGACTCGTCGAGGCGGTGGGGCGCGGGCGCTTCTCCTGGATCGGCGGCGGGCATCACCTGACCGACACGACCCACGTGGACAACGTGGTCCAGGGCCTGCTGCTCGGGGCCGAGCGGGGACGCCCGGGCGAGGCCTATTTCGTGACCGACGGCGAGCCGATCGAGTTCCGCCAGTTCGTCACCGCGCTGCTCGGCACTCGCGGGATCACACCCGGCGACCGCAACATCCCGCCTCTCGTCGCTCGCACTGCCGCCGCCGCCCTCGAGGCGCTCTGGAGGGTGCTACGGCGCGAGAGCGCTCCGCCGGTGACCCGCCAGGGCCGTCTGGCTGTCCTCGCTCGAGTGCACGATCGACATCTCGAAGGCGCGTGAGGAGCTCGGCTACGCCCCGATAAAGGCGCGCGAGGAGGGCCTCGCTGAGCTGGGACAAGCCGCGAGCTAGCGGCCGCTGGAGCCGAAGCCGCCGTGCCCCCGGACGGTCGCCTCGAGCTCGTTGGCCGCTTCCAGCTCGGGCGCCTCGAAGCGGACCAACGCGAGCTGAGCGATCCGGTCTCCCGGCGAGACCTCGAAAGGCTCCTCCCTGTCTGTGTTCAGCAGGAGCACCCGGACTTCCCCGCGGTAGCCCGGGTCGATCAGGCCGGGCGCGTTTACCAAAGCGATGCCGTGGCGGCTCGCGAGCCCGGAGCGCGGCAGCACGAGACCGGCGAATCCGACGGGAATCGCGACCGCGACGCCCGTCCCGACCGTTGCTCTCTCCCCCGGCCCGAGCATCGCCTTGTCCGCGGCGTGCAGGTCGAGGCCCGCGTCGCCGGGATGCGCCCGCGAGGGCGCCACCGCCCCGGCGTGGAGCAGCGTGTAGCGGAGCTTCACTCCCGCGGCCGGACGCCGTTCGTGACGAAGCGCTCGAACCGCTGCGCCGCAGCCGCAGGCACACGCGCGCGGACCCGCACCCCCTCCGGCGTCTCTTGCCGCTCCAGCTCTCCGGCCAGCTCGTGGAGCTCGGAGAGGCTCCCGCCCTCCTCATAGGGCACCAGCAGCTCCATCGACTCGAGCGTCGGGAGGAAGCGAGCCTCGATCGCCTCCCGCAGCTCCTCGAGCCCCTCCCCCTTCTGGGCCGACACCTGCACCGCCCGTGGATGGCGGAAACGGAGCTCGCGGCGGCGCTCCTCGTCGAGCAGATCGACCTTGTTCAGGGCCAGGAGGCGGGTGCGCTCTGCGGCGCCGATCTCGGCGAGCACCTCGTCGACCGCGGCCAGCATCTCCCCGAGTTGGTCCGCCGACACCGACGCATCGGCCACGTGGACGATCAGGTTGGCCCCCATGGCCTCCTCCAGGGTGGCGGAGAAGGCGTCTACGAGCTGGTGCGGCAGCTTCCGGATGAAGCCGACCGTGTCGGTGAGCAGGTACGTCCGGCCCCCCACCTCGAAGGTCCGCGTTGTGGGATCGAGCGTATGGAAGAGACGCTCGCGAACCTCGGCATTGGCACCGGTGAGCGCATTCAGGAGCGTCGACTTGCCGGCGTTCGTGTAGCCCGCGAGCGCCACCGTCGGGAGCGCCGCCCGCTCGCGCTCGCGGCGCATCGTCCTGCGCGTGCCCTTGGTGTGGGCGACGCGCCGCTTGAGGGCGGCGATGCGGTCGCGCGCGAGCCGGCGGTCGGTCTCGATCTGGCTCTCGCCGGGCCCCCTCGTACCGATGCCGCCGTCCAGTCGTCCCGCGCCGAGGCGCTCGAGGTGCGTCCACAGCCCCCGCATCCGCGCGAGGTTGTACTCGAGCTGGGCCAGCTCGACCTGGAGCTTGCCCTCGGCCGTGTGGGCGTGGTCGGCGAAGATGTCCAGGATGATCGCCGTGCGGTCGATCACCGGCACGCCAAGCTTCTGCTCGAGGTTGCGCTCTTGGCGGGGCAGCAACTCGTCGTCGCAGGCCACGAGGTTGGCGTCCGACTCCGCGATCGCTCGCTTCAGCTCCTGTAGCTTGCCCCTCCCCAGGTAGCGATCGGGATCCGGCTCCAGGCGGCGCTGGGTCAGCTCGCCGGCGATCGCCACGCCGGCGGTCCGCAGCAGCTCCCGCAGCTCGGAGAGGTCCGGCTCGTGCGGCCCCGCCGCTATGCACAGCGCCCGTTGCCTCGCCCTCGGGTTCTCGATCCCCTCGCCATAGCGGCTTTCGGCTGTCCGGCCGTTGCGCGCTCTCTGCATTCCCCTCAAGTGTAGGCTCCGGGCGTGCGCGCGTTCGTCACCGGCGCCACGGGCTTCATCGGCGGCCACCTTGCACGCAAGCTCCGTGACAGGGGAGACGAGGTGGTGGCGCTGGTCCGCTCGCCAGACAAGGCCGCCGGCCTGCGCGAGCTCGGCTGCGAGCTCGTGAAGGGCGACCTCTCGGACCAATCGGCTATCGACAGGGGCGTCGAGGGGTGCGACTCCGTCTTCCACGCCGGCGCGGTTTACAAGGTCGGCGTCCCGAAGTCGGAGCACGAAGGGATGTGGGACGCGAACGTGCATGGCACGGAGCGCGTGCTCGACGCGGCCAACCACGCCGGCGCGGGCCGCATCGTCTACGTCTCCACCTGCAACGTCTTCGGCAACACGCACGGCGAGGTGGTCGACGAGGGCTACCGGCGAGACGAGTCGGAGGGCTTCCTCTCCTGCTACGACGAGACCAAGTACCGGGCGCACCAAGTCGCGGAGGACCGGATCGAGAAGGGCTACCCGATCGTGATCGTCCAGCCCGGAGGCGCGTACGGACCGAACGACCACTCCGAGGTCGGCACCATGATCGACCAGGCGCGCACCGGCAAGCTGCGGATGAAGATGTTTCCCGAGATGGGGCTCATGTTCGGCTACGTCGAAGACGTCGCGGGCGGCATCGTCCTCGCTCACGACAAGGGCCAGGTCGGCGAGGCGTACGTGCTCTCCGGCGAGAGGGGGACGATGGGCGAGCTGGTCGACCGCGTCTGTGAGCTGTCGGGACGCAGGCCGCCGCGCATGACCATGCCAACGGCCGTGATGAAGCTCTCGGCCCCGCTAGGCCCGGTCATCGGCCCGTTGATGGGCTTCCCTCCCAATCTGGGCGAGCTGATCAGGATCTCGGACGGCGCGACCTACTGGGCGAAAGACGACAAGGCCCGCCGTGAGCTCGGCTTCGCTCCGCGGGACCTCGACAGCGGGCTGAAGGAGACCCTGGCCGCCTAGTTGGCGGGTGGCAGCGGCACGCGCTCGACCGGCGCGAGCACGCCGTCGGTGCTGAACTCGTCAGGGATCGAGGTGCCGGGAAGGACCACGACGCCCTCGTCGGGGTCGCCCAGCCAACTAGCGTGGCCAACGGCGTAGCGGTGGGCGCAGAGCGCCGCTGCGGCGGCGTCGATCTCCTCGATACGGCGGTCCCAGAGATCCCCGCCGTCGTCCAGCAGCTGGTTCTGCTCCAGCTCGGCTATCCGCAGGCGGAGGCCTTGGGGGTGGCGCTTGGCGGGCAGCCGGCGAGCCCTGAGGGCGCAGAAGACGCCGTCCGCGTTCGTCTCGAACACCGGCTCCTCGCGGAAGGCGGCATACGGAACGGTGCCCTGGCGACCCTGATCGGCCGCCTCGAAGGCGCCCAGCGGGGCGACCGCCTCCACCAGCCGGCGGGACTCCTCCCCGGCCGGTACCGGCGCGACGCCCCGCGCGCGCAGCAGCTCGTCGCAGGCACGGACCGGCCGGCCCTGCAGGGCATCAGTCGCGGGGGCCCCGATCGCCAGCACGAAGTCGTCAGACCCCGTCAGCTCGGCCGCTATCTGCCCCGCCGTGCCGGGCTCGAAGAAGGCGGCGGACAGGCGAATCGGCGGCTCCGCGCGGCGGACCTCCTCCAGTCTGACGAGCTGCAGAAGCCGGCGTGCGGGGACGACGCCGCAGTAGTGCACGGAGCTAGCCTCCCAGGCTGGCGCGCAAGCGTTCAACCGCCTCGCTCAGCCGCTCATCGGGAACGGTCAACGAGATCCGAAAGAAGCCCTCGCCGCCCCGGCCGTAGGCACTGCCCGGGGACACGACCACCCCGGATTCCTCGAGCACCAGCTCGCAGTAGGACGCCGAGGTATGTCCGTCGGGAACCGGCGCCCAGATGTAGATGGTGCCCTTGGGCGGCGTGACCTGCACGCCGATCTGGGCCAGGGCGTCGCAGACGAGGTCACGCCTGCGCGCATAGAGGTCGCTCATGCGGCGCGGGACCTCGTCGCCCTCGTCGAGGGCCCGCGCGGCGGCCAGCTGGACCGCCTCGAACATGCCGCTGTCGATGTTCGTCTTCAATGCTCGGTAGGCCTCTACGGCGGCCGCGTTCCCGACCATCGCGGCGGTGCGCCAGCCCGTCATGTTGTAGCCCTTGGAAAGCGAGAAGACCTCGACGCCGACCTCCTTCGCGCCCGGCGTCTCGAGGAAGCTCGGCGCCACGTAGCCGTCGAAAGTGGTCTCTGTATAGGACGCGTCGTGTACCACCAGCGTGTCGTGCTCGCGCGCGAACCTCACGGCCCGCTCGAACAGCCCGTGGGGCGCCACGGCCCCCGTTGGGTTGTTGGGGTAATTGAGGTACATCAGCCTGGCCCGTGCGGAGTCGCCGGGGGAAATCGCGTCGAGGTCGGGTGCGAAGCCGTGCTCCGGCAGTAGCCGCATCAGCACGGGATCGGCTTCCGCGAGCAGCGGCCCCCCCGTATACACGGGATAGCCCGGGTCGGCAGCCAGCGCCGCGTCTCCCGGGTCGAGGAAGGCGAGGTTGAGGTTGAAGACGCACTCCTTCGCGCCCAGGGCCGGCAGGATCTCGGTATCGGGATCGAGCTCGATACCGAAGCGGCGCCCGTAGAAGCGGGCCACGGCCTCCCGCAGCTCGGGCCGGCCGCGATTGGAGGGGTACCGGTGGGTGCCGGGGTCCCTGGCCGCCTCGCCCAGGGCCTCCACGACGAACTCGGGGGTAGCGGTGTCCGGGTCGCCGATTCCCAGGCTGATGACGTCGACGCCGGCGGTCTTCTTCTCGGCGATCCTTCGCTCGAGCTCCGCGAACAGGTACGGCGGCAGCCGGCTCAGCCGCTCACTCGGCTTCATTCAGGTCCTCCACCAGCTCGTCGCTGAGGATGCCGCTGTAGACGGGCACGGCCCAGCCGGTCAGGCTCACGCGCAGGTCCTCTCCTACTTCGACGCTCAGGTCGCCGCCCCCGAGGTGGACCGTCAGCGGGCTCGGGGCGCCGCGGAGCACCGCCGCCACGGCGGCACCCGCTGCGCCGGTGCCCGAGGACATCGTCTCGCCTACGCCACGCTCGAAGATGCGGGCACTGATCTCGTCGTCGGCGTCGCGGCGCCGGAACGACACGTTGGTCCGGTTGGGGAACAGCTGGTGGCGCTCGATCTCCGCGCCGTAGCGTGCGACGTCCAGCTCCGGCAGCTCCTCCCCCACCTCGATCGAGCACTGCGGGTTCCCCACCTGCACGAACTCGAAGCTGAACCGGCGCCCGGCGGCCTCGAGCTCCCCGCGGCCGTCTTCGTTGCCCGAGGGGAAGTCGGAGTCGGAGCGAAGGCGAGCGCGGCCCATGTCGACCGCGCAGGTGTTTACACCCGTTATCCGGGCCCTCACCTCACCCGCGGGCGTGTCGAGCGAGAAGCCGTCCTGCTCGGTCCAGCCGTTTCGCCGCAGGTACATCACTGCGTCGCGCACGCCGTTCCCCGACAACTCGGCCTCCGAGCCGTCCGGGTTGAAGATCCGCAGCGACGCCACGAACCCTTGCTCCTCGTTCGGTGAGAGCACGAGCAGGCCGTCGGAGCCGATCCCGGTATGCGCCGCGCAGAGCGCTCTCACGCGGGATGCGGTCAGCTCGAACGGAAGCTCCCCCTCCTCGACGATCGCGTAGTCGTTGCCGAGCGCCTGCCACTTCTCGAAGCGCACGGCGGGTGACTCTATAGCGAGGCCGGAGGCCGAGCCTTCGAATCAGAACGCGGGGCCGCACGCCCCGCGGAGGTCTCCTTGAGGCCGGAGGCCGAGCCTTCGAATCAGAACGCGGGGCCTGCACGCCCCGCGGAGCTCTATTTCGCAGGTCTCCGGAAGCGAATCGCCTGCTGGATACCGCTCGGCCGGTTCGTGTACCGCATTGTCGTCAACAAGAGCGGATGGAAGCGGATTCGGCGCTCGTCCGCACGCGATCCAACAACGGCGTCAGACGGTCGTAGAGGGGGGCCTCCCGGTCAGCGCCTGCTGGTATGGGGACGCTGCCGTACGCCCCCGCCAGGATGATGTTCCGCGCCGTGCGTGCCTCGTCGCGCACCGCGAGCGCCGTGGCCGGGAGGGCGAGGCCCACACAGACGGCACAGGCGACCAGCAAAGCGCTTCACGGGACCCTCCTCCGTTAGGTCTCCGCGCTCCCCTCGGAAGCGGCCAGTATAAGTGCCGCCGCCTCGGCCGACCCGAGCTTCGTCACATCGATCAGATGCACGCCGGGCAGCTTCCGCATCCACGTGAGCTGCCGCTTCGCGTAGTTGCGGGTCCGCCGCTTCATCGCCTCGGTGTCGCCTCGGAGCAGCTCCTCGAAGCCGAGCGCCTGACGCGCCGTCCGTGAGGCCCCGGCGCTGTCGGCTCGGTAGACCTCTACCGCGCCCCCCGTCGCCAGGATCTCCTCCACGCGCTTGTCGATCCGCTCGTAGAGCACGTCGCGGTTCATTACTAGCCCGCAGAGCAGCGTGGGATGCCGCGTCTCGGCCGTCCACAGCCCCGACCCTTCGCCTGTCGGCGCGGGATCCTCTCCCATCTCGACCAGCTCGAGCGCCCGCACGATGCGGCTGCGGTCGCCCGACTGGATCGCCGCCGCGGCGGTCGGCGCCCGCTCGGCCAGCTCGGCATGCAGGGCCTCCGGCCCGCGGCGCTCCAGCGCCCGCAGGAGCCGCTCCCGTACGCTAGGCGGGGGCGGCGGTCGCAGGTCCAGGTCACAGAGGGCGGCTTGCAGGTAGAGGCCTGTTCCCCCGACGACGATCGGCCGCCGGCCCGCGGTCAGGGCCTCATCGATCTCCGACTGCGCCAGGGCGGCGAACTCGCCCGCCGAAAAGGTCTCGGTGATCGGAATAAAGCCGACCAAGCGGTGCTCGAGCCGTGCGCGCTGCTCGGGTGTGGCCGTGCCCGTCAGCCTGCCCAGGCCCTGGTACACCTGCAGGGCGTCCGCGGAGATCGCCACGGGATCCTCGCCGCGCTCGCGGAGCCGCTCCGCGAGTGCCACGGCAACCGCGGTCTTGCCCACGCCCGTGGGCCCGAAGATGGCAACAAGCTGCACGCCGCGAGTATGGCCGCGCGACGCGGCCAGCGGCCTGACGCTAGGAATAGGGGGGATGCCCCGATTGCGAGTCCTCCTGTGCGCGGCCGCCGCGCTGGCTCTGGCCGGGTGCCAGGCCACCGACACCGACGACCCGCCGGAGACCACGCTCAACCTGAAGGTCCGCCACGCCCTGGGGCAGACAAAGGTTCCCGGGCAGCCTAAGCGGCCGGTGGTCCTTTACCCGAGCGAGCTGGACGACGCCTTGGCCCTCGGCGCGACTCCCGTGGGCGCCGCCGGAACCCTCCCCCGCTATCTGAGCGCGCGTACGCGCGCCGTCCGGCTCGTGGGTCCCGTTGCCCGGCCGAACCTGACTCGCATCAAGGGGCTCGATCCGGACGTGATCCTCGCGGCCAGGCAGAGTCAGAAGCGCCTCTACAGGCGGCTGGACAGCATCGCGCCGACGGTGGTCCTCGACCAGAGGGTCGACTGGAGGCCGAACCTGCGCCAGGACGGCGAGGCGCTCGGGCAAGCGGACTACGCGGAGCGGCTCCTCATCGAGTACGACCGCGTGGCCGCTCGCGTGCGCGGGCTGATCCGCCGGCGCGGCAGGCCCTCCCTGCCCGCGCAGGTCCGCGGCTCGCTCAGCAGGCCCTTCGTCGCCTCGATCCTGGACGACGTCCGTCTCCACCACCCGCGGCCGCGGACCGACCTGCTCTCCGGAGCCCGCCCCGGTGTGTACGACGCCTGGACGCTCGGCATCGGCTACATCGCGGCCTTGCGGATCCTCGCCGACCTGGAGCGATTCGCGGGGCGCTAGGCGGGGAGCCCGGCCAGCAGGCGCTCTTCACCGGACAGCGTGGTGCTCGTCGCCGACGCGATCTCGACGTCGGTCAAGTCGCCCGGGCCGGCCACGCCGGTGAAGTTGACGGTCTTGTTGTGCCGGGTCCGGCCCCGCAGCCGCGTCGGGTCCGTGCGTGAGGGGCCCTCGACGAGCACCTCCATGGTGCGCCCGACAAACCGCTGCGCCCGCTCTGTGGCGATCCGCTGGACCGCGTCGACCAGCCGCTCCATCCGCTCACGCTTGACGTCGTAGGGGAGCTGGTCGGGGTAGTCGGCGGCCGGGGTGTCCCGCCGCGGCGAGAAGATGAAGGTGAAGGCGGAGTCGTAGCGCACCTCCTCCACCACCTGCAGCGTCTCGTCGAAGTCCTCGTCCGTCTCGCCCGGGAACCCCACGATGATGTCCGTGGTGACCGCGCAGTCCGGGACGTGCTCCCGGATCATCGCGGCGCGGTCGAGGTAGCGGCCGCGATCGTAGGTGCGCTTCATCGCCTTGAGGATTCGGCTCGATCCCGATTGGAGCGGCAGGTGGATGTGCTCGCAGACCGAGGGGAGCTCCGCGTGGGCGCGGATGACGTCCTCGCGGATGTCCTTGGGGTGCGGGCTCGTGTAGCGGATCCGTTCGATGCCGTCCACGGCGTCGACCATCGCCAACAGCTCGGCGAAGGTCGTCTTCGCCCCTTTCGGCAAATCACGGCCGTAGGAGCAGACGTTCTGGCCGAGCAGGGTGATCTCCTTGACGCCGTCGGCCGCCAGGCGCTCCACCTCGTGGACCAGCTCCGCCGGGGGACGTGACACCTCACGTCCCCTTGTGGAGGGCACGATGCAATACGCGCACACGCAGTTGCAGCCCACCGAGATCTGCACCCAGGCCTGGTGCTCGCGCTCACGCTTGGCCGGCAGGTGCCCGGTGAAACCCTCGAACTCGAAGTAGCCCTGCGCCGTGAGACTGTCGCTCGTCAGGAACTCGGCCAGCTTGTGGAACTGGCCCGGTCCGAAGGCCACGTCCACGAACGGGAACTGCTCGAAGACGCGCTCCTTCATCGACTGCGACCAGCAGCCGCCTACCCCGATCACGCGAGTCGGGTCCTCGCTCTTGAGCCGCTTCGCCTCGCCCAGGTGGCCGACCAGCCGGTTGTCGGCCTTCTCTCGGACCGAGCAAGTGTTGAACAGGATCAGGTCAGCCTGCTCGCGGGAGGCCGCCTCGCCATAGCCGAGCGACTCGAGCATGCCCTTCATGCGCTCGGAGTCGTGCTCGTTCATCTGGCATCCGAACGTGGTGAGGTGGTAGCTCCGCTGCGGCTCCATTGCCGCCGAGGATAGCCCTAGATGCGCTCGGCCAGCCGCGGGTAGCGGAGGACGAGACCGTCCTCGTCGAGCTCGAGCTCCGCCCGAAAGTCGCTGTCGCGGCTCACGTATCGGACCGTCCGGCCGTCGACCGGCTCGTAGCGCTGGGCGGAACAGTGGATTTCCAGGCCCGGCAGCGCGACCCAGGCCGTCTCCAGGTCCACCGGGCCTTCCCCGTCGCGAAGCCGCTCACGAAGGGTCGGCATGGTGTTCGTGAGCGGGGAGAACGCCAGGTCGCAGTCGAGCGCGCCTTCCAGCTCGGGCCGAGCGTGGCCGTTCGCGGACCAGCCGCCGTCGGCTCCGCGACGGAGATCGAGACGGCGCTCGCCGTCGCGGTCGCGGACTTCGACGCGGAGCCGCTCCGTCACCCAGCCCGCGGTCGTGGTGAGCTCATAGTCTGCGCGATAGGCATGCGGCTCGGCCCCGAGTTGCGTTCCCCGAGCCTCCAGCCGATCGCCCTCCAGGCGCACCTCGGCCGCCTCGGCGAGCCACTCCTCCAGTCCCCGCCAGACGAGCAGCCGCCGCATCACGCCGGACGCCGATCGGGCAGGTCCTCCACCCCGCCCCGCGCTACGCCGGCGTCACGCTCGGCGGAACGGTTCTGGTTCAGCGCGAAGACGTTGTCCGGGTCGTACTTGTCCTTCAATGCCATGAGGCGCTCGAACTTCTCATCGCCGTAGGAAGCCCGCAGCCGCGCCGCTCCCTCGTCGGCACTGATGAAGTTGGGCAGTGCCCGGTCCGCGGCCCATGGCCGCATCGTCTCCATGAAGGACCGAGCCAATGATCTCTCCGGCTCGGTCAGCTCCGGCTCCCACCACATCGCGGCCAAGGCGATCCTAACCCGGGGATCGAAGCTCGTGCCACCCTCAACCCGCTACGGCGATCGCTTATACGTGATCGACGACGGCAAGGCCGAGGTAATCGGCGATCGCCGCCTGATCCGGACCATGGGACCCGACGACGTTCGCCTGGCCCGCCCTCACCCGAGCTCGAATGTCGTGACCCCGAAGGTCCTCTGCAGGTCCTCCGGCGGCCGCCCGTGCAGGTACATACGGACGGTTTCGAACGACGGCTCCACCTCGCGGGTGGCGCGCAGGAATCGGGCGCGGGAGTTTGCCGCGGGCATGTCGACGAACACCTCCCTACCTGGGCCAGCCGCGGCGACCAGACCGGTTAGCAGCAGCTCGGCCACGTCCTCGTCCTCGGCCATCAGGGGTCCGACCTTGGCGCCCACCTGGCAGGGTCGCAGCACGCCGTAGCCGACCAGGCTGCCCTCCTTAATGCACGCAATCGCATGGCCGGGCGGGCGGTCGATCCAGGCGCGCAAGAAACGTTCTCGCTCAGTACCGAAGACCGCCTCGTCGAATGCCAGCAGTTCTTCGAACGGCACGGAGGACAGCTCCACCCGCCCGGGTGGGCGGCCACCGCCACCGATTGTGCGCCAGCGGACGTTGCGGTACGCGAGCAGGAAGCCGCGGCGCTCATACGAGGCTTGCTGTGCGAGTACGCCGTCCAACCCGACAACCCGCCCGTCGGCGCGCCTGAGCGCGCGGTCGAACAGAGCACTCCCGATGCCGCGGGCCCGTAGATCGGAGCGCACGATGTAGAACCCTATGAACGCATACGCCTCGCCGTACAGCGCGCAGGAGACGGTAGCGACAATCTCACCGGCCCGTTCCGTCGCCAGGAACGAATCGGGATCCGCCGCCAGAAATCGCTCGCCGTCATCGAGCCCCGGATTCCAGCCCTCCGCGTCCGCCCACGCGATCGCGGCTTGAGCGGCACGAGCACTCGGCGACGCGTCAGGGTCCACGACTGTCAGCGTGCCCGGCCCGGGCCGAGATCAGGGTCGCCTGGCGGCGTTCGGCATCACGGAGTGCCTGCACGAGATCCCGCTGAACGGCGTCCAGGAATCGGTGTCCGAGCGGCTCGTCTCCCTGGAGGAGCTGGTGG
>Ga0126312_10001010_pt1 | contig 18026 bp, 19 predicted proteins | sample Plot104A_FD_92537 | JGI IMG/M metagenome (GOLD analysis project Ga0126312, IMG submission 92537) | Serpentine soil microbial communities from UC McLaughlin Reserve, CA, USA - Plot104A | ecosystem: Environmental > Terrestrial > Soil > Grasslands | place: USA: UC McLaughlin Reserve, Lake County... | reverse complement strand
GCTCGAGGAGCTCCTCGGGATCGGCCTGCAGGACCTCGTCGGTTTGCTCGGCGGCGACGCTGTGCTGTACGTGCGTCCTGGCTCGCCGGACCTGGAGGTCACGCTCCTCACGAAGCCGGAGAACCCAAATGGGTTGCTCCGAACGATCGACGGGGCAGTAACACGCGTCTCGCTTTTCTCCGGCCGCCCGGCTCCGACGCGGAGGAGGATCGGCGACGTCGTCGTCCGTGAGGTGTCACTCGATCGTGTGTCGCTCTACTACGGCGTGCGCGACGGCGCGTTGATCGCGAGTACCGCGACTGCGGCCTTCGGCGACTACTCCGGAGCATCGCTGGAGGACGATCCGGTCTTCACGGACGCCGCGGCTGCCGCAAAGCTTCCCGACGACGCGGCTGCGCTCCTCTTCGTCAACGTGGAGGACTCACTTCCCGTGCTCCAAGATCTCGCGCGCGAGTACGCCGCTTCGATCCCGCCCGACGTCGCCGCCAACCTCGAGCCGCTCGAGAGTTTTCTCGGCTTCTCGATGCCGGACAGCGACATTGCCCGGTTTTCGGGCCTGCTCAGGATCCCTTGAATCAATCCGCGAGGGCTGCGATAACCTCTGGCGATGCCTGTGCGCGACTTTCTCTTCAGTTCCGAATCCGTTACTGAGGGCCATCCCGACAAGATCGCCGACCAGATCTCGGACGCAGTCCTCGACGCAGTTCTCCGTGACGACGGCGCCGGACGCGTCGCCTGCGAAACGCTGATCACGACGGGCCTCGTCGTCGTCGGCGGCGAGATCACGACGGAGACGTACGTCGACGTGGCCAACGTCGTGCGCGACACCGTTCGCGAGATCGGCTACACCGATTCCGCGTTCGGCTTCGACGCGAACACGTGCGGCGTGATGGTCGCGATCGATCCGCAGTCGCCGGACATTGCGCAGGGCGTGGAGGCGTCGTACGAGGTTCAGCACGATCCGGGCGACGACGACCCGCTCGACCGTGTCGGGGCCGGCGACCAGGGGATGATGTTCGGCTACGCGACGAACGAGACGGCCGAGCTGATGCCCCTGCCGATCATGCTCGCGCACAAGCTCTGCCGCCGGCTTGCCGGAGTCCGCAAGTCGAAGCAACTCGAGTACCTCCGCCCCGACGGGAAGGCGCAGGTGACGGTTCGGTACGAGGTCGACGCGCACGGGCGCCAGCGGCCGACGGAGATCGTCCGCGTGCTCGTCTCGACGCAGCACGCCGACGGCATCGATCCGCAGACGATCAAGGAGGACGTGATCGAGCACGTCCTTCACCCGATCCTGCCGCGCGACCTCTACGAGGAGCGTCGACTAACCGAGAGGGATTTCGTCTATGTCAACCCGACCGGGAAGTTCGTGATCGGCGGCCCGATGGGAGACACGGGGCTGACGGGGCGGAAGATCATCGTCGACACGTACGGCGGTGCGGCTCGCCACGGAGGCGGCGCGTTCTCGGGCAAGGATCCCACCAAGGTCGACCGCTCGGCGGCCTACGCCGCGCGCTACGTCGCGAAGAACGTCGTCGCGGCAGGCCTCGCCGATCGCGCGGAGGTCAACGTCGCCTACGCCATCGGCGTCGCCCGTCCCGTCTCGATCGCCGTCCGCACGTTCGACAGCGAGCGGAGCGGGCTGTCGGTCGCGCAGATCGAGGAGGCCGTGAAGCGCGTGTTCGACCTGCGGCCGGCGGCGATCTTGCGCGAGCTCGACCTCGGGCGCCCGATCTACCAGAAGACGGCTGCATACGGCCATTTCGGCCGCGACGACCACGACTTCACCTGGGAGCGCGTCGACAAGGTGAAGGCGCTCCGCGAAGCCGTCGGGCTGAACGGCGAGGTTCCCGCGCCGGAGGCCGCCCGCGCGCCGGTCACCGCGGGCGACACTCGCGACACGTAGCGCCGCGTCGTTCTCGCGGCAGGAGCCGCGCGCGGAGCCATGGCTCATCGCGACAGGTCCTAGGGTCAGACCCTCAACCGTCCGTTGGGGCCAGATGTGGACGAATCTGGGGCGCCGCCACCCGCTGCAGCGGCAAACGCGCACTGCGGCCGTGGACAACTCGGCACGGACTCGGCACGGTTTTCTGTCCGATTCGCACATGGCCCAGGGTCAGACCCTTGGCCTTGGCTCGATCCGACTACGCCGTTACGGGCCTGACGAAAAGGCCGGAGGCGGCGCGCTCGCCGATTGCGCGCTCGTCGCCGTCGAATGCGACCGAGAGCTGGCCCGCCTCGGGCTGCGTCGCACGAACCTCCAGCTCGCGCCCCGGCACGAAGCCCTGCTCGTAGAACCAGTGCAGGAGGTCGCCGTCGTGCTCGGCGAGGCGAACGACGGTCGCGCGGGTCCCGGCGCCGAGCTCCGCGAGCGGTGCGAGCTCCTTGTTCTCGGCCTGCTCGACCTCCGGATCGACCGGCCAACCGTGAGGACAGCGGTCGGGGCGGTCGAGCCGCTCCCACGTGCGCTCGACCATGTCGTCGGAGAACGTGTCGCCGAGCTCGTCCGCATAGACGTGCGCCTCCGCGGCGGTGTAGCCCATGAAGTCGGTGAGGAGCCGCTCGATGATCCGGTGCTTGCGGACGACGTGCTCGGCCCGGGCCCGCCCTGGCTCGGTGAGGATCGCCTCCTTGCGCGAGCCGCGCTCGATCAGCCCCTCCGCCTCGAGCCGCTTCAGCATCTCGCCGGCGGAGGCGCGGGAGACGCCGAGCATCTGCGCGACGCGGGACGCGAGCGGGAGCTGGCCGCCGGGCGGCGTGTACTCGCCGATCGGAAACGCGAGGAAGTAGATCGTCTCCAGGTACTCGTCGACCGAATGCCCCTGCGCCATTGCTCCGAGCCTAACGGCTTGCTCGCTTTCGCCCGAAATCTGCGATTCGGACGACGGCAAACCGCAGGCGCGCTTCGCGCGCGTGCCTGCGGTGGGTGAGCTTCGCGTCCGGCTTCGAGGGGCAGGTTGCTGTGCAGGCCGGCGGAGCCGGCCTGCCGGCGGGAAGTGGCGACGTTGGAGCGACGGCGTCGGTTTGACGGTCTGTAAGGTACGCCTTACAACGAACGGAGGGTTCGCCAGACTTGTCGACGACTCAGACGCTTTTGCTCGGCGCGGTTGCCGGGGCCACGATCCTTCTCGGGCTGCCGCTCGGGCGCCTCCGCACGCGGAATCCCGGCCTCCAGGTGGGCCTGACGGCTCTTGCCGCGGGCGTGCTCCTCTTCCTGCTGATCGAGGTGACGCAGCACGCGTTCGTGCCGGTCGAGGAGGCGGCCGAGGAGCACGAGTGGAGTGAGCTGATCGGCTTCGGCGTCCTCTTCGCCGGCGGCGTGGTTGCTGGGCTGATGTCGCTCGTCTACTACGACCGGTGGATGCTGCGGCAGCGCGGACGGGCGCTCCTCGGGCCCGGCGCCGCCGCGACGGCGGAGTTCCAGCACTCGTGGATCGGACGTCTCACCGCCGGGCAATGGCTCGGGCTGCTGATCGCGACCGGCATCGGCGTCCACAACTTCGCCGAGGGCCTCGCGATCGGGCAGGAGGCGGCGAACGACGAGCTCAAGCTCGCGCTTGCGCTCGTGATCGGCTTCGGGCTGCACAACGCGACCGAGGGGTTCGGGATCGTCGGGCCGATGGCGGGCGAGCGTGAGCGGCCGTCGTGGGGGTTCCTCGCGCTGCTCGGTCTGATCGGCGGCGGCCCGACGTTCGTCGGAACGGTCGTTGGCCAGGCGTGGGTCAACGAGTGGGTCGAGACCGCGTTCCTGACCGTCGCGGCCGGCTCGATCCTTTACGTGATCATCGAGCTGCTCGCGGTCATGCGGCGCTTCGAGAAGAAGACGCTCGTCACGTGGTGGCTCCTGGGCGGCCTCTTGCTCGGCTTCGCGACCGAGCTCGTTCTGGAAGCCGCAGGCGCGTAGCCTTCCGCGCGCTGGCGTAGCCTGAGCCGGCGTGAGTCGGCTGGCGTCCGTCTACCCGCTCGTCACCGCGCGCGCAGTCGCGCGGCCGTTCACATATCAAGTCGACGACGACGTGCCGCTCGGCGCCGTCGTCGAGGTGCAGTTCGGCAACGCTAAACGGCGCGGGCTCGTTGTCGAGCTCGACGTCGAGGCACCCGCCGGCATCGATGTAGCGGCCGTGGATCGCGTGGTCGGCGAGCTCCCGCCGGCACTGATCCGGCTCGCGCTGTGGATCGCCGACTACTACGGCTCGACGCCCGCACGCGCGCTCGCCCTCGTGGCCCCACGGCAGCGAACGCGGCGGCGCGAGCGGCCGCAGCCTTCCGTGCGGGAGTCGCTTCCCGCCGAAGCGGAGCCGGTCAGACTCTCCGATCGGCAGGCGGCGGCGGTCGAGCGGATCGTCGGCGCGATCGACGCGGGCGACGGTGCGAACCTGCTCCTCTACGGCGCGACTGGAAGCGGCAAGACCGAGGTCTACCTCCGCGCGTGCTCGGCCGCGCTCGAGCGCGGCCTGGGAGCGATCGTGCTCGTGCCGGAGATCGCCCTTACGCCGCAGGCGGTCGGGCGCTTCCGCGCGCGCTTCGGCGACCGCGTCGCACTTGTGCATTCGGCCCTGACGGAGGCGGAGCGCCGCGACGAGCGCGAGCGGATCTTCCGCGGCGACGCCCGCGTGGTCGTCGGCGCGCGTTCGGCCGTGTTCGCCCCGATCCGCGGCCTCGGCGTCATCTGCGTGGACGAGGAACACGATCCTTCGTACAAGCAGGAGTCGGATCCTCGCTACGACGCGCGCACCGTCGCTGCGAAGCGGGCCTCGCTTGAGGGCGCGGTCGCCGTGTTCGGGTCGGCGACGCCGCGCCCTGAGTCGTGGGCACGGCTGGAGCGGCTCGATGTCGGCGCGCGCATCAGCGGGAAGCTGCCGCCGGTTCGCGTCGTGGATCTGCGCCACGAGGAGGGCTACCCGCTGTCCGCGCCACTGCTCGCCGCCCTCGGAGCCCTCGCGGAACGAGGAGGCAAAGCGATCCTGCTCCTGAACAGGCGCGGCGTCGCCCCGGCGCTCCACTGCCGCGCTTGCGGGACAACGTTGCGCTGCGTGAATTGCGACGTCGCGCTCGTGCTGCACCGCGACGGTTTTCTGCGCTGCCACCACTGCGGCCACGCGGAGCCCGAGCCGGCGCTCTGTCCCGTTTGCACGTCAGCGGAGCTCGCGCGTCTCGGCGCCGGGACACAGCGGCTCGAGCGAGAGCTAGAGGACGCCGTGCCCGGGCTCGAGCGCTTCCGGCTCGACGCGGACGCGGTCGAGCGGCGCGACGTCGCGGGAATCCTGACCGGGTTCGCGGCCGCGAAGCGAGCCGTTCTTCTCGGGACGCAGATGGTGGCGAAGGGCCATCACTTTGCGGACGTCGCGCTCGCGGCGGTGGTCGACGCGGACACCGGCCTCGGCCTGCCGGACTTTCGCGCAGAGGAGCGCACGTTCCAGCTCCTCACGCAGCTCGCGGGGCGGAGTGGCCGGGACGCGCCCGGCCGCGTGCTCGTGCAGACGTTCCAGCCCGACGCGCGCGCGGTCGAGCTCGCGGCCCGGCACGACGTCCGCGCCTTTCTGGCGGGCGAGCTCGATCGTCGGCGGGAGCTCGGCTACCCGCCCTTTCGCCACCTCGTGCGCATCGTCGTCGCGGGCCTGGAGCCTGGTGCGGCCGAGCAGGTTCTCTCCGAGCTGAAGCCGGGGCTGCCGGGGGACGTGCTGGGCCCGGCGCCGCTGCTCCGTTTGCGCGGCAAGCACCGCGCGCAGCTCGTCGCGAAGACCCAGCGTCCGCGCGCCGTCGCCGGCGCAGCCGCGCGCCTGCTGGCCGCAGCCGCGCCTGCGATGCGCCGCGACGGCCTGACGGCCGTCGTCGACGTCGACCCCCAAAGCCTGTAACGAGTGCCCCATCAGGCGATCCATGTCGGCTTCTGGCCCGCGATCACGCGGCGCCAGAATCCACCCTCGCCCTTACCAAGGCTTATCCAGCCTTGACTGCGGGCGAGTGCGGCTCCTGGCTTGGTGCTCGCGACCCAGAAACTCCACAGCGATCACCTGAAGGAGCACTAGACTGCCGCCGTGACCGAAGAGGCCGCGGGCCAGGTACTCGAGGACGAGGACGAGCTTGACGCCGAGCAGCAGCTGCGGCGGCGGCTGGCGCTCGCACAGCTCCGCCACTACCCGGATCCCGTCCTGCGGATGACCGCGCGCGAGGTGACCGAGTTCACGCCGGAGCTCGAGGCGCTCGTCGAGCGGATGAAGCAGCTGATGCACGACGCGCACGGCGTCGGGCTCGCCGCGAACCAGGTCGGGATCGTCCAACGTGTCTTCGTCTTCCAGCGCGACGCCGAGGAGGTGCTGGGAGTCGTGAACCCGGTCATCTCCGAGCGCGGCGATCAGCTCGAGACCGACGACGAAGGATGCCTGTCGATGCAGGGTGTGACGGTGCCGATCGAGCGCACGCTCCGACTCACGCTCGAGGGGCGCGACGAGCGCGGCGGCGAGCTCCGGCTCGAGCTGGAAGGGCTTCCTGCGCGCGTCGTACAGCACGAGGTCGACCACCTCGACGGAACGCTCATCATCGACCGCACGACGGACGAGGCGCGCAAGGCCGCACTGGCCATCGTTCGGCCGCGCCCGATTCTCGCCGCTTCGTAGACGGTGGGGCGGATCGGCGTCGCGGCCACGGCGCCGTTCGGCGCGCACGTCCTCGAGCGGCTCACCCGCAGCCACGAGATTGCGTTCGTGCTGACGCGACCGGACGCCCCGGCAGGCCGCGGCCGGAGGGTCATTCCGCCTCCAGCCAAGGTCGTCGCGGAGCGGCTCGGGCTGCGCGTCTTGCAGCCCGAACGTCCCGAGATCGAAGACGTCGATACGGTCGTCCTCGCCGCCTACGGCCTGCTCGTCCCGCGCTCGCTGCTCGAGCGCGCACTGTGGCTCAACGTCCATCCATCCCTGCTGCCGCGGTGGCGTGGCGCGGCTCCTGTGGAGCGCGCGATCATCGCCGGCGACGAGGCGACTGGCGTGACCATCCACGAGACGGTTCCGGCGCTCGACGCCGGGCCGATCGCCGCGCAGGCCGAGTTCGACATCGAGCAGGACGACGACGCAGGCGCCGTTTTCGCGCGCGCCGCCGAGCTCGCGACCGACCTGCTCGACGATGTGCTCGCCGTGTCGGAGCTGCACTTCGTGCCGCAGTCCGAGGACGGCGTCACCTACGCCGACAAGATCCGCCCGGAGGATCGCGTGCTCGATCTCGAACACCCCGAACAGGCGGTTCGCGTGGTACGCGCTCTCTCGCCGCACATCGGCGCGCGGACGACCCTTCACGGCCGCGACGTGATCGTCTGGCGTGCGCGCGTGGAGGACGGAGAGTTCGTGCCGATCGAGGTGCAGCCGGCGGGGAAGAGGCGGATGACGTACGTCGAGTTTCTGCACGGCGTCCGGTGACGTACGAGGAATGGATTCACTTCGCGTGTGAAGAGCCGCGGGTGCTCGGCGTAATCGTCATCGGCTCGCGCGGGCGCGGCGCGCTCGTTCACGACACGTCGGATTGGGATCTGCGGGTCGTCGTGCAGGACGGGGAGGAGCCGTTTGCCGACTCGCTCGATACACGGCACGGCAGCGACGTCGAGGTCTCGGCTGCGACGCTCACCGCTCTGCGCGCGTCACCGCAGTGGGATCGCTACAGCTACGCGCACGCGCAGGTCCCCGTCGACAAGCTCGACGGGCAGGTGCGGCGGCTCGTCGAAGCGCGCGGGACGCTCCGCAACGCCGAGGCGCACGAGGTCGCGCGGCAGTCGTTGAGCGCTTACACGAACTCGCTCTACCGGTCGCTGCGCAACGCCGAGCTCGGCCTCGAAGTCGCAGCGCGGCTCGACGCCGCCGACGCGGTGTCTGCGCTGCTGACCGCGCTCTTCGCCTTCGAGCGGCGCGTCCGCCCGTTCAACAAGTACCTGCGGTGGGAGCTCGAGACGTTCCCGCTGCGTGGGTGGGATGCGAACGAGGTACTCGGTCTGCTGGACGCCGCCCTCGGCGGCGGGGCGGACGCGCAACGCGCGCTGCTGCGCGCGGTCGAGCCACACGTGCGCGCGGGAGGATTCGGCGACGTGATCGACGAGTGGGAGCCGCACGTCACGTTCCTGCGGGGCGACGAATGAGGCATTGGAACCGCTACTACGCCGCAGCCGGCACCGACCCGCGCGACACGCTGCTCGACGCCGTGAGCCGCTTCGACCATCCCGGCCTGGCGGTCGATCTCGGGTGCGGGAACGGGCGCGACACTCTCGAGCTCCTGCGCCGAGGCTGGCGCGTGACGGCGATCGACGGCCAGCGAGAGGCGATCGAGCTGCTGCGGGCGCAAGCGGGCGAGGACCCGCGGCTCGAGACACACGTCGCGACCTACGCGGACGCGACTTGGCCGGCGTCCGATCTCGTCAACGCGAGCTGGTCGCTCGCATTTTGTGCACCGGACGTGTTCGCGAACGTTTGGCAGCGGATCGTGTCTTCGCTGCGCGAAGGCGGGCGCTTCTGCGGCCAGCTGTTCGGCGACCGCGACGGGTGGGCGCCGGCTGACGACGTCACATTCCTGCCGCGGAATCAGGCCGAGGAGCTGTTTGCCAAATTCGAGCTCGAACGGTTCGAGGAGGTCGACGAGGATTCGCAAACCGCCACCGGCGACGCGAAGCACTGGCACGTCTTCCACGTCGTGGCCCGGAGGCTATGAGCGGCGTCTCGCCTGCGCGCCGCGTCGCGTACGAAGTCGTCCGTCGGGTGTTCGAGGAGGACGCCTACGCAGATCGCGCCTTCCGCAGCGTCGCCCGCGAGCTCGACGCGCGCGAGCGCGCGTTCGCGCAGCAGCTCGCTTACGGGACGGTGCAGAGGCTTCGCCCGCTCGATCATGCGATCGACACGCTGGGCCGCCGCCCGGTACGGAAGCTCGACCCGGCCGTGCGCGCGGCGCTTCGGCTCGGGGCGTACCAGCTCGCATACCTCGATGTCGCGCCGCACGCGGCCGCGAACGAGAGCGTCGAGCTCGTGCGCGAGGCGCGGCTCGAACGGGCGGTGCCGTTCACGAACGCGGTCATGCGTCGCCTCGCAGAAGGCATCCACTCGTTGCTCGACGCCCTGCCCGAGGGACCGCTGAAGCACTCGTACCCCGAGTGGGTGTGGGACGTTTGGCGGCGCGACTTCGGCGACGCGGAGGCGCTGGCTCTGATGCGGGCGCAGAACGAGCCGCTCGAGACTGTCGTGCGGCTCGTTCGGGGTGAGCTCGACGGCGAGGAGACCGACGTTCCGGGCGCGTTCCGGGTCGCGCGGGTCGACGAGCGCGCGCTCGCCGGAGGACGCATCTGGCCGCAGAGCCGCGCGTCACAGGTCGCGGCGCTGGCCGTCGGTGCGCGAGACGGCGAGCGGATTCTCGACTCATGCGCCGCGCCCGGCGGGAAGGCAACGATGCTCCGCGGCGACGTCACCGCGGTCGAGGTCAACGACGATCGTGCGCGCGAGCTCGAGGACAACGCGCGGCGCCTTGGGGCGACGAACGTCACGGTCGTGCGCGCGGACGCGACTGACCTGCCGCCCGAGCTCGACGGGTTCGACCGCGCACTCGTCGATGCCCCTTGCTCCGGGCTCGGCGTCCTCGGCCGGCGACCAGATCTCCGCTGGCGCGCGCGGCCGCTCCCAGGCCTCCAGCTCGCGCTGCTCGGGTCCGCCGCGGCGCGGCTCCGTCCGGGCGGCACCCTCGTCTACGCCGTCTGCACCCTCAACGCCGACGAGAACGAGGCCGTCGTCGACGCCTCGGGCCTCCACGTCGAGGCGACGCTTGCCGACGAGTGGCCGCGGTACCGGCATCCACGGCGACCGGAGTTCCTGCTCACGCGGCCCGATGTCCACGGCACGAGCGGTTTCTTCATCGCGCGCTTGACCGTTTAGAGTCGGCCTCCCTGTGGCGTGGCGCGACTGGATTCGCACGGTGGAAATCGAGCCGTCGCTCTACGCCGCGGACTTCGCACGCCTCGGAGAGCAGATCGAGGTGCTCCTCGGGGCAGGCGCGCGCATCTTCCACTTCGACGTTGGCGACGGCCATTTCGTTCCGCCCGTGACGATCGGCCCGGTCGTCCTGCGCTCGATCGCGCCGATCGTGCACGAGGCCGGCGGTGTGCTCGATTGTCACTTGATGGTCGACAACCCACGCCACCACTTCGCCGAGATTGCGGAATCCGGCGGCGACAGCGTGACCTTCCACTTCGAGGTTGCCGCGGATCCGGGCGAGACGCTCGCGGCCGCGCGCGAGCACGGGCTCGGCGCGGGTCTCGCCTTCAACCCGTCGACCGAGCCGGAGGATGTCGCAGAGGTCGCGACGGGGTTCGACCTCGTTCTTTGCATGAGCATCAACCCCGGGTACTCCGGGCAAGAGTTCATGCCGGAGACAATCGACCGCGTTCGCCGCTTGCGCGCGGCCCTTCCCGGAGACGTGTACATCCAGGTCGACGGCGGCGTCGGCGCGGAGAACGTCCGCGACGTGTACGACGCCGGACCCCGCCTGTTCGTCGCAGGCTCGAGCATCTTCGCGCGCGAAGACCTCAGGCGCGCGTATCGCCGCCTCGTCCAAGCTCTGACGTGACATGAGCTTCATGCAGCGAGCGCTCGCGCTCGCCGAACGAGGGCGCGGGACAGCTCATCCGAACCCGCTTGTCGGCGCCGTGATCGTCCGCGACGGAGAGGTCGTCGGCGAAGGCTGGCACGAGCGCGCGGGAGAACCGCACGCCGAGGTGCATGCATTGGACGCAGCCGGTGAGCGAGCGCGCGGGGCGACGATGTACGTGACGCTCGAGCCGTGCGCGCATCACGGGCGGACGCCGCCCTGCGCGGACGCGCTGATTGCCGCGGGCGTCGCCCGTGTCGTCGTGGGCACCTGCGATGTCAATCCCGCGGCGGCCGGCGGCGTGACGCGTCTCCGCGCCGCCGGCCTGGACGTCGACGTCGTCGAAAAGCGCGAGGTGCGCCTCCAGAACGCGGGCTACTTCTCGTTGTACGACCGCGGGCGGCCGTGGGTGATCCTCAAGCTCGCGACGACACTGGACGGGCGCGCCGCTGTTCCGGACGAGCGTTGGATCACCGGCGAGGAATCGCGACGCCGCGTGCACGAGCTCCGAGCGTGGGTGGACGCGGTTGCGGTGGGCATGGGCACCGTCCGCGCGGATTCACCACGGCTCGACGCGCGCGGCGTGGCCGCGAAGCGCCAACCGCGGCGGCTCGCCTTTGGCCGGGGGCCGCTTCCCGACGAGTCGACGCTCGAGCTGCGGCCCGGCCCGCTCGACGAAGAGCTCGCGGCGCTAGCGCAGGATGGCGTACAGACTCTCCTGCTCGAGGGCGGGCCGACGCTCGCCCGCTCGTTTCTCGTCGCGAAGCTGGTCGACGAGCTGCACGTGTACGTCGCGCGGCGGCTCGGCGGGAGCGGGCCGAGTTGGCTCGACGCGCTCGCGGAGAAGTTGACGATCCGGGAACTCGCGATCGCGGGAATCGGCGACGACCTACTCCTGACCGCACGTCTGCGCGAACCCTGACCGTGCGGCACTAGCCTTGGACGCATGTTCACAGGCATCGTTCGCGAGCGCGGAACCCTCGTCAGCGTCGAAGACGCCGAAGGGGGCGTTCGCCTCGGCGTCGACGCGCCCTTGACCGCCGGTGCAGCTTCCGTCGGCGACTCGATCTCGGTCTCAGGCGTCTGCCTCACCGCGGTCGATGTCTCGGATGGGCAAGTCGCGTTCGACGTCGTCCCCGAGACGCTCGGCCGAACGACTCTCGGCGCCGCGACGGCCGGGACCGAGGTGAACATCGAGCCCGCGCTACGCGCGGGCGAGCCGCTCGGCGGCCATTACGTCCAGGGCCATGTCGACGGGGTCGGGTCCGTCCGGCAGGTTTCCCGCGAAGGCGAGGCCCTGCGCGTGACCTTCGAAGCGCCACGTGAGTTGCTTCGGTACTGCGTCGTCAAAGGGTCGGTTGCGGTCGACGGAGTTTCGCTCACGATCGCGGCACTCGACGACGACGCCTTCGCCGTGGCGCTCGTCCCGCACACGCTCGAAGTGACCACGCTGGGGACGCTCGCGATCGGCGATCGCGTCAACCTCGAAGTCGACGTGCTGGCGAAGTACGTCGAGCGGCTCGTGGCGCGCTAGGGCGCGTGGCGCCGTCTGCACCGTCTGAACGGCCCGCGACCGAGGGTACGATCAAGCGCGTGGCGACGACAACCGAGACGCCGTTCGCGACGATCGACGAGGCGATCGAAGACATCCGCGAAGGCCGCTTCGTCGTGGTCGTGGACGATCCGGACCGGGAGAACGAGGGCGATCTCGTTATCGCCGCGCAATTCGCGACGCCCGAGGCGATCAACTTCATGGCGACGCACGCACGCGGGCTGATCTGCCTGTGCCTGACCGAGGACCGGGCGGACGAGCTCAACCTCCGGCCGATGACGGAGCGGAACGAAGCGCCACTCGGCACGGCCTTCACCGTCTCGATCGAGGCGCGTGAAGGCGTGACGACGGGGATTTCGGCGCACGACCGCTCGCACACGATCCAGGTCGCGATCCATCCGGACGCGAAGCCGGAGGACCTTGTCCAGCCGGGGCATGTCTTTCCGCTGCGCGCGAAGCGCGGCGGGGTGCTCGAGCGGACCGGACAGACCGAAGCCGCGGTCGATCTCGCGCGCCTCGCAGGCCTGACGCCGGCGGGCGTCGTCTGCGAAGTGATGAACGAGGACGGGACGATGGCGCGCGTGCATGATCTGGTGCCGTACTGCCGCAGCCACGGGCTCAAGCTGATCACCGTCTCCGATCTCGTCGAGCACCGCCGCCGCCGCGAGAAGCTCGTCGAGCGGACGGCGCGGGTTCGTCTGCCGACGGAATACGGCGACTTCAGCGCCGTCGCATACAAGGAAACGCTCACCGGCCGCCCGCACGTCGCGCTCGTGCGCGGCGACGTCGACGGCGCCGAAGACGTGCTCGTCCGCGTTCACTCCGAGTGCCTCACCGGCGACGTCTTCCACTCCCTCCGCTGCGACTGCGGCGAGCAGCTCGACCTCGCGCTGCGACGCATCGCACAAGAGCAGCGCGGAGTGCTGCTCTACATGTCGCAGGAGGGGCGCGGGATCGGCCTACTGAACAAGCTGAAGGCGTACGAGCTCCAGGAGCGGGGGCTGGACACGGTCGAGGCTAATCTCGAGCTCGGGTTCCCCGCCGACGCGCGCGAGTGGGGGATCGGGAACCAGATCCTCCACGACCTCGGGCTGACGACGATTCGGATCCTCACGAACAATCCGCGGAAGGCCGCGGGCATCGAGGGCTTTGGCCTGACGATCGTCGAGCACGTCCCGATCGAGATCGCCCCGAACGAGGAGAACGAGCGCTACCTGGCGGCGAAGCGCGAGAAGCTCGGACATCGTCTCCACCATCAGGGTGTGAGAATCGACGACGAATGAGGCGGTGCCGATGACCGAGCGCTGGCCGGGCGAGCTTCGGGAAGAGCCGCTCGCCGAGGACGACCCGCTGGAGGAGCCGGAGGAGCTCGAGGCCGTTGCCGCGACGGACGGAGTCGTCACCGCGCAAGCCGAGTCGTCACGGCATCCCGAGGCACAGCCCGCCGAACACGCCGCGGCTTCGCTCGACATTCCCGACGACGTCGACGTCCTCGAGGGCGAGGCCGGGCCGATCCGGCGCTCCGTCGCGATCGTGATCTCGAAGTTCAACGGCGAGGTCACTACGAAGCTGCTCGCGTCGGCACTCGACGAGCTCGACCGCTTGGAGGTCGACCGCGGACGGATCGTCGTCGTACCCGTTCCCGGCGCGTTCGAGCTTCCGCTGGCGGCGATGGCGCTCGCGAAGACGCGGCGCTACGCGTGCGTCGTCGCGCTCGGCTGCGTGATCCGCGGCGAGACGCCGCACTTTGACTACGTCGCGTCCGAGGCCGCAAGCGGCCTTCAGCTTGCCGCGCTCGAGACCGGAGTGCCGGTCGCGTTCGGTGTGTTGACGACGGAGAACGCGGCGCAGGCCGAGGCACGAACCGAGAAGGGCGCAGAGGCCGTCCGTACGGCGCTCGAGATGGCCGACCTGTTCGCGCACCTGCGGCGCTCGGCGGCGCCGCAGACGTAGCGTCGGCGCGCCCTCGGCTACACTGGCCGCCGCCATGTCGAAGGTCTGCGCAGTCTGCGGCAAGAAGCCGGCGTTTGGAAACAACCGAAGCCACTCGATGGTCGCGACGAGGCGTCGGTTCAACCCGAACCTCCAGCGCGTTCGCGTGCTCCTGGACGGGAAGGCGACGCGCGCCTACGTCTGCACCCGCTGTCTGAAGAAGAGCGGGCGCGTCGACAAGGCGCTCTCCTAGCCCGGCGCCACCCTTTGCCGCCGCATACGGTCTCCGGCGTGGACGCTGCTTCCGGCGAGACCACGTCGAGCATCGCCATGCTCGCGCGGGCGCGCGAGCTCGGCCGCGGCGCCCTCACGACGCTTGAGCGGAACCGCCGGCGGATCGACGACCTCAACGTCTATCCCGTTCCGGACGGCGACACGGGGACGAACATGACGCTGACTGCGCGGGCGATCGTCGAGCAGCTCGAGCAGAGCGAGGCGCAGGACCGCCCAGCGCTCGCTGCCGAGCTGACGCGCGCGGCGCTGATGGGCGGGCGCGGCAACTCGGGCGTGATCTTCTCGCAGATGGTGCGCGGCTTCGCCGAGGTCGCGGGCTCGGCGGAGCCGCTCGACGCTCCCGCGCTCGCGCGCGCGTTCCGAGCGGCGAGCGACACGGCGTACGCCCAGATCGCGAACCCCGTCGAAGGGACGATGCTGACGGTGATCCGCGAGCTCGCCGACGAGGCGGAGCAGCAGGCCGACGACTCGCCGACGGAGCTCCTGCGGACGCTCGTCGCGCGCGGGGAGGACGCCGTCGCGCGCACGCAGGAGCTGCTGCCCGTGCTCCGCGACGCGGGCGTCGTCGACGCCGGCGGCGCCGCGATCCTGGAGCTCGTTCGCGGGCTCGCCGCAGTCGCGGCCGGCGAGCCGATCCCGGACGCGGCCGAGCGCGAGCAGGTCGGCGTCGACGCGATCCATCAGGAGCTTTCGCGTTTCCGGTACTGCACGAGCTTCGTCGTCGAGGGCGATGGTCTCGATCGTTCGACGCTCGAGGCCCAGCTCGAGCTGCTCGGCGATTCGCTGCTCGTCGTCGGTGACTCCGCTGCGCTGAAGATCCACGTACACACGAACGATCCCGGCGCCGCGCTCTCGACCGCCGTCGCGCTCGGCGTCCTCGAGCGCATCGAGATCGCGAACATGCATGCGCAGACGGAGCAGCGCGAGGAGCGCCTGCTGCGCGCGACGCTGGAGGCGCCGCCTGCGACGTGTTCGGTCGTCGCCGTGGCGGCTGGCGCCGGAAACCGGGCCCTGTTCGAAAGCTTTGGGACGACCGAGGTCGTCGAGGGCGGCCAGTCGATGAACCCCGCTGCGGCTGACATCGTGGGCGCCGTCAAACGCGTCGCGTCGCCCGAGGTGATCGTGCTCCCGAACAACTCCAACGTGATCTTGGCCGCGGCGCAGGCAGCCGAGCTGGCGACGAAGAACGTTTGCGTCGTCCGCACGCGCTCGATTCCCGCGGGGCTCGCGGCGATGATTCCGTTCGACCCCGGCCGGGGCGCAGACGACAACGCGGCCGCCATGAACGACGCGTTGGAGCACGTCGCGACCGGTGCGGTCACTGTGGCGTCGCGGGACGCGGAGGTCGACGGGATCGCGGTTCGCAAGGGCGACTATCTGGCGCTGCTCGACGACGAGCCGATCGCCTCCGCCGCGAGCTTGGAGGAGGCGGCGCGCGCTGTCGTGTCGAGGCTACTCGAAGCGCCGCGTGACATTCTCACGCTGCTGACAGGCGCCGACCAGCCGGAGCTCGGCGGGCTCGTGTCCGCTCTGGAGCAGGAGCATCCGGATCTCGAGCTCGAGGTACACGAGGGGGGCCAGCCGCACTATCCGCTCCTGCTCGGCGCGGAGTAAGGTCCCGCGCGTGGCCGCGGGGGAGCGGGTTCGGGTTCTGATCGTCGAGGACAATCGCGTCTTTCGCGAGGCCCTCGAGCTGCTGCTCGCGCTCCGGACCGACCTCAACGTGGTCGCATCGGTCGGCGGCGGCGAGGCCGCGCTGCCCGCGTGCCGCGAGCACAACCCGCACGTCGCGCTGATGGATTACCGGCTTCCGGGACTCGACGGCGTCGAGACGACGCGAATGCTGAAGGAGGAATGCCCCTCGGTCGCGGTCGTCGCGCTGACCGCATCGGCCAACACCGAGGAGATGAAGGCGCTTGCGGAGGCCGGCGCGGTGGCGTGCCTGACGAAGGACCAGGATCTCGACTCGATCGTCGCCGCCATCCACCACGCCGCCGCCACCGTTCGCGCGTGACGCTGGACGGCGCGAACACCGCGATCGTCGTCGACTCGACCGCCGATTTCCCGGAAGCGCAGGACCGGTTCTCGAACTGGCGGATGGTGCCGCTCTACGTCCACTTCGGCGACGAGAGCCGGAAGGACTACGTGGAGATCGGACCGGAGGAGTTCTACGCGCGCCTCCGCACCGCGCCGGAGCTTCCGACCACGTCGCAGCCCACTCCCGGCGATTTCGCGGCCGCCTACGACGATCTCGCCGCATACGAGCGCATCTACGTGCTCACGATCGCGGCCAACCTGAGCGGCACGAACCAGAGCGCGCTGGTCGCGGCGGCCGAGCACGGCGAGCGCGTGCGCGTCGTCGACACGGAGACGGCATCCGCGGCCGTCGCAATGCTCGGCCTCGCGATTCAGCGGCGGCTGGACGGCGGCACGACCGACGACGAGATCGAGGCGCTGGTCGCGCGCTACAAGCGCGACGCGCGCCTGCTCTTCACGGTGGACACCCTGGAGTTCCTCCAGAGAGGCGGGCGGATCGGGCGCGCGGCGGCGTTCGCCGGGAATCTGCTCCACATCAAGCCGATCCTCACGATCGGCGCCGGTGAGGTTGTGCCGATCAAGCGCGTCCGCGGCAATCAGAAGGCGGTGCAGGAGTTCAGACGCTCGTTCGAGGAAGCTACGGAGGACGTTCCGACCCTCCGCGTGGGCATCGCCGCCGCCGAGGCGCCGGGGCGCGTCGAGACGCTGCGCGCACTGGTGGCGGACGTTCGCCCCCAGGCGCAGGTCGAGCTCGCGACGACACTTGGCCCTGTCGTCGGAACCCACGCGGGCCCCGGCACCGTCGGCTTCTTCTGGTTCGACGACACGTAGCGCGTGCTGCGGCCTGAGCCGCGCTACGGACGGAACGCGGCGTCGGTACCCGCGATACCGAGCGGGCGTAGTCCTGTGCCGTTCGGACGGACGACGTACAGCCGGCTCTGCCCATTCGCGCCGAGGGAATGGAATGCAATCCGGCGGCCGTCGGCGGAGAAGCTCGGCGCCCAATCGTCACGCCCCGGGAGACCTGCCAGCCGATGCTGTCCGCGACCGTTCGCGTTCATGATCCAGATCTCGCCGTCACCGGCGCGGTTGCTGGAGAACGCGATCCGCTTGCCGCCCGGTGCCCAGCTCGGCCACCCGTCGTCTCCGAGCACGTCCACGCTCCCCTTCGTCTTGGTGAGTCGCCGGCGCCCCGTGCCGTCCGGCCGCACGACGTAGATCTCGGGGTTCTCCGGCGTCCACTCGCTGCTCGAGAAGGCGATCAGCCGCCCGTCGGGCGACCACGCCGGCGAGAACGCGTCCCCGCGCGTCGGCGCCGTCGCCGAGCCGGAGGCGGCGACCGCCACTGCGACGACAACGACGAGGGCGATCAGCGACGGGCGGATTTCGTTAGCGGTTCATCAGAACGTTGGACGCCGCTCGGATCCCTAACTCCGTCGGACGATTCTCAATCGTCCTCGTGGACGATTCGCGGTGCTCGCTTGTCAGTGCAGGCGAATTCGCGGGTCGATCACGGAGTAGAGGATGTCCACGATCAGGTTGATCGTGATGATGCAGAGCGTGCCAAAGACGACGATTCCCTGTGTCACCGGCAAGTCGAAGGTCG
>Ga0126312_10001009_pt1 | contig 18034 bp, 16 predicted proteins | sample Plot104A_FD_92537 | JGI IMG/M metagenome (GOLD analysis project Ga0126312, IMG submission 92537) | Serpentine soil microbial communities from UC McLaughlin Reserve, CA, USA - Plot104A | ecosystem: Environmental > Terrestrial > Soil > Grasslands | place: USA: UC McLaughlin Reserve, Lake County... | reverse complement strand
GGCCAGGTGCTCAACGTCACGGGCGGGCAGTTCACCGGCATGACGACGTGAGGCTGGCGCGCGGGCTCGAGATCCCCGATCGCGAGATCGAGATCCGCGCGAGCCGCTCGTCCGGGCCCGGCGGCCAGCACGCGAACGTCACCGCGTCGCGGATCGAGGCGGTGTTCGACGTCGACTCCTCGGAGGCGCTCACGGATGAGCAGAAGCGCAGGCTCAAGGGCCGCTTCGGCCCACGCGTCACGGCGATCGCGCAGGACTCGCGCAGCCAGGCGCGCAACCGCGAGCTCGCGGTGGCGCGGCTGCGCGCGCGGGTCGGCGGCGCGCTGCGCCCGCGGCGGCGCCGCAAGCCGACGAAGCCGGGCCGCGCCGCGAGCGAGCGCCGGCTTCAATCCAAGCGGCGGCGCTCCGAGCTCAAGCGGGCCCGCCGACCGCCTGACTCCGGCGGCTGACGCGAGCATGTGGAGTTAGCGACGCAGCCCGGCCGGCGCTTAGCCGGCGGCCGGCGCGGGCGCCGGCTCCCCGGACGAAGCGCGGCGCAGGGCCATGCCGATGAAGGGATAGGCCAGGGTCGAGATCATCGCGGCCCCGACCAGGCCTGCGGCGGTCGAGGATTCCATCTTGCCGACGTCGATCGCGATCGTCGTGATCGCGACCACGAGCGGCAGCTCGGTGGCGCAGTAAAACGCGAGCGCGAGCCGGTCACGCGTTGCGAGCGCGCCTCGGTACAGCAACATCGCCGGCAGCCCGCGGATGACGAGGAACAGGCCGAGGAAGAGAACCAGCTTGCCCAGCGCCGCGGCCGAGCCGAGCGCGTCAAGGTCGAACTCGATCCCGCTCTCGACGAAGAAGAACGGGATCAGAAAGCCGAAGCCCACCGCCGTCACCTTCGACTCGAATGCTGCGAGCTCGCGGCCACGCAGCGCCGCCCTGACGATCATCCCGGCGACGAACCCGCCGAGCAGGATGTCGAGTCCGAGGTCCCCCGCGAGGAACACGAGGCCGAAGACGAGCACGGTCGCGATTCGCACCGCGAGCTGGCTCGATGACTCCACGGTGCGCTCCAGGGCGCCGAACCCGCGCCAGGCGAAGCGCACGGAGAGCAGCGCGAGGACGAGGGCCAGGGCGACGAACGCGAGCAGGATCCCGGCCTCGTGAAGCGGATGCGTCGTTGCGAGCACGAGCGTGATCAGCAGGATCGGTCCGAACTCGCCGACGGCGCCCGCGGCCAAGAGGTAGGTCCCGAACCGCGTCCGCAGCTCGCCACCGTCGCGCAGGATCGGGATCAGCGTGCCGATCGCGGTGGTGGCAAGCGCGGAGCCGGTGTACAGGTAGGAGACGACCACCCCGGCCGCAGCCAGGACCCCGCCGATCCCGTAGGCGAGGACCAGCGAGATGAGCCAGCCCAAGACCCCGAGCCGCAGGGGCCGGCCGCGGATCCGCTCGAAGTCGATCTCATACCCCGCGAAGAAGAACAGCATCCCCAGCCCGAGGCTCGAGAAGAAGTTGATGAAGTTGTCGCTGTCGGCGAGCCCGAGGACCTGTGGGCCCACGAGGATCCCGAACATGAGCTCGACGACGACCACGGGCGGCGCGTAGGGTCGCGGCATCGCGACCACGAGCACGGACGCGAGCATCGCGACGACGACGATCGTGAAGAAGGAGCCTGTGTCGACGTCGATCAGGGGCTGAAGTAAATCGGGCCGGAAAGCCTAATCCGCGGAGCGGCCGAGCTCGTCCTTGAGCCGGTCGATGACCTCGATCGGCGTCGGGTCGACGCCGTTGTGCGCGGCGAGGTGGAGCGAGACGAGATCGCCGAGCATCACGCCCCACAGGAGCCGCTCGACGCGGGTCTCGCCCTCGGTCTCGACGATCTCGACCCCCGCGGCACGCGGCTCGATCAGCGCCGCCGTCAGCTCCGCCCGCTTCTGGAGGCGCGGGTGCTGGTCGCGGTCGGTGAGGAAGATCGCCGAGAACCCGGAGGCGCTCGGGTGGCCGCTCCAGCCGACGATCTCGTTGTGGTCGAGCTCCGGGAGCTGGTGGCTGAAGGCGTGCTGCTTCGCGTTCTCGTTGATCTCGCACTTCCAGCGGTAGGCGACCGGAACCGTGACGTCGCAGCCGTAGATCGCCGGCACCGTGCCCTTGACCCGATCGGCGAGCTCCGCCGCCCTGGCGACGAGCCGCTCACTGCCCTGCTCGAGATGTGCGGCCGCGGTGTCGATCTCCGTCCTCACGCCCGCGGCGGCACCGACGAGCGCCGCGATCTCGCACGCCACCGTGAATCCGTAGCCGACGGCGTGGCGCGGCTGAAGGCCGGAGGGCAAGCCGATTACGGGGACGCCGGCGGCCCGCGCCGCGTCCGCGAGGGCGCCGCCCGTGGTCGCGACGTAGCGCCGCGCGCCGACCGCCTCCGCGGCCTCGAAGCAGGCGAGCGTCTCCTCGGTCTCGCCCGAGTAGCTCGAGCAGAGGATCGCGCGGTCGGGGTTGGTCCACGGCGGGAGCTCGTAGTCGCGGAACACCTGCATCGGCCGGTTGAGCGCGTCGCCCATCGCCGCGCGGGCGAGCATCGCGCCGATCGCCGAGCCGCCCATGCCGCAGACGATCACGCCGCGGGCCTCGGTGGGCTCGAGCCCCGCCGACTCGACCCGCCAAAGCGCGTCTCGCAGGTGGTCGGGAAGGGCGAGGACGTCGTCGCGCTGGCCGCCCGGGTCGGCCTCGCGAAGCGCGTTCACGGTGCCACCGCGCCCGCTGCGACCACCTCTCCGGGCTCCACGCGGCTCCCGGCGGCGACCGCCGCCTCCGACTCGATTCGTGCTCCGGCGCCGATCACGCTCCCGCCGCCGATTCTCGCCTTAGCCCCGACCGCGACCCCGGCGGCGAGGATCGAGCCGCGGACCTCGGCGTCGGCCTCGACCCTGCACCGCTCCAACAGCACCGACTCGGCGACCGCGGCGCCGGCTGCCACGCGCGCCCCGGTGCGGATGACGGCGCGCTCGGCCAGCCGGGCGCCCTCGTCGACCTCGGCGCCCTCCGCGACGAACGGGCCGCCCTCGCCGGGAAGCTCGGTCTCGACCCGGCCCTCGAGGATGTCCCAGCTCGCCTGGAGATACCGCTCGGGTGTGCCGATGTCCATCCAGTAGCCGTCGAGGCGACGGCCGTAGAGACCACGGCCGACGAGCCGCGGGAAGATCTCGCGCTCGATCGACACCGGACGCCCCGACGGGATCAGCTCGAGCACCGCGCGCTCGAGGACGTAGGCGCCCGCGTTCACCTCGTCGGTGTCGATCTGCCCGGGCTCGGGCTTCTCGAGGAAGCCGAGCACCTCGCCGTCGGCGCGGCGCCGGACCAGGCCATAGTGGCTCGGGTCCTCGATCGAGTAGAGGGCCAGGCTCGCGGCGGCCGCCGTCTCGGCATGCTGGCGCTGAAGCGCCGTCAGGTCCAGATCGCTGAGCACGTCGCCGTTCAGGACCATGAATCGCTCCCCGAGCAGCCCGCGCTCGGCGGCGAGCCGCACGGGCCCCGCAGTCCCCAGCGGCTCGTCCTCCTCGACGTACGTGATCGTCGGCCCGCCCGGTAGGGCATCGCCGAGTGCGGAGCGCAGATCCGCGGCCCTGAAGCCGCACGCCATCACGACCTCGTCGATCCCGTGGCGTGCGAGCCAATCGACCATGAAGCGAATGAACGGCCGGTCGACGAGCGGGATCGCCGGCTTCGGCTGGGTGAGCGTGAGCGGGCGAAGGCGCGTGCCCTCGCCACCGACCAGCACGACGGCTTGCATCAGCCGGGCGTCCTCGTGCGCGCCGGCTCGGGCGCCCGCCCGATCCCCTCGTACGTGAAGCCCGCGGCGCGGAGCCGCTCCGGGGCGAGGAAGTTCCGTCCGTCGACGATCAGTGGCGTCGCCATCCGGCCGGCGAGCTCCTCCCAATCGAGCTCCGCGAACTCCGGCCACTCGGTGACGAGGACCGCGGCGTCGGCTCCCTCGAGAGCCTCGACCGCCGTGTCGGCGAGCTCGACGTTCGGCAGGAGCTCTCCCGCCCGCGCCTCCGCGATCGGGTCGTAGGCGGCGACCCTCGCGCCCTCGCCCTGAAGCCGCGCAGCGAGGACGAGGCTCGAGGCCTCGCGCATGTCGTCCGTGTTCGGCTTGAACGCGAGCCCGAGCAGCGCCACCCGCTTTCCCGCCAGCGACCCGAGGTGCTTGGTCAGCTTCGAGATCACCCGCCGCTTCTGCAGCTCGTTGACCTCGATCACCGCGGTCAGGAGCTGGAAGTGGTAGCCCGTGTTGCCGGCGAGCTGCTTCAGCGCCTGGGTGTCCTTTGGGAAGCACGACCCCCCGTAGCCAATGCCCGCCTGCAGGAACTTCGGTCCGATGCGATCGTCGAGTCCCATGCCGCGCGCGACCTCGCGGACGTCTGCGCCGACGCCCTCACAGACGTTGGCGATCTCGTTTATGAACGAGATCTTGGTGGCGAGAAACGCGTTCGAGGCGAGCTTGATCATCTCGGCGGAGGCGACGTCCGTCATCACCAGCTCGCCGCCGAGCGGCCGGTAGGCGTCGGCGACCATCTCGGCCGCCGATTCGGAACCTTCGTCGGCGCCGATCACGACGCGCTCCGGCTCGAGGAAGTCCTTGACCGCGGTTCCCTCCTTGAGAAACTCCGGGCAGGAGACGTAGACGAGCCCGGGCCGCGAGCGGCGGATCGCCGCGCCCGTGCCGGCCGGGACCGTGCTCTTCATCACCAGCGCGTGCTCCGAGCCCTCGGGGAGCGCCGCGACGACGGCCTCGACCCTCGAGAGGTCGGCGTCGCCGGAGTAGGTGGGCGGCGTGTCGACGCAGCAGAACAGCAGGCGGCAGTGCTCGAGCACTTCCGTCATCTCGGTGGTGAACCGCAGGCGCTGGCGGTTTCGCTCCACGAGGTCGAGCAGTCCCGGCTCGTGGATCGGCAGCGCACCGCCCGAGCTCAGCGTCTCGACCTTGGCTTCGTCGATGTCCATCGCGACGACGGGATGGCCGACGTCGGCGAAGCAGGCCGCCGTCACCAGCCCCACCCAGCCGACGCCGACGACGCCGATCGGCGGCTTCTCGTTCGCGTTCACGGTCGGGGAAGCTAGACGATCCCGGCCGTCTATCCGTGGTACTCGCGCATCGACGTGGCGACCGAGAGCAGCTCGCGCTCGTCGAGCGACTGCAGGAGCGTGTTGTTGACCCAGTAGGCGGCGTTCTTCGTCTTCCAGCCCACCAGCCGCAGGCGGTCGCCGTCGTAGAAGAGGTCGTACTCCTTGCCGTCGATCTCTCGGATCTCGCTCGGGTTGTCGAGGATCGGTGCGTCGACCCAGTCCGTGCCCGAGACGCCGTAGTACTCGAGGAAGCCGCCGGGGCCCTGGTACTGGGCGACCATCCTGTAGCCGTAGTAGACGTCCTTGTCCGGGGCGTCGATCGGGAAGGCGCGCGAGTCGCGCGCGAGCACCGATCCGGGAACCAGCCGCGTCGGGTAGTAGATCGGGAAGGTGACCATCGGGTCGCCGTCCTTCTTCTTCTTGACGGAGACCTGGTGAGCGAACGCCTGACCCTCCGCGGTCGAGTCCTGCATCTTCGGGCCGACGAAGTGGTCGTTGTCGCCAGGGTCCTCCTTGCCGCCCGAGCCGCCGTTGTCCTCAGGCTTCTCCTCCTCGACGGGCTTGGAGCTCTCCCCGCCCGGCCGCTCACCCGGCGTGCCCTGAGCCGCCATGAGCTCGTTGACGGCGTTCTTGATCGCCTCCTGCGAGGCCGTCACGTAGCCCGAGGTCCCATCGCCGAGGTCGGCCGGGAAGTGGACCTCGTAGACGGGCGCCGACTGGACGCCGAGGAACGTCTTCAAGAGCTCGAGGAGCTGGACGCCATCGGTGATGTCGGAGGTCGTGTACTCGGTGAAGATGTCCAGCAGCTCGTTGCGGTCGCGGATCAGCGTTCCGGGCGGCAGCTTCTGGCGTGCCTCGCGCAGGAAGTCCTGCTGGCGTGCCGCGCGGACGAGGTCGGTGTCCGTGTGGCGGTAGCGGACGTACTGGAGCGCCTTGAGGCCGCAGAGCCGCTGATAGCCGGCCTCGATGTTGATCTCGGCGGTGCCCGAGTCCGGCGGGATGTAGTAGTGGCGATCGACGTCGACATAGACGCATCCGATCGCATTCACCGCGTCGGCGAAGCCGGTGAAGTTGATGTTGACGACGTGGTTCACGTCGACGCCGAGGAGTTGCTTCACGACCCTCAGTGTCAGCTTCGGGCCGCCGTAGGTGTAGGCGGCGTTGAACTTGTTGACGCCGACGCCGGGGATGTTCACCTTCAGGTCGCGGGGGATCGAGAGCAGCGCGATGCGGTTCTGGTTCGGGTCGACGCGCAGGACGATCGTCGTGTCCGAGCGCCCCGGGTCGCCCTTCATGTCGAGCCGTTTGTCCGAGCCGAGGATGAGGATCGTCTGGGGCGCCCCGCCGTCGGCGAACTCGAGCTGCTCCTGCAGGTTCGCGAGCCTGTCGTTGTCGCCGAGCCCCTTCGCGATGTCGGTGAGGTAGACCAGGAGGCTGATCGACGTCGCCGCAGCCATCGAGATGACGATCAAGACCGAGGCCGCGAGAAAGCGCGCCCAGACCGGCTTCGCGCGCGGCGGCCTTCGCCCTTCCTCAACGGCGGCCGCGAGCGCGGGAGGCGGGGCTGACGGCGCCCCGCCCTGGGGCTCCGGCGTCTCAGCATCCTCCTCCTCGGCCGCCCGATCGGGCAGCTCGGCCTCCCCCTTTGCGGCGCGTGCGCGAAGCCCGGCGAGGGCCGCCTCCTGCGCCTCCTCGCGGTCCGAGAGCTCGAGCGTGTTCGTTTCGACGGTCGCCTGCGAGACGGGCTCGCCGGCTTCCTGCGCCTTCGGCTCGGCGTCGGCCTCCTCGGGCTCGCCGCCGTGCTCGTCCTCGAGTGCGTCGAGCTCCTCGTCGAGGTCGCGCTGGATCTCGTCGAACTCCTCGGTGAACCCCGCACGGCTCTCCTCCGAGCTCTCCTGCGGCTCCCCCTCCTCCGGTGCCTCAGCCGCCTCGCGCTCGCCCTCGTCCTCGGGCTTCTCCGCCCGCTGCCGCGCCGCCCAGGTGGCGGGCGGCGGCGCCTCGTGCTCCCCCGCCTCGTCGGCGACGTCGTCGTCGCGTGGAGCGTCCTTGCTCTCGTCATCCGGCCTCACGGCTTCTCCTCAACCTTCGGTACTTCGGCGAGGCCCTCGGGGAGCCTGCCCACGAACTCGACGATCGCACGCCGGTAGCTCGCAAGCGATGGCACGGAGACCCACTCCTCGGGCCCGTGATGGCCGGCACCGAGCGGGCCGAACTCGACCGCCGGCACGCCGATCCTGAGGAACGAGACGGCGTCGGAGGCGCCGTCTCGCCCGACGCTCGTCACCTCGCCCTCATGGTGGTGCGCGGTCGCCTCGCAGAGCGCGCGGACGAACGGCGACTCCGGGTCGACGAGCGCCGGCGGGCGCATGAAGGTGGAGACCACCGCCGCCCCGGGGATGCCGGAAACCTCTGCGAGGATCGACTCGGGATCCTGCTCGGGCAGGTAGCGCACGTCGACGTCGATGTAGCAAGTGTCGGGCACCTTGTTGAGGGCGTCGCCACCCAGGATCCGGCCGAGGTTGATCGACGGCCGATCGAAGAGCTCCGAGCTCCGGGACGCAAACGGTAGCGACTGGATCGCGCGGAACACGTCGATCGCGCGCAGGATCGCGTTCTCGCCGAGCCACGGCGTCGCCCCATGCGCGGCGCGACCCTCGACCCGCAGCCTCATCGCGACGACGCCCTTGGCGGCGACGCCGACGTGCATGTCGGTCGGCTCGCCGGTGATCGCGAAGTCGCCGGTGAAGCCCTCCGCGACGAGCACGTCGCCGCCGCGCTCGTCCGCCTCCTCGGACTCCTCGTCGGGCACGACCCCGAGCCGCACCCGCACGCCGTCGGCGCTGCGCAGATCGGCGGTCGCGAGCAGCAGCGATGCCAGCGCCCCCTTCATGTCGTAGGCGCCGCGCCCGTAGAGGCGCTCGCCCTCGAGCCGCGGCTCGAACTGCTCCGGCAACCCGGGCACCACGTCGAGGTGGCCGTGCAGGAGCACCGTCATCGGGGCGTCGGCGGGTCCCACGTCCGCGACCGTGATCGGAAGCCCGCGGACGTCGAGCTGATGGGTGTCGATGTCGCGGGCGTCGAGCCATCCCTTGATGAACCCGGCGCACTGCTTGATGCCCTCCGGCTGCGAGGTGTCGTAGCCGATCAGCTTCTCGGTGAGCAGCCTCTCATCCAAGGTGCCCGCAGCCGATCAGCGCTCGGCGATGGCCAGGAAGGCCTCGGCTCGCGCACGCTCGCGCTCGGCCTGCTCGGCCGCCGCCGATCCCTCCTCGGCCTCGTTCAGGCTCTGCTCGGCATCCTCGAGGCGCCGGCGCAGGTCGCCGGCGTCGAGCTGGTCGGGCGGGATCGCCTCCGCGATCAGCACCCGGGCGCGGTTCGCGAACACCTCGAGCCAGCCCTCGCCCTGCGCGTAGCGGTCGACGTCGGAGTCCGACTCGGAGTGGTGGAGACGAAGCTCGGCCGGAACGAGACGGGCGATCATCGGGATGTGCTCGGCGAGGATTCCGACCTCGCCCACAGTGGTGCGGGTCGAGAGCATCCGAAGCTCGCCCCGGAAGACCTCGCCCTCCGGGGTGAGGATCTCGGCCTCGAGCTTGCGATCGCCCGCCACTGGCCCCTAGGCCTCGACCGCCTCGGCGGTCTCGGCGTCGGAGGTCTCGCGCTCAGCGCGCTCCTCTGCCTCCGCCGCCTCGCGCTCGACACCCTCGTCCTTCTCGCCCTTCTCCTGCGTTCCGGTGACCTGGTCGATCGATCCCTTCATGTAGAACGCGGACTCGGGCAGGTCGTCGTGCTTGCCGTCGAGGATCTCGCGGAAGCTGCGCACGGTGTCGGCGACGGGGACGTACTCACCGTCCCGCCCGGTGAACTGCGAGGCGACGAAGAACGGCTGACTGAGGAATCGCTCGAGCTTGCGAGCGCGGTTGACGGCCAGCTTGTCCTCGTCGGAGAGCTCGTCGATCCCGAGGATCGCGATGATGTCCTGGAGCTCGCGGTAGCGCTGCAGGACCTCCTGGACCTCGGTCGCGGTCCGGTAATGCTCCTCGCCGAGAATGTCCGGCTTGAGGATCGTGGAGGTCGAGTCGAGCGGGTCGACCGCCGGGTAGATCCCCTTCTCGGAGATCGCGCGCGAGAGCGTCGTCGTCGCGTTCAGGTGCGCGAACACGGATGCCGGCGCCGGGTCGGTGAGGTCGTCGGCGGGCACGTAGACCGCCTGGATCGATGTCACCGATCCCTTCTGGGTCGAGGAGATCCGCTCCTGCAGGCCTCCCATCTCGGTTTCGAGCGTCGGCTGGTAGCCGACCGCCGACGGCATCCGGCCGAGCAGCGCCGAGACCTCGGAGCCCGCCTGGACGAAGCGGAAGATGTTGTCGATGAACAGCAACACGTCCTGCCCGCCCTGCTCGCGGAAGTACTCCGCCATCGTGAGGCCGGACAGAGCGACCCGAAGGCGGGCGCCCGGCGGCTCGTTCATCTGGCCGAAGACGAGCATCGTCTTGTCGATGACGCCCGACTCCTTCATCTCGCCCCAGAGGTCGTTGCCCTCGCGCGAGCGCTCGCCGACGCCGCAGAACGCCGAGAGGCCCTCATGCTCCTCGGCGATGTTGCGGATCAGCTCCTGGATCAGAACCGTCTTGCCGACCCCGGCCCCGCCGAAGAGGCCGACCTTGCCGCCCTTGGCGTACGGGGCGAGCAGGTCGACCACCTTGATCCCGGTCTCGAGGATCTCCTGCGCGGGCGCGAGATCCTCGACCGAAGGCGCGGGGCGGTGGATCGGCCAGCGATCGTCGGCCTCGACGTCACCGGCGTTGTCGATCGGCTCCCCGAGCAGATTGAAGATCCGGCCGAGCGTCGCGCGCCCCACCGGCACCGTGATCGGGCCGCCGGTGTCGATCACCTCGTCGCCGCGCTGCAGCCCGTCGGTGGCGTCCATCGCCACCGCGCGCACGCGATCGTCGCCGAGATGCTGCTGGACCTCGCAGATCAGGTCGAGAGCCGGGCGGTTGCCCTCCTCGGGCACCTTGATCTCGAGCGCCGAGTAGATCTCGGGCAGGTGCTCGTCGAACACGGCGTCGACGACGACGCCGGTGACGGATTCGATCCGCCCGACATTGGTTCCGTTTCCGTTCTGGTCGGCCACTTCGCTCCTTACGTTCTCAGCCGAGCGCTTCCGCTCCGCCAACGACTTCAAGAATCTCCTGCGTGATCTCCGCCTGCCGCGCCCGATTCATCGCCAGGGTCAGGTCGCCGATCATGTCCTGCGCGTTCTCCGCCGCCGAGCGCATCGCCGTCATCCGTGCGCCGAGCTCCGAGGCGGACGACTCGAGGAGCGCGCGGTACACCGAGAGGTCCACGTACTCCTCGAACAGCATCGGCAGCAGCTGCTCCGGCTCCGGCTCGTAGTCCCAGAAGGCCTTGGCATGCGCCTCGGCAAGCTCCTCGTCGGACGGTGGCTCCTCGTCGGGGATCCCCTCGCCGAAGACCTCCGCCTGCTGGAGCGGGAGCAGCGTCTGGCGCCGCACGAACTGGGTGAGCGGCGAGACGTAGCGGTTGTAGATGAGCTCGACCCGGTCGAGCTCCTCGTCGACGTAGGCCGCTGTGACGTCCCGCGAGATCGCGCGGGCGTCGGTGAACGCGGGGCGGTCGGTGAACCCCACGTAGGAGTTTGCGATCTCCTCGCCACGGAAGGTGAGGGTCGAGTTGCCGCGCCGGCCGACGACCGAGAACGAGACCTCGGCGCCGTCCGAGCGAAACTCGCCCTTGAGCCGCAGGCCCTCGCGGATGATGTTCGTGTTGAAGGCGCCGGCGAGGCCGCGGTCGCCGGTGACGAGGATGACGCCGACCCGCTTCACCTGCTCGCGCTCCTCGAGCAGCGCCACCCGCTGGATGGTCGCCGAGGCGTCGGAGACCTGGCGCGTCATCTTGCGGATCGCCTGGGCGTAGGGGCGCATGCGGTCGATCCGCTGCTCGGCGCGCCGCAGCCGCGCCGCAGCGACCATCTCCATCGCTCGCGTGATCTTGTGGATGTTCTTGACCGACGCGATGCGGTTCTTGACTTCCTTCTGGGTTGCCATCAGACGGGCGCCGTCCTGCCGGTGCGCTCGCCGGGCCGCTCAGCGCGCGCGGACGACGGGATGCGAAGTGCCATGTGCGGCATCTGCGGGTGTACTGACGGTGAGGCGCTCATCTTGCCTAGGCCCGAACTTCCTCCTCGGCCCGCTCGACCGTGCGCTCGGCCTCCTCGCCTTCGGCCTCGGCTTCCTCCTCGGCCTCGGCCTCCTCAGCGGTACGCGCCGGCGCCTCCTGCTCCTCGCGTGACTTGACGCGATCGGATTCGCCCTCGGCGATCGGGTTACCCTCCTCGTCGAAGTCGGGACCGAAGTCGTCGACCATCTCGGCGATCGCCTCGCCGAGCGCCTCCTCGTCCTCGTCGGAGAGCTGACCGCCGTTGATCCGGTCCGTCAGGTCCTTGTTCTCGGACTTGAGCCGCCCGAGCAGGTCAGCCAGGAAGTCGTGGACCCGCTCCGTCTTGATCCGGTCGAGGTAGCCGCCGGTGCCGGCGTAGATCGAGGCGACCTGCTCCGCGACCGAGAGGGGGTGGCGCTCGTTCTGGTTGAGCATCTCGACCAGGCGCTCGCCTCGCGCGAGCTGGCGCTGCGTCTCGGGGTCGAGCTCCGATCCGAACTGCGCGAAGGCCTCCAGGTCCCGGTACTGGGAGAGGTCCAGCTTCAGCTTTCCGGCCACCTTCCGCATCGCCTTCAGCTGCGCGTTGCCACCCACCCGCGAGACCGAGATGCCGACGTTGATCGCCGGCCGGACGCCGGAGAAGAACAGGTCGGACTCGAGGAAGATCTGGCCGTCGGTGATCGAGATCACGTTGGTCGGGATGTAGGCGGAGACGTCGTTCGCCTGCGTCTCGATGATCGGCAGGGCCGTCAGTGAGCCGCCGCCGAGCTCGTCGTTGAGCCGGACCGCGCGCTCCAGGAGCCGGGAGTGCAGGTAAAAGACGTCGCCCGGGTAGGCCTCGCGCCCCGGCGGCCGGCGAAGCAACAGCGACATCTGCCGGTAGGCGGAGGCGTGCTTGGTGAGGTCGTCGTAGACGCAGAGCGCGTCCTTGCCCTGATACAGGAAATGCTCGGCCATGGCGCAGCCCGCGTACGGGGCCATGTACTTGATCGGCGCCGCCTCGTCGGCCGGAGCGGCGACGATGATCGTGTTGTCGAGCGCGCCGGCCTCGTCCAGTACGTTCGCGACCTGAACGACGGTCGACATCCGCTGCCCGACCGCCACGTAGACACAGATCAGATCCTTGTCGCGGTTGTTGATGATCGTGTCGAGGACGATCGCCGTCTTACCGGTCTGGCGGTCGCCGATGATCAGCTCGCGCTGGCCGCGGCCGATCGGGATCATCCCGTCGATCGCCTTGAGCCCGGTCTGAACGGGCGTGTTCACGGGCTGGCGCTCGACGACGCCCGGTGCCTTGAACTCGGCCGGCCGGGTCTCACTGGTGTTCACGTCGCCCTTGTCGTCGAGCGGGCGGCCCAGGGGGTCGACGATCCGGCCGAGGAGCTCCTCGCCGACCGGGATCTCGAGCAGGCGGCCGGTGCGCTTCACCGTGTCGCCCTCCTCGATCTTCACCCAGTCGCCGAACAGCACGACGCCGACGTTGTCTGACTCGAGGTTCAGCGCGAGGCCGGTGACGTCGTGAGGCAGCTCGAGCATCTCGAGCGACATGCAGTTGTCGAGCCCGTGGACGCGGGCGATGCCGTCGGCGACCGAGAGCACCGTCCCGACCTCCGAGAGGTCGGCCGCATCGGTCTCGAGGCCCTCGATCCGCTGCCTGAGGATCTTCGCAATCTCGTCGGGCTTGATCTCCACGCTCAAGTTCTCCTTTGAATTTCGTCGCCGCGCTCAGCTGGCGGCAGCGACTTCCTTTCTAAGTTTCTCCAGCTTCGACCGCAGGCTCGCGTCGAGGACCATGTTGCCGACTTGGAGCACGAGGCCGCCGAGGATGTTCTCGTCGACGTTGCTCTGAACGTCGATCTTCCGATCCGTCTGCCGCTCGATCTCCGATCCGACCCGCTCGACCACCTGCGGGTCGAGCTCGACCGCGCTCGTCACGGTCACCTCGAGGCGGCGGTTGGCCTCCGCCCAGAGCTCGTCGTACTGCCGGCGGATACGGAAGATAGCTGGCATCCGGTGCTTTTCGGCCAGCAGCTCGAGGAAGTTCACGAGCTCCGGCTCGGCGCCGGAGACCGCCCTCGCGATCCCCTCCCGCTTCTCGGCCGAGGAGAAGTACGGGCTGAACAGGAAGAGCTGGAGGTCCCGGTTCTGCGCCACGGCATCGGCGAACTGGCCGAGCTGGTCGCGGATCTGATCGAGCTTCCCTCCGTCCTTCGCCGCCCCGAACAGCGCGTCGGCGTATACCCGCGCGATCTCCTCCACGGTCTAGGCCCTCTCCTCCGCGCCGTTGCCGGCGAGCGTCGAGAAGTCGACCTCGGCGAGCGCCTCCTCGACCAGGCGGCGCTGGTCGTCGTCATCGAGCGCCTTGCGGGTGATCTTCTCCGTCGCGAGCACGGTCAGGTCCGCGACCTCCTTGCGGATCTGCTCGAGCGAGCGCCGCGTCTCGGCCTCGATGTCCTTGCGCGCGGCGGCAACCAGCTCCTCGCGCTTGGTCCTGCCCTCCGACGTCGCCTCGGCGACCGCCGCCTCGGAGGCCTTGCGGGCGCGGGCGAGGATGTCGTCGGCCTGCTCGCGAGCCTCGCGCAGCCGCTGGCGGTACTCCTCGAGCAACTCGTCGGCCTCCTCGCGCTGGCGCTCGGACGCCTCGATGTTGTCGCGGATCGCATTGGCGCGCTTCTCGAGCGCCTCGCCGATCCTGGGGAAGGCGAACTTTCCGAGGACGAACATCGTGATCCCGAACAGGAGCAGGGTCCAGATCATCAGGCCGAGGCCGGGCGAGACGAGGAAGCTTCCTCCGCCCTCATCCTCGGCGGCGACGGGCAATACCGTCGCGATTGTCGCGAGCAGCTCCATCTGGTCTAGAGGAAGAATGCGATCAGACCGAAGATGAACGTGTAGAAGGCGACCGCCTCGGTGAGCGCGAAGCCGAGCCAACGGATCGACTGAAGCTCGTCCTTCATCTCGGGCTGGCGGGCGACGGACTCGATCTCCTTGCCGAAGATGATCCCGATGCCGATGCCCGCGCCGATCGAGCCGAGCCCGGCGCCGACGCCCAGCGCGATCGCCTTGCCGGCGTCCGTGATGCCGGTGTCGGTGATGCCCTCAGCGGCCTGAGCGATGGGCAGCAAATCCATTCTGATTGCTCCTTTTCTAGTGACTCTCGGCGGTCGCGCCGCCGAGGTAGATGGCTGTCAAGGTCGAGAAGATGAATGCCTGAAGCGTGGCGATCAGCCCCACCTCCAGGAGGAAGAAGGCGAGCGCGAGCGGGAAGGTGAGCAACCCGAGCGCGGCCACGCCGAGCAGCACCGCGAGCCCTCCGCCCATGAACAGGAGCAGCAGGTGCCCGGCGAGGATGTTCGCGAACAGTCGCACCGAGAGTGAGATCAGCCGCGCGAAGTGCGAGATCGCCTCGATCACGAAGAAGAACGCCTTGCCGGCGAAGTTCATGTTCTCGAGGCCGGGCGGCAGCCAGCTCGCCAGGTACTTGATAAACCCCTTCGCCCGGATGCCCTCGATGTGGTACGAGAACCAGACGACGATCGTGAGCACCAGGGGGATCGAGAGATTCGCGGTCGCGGCGTAGAGCGCGAGCGACGGGATCTGGAGCCCGAACACGTCGATCTTGTGCTCGGTGTTGATCGGCAGCGGCAAAAATCCGATCATGTTCGAGAACCAGATGAAGAAGAAGAGCCCCGCCAGGAAGGGAAACCAGCGCCGCGCCAGGTCCCTGTCCGGGATGTTGCCTCCGGTGATGTTGTTGCGGGTCAGGTCGTAGGCGAGCTCGACCGCCATCTGGATCTTGTTCGGCTCGCGCTGCATCCGGTTGGCGACGAAGATCATCGCCGCGATCGTCAGCGCGCAGGCCAGGACGAGGTAAAGGACGGCCTTGTTGATGCTGAGGTCGATCCCCGCGACGTCGATCGAGATCCACGGCTCGAGCTTGAACTCGTTCTGGGGCTGGAAGGCGTCGTTTTTGCCCTCGTTGCCGAGCACGAGCAAGAGCCCCGCGAAGAGCGCGACATACAGGCCGACGCCGAGCCAGATCTTCGCCTTGCGGCTCACCGCCCGCCCTCCGGCTCGAGGAAGAGCTTCGAGAAAGCGAGCCCGCCGAGGTGAAGGGTGACGAGGGCGAACGTGAGCACTGCCGCCGCGAGCCCATCCTCGCGCTCACCGAGGAGGCCGACGAGGAGGATCGCGAGGGTCACGAGCCAGACGCGCCCCAGGGTCGCCGCGCCGACGATGCCCAGCGCGCGGCGGCGATCGCCGCGCCGCAGCGCCGCCGCGGACGCGCGGTCGGCGATGGCGAGCAGCCCGTGCTGGGCGAGCCAGGCGGCCGCGGCGGCGGCGTAGCCGGCCAGCGGCAGGTCGCCGAGAACGAAGACCGGGAGTGCGAGCGCGAGCAGCCCGAGGTCGGCGTAGCGCAGCACTACGCCCGGACGTCCGCCGCTCCTGGCGGCGGCGTCAGAGCCTTCTAAAGCGAACGTAGACAAGAGCAAGACCGGCGCCGAGCCCTACGAACAACCCAAGCAGGCCGAGCGGCACCGCAAGGTTCACCAGCGATCCGAGCCCGAACCCGACCGCCGCGCCGGCGAGCATCACCCCGATGAGGGCCATGCCGGCCGTGGCGGCGTCCGCCCTCCTCCGAGGGGCCTCGGTCATCCGGAAAGTTGAAGTTGCGGCCAGACAATGACGGGTCGCCGAAGGGTCCGATTCCCAGGTGAGACGTGAGCAAAGCCGCCCTACCTCCGGCTGTCCCGGTGGCCAGGCGGCATGCCGACTATAGAGGAAATTCGCGGCTTCGCGGCGGAGCTGAGGGCGGCTTCGTAACAGCCGTCACGCACCCCGCCCGGGGCGCCTGCGGCCTATCGATGCGGCGCCGGATCGTCGAGCGTCTCGAGCTCTCCCGTGTCCGGGTCCACCGCCGGAAAGCTGCCGGTCTCGAGCTCCCGCGCGACGCCCTGGTCGACCTCGGCCTCGTCCGGCGGGCTGCCGCGGACGGAGAAGAGGTCGCGGAAGCGCGCCCTGCGCAGCTTCAGGATCTCGAGTGTGACCACCAGGTAGACGCTCGCCGCGATCGCCGCGATCAAACAGGCGGCGATCACGACGGTCCATGCCGTGTCGAAATGGCCGTGGTCGTCGCTGTACGGGACGAAGCGAAGCGCCAGCGCGACGCCCGCCATCACCAGCGTCCATCCGTAGAGATAGGCGAGGGTGAGCCGCTGCGAGAACCCGATGTCCGCCATCCGATGGTGGAAGTGCCAGGTGTCTGCGCGATAGATCGGGCGCCGGTACTTCAGCCGCTTCGCGACCACGAAGCCGGTGTCGAGCATCGGCACGGCGAGGATGAGCAGCGGCAGGAAGAGCGCCACGATCGCGTTCGTCTTCAGCGCCCCCTGCACCGCGATCACCCCGAGCAGGTAGCCGAGGAGGTTCGAGCCCGTGTCGCCCATGAAGCTCGACGCCGGTGGGAAGCCGTGGCGCAGAAACCCGAGCGAGCCGCCGGCCGTGAGCGCCGCGAGCACGCCGGCGCTCGTGCGTTCGAGTGACACGGCGATGATCGAGAGCGTCGCCGCCGCGATCACGCACACGCCTGCGGCGAGACCGTCGACGCCGTCGATCAGGTTGATCACGTTGATCACCGCGACGATTCCGAGCACCGTCAGCACGTGGCCGAGGTGAATCTCGCCGATCAGAGGGGCGTTGACGAGATCGACGCCGGCGAGGTCGATGCGGCCGATGAAGGGGATCGTGAAGCTCGCGACCTGGACGCCGTTCAGCACGGGCATCGAGGCAGCCACCGCTTGCCCGGCCAGCTTCAGCGCGGGAGGCAGGTCCCAGAGATCGTCGAAGATCCCGACCACGGCGATGACCACTGCGCCGGCGAGAACGGCCTGCGTGATCGGAACCCACGGCAGGAAGATGAGTCCGCCGACCAGGATCGCGACCAGGATCGCGAGGCCGCTCAGCTTCGGCGTCGGCTCGACGTGGATGCTGCGCTCGTTCGGGTAGTCGATCGCGCCGACGCGCCGGGCGAGACGCTCCGCGAACGGCACCAAAAGCCAGGCGAGGATCGCCGCCAACAAGAACGCGAACAGAGCGTCGATCGGCTCGGGGCGCCCGCTCATGATTGGGGCATCTTCGCCTACCGAATCGGCGGACTTGAGCTTCCGACGTTCGCCTCCTGCCACAGGGTGAGCGCCAGCAGGCCCCAGATCTGGCGGCTCAGGTCCTCGGCGCCCGAGCGGTGGCGTTCGAGCAGCGCCTCGACCGCCGCGGGATCGAGGTAGCCGTGACGTCGTAGGACCGAGGGCGCGAGCGCGTCGCGCGCGAAATCGTGCATCTCGCCGCGCAGCCATGCGGCGACGGGCGCCGAGAATCCCTGCTTGGGACCATCGACAACTTCTCGCGGAAGCAACCCTCGGACGGCGCGCCGCAGCAGCCGCTTCTTCTGAAGCCCGCGGATCAAGGCGCGGCGCGGCACCGCGAGGGCGAAATCGGCGACCTCAGGGTCGAGGAACGGCACGCGCGCTTCGAGCGAGTGCGTCATGCTCGCGCGGTCCGTCTTCACCAGCAGGTCGTCGACCAGGTAGATGCCCAGGTCGACGTCCTGAAGCCTCGCGAGCGGCTCGGCGCCTTCGGTCTCGGCGTACCGTCGTCGCAGGAAGTCGAGGGGGTCGGTGGCGGCGTCGGCGCCACCGAGCAGATCGACGCGCGCGTCGGGCGAGAAGATCTCCTTCCAGGC
>Ga0126312_10001008_pt1 | contig 18035 bp, 19 predicted proteins | sample Plot104A_FD_92537 | JGI IMG/M metagenome (GOLD analysis project Ga0126312, IMG submission 92537) | Serpentine soil microbial communities from UC McLaughlin Reserve, CA, USA - Plot104A | ecosystem: Environmental > Terrestrial > Soil > Grasslands | place: USA: UC McLaughlin Reserve, Lake County... | reverse complement strand
CTCGCGGTGAGCGGCCAGAACGTGATGCTGCTGGCCGCGCTGGCGCTGCCGGCGCTTGCGCTGGCAGGCCTCGGGATCCAGGGGCGCTGCGCGGTGCTGCTGGGCCTGATCGCGCTGTACGTGCCGCTGGCGGGAGCGGGGCCTTCGCTGCAGCGAGCCGGCGCGATGGGCGCGGCGGGCGTGGTCGCCTTGGCCAGCTCGCGACCGGCCTCGCGCGTGTACGCGCTCCTGCTCGCGGCTGCAGCCACGCTCGCGCTGAACCCTCGCAGCGCGGGCGACCCCGGCTGGCAGCTGTCGTTCGCCGCCGTCGCGGCAATCGTCTGGCTGGTCCCGCCGCTGCGGCGGGTCCTTGGGCGGGCGGCCGGCAGCGCCGGGCGCGGGTCGCCGTCGCGGCGGCTGCTGGAGGGCGGGGCCGACGGCGCGGCCCTCACGCTCGTGGCCACGCTGGCCACCGCGCCGCTGCTGGCCCACCACTTCGGCTACGTGCCCCTTGCCGGCCTCCCGGCGAACCTGCTGGCGCTCCCGGCGGTGGCACCGGCGATGTGGCTGGGCATGCTCGAGGCAGCCGTCGGCCAGCTCGCCGTCCTCGGCGCGCCGCTCGACGAGCTGGGGCGCGCGCTCGCGATCCTGCTCGGCCGGCTGGCCCGGCCGCCCGTGGCCTACATCGCATGGCTGGCCGAGCGCTTCGGCGAGCTGCCCGGCGGGAAGCTCGAGGTGTCTCTGGGCTCGCCGGTCGCGCTTGGCGCGGCTTACGGAGCACTCGCGGCCGCCGTCGTCGCGCTGAGGCGCACTGCCGGTCGTCTGGGGCCACGCGCCGAAGCGGCGCTGGCGCGCTGGCGGCGCCTGCCACGCGCCAGACGGGCGGGGGCGGCGGCGGTCGGCGTGGCCGTGCTCCTGCTGGTCGCTGCCGAGTCGCTGGCTCCTCCGGCGCCCCCCGAGCGGCTCACGGTGCGCTTCCTCGACGTCGGGCAGGGCGACGCGACGCTGATCCAGCATCCCGACGGCACTTCGCTGCTGTTCGACGCCGGCCCGCCCGAGGCGCACACGGTGCGTCTGCTCAGGCAGGCCGGCGTGCGCCGGCTGGCGCTCCTGGTCGCCACCCATCAGTCGCGCGACCATCAGGGCGGCCTGTCCGATGTCCTGCGCCGCTTCCCCGTCGACATGCTGCTCGACGGCGGCGACGGGACCCGGGACCCGGGGTTCCGGGGCATGCTCGCCGAGGCGGCGGCTCGCCACGTGCGCCGGGTGGTGGCGCTTGCGCCGCTCACGCTGCGGGCGGGGTCGTTCACCATCCGTGTGCTGTCGCCGGCCCCCCGTCCCCCTGGACCGCCGCCCGAGGACCCGAACACCCGCGGCGTGGTGGCGGTCGTCAGCTGCGGCGGCTTTGACCTGCTGCTCTCGGCCGACGCCGAGAGCGAGGCGCTGCTCCCGCTCACGCTCCCCGAGGTGGAAGCGATGAAGGTGCCGCACCACGGCAGCTCGGACCCGGGCCTGCCCGAGGTTTTGCGGCGGCTGCGTCCGGAACTGGCCGGCATCGAGGTGGGCGAGGGCAATTCCTACGGGCACCCCGCCCCCTCGACGCTGGCGGCCCTGCGCGCTGCCGGCGTGCGCACCTACCGAACCGACCGCGACGGCACGGTGTCGCTCAGCGTCGGTCCCGGCGGGCTGGCCGTCGCGACGTCGCCGTAGGATGATCTGAGTGGCGGAGCTGAAGCCCGCATACCTCGTCCACGGCGACGACGACGCCCGCATCGACTCGTGGCGCGGCCGCGTCCGAAAGCGGGCGGAGGAGGAGCGCGGCCCGGGCGGGCTCGAGCTGTTCGACGGCCGTGCGGCGACCCCCGACGAGGTAGCGGCGTCGCTGGCGGCGCTCACCTTCGACACCGGCACGCGCTACCTGCTCGTGGACGACGCCGGTGCCTGGAAGGCCGCACAGCTCGAGCCACTCGGCGCGGCGCTGGCCGAGCCGCCTGCCGGCACCGTGCTGGTGCTGATCGTGCGAGGCAAGCCCCTGAAGCAGCTCGTCAAGCTGGTCGAGAAGGTCGGCGGCGAGGTGCGGGAGGAGGCGGCGCCGAAGCCGTGGGAGCTGCCGCGCTGGACCGGCGAGCGCGCCCGCGAGGAGGGCCTCCAGCTCGACGCCGAGGCCGCGAAGGCGCTTGTCGCACTCGCCGGGCCGAGCCAGCAGCGGATCGCCCGCGAGCTCGAGAAGCTCGCCCTGGCGGTGCATCCCGGCGCCGGTGTGAGCGCGCGGGACGTGGAGCAGCTGGCGGCGGGGGACGCCGCGCCACAGGTCTACGATCTGGCCGACGCGCTCGTGGCCGGCGATCTGCGCGCCGCCCTGGCGTTTGCCCAGGAGCTCGAAGCCCATGGCGAGCGGCCGGCGCGGCTGATGTTCCCGATCGTGCGCCGGCTGCGCGAGGTGCAGCGCGCGGCCGCCCTGCTCGAGGCGGGCATGCCCGAGCAGAAGGCCGCCGAGGCGCTGAAGTCGCCCCCCTGGCTCGCCAAGAAGACGGTCTCCCGCGCCAAGAAGGCCGATCGCGCGCTGCTCGAGCGCGCCATTTGCGTGCTCGCCGAGCTCGAGGTCGAGCTGCGCGGCGGCGGCCGGCGGCCGCTCGACGAGGACACCGCCTTCACGCTGGCCATGAGCCGCGCGGTCGCCTAGCGCCACCGGTCCACGGCGGCTGCGCCACCACGCGTCCGGCACGGCTCGATCCCGAGGACGCTTAGAGGCGGGCGCGGATTCGCGCGGCGCGGGCCTTCTTGCGGGCGGCGTTGTTGCGGTGCAGTCCGCCGCTCTTGGCGGCCCGGTCGACGCGCGACACGAGCTGCCGGAGCTCCTCGTCGGCCTTCGCCGCGTCCCCGGCCTCGACGGCCGACTCGAGCCTGCGGAACCAGGTCTTGACCTGCGACGTGCGGCGGCGGTTCTCGAAACGCTCGCGCTCCGCCCGGTGGATCCGCTTTTCTTGTGACGCGATGTTGGCCACGGCGGGACTGTAGCGTGAGCGACCGCGGCCAAGGGCGCCGCCTGGCTCGCAGCACGGCCTTCTTCTCGTTCGCGACGGGCCTCTCGCGGGTGCTAGGCCTGGTGCGCGAGGTGGTGGCCGCCAGCCTGTTCGGCGTCTCCGGCGCGATGTCGGCCTTCACGATCGCCTTCCAGGTGCCGAACCTGGTGCGCGCGCTGTTCGCGGACTCGGCCCTCCAGGGGGCTTTCGTGCCGGTGTTCGCCGAGCTGCTCGAGAAGGGGGAGCGCAAGGAGGCGTTCCGGGTGGCCTCCAGCCTGTTCTTCTTGATCTGCCTGTTGCTGGGGGCGCTCACGGCCATCTTCATCCTGCTGGCCAAGCCGTTGATGGGCGTGTTCGCGCCCGGCTTCGACGACGACCCCGCGCTGGCCGATCTCACCGTCAACCTCGCGCGGCTGATGTTCCCGATCGTGCTGCTGCTCGCCCTGTCGGGGCTGGTGGTGGGCATGCTCAACTCCTTCGAGCACTTCAGCGTGCCTGCGCTGGCCCCGGTGGCCTGGAACCTCGTCATCATCGCCGCGCTGGCGGGGCTCGTGCCGGTACTGCCGGACGACGAGGAGATCTACGCCTACGCGATCGGCGTGCTGGCGGGCACGGTCGTTCAGTTCGCCCTGCCGCTGCCGTGGCTGCGCGGGCGCGGCGGCAGCTTCTCCTTTCGGCTCGACTGGCGCAACGAACGGGTTCGCCGCGTGCTCAAGCTGATGCTGCCGGTCACGATCGCGCTGGGCCTGATCAACCTCAGCCTGCTGGTGAACTCGCTGTTCGCCACGCTCGTCTCGCCGCAGGCGCCCGCCGCCATCGACAAGGCGTTTCGGATCTACCAGCTGCCGCAGGGGCTGTTCTCGATCTCGATCGCCACGATCCTGTTCCCCACCCTCTCCCGCTTCGCCGCGCGCGGCGCCCGCGACGACCTGCGCCGGACGATGGGCAACGGCATGCGCCAGATCTGCCTGATGCTGATCCCGAGCGCCGTGATCATGGGCGTGTTGGCCGAGCCGATCACGCGCTTGGTCTACCAGCGCGGGGCCTTCGACGCGCGCGCAACCGACCTGGTGGCCGAGGCGATGGTCTGGTGGTCGCTGTCGCTGCCCTTCCAGGGCGTGAGCCTGCTGTTCTCGCGCACGTTCTTCAGCCTGCAGCGGCCGTGGGCCACCACCGCGCTGTCCGGGGCGAACCTGGCGGTCAACGCGGCGATTGCGGCCGTGCTCTACCAGCCGCTCGGGATCGCGGGGATCGTGCTCGGCACGGTTGTGGGGACGATCGTGATGTGCCTGGCTCAGGGTGCCCTGCTGCGTGGAGAGCTGGGCGGCGTCGAGGGCAGGCGCACGGCCCTGGCGGCGATGCGCATGCTGCTGGCCGCCGCACTGCTCGGCGGCGCCGCGTACGGGGTCTGGCGCCTGCTCGATGGCGCGTTCGGGCGAGCCCTGCCCGCTCAGGTCGCTGCGGTGGGCGGGTCGCTCCTGGCCGGCTTCACGGTCTACGCCGGCGCGGTCTGGGCCATGCGCATCCCGGAGGGGCGCCAGCTGCGCGCCCTGTTCCCCGGCGGCTGATTCACCGCGACGATGGGTGGGTAGAGGGGCCGCATGTCTGACGACGACATGGACGTCGAGGAGCAGATCGCGATGCTCAACAAGTCGCTGGCCCTTCAGCAGCGCTCTGTGCTCCAGTATGCCCTGACCGCGGGCAGCATCGTGGGGCTCGAGTTCCAGGCGCACGCCCGCACGCTGCATGACTTCGCGGGCGCAGAGCTGGACGACGCCGTGCGGCTGGTGGAGAAGATCACGGCGCTCGGGGGCGACCCGACCACGGAGGCCGCCGAACCGGACTGGACCGGCGACCCGGTCGAGCAGCTCGACAAACTGATCGAGGCCGAGCGCGAGACCCTGGAGACCCTCCAGGCGTCGATCGATCCGACGGGCCGCGAGGCGGCGTCCGAGGCCATCGAGCACCGCCTCGAGCACATCATCATGCGCAAGCAGGAGCAGGTGGACTACCTGCTGCGCGCCGGAAGGAGGCCGGATGGGTGAGTCCCGCGCAGGGGCTTTCCAGCCCCCTGCGTCCGGCTTGGTCGCCGGAACACCCTCGGGCTGATGATGGAGCTACTCCACACCTGTTACCGCATCGGCGACATCGACCGCTCCGTGGCCTTCTACGAGGCGCTCGGGTTCGAGGAGCTTCGGCGCATGGACATCCGCGACGAGGCGATCAACGTGTTCATGGGCCTGCCCGGCGACGGCGCCCGGCTCGAGCTCACCTACAACCACGGCGTGGAGTCCTACGAGCTCGGAACGGGCTACAACCACATCGCGGTGTCGGTCGACGACCTCGACGGTACGCTCGAACGGCTGGCCGCCGAGGGCATCGAGCCGGAGAAGCCCCCATACCGGGTTCGAGAGGGTGGCTCGCGGATCTGCTTCGTCCGCGACCCGGACGGCTACAGGATCGAGCTGATCGAGGGCCCGTAGGCGCCGCTGCTCGAGCGGCGCCTTCGTGGCGTTGTGGACAGCACGCTGCCGATACGTTTCTCGCTCCCCAAGCCAGGAGGCCCGACCATGCGCACCATGATGAAGATCAAGATGGACACGGAAGCGGGCAGCCGACTGATAGCGGACGGCTCGATGCCGCAGCTGATGCAAGAGACGCTCGGACCGCTCCAGCCGGAGGCGGCGTACTTCGGTCCCGAGCACGGCATCCGCACCGCGTTCATAGTCTTCGACCTGCAGGACCCGTCCCAGCTGCCCCAGCTCACCGAGCCCCTCTTCCGCGAGCTGAAGGCCACGGTCGAGATGTTCCCGGTGATGAACCAGGAGGACCTGCAGAAGGGACTCCAAGAGCTGGGCCGCGCCGGGTAGGCCGTGTCAAGCCCGCGCCCGGGCCACGTAAGCTCGGGGCGTGGCGCAGCCCGCCCGTAACATCCGCAACTTCTCGATCGTCGCCCACATCGACCACGGGAAGTCGACCCTGGCCGACCGCATCCTCGAGCTCACCGGGGCGGTCGACGCCCGCGAGCACCGGCCCCAGCTGCTCGACTCGATGGACCTCGAGCGCGAGCGCGGCATCACGATCAAGGCCCAGGCGGTGCGCGTGGAGTACACGGCCGCCGACGGCAAGCTCTACCGCCTGCACCTGATCGACACCCCCGGCCACGTCGACTTCACCTACGAGGTGTCGCGCTCGCTCGCGGCTTGCGATGGGGCGCTGCTGCTCGTGGACGCCTCGCAGGGCGTCGAGGCGCAGACCGTCGCCAACACCTACCTCGCTGTCGACGCCGGGCTCGAGCTGATTCCCGCTCTCAACAAGATCGACCTGCCTGGAGCCGAGCCCGAGCGCGTGGCCGGCGAGATCAGCGAGCTGCTCGGCGACGACCCCGACGAGGTGATCCGCATCTCCGCGAAGTCGGGCGACGGCGTGACCGAGCTGCTCGAAGCGATCGTGAGCAGGGTGCCGCCTCCCGAGGGCGACTCGGCGACGCCGGCGCGGGCGCTCATCTTCGACTCCGAGTTCGACCAGTACCGCGGCGTGATCGCCTACGTGCGCGTGGTCGACGGCCGGCTCGAGAAGGGCGAGGCCATCACGGCCATGCAGGCCGGCACCCAGGCCGACATCGATGACATCGGCTTCTTCGGGCCGCGCATGACGCCGGTGGACGGCCTCTCGGCCGGCGAGGTCGGCTATGTGATCACCGGCATAAAGGACGTCTCGCAGCTGCGTGTGGGTGACACCCTCACCGCGCGGGCCAAGCCGGCTTCGGAGCCGCTGCCCGGCTACCGCGAGGTCAAGCCGATGGTGTTCTGCGGCCTGTTCCCGGTCGACACCGACCAGTTCTCCGACCTGCGCGACGCCCTGGAGAAGCTGGCGCTCAACGACGCGGCGCTGTCCTACGAGCCGGAGACGAGCCAGGCGCTCGGGTTCGGCTTCCGCTGCGGCTTCCTGGGCCTGCTGCACATGGACATCGTGCGCGAGCGGCTGGAGCGCGAGTACGATCTCGAACTGCTCGCCACCACGCCGAACGTGGAGTACGAGGTCAAGCTCATCGACGCCGAGGTGGTCAGGGTGCACTCGCCCAGCGAGATGCCCGACCGCGCCCGGATCGAGGAGATCCGCGAGCCCTACATCCGCGCCACGATCCTCTGCCCGAAGGAGCACGTGGGCGCGGTCATGGAGCTCTGCCAGGAGCGGCGCGGCACACACGTGGACATGGGCTACCTCTCGCAGGAGCGCGTGCAGGTGCACTACGACCTGCCGCTGGCCGAGGTGGTGCTGGACTTCTTCGACCAGCTCAAGTCCCGCACCAAGGGCTACGCCTCGCTCGACTACGAGCTGCGCGAGCTCCAGCCGGCGGACCTGGTCAAGCTGGACATCCTGCTGGCCGGCGACCAGGTCGACGCCCTCTCGATGGTCGTGCACAAGGACAAGGCCTACGGTGCGGGCCGGGCCCTCACCGAGCGCCTTCGCAGGCAGATCCCACGTCAGCAGTTCGAGGTCGCGATCCAGGCCGCGATCGGCTCGAACGTCATCGCCCGTGAATCGGTGAAGCCGATCCGCAAGGACGTGATCGCCAAGTGCTACGGCGGCGATGTGAGCCGCAAGCGCAAGCTGCTCGAGAAGCAGAAGGCCGGCAAGAAGCGCATGAAGCAGGTAGGCCGCATCGAGGTCCCGCAGGAGGCATTCCTCGCGGTGCTCGAGCTCAGCGGGGACGGCTCGGGCTGAGCATGCGCCGCAGCCGCCGGAACCTCCCGAGGCGGCAAGGTATGACCGGCGGGGCCATGCGCCGGCGGGCCGAGGATGCCGCTCCACGAGGAGCTTTAGGTACCCCTTAAGGGCCAGTCGTAGGTTGGCCGGCGTGACGACCCACGCCGTCCGCGCGCCGGACCCCACAGTCGACTCGCTGCAGCAGTTCCTGGACGGCATCGCCAAGACCCGGCTGCTGACCGCGAGCGAGGAGGTGGTGCTGGCCAAGCGCATCGAGCGCGGCGACCTGGGGGCCAAGGAGCGGATGATCGAAGCGAACCTCCGGCTGGTGGTGTCGATCGCCAAGCGCTACCGCAACCAGGGCCTTCCGTTCCTGGACCTGATCCAGGAAGGCTCGATCGGCCTGGTGCGCGCGGTCGAGAAGTTCGACTACCGCAAGGGCTTCAAGTTCTCCACGTACGCCACGTGGTGGATCCGCCAGGCGATCTCGCGCGCGCTCTCCGACAAGGGCCGCACGATCCGGATCCCGATCCACATCGACAACGTCCTGAAGAAGCTCGACGGGGCCCAGCGCAAGCTGCAGGCGAGCGGCGACCGCGACCCAACCATCGAGGAGATCGCCGCGATGGCCGGCGTCGATCCCGTGGAGGCCGACCTGATCATGCGCGCCGCTCAGCCGCTGGTCTCGCTCGACAAGCCCGTCGGCGACGACGCGGACGCCGCGCAGTTCGGCGACCTGATCGAGGACGACAGCAGCGCCTCGCCATATGAGCTGGCCGCGGAGACGATGATGAACGAGCGCCTGGTCGAGGTGCTCGAGGACCTCTCCTACCGCGAGCGCCGCGTCATCGAGCTGCGTTACGGGCTGCGCGACGAGCAGCCGAAGACGCTCGACCAGACCGCGCGCGTGTTCGGCCTGACGCGCGAGCGCACCCGCCAGATCGAGGAGGGCGCGCTGCGCAAGCTCGGCTCGCTCGCCGAAGCGCAAGGCCTCCGCGACGCCGCGTAGCCGGACCGTCGCTCTGGGCGGCTTCGGTAGATCGCGTGCCAGGTAACCTGCCGCGCCGTGGCGGTCGACGACAGCGCGAAGGGCAAGGCCTACGACCCGCACATCTACGAGGTCGGGCGCGAGAAGATCCGCGAATACGCCTACGCGGTCGGCGAGGACAACCCCGTCTACTTCGACCGCGGGGCGGCCACGGAGGCGGGCTTTCCCGACGTCCCCGCGCCGCCGATGTTCGCGGTCGTCTACTCGGCCGGCTCGGTCGGCCCGGCCGTGCTCGACCCCGAGGTGGGCATCGACTTCGCCCGGATGGTGCACGGAGGCCAGGAGTTCGCCTGGGGCGAGCCCGTGTGCGCCGGCGACACCATCGCCACCGCGACCGAGGTCAAGGACATCTACGAGCGCGACGGCAGGGGCTTCTACGTGTTCGAGTCACTCTCGCGAAACCAGGACGGCCAGGAGGTCGTGCGCGGCACCTGGACCAACATCGTGAGGGGGGTCTAGCGTGCGGGTCGACCTCAAGGTCACGCCCGACAAGTACCTGCCGCACCGCTACGCGGGTGCCTCGGGCGACTTCAACCCGCTTCACATCGACCCGGATTTCGCCAAGCAGGTGGGGCTGCCCGGGAACATCCTGCATGGCCTCTACACGATGGCTCAGGTCGCGCGCGCGAACGTGGAGGCCGCGGGCGGCGACCCCCGAAGCCTGAAGCGGCTGTCGGTCCAGTTCCGCGGCATGGGCTTCCCCGAACAGGAGATCCACGTGACCGGCCAGGTCAAGGAGGAGCGCGACGGGCGCGTCGTGGTCGACACGGTCGCCGAGCAGGGCGGCAACGGCATCATCCGCAACGCCGAGGCCGAGCTCGAGCTCGGCTAGCGCCGCTCGCCACGGCGCGCATGGCGGCCTCGAGACCGGTCCGCGAGTGCGGTGCCTCGCAGAACGGCTTGGTGCTCGAGCCGCCGAGCTACGGTCCGTTCTCGTTCTCCCGCCCGAAATTGGCGCCCTCTATACCCTCGTGACGTGGATATAAGCGCCCGGCAACGCATCATCCTGCGCAAGGCGGTCGAGGGCCATGTCGAGCTCGACCAGCCTGTCGGCTCTCACTGGATCGCCGAGCAGGACGACGTGCCGTGGGGCCCTTCGACGGTCCGCTCCGAGCTGGCGCGGCTCGAGGAGGGCGGGCTGCTCCAGCATCCTCACACCTCCGCCGGCAGGGTGCCCACCGACACCGGCTACCGCCGCTACGTCGACGAGCTGCTGGCGCAGGGAAGGCTGCCGGTGCCCCGCAAGGGTGTGGAGCTGCCCGCGGTGCGGCGCGAGGTCGACGTGGCCATGCGCGCGGCCACCGAGCAGTTGTCGCAGCTCACGAACCTGCTCGCGCTGGTGACCGCTCCGCCGATCGAGACGGCCACCATCCACCGCGTCGAAGTGCTCCTGCTCCAGCCCCAGGTGGCGATGGTGGTGGTGATCACGTCCACCGGCGGTGTCACCAAGCGGGTGATCTCCTATGAGCAGCCGCTCGACCCCGGCCTGGTCGACTGGGCCGCGAGCTACCTGAACGAGGCGCTTGGCGGCATGGAGGTGGGTGCCCGCCTGCTGCACGCGCGACTCACCGATCCCGAGCTGCCCCGGCGCGAGCGCGGCTTCTTGGCCACCTTGGCGCCGACCTTCACGGAGCTCGAGGGCACGGCCCAGAGCACGCTGTTCATGGACGGGGCCGCGCGGCTGATGTCGGAGAACCGCTTCCAGGAGCTCTCCCAGCTGGCCGGGCTGATGGAGGCGCTCGAGCGGCGGGTGACGCTGCTGTCGGTGCTGCGGGAGTCGCTGGGCGAGCCCAGCCTCTACCTGCGCATCGGCGGGGAGAACGCCGTGCCCGAGCTGCGCTCGTTGAGCATCGTGGCGGCGGGCTACGGGCTGGCGCGCCGCAATCTCGGCGCCGTCAGCGTCGTGGGGCCGGTGCGGATGGACTACCCGCGCGCGATCGCGGCGGTGCGCCAGGCGGCGGGGGAGCTCTCTCGCTACGTGGCCGAGGTCTACGACGAGTAGCCGATGCGGCGCGATCCCTACGAGTTGCTGGGCATCGCCCGCGACGCCGGCGAGCGGGAGGTCAAGAAGGCGTTCCGCACGCTGGCACGCGAGCTGCACCCCGACGTCAACCGCCACGACCCGGAGGCGGAGGAGAAGTTCAAGGAGGCCGCCGAGGCCTACGAGATCCTCTCCGACGCCGACCGCCGGGCGGTTTACGACCGTTACGGCTTCGAGGGGCTCGAATCGCGCGGCTATCAGCCGGCCGGCCACGGCTTCGGCTCGTTCGCCGACATCTTCGACGCCTTCTTCGGCGGTGACCCGTTCGGCATGTCGGGTGGGTGGGCGGAGCGCGGCGGGGGCGGCTTCGGCGGCGGCGCCGGCAGGGTGCAGGGAGGGGACGTGGCCGTGGAGGTCGAGGTCTCGCTCGAGCAGGCGGCCAGCGGGGCGCAGGTCGAGGTGGCATATGAGCTGGTGGGCGCCTGCGAGCGCTGCCGCGGCAACGGAGCGGAGCCCGGGACGCCGATCGAGACCTGTCCGCGCTGCGAGGGCGCCGGCCAGCTGCGCAGCGTCACCCGCACCGCGTTCGGCCAGCTCGTTCGCTCGCACGCATGCGACGCCTGCGGCGGCGAGGGCAAGCTCGCCAAGGAGCCGTGCGAGAGCTGCGGCGGGCGCGGGCGCCGTGCGGTGCGAAAGACGCTCGAGGTCGACGTGCCCGCCGGGATAGCCGACGAGCAGCGCATTCGCCTGGCGGGCCGCGGGCATGCCGGCGAGCGCGGCGGCCCGCCGGGCGACCTCTTCGTGCTGGTGCGTGTGAGCCAGGACGAGCGCTTCCTGCGCGACGGCAGCGACCTGATCTCCGCGGTCGACGTCCCGGCGCCGGCGGCGGCGCTGGGCACGACGGTGAGCGTGCCCACGCTCGACGGGAACGAGGAGCTCGAGGTGCCGCCCGGCACTCAGCCGGGGACGGTGGTGACCCTGCGCGGGCGCGGCATGCCTTCGCTCGGACGCGGCCGGCGCGGTGACCAGCGCGTGGTCCTGAACGTGGTGATCCCCCACAACCTCTCCGAGCGGCAGCGCGAGCTGCTCGAGGAGCTCCGGGCGTCGCTCGGCGACGACAACCTGGCCGCACCGCGCGAGGAGTCGCTGTTCGCGAAGGTGCGGCGGGCGTTCCGCTGATCCGCCTGGCGATTCGCGCGCCTGCCGACGCGGCCGAGGCGGTGCTGGCGGAGCTGCTGGAGCTCGCGCCTGCGGGCGTCGAGCAGGTCGACGGTCCGGGCTTCGTGGAGTACGCGGTCTACGGCGCGCCGGGTGAGCTGCCGGCGCTGCCCGAAGGAGAGGCCGAGGTGGCGGGCGTGCGTGTGCGCGTGAGCGGGGACGAGCTGCCCGGCGACTGGCACGAGCGCTGGAAGCGCTTCCACGTGCCCGTGCTGGTGGGCGGCCGTGTGTGGGTGCGGCCGCCGTGGGACGAGCCCGCCGCGCGCCCGGGGACGGTCGACCTGGTGATCGACCCGGGACAGGCGTTCGGCACCGGGGCGCACCCGACCACCCGCCTCTGCCTGGAGCTGCTGCTGGAGCTCGATCCGGGCGGCTCGTTCGCCGACCTGGGCTGCGGCTCCGGGGTGCTGGCCATCGCGGCCGCCAAGCTCGGCTTTGGGCCGGTCGTGGCGGTCGACTCCGACCGTGGGGCGATCGAAGCCACGCGTCGGAACGCTGCGGCCAACGGCGTGGCGCTCGAGCGCGTCGAGCGCCACGACCTGCGTGAGCAGGGGCCGCCGACCGCCGACGTTCTGGCGGCCAACCTGATGCGCCCGCTGTTGCTCCGGTTGCCCGAGCTCACGGCGGAGCCGCCGGTGGCGCTGCTGGCTTCCGGCCTGCTCGACCGGGAGGCCGAGGAAGTCGCGGCGGCGTTCAAGGGCCTGAGCGAGCGCAGGCGGGTCAGCGACCGCGGCTGGTGCGCGCTGCTGCTCGAGCGCTAGCTGACCACGCGCTGGGACAGCACACCGGCCACCTCCTGCCACCAGGCGACCGAGGCGGGGTCGTCCGAGCGCTGGATGCGCTCGCGGCAGTAGCGGAAGAGGTTGCGGGGACCGCCGGCGGCGACGATCCCCTGGCCGCTCACGGCGTAGCGGCCGTCCGCCAGCTGGACGAGCGCGCCGGCCACTCCGCGGCGCACGCGCAGGGTGCGCGCCACCGCGACGCCGTCGATCTGCTCGGGCCGGGCGGGGTCGCCGAGGTCGTCGGTCCAGGGGCGCACGCTGAAGATCGAGGAGCGCCCCCGGACGGGCACCACGAGCTCCTCCGGCTGCCCCACCGGCCCGTCGCGCCAGCGCTCGAACAGCTCCTCGACCTCGGCGCGCACGGGTTGGCGCACGAGGATGTGCAGGCGGTCGCCGCCCTCGATCGTCGTGGACCCTCGCGGCAGCAGCGCCTGGTCATCGCGTACGACGACGCTCACAAGCGCCTCGCGCGGGAGTCCCAGTTCGTTCACCAGGCGTCCGGCGATGGCGTCGTCCTCGCCCACCGGGTACTCCACGACCTCTGCGCCGAGGCGGCGGATCGTGCCCACCTCCACGAGCGGCCGCGGCAGCGCCGGCTCCCGTGTGGTCAGGTCGAGGGCACGCGCCAGGGGATCGAAGGACACGCCCTGCACCAGCGTCGACGCAAGCACCACGAAGAAGACGATGTTGAAGAACGAGCGCGCGTCGGGCACCCCGTCGATCACCGGAAACGTGGCCAGCACGATCGGCACCGCGCCGCGCAGGCCCGCCCAGCCGAGCAGCAGCCGCTCGCCCAGCCGGAAGTGGGCGCCGACGGTGGACACGAGCGCCGCCAGCGGCCGGGCCACGAACATCAGCACGCCGGCGATCAGGAGCGACTCGCTTACAACGTGCCCGAAGTCCGACGGGAACACCAGCAGGCCGAGGGTGAAGAAGACCGCGATCTGGCTGACCCAGGCCAGGCCGTCGTGAAAGTCGGCGACCGTGCGCCGCGCGGGGATCTGGCCGCTGCCGAGCGCCAGGCCGGCCAGGTAGACCGCGAGGAACCCCGACCCGTGGAGCGCGTCGGCGACCCCGAAAGAGAGGGCGGCGGCGGCGATCGAGGCGACCGGGTAGAGGCCGCTGCTCGCCAGGCGCACCCGCCTGAAGCCCTCAACGGCGAGTCGTCCCGCCACCAGCCCCACAGCCGCGCCCACCCCGAGCTCGGTGGCGGCCAGGCCAAGCATGTCGAGCGGCCCGTAGCCCGGTTGCTGGATCACCTCGATCAGCCCGAGCACGAGCACGATCGCCACCGGGTCGTTGAGGCCGGACTCGCCTTCGAGCAGCCGCGCCAGACGCCGGTCGATGCTCGAGCCGCGCAGCACCGAAAAGACCGCGGCGCCGTCCGTGGCCGCCACGATCGAGCCCAGCAGCAGGCCCTCCTCGATGTCGAGGTCGAGCAGCCAGGCCGACGCCACGCCGACGATCACGGCCGTGGCCACGGTCCCCACGGTGGCGAGCGCGACGCTCGGCCGGATCACCGGCCTGATCTCGTCCCAGCCGGCCGCCAGGCCGCCCTCGAACAGGATCAGCACCAGCGCGACGATGCCGATCGTGCGGGCAAGCTCGACGTCACCGGTGGTCTGGCCGAAATCGATCAGACCGAGGACGTCGGAGCCGATCAGCATCCCCAGCCCGAGGAACAGGACCAGGCCGGGCACGCGCAGGCGCCCGGCGACCAGGGAGGCCGCGATGCCGAGCGCCAGCAGGGCCCCGGCGACCAGGATCAGGGTGCCGTCGTTCATTGGGCTGGCGAGTCTAAGATCGCCGGGCCGGGCCTACACTTGGGGAGTGTCGGTGCTCGATCGGGTCCAGGATGACGTGAAGACGGCCATGAAGGCCGGCGAGCGTGACCGCGTGCGCGCGTTGCGCCTGGTGGCCTCGGAGCTGCAGAAGGCCTCGAAGGAGGGCCGGGACGATGAGGTCGAGGTCCTCCAGCGCGAGCGCAAGCGCCGCATGGAAGCGGCCGAGGCCTACCGCGACGGCGGCCGCGAGGAGCTGGCCGAGGCCGAGGAGCACGAGGCGGAGATCATCTCCGGCTACCTGCCCGCGCAGCTGTCGGACGACGAGCTGGGAGCGATCGTGGGCGATGCCGTGGCCGCGAGCGGTGCCTCCTCGCCGCAGGAGATGGGCAAGGTCATGTCGCTGGTGATGCCGCGGGTCAGGGGGCGCGCCGACGGCAAGCGCGTGAGCGCCACGGTCAGGGAGAAGCTGACCGCTTGAGCCGCTTCCAGGTCGAGCTCTCGAACGAGGTCGCCGCCGAGCTGGCGGGCCCCGGCGACATGATCATGCGCACGCTCGAGGAGCATCTCGACTGCAACGTCTTCCTGCGTGGCAACGTGCTCACGCTCGACGGCGCCGCGGGCGACGTCGCAATGGGCGAGATCGTCGTGCGCGAGCTGACGGACCTGGTGCGCCAGGGCCACGACATCGCTCCTGGCACGATCGAGGCCATCGCCGACGCGCTCGACCGCCACGAGAGTCCCAGCCGCATCCTCGAGGACGTTGTCTGGCGCCATCGCGGCACGAAGGTCGCACCGAAGACCGTGAACCAGAAGCGCTATGTCGACGCCATCCGCCGCTCCACGGTCACGGTCGGCATCGGCCCGGCGGGCACGGGCAAGTCGTTCCTGGCAGTGGCGATGGCGGTGGCCGCGCTGTCGCGGCGCGAGGTCAACCGGATCGTGCTCACGCGGCCGGCGGTGGAGGCGGGCGAGCGCCTTGGCTTCCTGCCCGGCGACGTTATGGCGAAGGTGGACCCTTACCTGCGGCCGCTGTTCGACGCGCTCTACGACATGCTCGAGCCCGAGCGCGTGAACCAGCACCTCGAGCGGGGGGTGATCGAGGTGGCGCCGCTGGCGTTCATGCGCGGCCGCACCCTCAACGACTCGTTCATCATCCTCGACGAGGCGCAGAACACGAGCCCGGAGCAGATGAAGATGTTCATGACCAGGCTCGGATTCAACTCGAAGATGGTGGTCACGGGGGACATCACCCAGATCGACCTGCCGCAGGACCAGCGCTCCGGCCTCGTGATCATCGGCGACATCCTCGGCGACGTGGAGGGGATCGAGTTCGTGCGCTTCGGCGGCGAGGACGTGGTGCGGCACAAGCTCGTGCAGCGGATCGTCGCCGCCTACAACGAGTATGCGGAGAAGCAGGCGCCGGCGCTGCGCGAGCGCGCCGCCCGCCGCGGACGCAGCTGATCGAGCTCGAGCTCATCGACGCGCCCCGGGAGCTGAGGCGGCCGGCTCTGGCCGCGCTGGCCGCCGCCGGGGTCGAGGACGGCCACCTGGCCCTCGCGCTGGTGGCGCCGGAGCGGATGCGGGAGCTGAACCGCGCTCACCGCGGCAACGACCGGCCCACCGACGTGCTGTCGTTCCCGGTCGACCAGGACGGCCCCGCCAGCGGGCCGCGCGAGCTCGGCGACGTGGTGGTCTGTCCCGAGCACGCACAGCACCTGAGCGAGGCGGTCGTGCATGGCGTGCTGCACCTGTGTGGGTACGACCACGAGGCCGACCAGGGCGAGATGCTCGCGCTGCAGCGGCGCGTGCTGGCGGAGCTCGCACGCGGGTGACCGCTCCGGGCACAGCCCTCGGGCGCCGCTCCGGATTCGTGGCGCTCGCGGGCCGGCCGAACGCCGGCAAGTCGACGCTCGTGAACGCCATCGTCGGCGGCAAGGTCGCGATCGTCTCCGACAAGCCCCAGACCACCCGGCGCGAGATCCGCGGCATAGCCACCCGCGACGACTGGCAGCTGGTACTGGTGGACCTGCCCGGCGTGCAGCGCCCGCGCGACGCGCTCACCGAGCGCATGCAGCGTGGGGTGGAGCGCGCGCTCGGCGACGCTGACGTCGCGCTGCTGCTCTTGAACGGCGAACAGCGGATCGGCCCTGGCGATCGCTTTATCGCCGAGGCCGTCCGGCGTGCGGGACTGCCCGCCGTGACCGCGGTCAACAAGCTGGACCGGCTGGACCGCGCGCGCACGGTGAGGGCACTCGCGGCGGCCGCCGCGCTCGACGTCGGCGACGCCGTCTTCCCGATCAGCGCCCTACGGGGCTCGGGGGTGGCGAAGCTCACCGATCACCTCGCGGGGCTGCTGCCGGAGGGACCGTTCCTCTATCCGCCCGAGGAGCGCAGCGACCTGCCCGAACGGGTGAGGCTGGCCGAGCTGGTGCGCGAGCAGGTGCTGCTGCGCACGCGCGAGGAGGTGCCGCACGCCGTCGAGGTCGAGATCGACGAGCTCGAGGAGCGCGACGACGGGCTGTTGGTCGTGGCGGCGCGCGTCTGGACCGAGAGCGAGTCCCAGAAGGGCATCCTGATCGGCTCCCACGGGCGAATGGTCAAGGCCGTTGGCAGCGCCGCCCGCGAGGAGATCGAGCGCGCGCTCGGCCGCCGGGTGCACCTGGACCTGAGCGTGCGTGTGAGAAGCGGCTGGCGCGGCGACGAGGGCCTCCTGGACAGGCTCGGCATCGAGTAGGAGAGAATCCGGACCGTGAAGATCGCCTTTGACAGCGACGGACTGGTGCCCTGCGTGGTGCAGGACGCCCTCACCGGCGAGGTGCTCACGCTCGCCTACATGAACGAGCAGGCGCTCGAGCGCACCCGCCAGACCGGCGAGCTGCACTTCTGGAGCCGCTCGCGAGACGAGCTATGGCACAAGGGCGATACCTCGGGCAACGTGCAGCGGCTGCTCGCCCTGCGCGTCGACTGCGACGGCGACGCACTGCTGGCGCTGGTCGATCCCGCCGGGCCCGCCTGTCACACGGGTGAGCGCAGCTGCTTTCACAACGGCGAACTGGCAGCCGTCCCCCACGAGGCGCTGCCGGCGCTGGAGCGGGTGGTCGCCGAGCGGCGCGCCGCCGCTCCCGAGCGGAGCTACACCGCCGAGCTGCTGGCCGACCCGCCGCTGATCGGAGACAAGCTGCGCGAGGAGGCCGACGAGGCGGCGCGCGCGGCGGCAGGCGATAGCGACGAGCGCGTCGCGGAGGAGGCCGCCGACGTGCTCTACCACCTCGAGGTGCTGCTCGCCTCACGTGGGCTGAGCGTGACCGCCGCCTTCGAGGTCCTCAATGGCCGTCGCCGCTGACCCCGCGGAACTGGAGCTGAGGCCCAGCCTGGAGGAGGTGCGCGAGCTGGCGCGCGAGCACGGCCTGGTGCCGTTGCGCAACACGTTCGTGGCCGACACGGAGACGCCCGTCTCCGCCTACCTCAAGCTGCGCGGCGGCGGCCCCTCGTTCCTGCTCGAGTCCGCGG
>Ga0126312_10001007_pt1 | contig 18045 bp, 19 predicted proteins | sample Plot104A_FD_92537 | JGI IMG/M metagenome (GOLD analysis project Ga0126312, IMG submission 92537) | Serpentine soil microbial communities from UC McLaughlin Reserve, CA, USA - Plot104A | ecosystem: Environmental > Terrestrial > Soil > Grasslands | place: USA: UC McLaughlin Reserve, Lake County... | reverse complement strand
TCACCAGACCCGGACTGCGACCTTGACTATGTCCCAAACGCTGCCCGTCGCGCAGCTATCAACCATGTGATGAGTAACTCGATGGGCTTCGGGGGCCACAATGTCTCGCTCATTTTCTCGGCGCCAGAAGGATGACGCTTAGCCACGTGTCCCTCGATTGACGCGACGCTGGGGCATAGCGAAAAACGCTCGAGCGCCTACTCGAGGTACCCGCGTAGTTTCCGGCTGTAGCTCGGATGGCGCAGCTTGCGGAGCGCTTTGGCCTCAATCTGGCGAATCCGCTCGCGGGTGATGCCAAACTCCCGGCCGACCTCCTCGAGCGTGCGGAATCGACCATCATCCAGCCCGAAGCGAAGCACGATGATCTTGCGCTCTCGCTCGGTGAGCTTGCCCAGCGCCTCGCAAATTTGCGACTTCAACAACTCGTGGGAGGCGAGCTCCAGCGGGTGTGGCATGGAGTCGTCTTCGATGAAATCGCCGAGAAATGCGTCCCCGTCCTGTCCAACCGGTGCTTCAAGAGAGATCGGATGCCTGGACACGTCCAGGACCTGGCGCACCTTCTCATCGGTGACATCCATGGCACGAGCAATCTCGATCTGGGTTGGTTCCCGCTCGAGAATCTGCTGCAGGCGATGTCCTGTTTTCTTGACCCGGTTGATGGTCTCACCAACATGGACCGGCAGCCTGATCGTTCTGCTCTGATCGGAGATCGCGCGAGTGATAGCTTGGCGAATCCACCAGGTTGCATAGGTTGAAAACTTGAAGCCTCGCTTGTAATCGAACTTGTCGGTCGCCTTCATGAGGCCGATGTTGCCTTCCTGGATGAGATCGAGGAAGGAAAGTCCGCGTCCGACGTACTTCTTGGCGACCGAGACGACGAGTCTTAGGTTGGCGCGGATCAAGTGGGCGCGGGCGAGCTCGCCGTCGAGTTTGTCGGCGTCGAGAAGCGCTCGTTCCTGCGAACTCAGGTCGGAGTTCAGCAAGAGCTCTTCCGCGACCTTGCCGCGCTCGATGCGCTTGGCGAGCCAGACTTCCTCTTGCATCGTGAGGAGATCGGTGTCGCCAATCTCCTGAAGATAGAGGCGTACAGAATCCCCCACTCCCGTGGCGAGGTCTTCGGCGTACGCCGCTCGGTCCGCAGGACGCTCGGGAGCAACCTCGCGCGGGCGCGAGACCGGTTTCATGGGAGCTTGGTCGAGGACCTCGATGCCTTCGGCCACGAGTGAGGAGTAAAACTCCTCGAGGACCTCGAGCTGCTCTTCCGCGTTCGGGAACGCGGCCACGACCTCGTCTGAAAGAAGGTATCCCTGGTCTCTGCCCTTGTCGATCAGGTTCGTGACCATCGCCTCTGTCACCATTTCCAGACAACGCGCGGCCTCGACACGATGTGCTTGGGCGTGGGCGTGGCGCGAACGGCAAATAAAAACCCACCGCTCAAAAGCGGAGGGTGGCGTTAACCGGCTATGGGTGGATGGCGACCAGTGCGGGCTGGCATTGTCCGCTCACTCCGCGACAATCGCGCGGGCGAATCGTCTGATGACCTCGTGTATACGCGCAGTCTAACGGAGCTTTGCCCACATTTCAAGCGGGTTACAGAGAAATCGACCACGGATCATGAACAGCGCGCTGGCTATACTGGTCTGTCGCAATGACACGAGAGCCGGGGTTCAAGGAGCGGCGACATGTCCGGGCATTCCAAATGGTCGACTATCAAGCGGCAGAAAGGCGCGGCCGACGCGAAGCGGGGCCAACTTTTTACGAAGCTGGCGCGGGAAATCACGATCGCCGCGCGGCAGGGCCTGCCCGATCCTGACTCCAACACGCGCCTTCGACTCGCGGTCGATCGGGCCAAAGCCGCGAACATGCCAAAGGACAATATCGAGCGCGCGATTCAGCGTGCCGCCGGATCCGGTTCAGGGGACCAATACGAAGAGGTCTTCTATGAAGGCTACGGCCCGGGCGGTGGCGCGTTGATGATCCAGGCGCAGACGGACAATCGGAACCGAACCGTCGGCGAGGTGCGGGCGGTCTTGACGCGGGCCGGCGGAACGCTTGGTGAGAATGGCAGCGTGGGGTGGATGTTCGACCAGATGGGTCTCATTGAAGTGCCAATCGGTTCCGCCGATCCAGATGAAATTGCGCTGTTGGCGATCGATGCCGGAGCCAGTGACGTTGAAACGGAGGATGGCGTTCTCGTCGTCTATACCGATCCGACCGACCTGCACCGGACTCGTGAGGCGCTGATCTCAGCGGGACACGAGGTGGAGGCCGCGCAATTGACTATGCGTCCGAAGACGCTCGTGGAGCCTGAACTGGATGCCGCGGTCAAGATGATCCGACTTGTCGAGAAACTTGAGGACCTTGACGACGTGCAAGAGGTCTTCACCAACGTGAACGTCGACGACGAGGTGCTGGCCGCTGCGATGTAGTTCCGGGGGGCAGCATGATTGCGATTGGGTTCGACCCTGGTACGGCGCGCCTCGGCTATGGGGTGATCGACAGCGAACCTGATCCTCAGGCGATCGATTTCGGGGTAATCGTGACCGAATCCAGTGAGCCGATGGCTCACCGCCTCCTCCGGATCCACTCCGCGGTGAGCGAATTGATTGATCGCCATTGTCCGGACGCGATTGCGGTCGAGTCGCTCTTTTTCGCACAAAACGTGACGACTGCGATGACGGTAGGGCAGGCACGGGGAACCGTTCTGCTGGCCGCGGCGCAACGGAACGTTCCGGTTGCCGAGTACGCGCCATCCGAGGTTAAACAAGCGGTTGTGGGCTATGGGAAAGCGGGCAAAGCCCAGATACAGGAGATGGTCCGATTGATCCTAGGCTTGACCATTGTTCCCCATCCCGATGACGCCGCTGACGCCCTGGCTGTTGCCATCTGTCACGTGCAAAGCGCACCATTCCGGTCCCGGGTTGGCGGATAATCGGCCTACCGGCCGGTCGGAGGGCACCCGTGACCGGCGGCGGCTTGACGAGGCCATGGTCGAGCGAGGTCTGGCCGAGAACCGGTCGCGGGCGCGCGCATTGATCATGGCGGCCGACGTACTCGTCAACGGATCGCCCGTCACGCGCGCAGGAGCCAGCGTTCGTAGCGATGACCAGCTTTCTCTCAAAGCACCGCCAAAGTACGTCAGCCGCGGTGGCAACAAGCTCGATCATGCACTCTCCTCCTTTGGCATCGAAGTGCGTGATCTCATCGCCGCCGATTTCGGCGCGAGCACGGGCGGATTCACCGATTGTCTATTGCAGCGCGGTGCCGCGCGGGTCTATGCGATCGATGTTGGCTACGGGCAATTGGCGACCCGGTTGCGAGCCGATCCGCGTGTAGTGGTCATCGAACGGACCAATGTTCGCTACCTCGACTCATTACCGGAGCGGGTCGATTTGGTGACGATCGACGTTTCATTCATCGGCCTCGCCCTTGTGTTGCCTGTTGCCCGGAACCTACTGAACGACAGCGGCCGCATCGTTGCTCTCGTCAAGCCCCAGTTCGAGGCAGGTCGCAGCGACGTGGGGCGGGGTGGCGTCGTACGCGATCCTCGAGCACATCGCCGAGTGCTGGAAAGTCTCTTTGCGACTGCCGATGAGCTAAGTCTAGGAATCACGGGGTTGACCGCTTCGCCATTGCGCGGCCCGGCCGGCAATATTGAGTTTCTGGCCGGACTAGCGCCCGGGGTGTCGTCAATCCCGATGAATGATGCGATCGAGCGTGCATTCGCCGAGGCGCCTTCGGAATGACTGGGTTTCGCGCGTCCTCGCCATTCAGTGACCTGCGGGAGGCCCTGGACCGCACTTAACAGCAACGAGACCAACCGATCGAGGAAGGTCAGCCATTCGTTCGCGTCGATCCCAGCCGTGCGCACCGAGCGGGAATTCCCGAAGTGGTATTCGCCGGCAATAAAGCGAGTGCGGACATCGCCGATGCCTTGCGGCGGCTGGCAGAGGCGAATGGCCGAGCGCTGGCCAGCCGGGTACGACCGGAGGACGTGGGCTCGATTCAGGACGCGCTCGAACCGGACGTTTCCGTCGTTTGGCACCCGCTCGCGCGCGCCATTGTTGCGTCCCGACCCGGGACCGAGCGTCTGGCTCGAGGCGGTATTGTCGGAATACTGAGCGCCGGTACCTCTGACATCCCCATCGCGGCCGAGGCTTCGCTGGCCGCCGCGGAAATGGGCGCTTCCGTGCTGGAGGCCTGGGATGTCGGCGTCGCCGGTCTGCACCGCCTGGTCGCTCCGTTGGAGCGCATGTCGGCCGCCGGCGTTGACGCGCTTGTTGTTGCGGCCGGTATGGACGGCGCTCTGCCCTCGGTCGTCGCCGGACTTGCCAACGTCCCAGTGATCGGGCTGCCAACATCAGTCGGGTATGGCTTGGGCGGCGGTGGTGTTGGTGCATTGACGACCATGTTGCAATCGTGTGCGCCTGGTCTCGTGGTGGTCAACATCGACAATGGCATTGGCGCAGGTTCGACCGCGGCGCTAATCGCCAATCGCGCGGCCGCTGGCCGGCGAGTCTAGAGCTGCAGCCAGGGCATTTACCGCCTGCCGAGGGCTCAGATCGCGCCGCGCAACGCGGTCAATGAGAGCCGCTAGCTCGGGGGATCGACCAGGACCGGACTCCAAGCGACGATCTAGCGCAGCACGCAACCCAGCCAGCACTTCCGAGCGAGCGGCGCGTTGCCGCCGTACGTCTCTTTGGCCGGTCGCGGTCAGCCACGCATCGTGCTCGTCAATCGCGGTGACCAGCTCCGAGACACCGGAGCCATTGATGCCTACCGTTGGCAAAATTGGCACGGTGCGACCGTCCCTGGGGTCCGCCAGATCGAACGAGGCCCGCAGAAGTCGCTGCGCATCTTCGGCTCCCGGCTGGTCCGCCTTATTAATGACGACGATATCGCCGACTTCCAGCAACCCGGACTTGATCGCCTGAACGCCGTCTCCGAGCCCGGGGGCCTCGACGACGATGACCGTATCGGCAAGCGACGCGATATCGGTGCCGTCCTGACCCGTGCCAACCGTTTCAATGAGAATTAACGGGTAACCGGCGGCATCCAGCAGGTGCACCAGCCCAGCGGTGGCCCACGCTAGGCCACCCTGACGGCCGCGACTGGCCATGCTCCTGACGAAGACACCGTCGTCCGCATGGCGATCCATCATGCGAATGCGGTCGCCGAGAACCGCGCCGCCCGAGATCGGGCTTGAAGGGTCGACGGCAAGAACCGCAACGCGGCGAGCAGCTGCCCGGGTGTGGCCGGCGAGTACAGACACGAGCGTGCTCTTACCGACTCCGGGCGGTCCGGTGACGCCGACGACATGAGCTCGCCCGGTCAACCGAAAGACGGCATCAAGTGCCTCGAGACCTTGGGGGTCTTCGTTTTCCACCAGCGTCGCCAGGCGCGGCAATGCCCGCCGGTCTGATCCCTGAAGGAGAAGAATCACGTCTTCGGCGGTTACCAAAGCGGTGATGGGCGCGGGGCGTTGTCGCGAATGAAATCGACAATCGTCGCCAAGCGAGTCCCGGGACCGAATACCTCGGCAACCCCAAGTGCTTTGATCCGAGGGATATCAGCCTTGGGGATGGTTCCGCCGGCGACGACGAGAACATCATCCAGTCCGCGATCGTGCAATTCGTCCATGATGCGGGGAAAGAGTGCCATGTGTGCTCCGGAGAGAATGCTGAGGCCGATGACCTGCACATCTTCCTGCAGCGCCGCGGAGGCGATCATCTCCGGGGTCTGAAAGAGCCCGGTATAGACGACTTCGAAGCCTGCATCGCGGAGCGCTCGCACGAGCACCTTGGCACCGCGGTCGTGACCATCGAGACCGGGTTTGGCGATGAGGACGCGGACCGGCGCGCCGAGCGAAGCATCGGCAGTAAGTTCGGTCGTTTTATCCGGTTCGAGATGGTCCCTGCTCGCCATGCTCAATGGTCGTAAAAGCCCTGTCCCGTCTTTCGTCCGAGCTTCCCCGCGCCGACCAGGCGCCGCAGCAAGGGAGCTGGCCGGTACTTGTCGTCGCCGAAATCGCGGTGCATCGTCTCCAGAATGTCGAGGCAAACATCGAGGCCGATGAGGTCGGCCAGCGCCAGGGGACCCATCGGATGCGACGCGCCCAGCTTCATCACCTCGTCGATCGACGACGCGGATGCGACTCCATCCTGGAGCGTGAAGATCGCTTCATTGATCATCGGCAGCAGAATCCGATTCGCGACAAACCCGGGCGAGTCGCCGACGATAATTGGCGTCTTCCCGATTGCCTCCGCGAACTTCGTCGTTGCGGCCAGCGTCACCTCGGATGTCTCGAGGCCGCGAACGATCTCCACTAACGGAAGCACGGGCACCGGATTGAAAAAGTGGAGGCCCAGGAAGCGGTCGGGTCGACTGGTCTCATGGCCCAGAGTCGAGATCGAGATCGACGAAGTGTTCGAGGCAAAAATCGTCGGGGGCGGAGCGATGGTCGCCAGTTCCCGAAAGAGCGATGCCTTCGGCTCGGGCTTCTCGACAATCGCCTCGATGACGAGGTCCGCGTTTGCCGCGTCGGCGATCGTGCCGGGACTCAGATTTGCCTGGAAACGAGCGGCGTCGTCTGCCGAGCATCGTCCGGTCGCAGCTTGACGCTGCCAACGCGACGCGATCGAGGCGAGGCCCCGGTCGAGACTGGCAGTATCGGCGTCCGTCACTATTGTCCGGATGTTCGCCTGTGCGATGACCTGGGCAATGCCGCTGCCCATGGTCCCGGCGCCTACGACGACGACCCGCTCGATGACCATAGGCTCAGGCTCAGCATTCGGCGCCGTTGCGCTCGTGTTCAGAGCTTGTCACTCCCCAGCAACCATTGACCGATCTGCGCTCAGTCGATTGTACGTTCCGCGGACTTTGTCGATGGGGAGGATCGCGGATCTAGCGGTCCTCGATCGGTGGCGCAGATCCATTTTTGGATTCCGGCGCGCGGTTGCAGCGGTTCATTGCGATGGCAATGCCGTCACGCGCCCATGCCAGCGCACAGTCGTAAGCTGCCTCGAGCACAGACGGAAGGACTCGTTCTTCCTCCGACGTAAAGCGGGAGAGCACTTGACGAGTGGCGTGCCCGGGTCCGCGGCCGATTCCGATTCGCAATCTGGGGAATGAATCACTGCCGAGATCCGCGATGATCGATTTGAGCCCGTTGTGGCCGCCAGAACCTCCCCTGGCGCGGAGTCTGATGGAAGTGAAGGGCAAGTCGATGTCGTCTACGACAACAAGGAGGTCGTCAAGCGAAGTCTTGTACCAATTGACCGCTTCCCGCACCGCCGACCCGCTCAAGTTCATGTACGTCCGCGGTTTAAGGAGCACGATCTTTTCTGTCTCATCGAATACTTCGACGAGGTCGGAGCGAAAGCGGTTGCGTCGTTCTGCCGCGCCATGACGACGCGCAAGCTCGTCTACAACCATGAAACCGAGGTTGTGCCGCGTCGCGGCGTACTCACGACCCGGGTTCCCGAGACCGACGACGATCTTCACAAGTAGTACGCCTCTCAAGCCATCGCCGCTCTGTCCCGATGCTATACTCGCGCCGCGATTCTGCCACGCCGTCTCAATGTTTGTGCTGCGGCCAGCAATTTCTCCCAGCGAGGGAACACGTCCCATGTTTGGCATTGGTTACCAGGAAATGTTCATCGTCCTGGTCGTCGCCCTCGTCATCTTCGGGCCGAAGCGCCTGCCCGAGCTTGCGGGCCAAGTTGGGCGATGGGTGCGCGACTTCCGCCGCATGAGCTCTGATCTCACCGGCGAGTTCGAGAAAACGTTCGCCGAAGTCGACGAGGTCAAAAAGACCTTCCAACGCGAGTTGCAGGGCATTCAGGAAGAAGTCGAAGGCGTCGGCAAGAGCACGCGTGGTGACTTGAAGAAGTCCGGCGCCAAAGCGATTGGCGCCGGGAAGAAGGCTGGGAGCGTCGCGGCCAAGAAGAGCGCGACTGCGGCCACCGGCTCGAACGCTACTCGGTCCACCTCTTCGAGCAAGACAACTCCCACGGCAAAGGAACTGGGCGCCAACGGCGCGAAGGCAACGATCGGGCGGGGTGGGGAGCGCAGCGGATTCGCGGGGACACTTCCAGCGGCGACGAAAGCTGATCCGCTCATCGATGTGTCTCTCTTCGACCTCGACGCCGAGCTGCCGACCGCGAAGAACGGCTTAGCGTCGGCAAACGGTGCGGCCGAGGACGACGCCATCAGTCGCGTGCGCCGCCGGCGAGCCGCATCCGCCTACGCCCTGGGGCGCACTGCTTGACCTCGGAGACACCCTCTTGTCGCTCCTGCAAGCCCGGCGCTCGATGATTTGACCGTACCCCTAATCGCAGTTGACACCTCTCGCGGCGGCCCAAATATGTCTGACGACAGTGATCCTCGTCAGTTTCGATTCGAGTTGCTTTCGACCGACACCAGCAGCGACGCGCGCCGGGGTCGGATGACCACACTTCATGGATCCGTGGAGACCCCGGCGTTCATGCCGGTTGGTACCCAAGGCACGGTCAAAACGCTCTTGCCGGAGGAAGTGCGCGCTACTGGCGCCCAGATCATCCTTGCGAACACGTACCACCTCATGCTGCGACCGGGGTTAGAGACCCTCGTCGCCGCTGGTGGATTGCATCGGTTCATGGGTTGGGAAGGGCCCATCCTCACCGATAGCGGTGGGTTCCAGGTATTCAGCCTCGCCGAGAATGTGCGCGTCCGCGACAACGGTGTCACGTTCCGCTCCCACATCGACGGAAGCCACCGTGAGCTTACGCCAGAGCTGGCGGTGGGAATGCAGCTCGGCTGGGGATCCGATATCGTGATGGCACTCGATCATCTCGTCGGTCTGCCGGCGGACGAGAGCACCGTACGAGATGCCACCCATCGCACCGACCGTTGGCTCACTCGCTGTGTCGACGCGTTCGCAGACCTGGGAGGTGACGCGCGGGCGGCGCTTTTTGGTATCTGCCAGGGCGGTGTCGATCCCGAGCTCCGCCGCGAGAGCGCGGCCTCGATTGCCGACACGGCTGTCGCCGGCTGCGCGATCGGCGGTCTGAGCGTCGGTGAGCCAAAACCGGTCATGGCTCAGATGCTAGAGATTGTTGGGAAGATCCTGCCGGCCAGCAAACCGAGGTATTTGATGGGAGTCGGTTCACCCGAAGATCTCTGGATGGGGGTGGCGAGGGGAGTCGACCTTTTCGACTGTGTCCTGCCGACCCGGTTGGCCCGCAACGGAGCGTTGTTCACTCCAACGGGACGCATCAATATCAAACAGCGCCGGTTCGCCGAGCTACATGAGCCACTCGACGCAGAATGCGACTGCGCAGCCTGCGCTCGGTTCAGCGCCGCCTATCTGCATCACTTGTTTCGCTCAGGTGAGATTCTCGGTCTTCGGCTAGCCTCTTTTCACAATCTGCGTTTTCTCGCGAGCCAGGTCGAGGCGATCAGGAGAGCAGTTGAGCAGAATGCGTTTACATCAGCGCACGCGTTATTCCTCACTCGCTATCGTCCGGTCGGGCATGCGGAAAATGCCTAGCCGAATTTCTAGATCGAGCGAATGATTTTGCAAAAAATGCTGTTCACGCGCCGGGCACAATCCTGGCAAAGCGGCGGGAGTACGATTGCAGCGCTATCAACCTGAGCTTGATCCCGAACGCTGTGGGGCGGTGGTGGTCGGTGTCGATATTATCGAGATCGTCCGCGTCCAACGTACGCTCACCGATTTCGGCGATCGGTTCTTACGGCGGGTTTACACCGAGCGGGAACGCGAGCGCTACGGTTCGCGGGTTTCTGAGCTCGCTGCTCGATTTGCCGCCAAAGAGGCAACATCCAAGGCACTAGGAACCGGTATCCGGGGCATTCGCTGGCGGGAGATGGAAGTGCTTTCGAACCGGCGAGGGAAGCCGGTACTGATACTGCACGGCAGCGCGGCGGAGCGTGCCGCACTACTTGGGCTCGTGGCCTTCGATGTCTCGCTCACGCACTCGCGTACAGATGCGATGGCGTTCGTCGTCGGGGTGAAGCGAGAGGCGACCAGTTCGGTTTCGGACAGCGTGGAACGTGAGGGCGAACGTGACTCGTCAGAGTGTACCTAAGCAGACTGCATCGGAGGCATCAGAAAGTATCTCCGAGAGCTGGGCCGCCTCGGTCCTACCGCGGCGTGAGGCTGGGGCGCACAAATGGAGTGTCGGCGGCGTTGTCGTCGTCGCCGGTTCGCCGCCGTTTGCCGGGGCCGCCGCGCTCTGCTGTGCGGGAGCGGGTCGCTCCGGCGCAGGGATTGTCTCTGCCGCGTTGCCGCGGTCGATAGCGCCGGTCGTGGTGGGTCTCGCTCCCGAGGTGACGGTTGTCTTCTTGCCTGAAGGGGATAGTAACTCGGTAGCGACCCGTGCCGCGGAGGCGATCGGCGAGCGGTTGGGCCGGTCACAGGCGATGGTGGTCGGGCCGGGTCTCGGCAACGACGCGGCCACTGGAGCCTTACTCGGGACGCTCTTCGGATTTACTAAGGCTCGCGGAAGCATCGGTTTCGGCACTGCCGCTCTGGGGGCGGATTCGGCAGCCCTGAAGGGCGCGATCGCAACGGCTGGCAAGCCGGTCGTCGTGGATGCTGACGCCCTCAACTGGTTGGCAGAGCAGGAAAACTGGTGGGAACAGGTGCCAGCTCGACTCCTGGTTCTGACTCCTCACATTGGTGAAATGGCTCGTCTTCTCGCCGTCGACGTCGATGGGATTCTGGCCGAGCCCGAACGAATCGCGCGCGAGTCAGCGACGCGCTGGGGTCAGACTGTCGTGCTCAAAGGAGGCCGAACAGTCGTGGCCAGCGCAGACGGTGCCACAGTCGTCGCCGACGTCCCGCCGGCGCTCGCCACAGCAGGCAGCGGCGACGTTCTGAGCGGATCGATCGGTGCGTTTCTGGCGCAAGGGTTGAGTGGCCCGGATGCCGCGGCTCTCGCAGTGTTCGTCGGTTGTCGAGCGGCGCAACGGGTATCAGGCCAGTACGGTACGCTGGGCGTCATTGCCAGCGACCTACCTGAAGCAATAGCCGCGGAGCTCCGCGCACTCGAGGAGGTAGGAACATAGCATGGCGACGGGAACAGAACCGACCGTCAAGGATGTCATGCGGCGCGAGGTTCCCGTTGCCGCGCCGACGACCACGATTGCGGAGTTGGCGCGCCTCATGGTCGAGCACCGCATCCCCGGTCTTCCCATCATTGGTCAGGGTCAACTCGTCGGGATCGTTACCGAGGCTGACCTGATCCAGCGCGAGGCCGACGTCGACATGCCGTCGATCGTCACGTTTCTCGACGCGGTGATCGTCGCGGACGCCGGTACGCCGTTTGAAGAAGAGCTACGCCGGGTCGTGGCCACCACGGCGGAGGAGTTGATGACATCGCCGGTCATCAGTATCAGGGAGTCCGCGACGGTCGCCGAGCTCGCCACGCTGATGCTGCAACAGCGAATCAATCCCGTACCGGTTGTGAACGACGCCCGGCAGATCGTTGGACTCGCCACGCGAAGCGGGCTCATAGAGTTAATCGCTCGGCTGGAGTCCATCGCGCCCCGGACGGATTCCGGCGAAGGCTGACGTCACGAAGACCGAGGTGGCGCCTCTGGCCACAGTTGAAATCAGCGGTATTCGCGCCACTCGCGCGATCGTGAACCTCGACGCGATCGAAGGCAATGTACGGGCGCTACGGGCGGTGCTCCCCAAAACGACCCGGCTCATGGCTGTCGTCAAGGCCGATGGATACGGCCACGGCGCGCCCTGGATCGCCCGGGCCGCGTTGAACGCTGGCTCCGAATTGCTCGGCGTAGCGACTGTCGGTGAAGGAAAGGTGCTGCGCGGGCACGACATTGCAGTGCCGATTGTGTTGCTCGGCTCGATCGACCCAGCGGAAGCGCCAGCGGCGTGCGCGGCCGGGCTCGAGATAACGGTTGCCGGTGATTCGCTGCTGGAATCCGTGCAGGGAGCGGCGAGAGCGAATCCCACTCCGTCGCCAGTATCCGTTCACCTCAAGGTCGATACGGGATTGCATCGCTACGGGGCCTCGTCATCGGAGGTCGTTGCCCTTGCCACCAAGATTGAGAGCGACCCATATCTTCGTCTAGCCGGCATGTGCACACATTTCGCGTCCGCGGACGAACCGGACGACCCGTTCACGGGCGAACAGATTCAGGAATTCGAGCGCGTGCTTAGGAGTGTCCGGGACGCCGGTGTGCAGCTGCCACCGATCCATGCCGCGAATAGCGCCGGTATTCTCACTGGACGCGGGAGTGACTACGGACTGGCTCGCGCGGGGATCGCGACGTACGGCATACCGCCCTCGTCGGAGGTGCCATTATTGCCCGGCATGCGCGCCGCAATGAGCATCGAGAGCCGCATCACCCGGCTGATTGCCTTGGAAGCTGGAGATTCTGTCGGATACAACAGGACGTTTGTCGCCACCCGGCAAATGCGGGGGGCATTGGTGCCAATTGGATATGCGGACGGTTACCGGCGCGCGCTATCGGGAAAAGCCTGGGTGGGCATCCATGGCCAGCGGGCTCCCGTAATCGGCCGGGTCTCCATGGATCAGATTGTCGTGGAAATACCTGAAGGTCTGCGCGTCGAACTGGGTGACGCCGTCTCAGTTTTGGGTGGAGACCCAGTCTCGGCAGCGCCCTCGATAAGCGAAATCGCTAATCTTATGGGCACCAATGCGTATGAAGTAATCGTGGGCATCCGAGCGCGAGTGCCGAGGGTCTTTATTCATGGGGGAGAGGTTGTCGCCGCACGAATCACCGGCGACGGTCCCACTTCGATTCGGTCATACGCGGACTAATGGCTGATTTAGCCCTGTGCGGATAGCTCGGCGGCGACTCGCTTGAGATTATCAATATCGCGTCGCACGACAAACGTCCGTCCGCTCATGTCGTCGCGCACGTAATTAAGCGTCCGGTCATCCATCCAGCGGTAAATAGTTGGTCGCGTCACGCCGAGTTGTTGCGCCGCGCTGCCGATGCTGACCAACTCGGTCGGATCATAGGCGCGGTACTTCGCGAGCGCGAGCATGCGCCCCAGATCCGTATCCCAAAATGAACGAGGAACAGTGTAGTCCTCGGCCGCGGCCGGCCAGAATAGCACCTGAAGAACGGCGTCAATCGCGGAGAGGACGAGATCCTTTGGCTCACGAGCTTCACCGCGCGCGAGCGCGGCTAGGCGTTGCAGGTCGAGGCCGAGTGGGCCCTTCTGTAGATCCCCGAGGGTCAATTCCCGAAAGGACTCGGGATGCAATTGGCTAATGAGCCGGTGGTGCTGGCTATAGACGAGCTGGAGCGCATCGTCGATCGCCGCTTGATAGTCCGGCAACCCTGACTCCACGGGTTCTCCTCTCATCCGTGCGGCGAAACCGGCTCATCAGCGAAGGATGCGCGAGTACGGTCAGAGTGTACGCTCAGCATAGCAGAGGGTCAACAGCATACTGTCCGTTCGCGCGAAACTGGTACCCATGGATGGTCAGCAGCCGGTACTTCTTTCGAAAGTTTTGTCGTGGTGACAGAAAGACAACCTGACAGATAACAGGTTTCGCTCGCTGATCCGGCCGACGAGACTCGGTTCGTAAGTCTTAGCGGCGGGGCGCGAGATGTGCTTGCTCGCCAGTCGCGGCTGGATCGCGCGTCACCGTCCTGTGATCATGCCCCGCACGGCGAGTCCAAAAATGAACAGGGCCACAAGACTGTAAATCAGGAGCGCTTGCCGCTTGTCGCGCGCTCGAAGATACGACCACGCAAACGGCAGCACGAGCACCGCGGTTATTCCGTACAGGTAGTGCGTGGCGCTTGGCGGTCGCGCACCAACTGCGAGCATCAGTGCTCCGGCGGTTACTTGCACGATGACGAGCGCTTCGCCGATCGCTAGCGCTCCAGCGTAGCTACCGGAAACCGACTGACCGCGGAGGTAGCCGACGATCCCCCACGCACCGACAGCGGCCATGAACAACATCATGGTGACGGAAAGGCGATCATGAAGGAGGGAAAAGAGTTCCAACGTGTCAGAGCCTCGTTCCTGGATTTAGGACCAGTCGAAGCGAATGTCCATCATGTCCGGTCCCAGACTGCTGCTTTCCGATCGCTGGTGCTCGCCGCTTGAATCGGCAGATCGAACGAGAGCTGAGCTACACCCGGTTTGGCGGTATCCGGGGACCATGTTTCGTTCAATTCGCGTCGTGGCAACGCGTGCAGATCGAGGCGCAAACCTACCTGAGCCAGACGTCGCTGCACAGTCTGCTTAGCAAGGTGCGGCCGATTGTTGGTCTCGGAGAGATGAGCCAGCCAGACAGTCGGCGGCTGGTTCGAAGTCCGAATGGCCCTAGCCAGCAAATCGGCACAATCTGAGTTCGAAAGGTGACCCGAGTCAGACAGGATCCGGCGCTGCAGATGTTGGGGGTATGGACCGCGGCGGAGCAGCGCCTCGTCATGATTCGCTTCCAGGATGACGAGCCGAGACTCGGCAATGGCTTCAACGGCAGCCGGAGAAGGACAACCCAGGTCCGTTACCACGGTGACCGACCCTGCGCCAGAGCGGATCAAGAATCCACACGGATCCTCTGCATCGTGGCAGACCGGAATGGCTATGACCTCGATGTCGGAGAGTCGTACGGCCCGACCGGCGCGGGTTTCTTGCCGGAGGTGTGTCGGTACATTGGCCGCGCAGGCCGAACCGCGCGTGCTCAGGACCGCGGTGCCTTGACGAAGGAAGCGCGGCAACTCGCGAATGTGGTCGCTGTGCTCGTGGCTGATCAGCACCGCGTCGATGTCTGCCAGTGTGAGCCCGACGGACTCGAGTGCAGGCAGCAGCCGGCGGACGCCAATCCCGCAGTCGACGAGTACGACCGTCTCTTCCGTTCGCACTAGGAGCGCATTCCCGGCGCTGCCGCTGCCGAGACTCGTTACTGCCAGCAATCTGTGCTCTCCGAAGACGTGTCTCGTTGCCAAGCATCCGCTTGCATGGTGCAGGGTACACTGACGGCCACGCGGCAGTTGCGGCTCCACGATACTCGCCCAATCACCGACCCGGGTATGTGTCCGATAAGGCTTTGAATCGAGAAGCGAGAAGGGCATCCTCGGGATGAACTCGGCAGGACGAATATTGCGCGGGATGCCGCGCCGCGGGTCGGGCGATCCGCCTGCCGGAGAGCGCCGCGCCTGGACGCCGTCACCGTCGACACGGCGCATGATCGCCACCACGTTGATTCTCGCGGCCGTTCTGGCCTTTATCTGGCTAACGGCAAGATTCTGGATCCAATGGTGGTGGTTCGAAAGTGTTGGCTACCAGACGGCGCTGACGACGAGGTACATCTCGGGGGCGATTGCTTTCGTCGCTGCGGCCCTCGTTGTGGGCGGATTTTTCGCAGCCAACTGGAATCTGGCACTGCGGCGACGCGAGGACCGGAGTCGCAGCGGGCGATTTGCGTCGAGCCGAATTCTGCGGTGGCTGCTGTGGCTCATTACCGCCGTCCTGGCGGTGGCCGCCGGTTGGCTGGCCGCGGAGCAGTGGGTCACATGGCGGCTTGCATTCGCCGGAACCAACTTCGGCATCAAAGATCCAATCTTCGGCATGGACGCCAGCTTTTACGTGTTCCGGCTCCCGGCGGTGGAGATCGCACATCGAGCAGCCGTTACAACGACTCTCTTGACTCTGGCTGCAGTGGCGCTAATTTATCTAGGCCTGCGCGGTCTGGATAGGCTCGACCAGATCGAGGCCACGCCGCATGCCAGGCGACACCTCCTCGGCTTGGCGGCGTTGCTTCTGATTCTGTTCGGCGCCGGATATTGGCTCGCAAACTACGACTTGCAATACTCGCAGCGAGGTTTCACCCCCGGACCGGGCTTCACCGACGTGACGGTCGTGCGACCGCTCAACTATCTGCTCACCATCGTTTCAGTGGCCGCCGCGGCCATTCTCCTTTTCAGCCGCCGCATGGAGCAACTCCGGTGGTTGGGGATCGTTGCCGTCACCTGGCTGATCGCCGTGGGTCTGGGCGCGGTGGTGCCGCAACTCGTGCAGCAGACGGTCGTCGAGCCAAATGAGCTGCAGCGCGAGGCGCCGTTCATCGCCAACAACATCGCGCTAACGCGTATGGGTTTCGGTCTCGAAGGCGTCGAGTCGCGCAGCATCAGCGGGCAAGGTGAGCCCCCGGCAAGCGCTCTGCAGGCGGACTCGCCGGTTCTCCGCAACGTCAGGCTATGGGACTACCGCATTGCTCGCGAGACGTTTCAGCAACTGCAATCGTTCGTGCCTTATTACCGCTTCAATGACATCGACGTCGACCGCTATCCGGAAGAGGACGAGGTGCAACAAGTCCTCGTTTCCGCGCGCGAGCTGGAGACCGAAGGTCTTCCCCCAAACGCCCAAACGTGGACCAATCAACACCTCTCGTACACGCACGGTTATGCAGCAGTCATCAGCCCGATCAATGAAGCGACGAGTCAAGGATTGCCGGTGTTCAGCGTCGGGGGCATCCCGCCCAATCCAGCGGGTGTGATGACGATCGAGCGGCCGGAGATCTACTTCGGCGAGTTGGAAAGTCCGTGGGTGGCCGTCAATACCGGTGTGCAAGAAGTGAACGGCATCCCCGGTGAAACGCCGACGAGTTCTTATGACGGACTCGCGCGGGGATCGATTGGGTTGGACAACTATCTCAAGCGGGTGATCTTGACAATCAATCTGGGCGACCGGCGAGTTCTCTTCACTGACGAACTGACGGCCGAGTCGCGAGTCTTGCTGCAACGATCGATCACGGAGCGCGTTAGCACCATAGCGCCATTTCTTCTCCTTGATGGCGATCCGTACTTGACCGTCGTCGACGGCCGTTTGATCTGGATCCTGGATGCGTATTCGGCCACTGATCGGTTCCCGAACGGGACGCGATTTGCCGGTGTCAACTACGCGCGACACACCTTCAAGGCGACCGTCGATGCCTATGACGGCACTGTGACGTTTTATCGCACGGCCACGCCCGATCCGATTGCCGACGCCTACACCACGCTGTTCAGGGAGATGTTCACGCCAATCAGCGAAGCACCGCCGGCGCTGGCGGAACATTTCCGCTATCCGGAAGATCTCTTCGACTTGCAAACTCAGGTCTTTTCGGCATACCACGTCACCGATCCGACCGCCTTCTATAACGGCGAGGATCGCTGGGAGATCGCAGAGGAACCAGTCGAGACCGACGGGCAAGCCGAGACTGTGCTGCGGGCAATGGAGGCGTACTACATGACGCTCCCGTTGCCCGGAGAAAGCGAAACGGGATTCAAGCTCATTCGGCCCTTCACGCCGATCAACCGGCCAAACATGACGGCCTGGATGGCCGCCCAGGCGGATGCCCTCGGCAACGTCAGGCAGGTCGTCTTCCGTTTTCCGCGCCAGGTGACAGTATTCGGCCCGCAGCAGGTCGAGGCACGTATCAACCAAGATCCGGATATCTCTTCGCAGTTCACCCTCCTCAGCCAGTCCGGGTCGCGCGTCATCACCGGCAACCTCCTTGTACTTCCGGTCGAGGAAACGGTGATGTACGTGCAGCCGGTCTATCTTCAGGCGACAGGCACGCAAGGGGCACCGACCGAGCTGACTTTCGTCATCGTGGCTACCGGCGAGGAACTGGCAATGCGGCCGACGCTGGAGGAGGCGCTCGCGGCCATCTCTGGCGAAGATGAGGAGAGTGGTTCAGGGGCCGCTTCTGTGGATGTGGAAGGAGGCGTCGCTCCTGGGGCCGCACCGATCACCGGCACCGTGGCAGACGCGCTGGATGCGTACGAGCGGGGCCAACGAGCGCTGCAAGAGGGCGATTGGGCGGCGTACGGCGAGGCTCAGGATGAGCTGGGGCGCATTCTCGACACGTTAGCACGATCGGCGGGCGTCCCGACTGAACCCGAACCAGTTGCGGTCGCAACTCCGGTATCCTGAGATGAGGTTCGGGTTCGGTCGACGACACCGAGTCCTTCCGATAGCCTAGCGCAAGCATCGCCTGAACGATTGGGTATTCGAGGATCAGCGACGAGGAGCGTCCGGTGAAC
>Ga0126312_10001006_pt1 | contig 18045 bp, 19 predicted proteins | sample Plot104A_FD_92537 | JGI IMG/M metagenome (GOLD analysis project Ga0126312, IMG submission 92537) | Serpentine soil microbial communities from UC McLaughlin Reserve, CA, USA - Plot104A | ecosystem: Environmental > Terrestrial > Soil > Grasslands | place: USA: UC McLaughlin Reserve, Lake County... | reverse complement strand
TCACCTGCACCGCGGGGGCGGCGGGCGCCAAGCCGGCCTCCTCCTCGCGCAGTCCCGACTCGGCCACCGCGCAGAGGTAGCGGGTGAAGTCGCGCACGGTGGCCTGTGGCTCGCGACGCATGTAGCTGGTCGCGATCTCCGAGAGCTTGGCGATGTTGCGCAGGCGCTCGACGGTGTCCGCATGCGTGGCGAACACCTGCTGGCGCCGCAGCCCGATCCGCTCGATCAATCGCAGCACGAACGCGTCCGGCCGGCGGTCGTCGAACGCTCCGCTGGCGGAGCGGTAGAGGCGCAGGAATGTCTGGGCCCGGTCGCGGCCCTCCTGGGACAGCTGCGGCCCCTCGAGCGCGGCGGCGATCGCGGAAGGCATGTCGAGCTTGCGGCGGCGGGCCAGCTGGGTCAGCCGCGCTATGTCGACCGAGCGCAGCTCGATGGGCGGCCGCGACAACGCCCGTACGACCGCGCCGGAGTCGTTCGGGTCCGCAAGCAGCCGGAGCCATGCAAGCACGTCGCGCACCTCGGCTCGCTGGAAGTAGGCCGCCGATCCGACCAGCCGGAAGGGCACCGCCCGTTCCTCCAGCGCCGAGGCGATCACCTGCCCCTCGTTCTTGACCGAGCGCACGAGCACGCATATCTCGGCCGGTGACAGCCGGTCCTTCACCACCAGCCGCTCGGCCTCGGCCGCCACCGCCTGCGCCTGTGCGCGCTCCGAGCGCCCGCGCCAGAACCGGACCGAGCCGCCGCCCCGCCCGGTCAGGCGCTTCTCGATCCGGGCCGGAGCCGGCGTGACTACGGCGCAGGCGGCCTTCAGGATCTGCCGCCCCGAGCGGTAGTTGCGCTCCAGTCGCACGACCTTGGCATCGGGGAACTCGCGCTCGAAGTCGCGGAGGTTCTTCTGGGAGGCGCCGCGGAAACGGTAGATCGCCTGATCGTCGTCGCCGACCACGGTGACGTTCTGGTGCTCCTCCGCCAGCAGCCGCAGGAGCATGCCCTGGGCGAAGTTCGTGTCCTGGTACTCGTCCACCAGCACGTGGCGGAAGCGGCGCGACAGCCGCTCGCGCACCTGCGGTTTCTCGTGGAGCAGGTGGAACGCGCGCACAATGAGATCGCCGAAGTCGAGCGCTCCGCGCTCGGCGAGCAGCCGGTCGTGGTCCGCGTACAGCCGTGCGAACTCCAGCTCGCGGGTGGCGATGGCCCGCGCCGCGTCGTCCCCGTCGCCGGCCTCGTCAATCAGCCGCTCGGCATAGGCGCGGTAGTCGGCGCAGGAGACCATCTCGTCCTTCAGGCGATCGATGCGCGAGACGAAGCTGGCGAGCAGCGGCGCCGGATTGCCGCGGATCTCGTGGTGCCTGATGGTCAGGTCCTCGAGCCGCTCGAGCAGCAGGGCGAGGCGGTCGGCGGGCGTGACCGGCGAGAAGAACGGGTCGATGCCGACCTCGAGCGCCTCCTCCGCGAGCAGGCGCGAGCAGAACGCGTGGAAGGTCGAGACGTAGAGGTCCTCGTACGGTGCCTCGATCAGGCTCTCCAGACGCTCGCGCATCTCCGCGGCGGCGGGGGAGGAGAAGGTCAGGGCCAGGACCTGGTCGGCCGCCGCCCCCTCCTCGACGAGCCAGGCGAAGCGCGAGGTGATCGTCCGGGTCTTGCCGGTCCCGGCGCCGGCGATAACGAGAAGCGGTCCGCCGGGGTGGGTTACGGCCTCCCGCTGGGAGCGGTTCAGGCCGTCGAGCAGATCCCGCATCCCTGCCTAGGATACGCCGCCGATGCCCGCCTCAGGACCCGATTGGCTCGCGGTTTCCAGGCGGGCGGCGGCGCGCGTGCGCGCCGAGCTGGCCCGGTTCGCCACGGCCGCCGAGCGCGGCGTGGAGACCGGCCGCGGCGAGGGCGGCGACATGACGCTGGTGATCGACCAGGCGGCGGAGGACGCGGTCCTCGCCGAGCTCGACGGGCTCGGGCTGCCGATGACCGTGGTGTCCGAGGAGCGCGGCCAGATCGAGCTTCGCGGCGGCGGCCCGCCCTGGGCGGTGGTGGACCCGGTCGACGGCTCGCTCAACGCCAAGCGCGGCCTTCCCTACGCCTCCCTGTCGATCGCGATCGCGGATGGCCCCACCCTGGACGACGTGGAGTTCGGCTACGTGGCGGCCTTCGAGCCCGAGCTCGAGTGGTCCGCGAGGCGCGGCGGTGGCGCCTTCGCCGGCGCCGTGCCGCTGCCCGAGCTGGGGCCCGGACCGCTCGAGATCCTCGGCGTCGAGACGGCGCGGCCCGAGCTCGTCGCGGGCGCGGCGGAGATGCTCGCCGAGGTCGGAGCCCGCCGCATCCGGGCGCTGGGGTCGGTGGCGGTGACGCTGGCGCTCGTCGCTCAGGGCTCCCTCGACGCGATGCTCAGCCTTCGCTCGGTGCGCTCCGTCGACGCCGCCGCCGGTGCCCTGTTCGTCCGCGAGGTCGGCGGCAGCGTTGCCTACCCGGAGGCGGGCGAGCGGCCGTCACTGGGCCTAGACACGCGCTCGCGGGTGCTCGCGGCGCGCGATCCGGGCCTGCTCGGACGCCTGCTCGGGGATTAGCTCTCGCCAAGAGGGGGCAACGGGGCGGGGATGCCAAGGCTGAGACGAGCCGACTGCTCCGGGCCCGGGATCCGCCGCCGCCAGCGCGGGAAGGGCTTCGAGTACCTCGACCATGACGGCAAGCGGATCACGGAGCCGAGCGTGCTCGAGCGGATCCGCGAGCTGGCGATCCCGCCCGCCTGGGAGGATGTCTGGATCTGCCCCTGGCCCTTCGGCCACATCCAGGCCACCGGGATCGACGCGGCCGGGCGCAAGCAGTACCGCTACCACGACCTCTGGCGCGAGCGGCGCGACCGGGAGAAGTTCGACGAGATGATCGAGTTCGCGGACGCCTTGCCGAAGCTGCGACGGCGGGTGGACAAGGACCTCAAACGCCCGGGAATGGAACGCGAGCGGGTCCTGGCCTGCGCGGTGCGCCTGCTCGACCGAGGGTTCTTCCGGATCGGCTCCGAGGACTACGCGGAGGAAAACGACACCTACGGCATCGCCACGATGCGCCGCCGCCACGTGACGATCACCAAGGACAACGTCGTCTTCAGCTACGAGTCGAAGGGCGGTCAGAAGCGGATCCAGCGGATCATCGATCCCGAGGTGGCGGCCATCGTCCGTACGCTCAGGAACCGGCGCGGCGGCGGCCACGAGTTGCTCGCCTACAAGCGCAATCGGCGCTGGGTGGACGTGAAGTCCGCGGACATCAACCAGTACGTCAAGGAAGCGAGCGGCGGCGACTTCAGCGCCAAGGACTTCCGCACCTGGGGGGCGACGGTGATGGCGGCGTTTGCGCTCGCGGTCTCGGGCGAAGCCGCCAACGGGTCCAAGAGTGCCCGCAAGCGGGCCAAGACGTGGGCGATCAAGGAGGTGGCGCGCAACCTCGGCAACACACCGGCGGTGGCTCGGGCGTCATACATCGACCCGCGCGTGTTCGACCGCTTCGACGGCGGGTTGACGATCGGCGGCGTGCTCGAGGACTACGCGGTGGACGAGTCGAGCTGGGACGTCCAGCGGACGGTCGAGGAGGCGGTGCTCGACCTGATCGCGGGCGAACGCGGCTCGCCGGCTCTGGAGAAGGTCGCCTAGTCGTCGTCGGGCGTCTCCGGGCCCTTGGGATCGGGCTGCGGAGCGTCCGGTGGGGACGGCGCCGGCTGTTCCGGCGGCGAGGGTGCTGGGACCTCGGTCATGGCGCAACGCTGCCCGGGACGGCAGCGGCGCAAACGGTCAGCGGCGCTTGAAGCCGAAGTCCGTGGTGTAGGTCGCTGCGGGCACGCGGCCGAGCCAGCGCGGCCCGCCGGCGACGATTCCGATGCCGACGTGCCGGAAGCGGGCGGTGAGCATGTTCGCGCGATGTCCCGGGCTCCGCATCCACGCCCGGACGATCCTTGCCGCGCTCGAGCGCGATCCCGCGCCCCAGGCGAGGTTCTCGCCGAGCATCCAGGTGCGCGCGCCGCGCAGGTAGCCGCTCCGCTCGATGCGGTCGACGAACGTCGCGCCGGAGAGCGAGGTATGCGAGAAGTAGCCGCGCCGGACCATGTCGCGGCTGTGTCGCCGGGCGGCGTTCGAGAGCCCCCTGTCCAGACGCAGCCGCCGGAGGCGGTGTTTCGTCCGCCGGGCGTTAAGCAGGCACAGGGTCGCGCGAACGAGCTGGCGGTTGGAGGCCCGGTTGGCCGTCGCGCCCGCGTCGGGACAGTGCGCCGACGCCGACGGAGCAAGCGCGAGGGCGCCGGCGACAACGGCGACGAGGCCGGCGAGGCGTATGTCCGTCCGGATCTGGCGCACGGTGAGCGGATCCTGTCAGCCATTGCATCGTCCCGCCGCGACTCGCTCCCACGCCCCAGAGGGAGCCTCGACGGATGTCTGAGCGTTTGCGCGCGGGCCGGGCTGGGGAACGGACCGGGATGCCCCCGGCGGCGATCCTCGACATCGACGGGACCCTCGTCGACACCAACTACCAGCACGCCCTCGCGTGGTACCGCGCCTTCCGCCAGAACGGTGTCGTGCTGCCAATCTGGCGGATCCACAGGCACATCGGCATGGGCGGCGATCAGCTCGTGCGCTCGCTGACCGGCGAGGAGGTGGACGAGGAGCTGGGCGACGACATCCGCGCCGCCGAGGGGCCGCTGTACCTAGCCCAGATCGAAGAGGTGGAGCCGCTCGAGGGGTCGAAGGAGCTCATCCGCGAGCTCAAGGAGGGCGGACACGCGGTGGTCCTGGCGAGCTCGGCCAAGGCCGACGAGGTTGACCACTACCTCGACCTCCTCGAGGCCCGCGAGGTCGCCGACGGCTGGACGACGTCGGCCGACGTCGAGAAGACCAAGCCCGAGCCCGACCTGGTCGCGGCGGCCGTGGAGAAGGCCGGCGGCGGCGAGAGCGTGATGGTCGGAGACTCGACCTGGGACTGCGAGGCCGCGAAGCGCGCGGGGATCGAGAGCGTCGGCGTGCTCACCGGCGGCTTCTCCGACCAGGAGCTGCTCGACGCGGGCGCGGTCAAGGTCTTCCACTCGATCGAGGATCTGCGCGGCTCGATCGAGGACACGCCGCTCGCCTAGGGAGCGCAGCCAATGGCGTGTTCCGGGGCAGCCCAGGGCCGGGCTCCGGGCGCGTGGTCGGGGGCGATCGGGCCGGAGTCGGCCTAGACGTCCAGCTCCGCCTGCGTCGGCGGGTAGCTCACCCGATCGCCCTCGACGACTGCGAACTCGGTCAGCTCGTGTGGCTGCGGCTTGCCTCGAGCGTCCAGGTGCAGGACCTCGAGACCGCGCGCCACCAGGGCGTCAGACAGCAGCCGGCGGTGGCAGCGCCACCATTGCGCCTCGGCGCACATCACGCACGCTCGCCGCGGCTCGGCGGCAAGGCGATCCAGGGCGGCCCGGAACTCCGGCGAGCCCATGTGGTCGGCGTAGCCGCGGAACTGCCCGACGCGCCAGCCGGCGTTCCCGGAGGCCGGCAACGGCTCGCGCCGGCCGCCCAGCGCCTCCTCGTGCCTGTAAGCGATCGTCGCCCCATCGAGTGAGCGCTCGAGGGCCGGCCCGTTGAACCAGGGAAAGCGGCGGGAGCTCGGATATCGCCGTACGTCCACCAGGAGCTCGATCCCGGCGTCGCGGAGCAGCGCCAGGAAGGCGTCGGCCTCGTGGGTGGAGTGACCGATCGTGAAAATGGGGGGCATGGCAAAGAAGCTAGGGCGCTACGAGGAGAAGCGTGACTTCCGCAGGACGCCCGAGCCGCGCGGCGCCGACGGGAGCGGCGACGCCGGCCGCTTCGTCGTCCAGCAGCACGACGCGACCCGGCTCCACTGGGACCTCCGGCTCGAGCACGACGGCGCGCTCGCCTCCTGGGCCCTCCCGCGCGGTATCCCCGCCCACCCGGAGGAGAACCGGCTAGCGGTGCACACGGAGGAGCACCCGCTCGAGTACCTCGAGTTCCAGGGCGAGATCCCAAAGGGCGAGTACGGCGCAGGCACGATGGACATCTGGGACCAGGGCACCTACGAGGCCGAGAAGTTCCGCGACAACGAGGTGATCGCGGTCTTCCACGGCGAGCGCGTGCGGGGACGGTACGCGCTGTTCCAGACGCGCGGTGACGACTGGATGATCCACCGCATGGACCCGCCGGAGGACCCCGACTACGAGCCGATGCCTGACGAGATCGCGCCGATGAAGGCGAGGCCCGGCTCCCTCCCCGCGGACGACGACGCCTGGGGCTACGAGGTCAAGTGGGACGGCATCCGCGCGGTGATGTTCGTCGACCACGGCAGCATGACCCTCCAGGGCCGGAACTTCAGCGACTTCACGCCGCGCTACCCGGAGCTCCGCGACCTCGCCCGGCGCCTCGGCGCCGCGCGCGTCGTGCTCGACGGCGAGGTGGTCGCTCTGGACGAGCAGGGCCGGCCCAGCTTCGAGCGGCTCCAATCGCGGATGCACCTCGCCTCGGACTCGGCCGTCCGCAGGCGGATGCGCGACATCCCAGCGACGTATGTGATCTTCGACCTGCTCTACGTCGACGGCCACTCGACGATGGGCCTGCCCTACTCCGAGCGGCGCCGGCTGCTCCGGGAGCTCGAGCTGCAGGGCGCCTACTGGCGGACGCCGGCGCACCACGAGGGTGACGGCGAGGCGCTGCTCGAGGCCACGAAGGAGCTGGGCGTCGAGGGGGTCGTGGCCAAGAAGCTCGACTCTGCCTACGAGGCGGGCCGGCGAAGCTCCTGCTGGCTCAAGATCAAGAACGTCCGCAGCCAGGACGTGGTGGTCGGCGGCTACACGCCGGGCGAGGGCAGGCGGCGGACGCAGGTCGGCGCCCTGGCGGTGGGCGTGTACGAGGACGGGAAGCTGCGATACGCCGGCAAGGTCGGCACCGGCTTCACCGAGCGGACGCTCGGGCTCCTGTCGCGCGAGCTGGCCGCGCGCGTCAGGGACGAGAGTCCCTTCGAGGGCCGCCGGCCGCCCAAGGACACGATCTTCGTCGAGCCGCACCTGGTGGCGCACGTGGAGTTCCGCGAGTGGACGAAGAGCGGCACGCTCCGAGCCCCGTCGTTCAAGGGCCTCCGAGCGGACATCGACCCCTCCGAAGTGGTCCGGGAGGCGCAAGTTTCCGCCCGCTGAACAGGTCTTCCGGAGGCCGCCCAGTAACGTTGGGGGCCATGCCACGCGCCATCTGGAGCGGGGCGATCAGCTTCGGGCTGGTCAACATCCCCGTCAAGCTCTACAGCGCCGTCCAGCGCAAGGCGGTGCGCTTCCACCAGCTGGATCAGGAGGACAAGCAGCGGATCCAGCAGAAGCGCGTCAACCCCCGCACGGGCGAGGAAGTCCCCTACGAGAACCTCGTCAAGGGCTTTGAGGTCGGCCCCGACCGCTACGTGGTGATCACGCCCGAGGAGCTCGAGTCGATCCAGCCGGAGAAGACCCGCATGATCGACATCGTCTCGTTCGTCGACCTCGACCGGATCGACCCGATCTTCTACGACCACCCCTACTACCTCGTCCCCGACACCGGCGCCGACAAGGCCTACCGCCTGCTCCTCGATGCGATGCGGGAATCGGGCAAGGTGGCGCTTGGCCGGGTGGTCCTGAGGACCAAGGAGTACCTGGTGGCGATCAGGCCGCGCGACTCGGTCCTGACCATGGAGACGATGCTGTTCGCGGACGAGGTGATCCCTCCGGAGAACCTCGACGAGCGCCCGGGCGACGGCAAGGCGAGGACGAGCGAGAAGGAGCTGCAGATGGCGCAGCAGCTGATCGACTCACTAGCCGAGGACTTCGAGCCGGAGAGCTATAGGGACGAGTACCGCGAGCGCGTGCTCGAGATGATCGAGCGCAAGGCGGAGGGCGAGGAGATCGTCATCGAGGCGCCCTCGGAGGAGCCCAAGGAGGTTCCCGACCTGATGGCTGCGCTCGAGCAGAGCATCGCGAGCGCCAAGGGCCAGGGCGGCGGCAAGCGGGCGGCGCCCAAGAAGAAGCGCGCCCCGGCCAAGAAGAAAGCCGCCGCCAAGTCCTAGGTGCCTCGGGCCACGCGGGTCGACGTCGAGGTGGAGGGCCGCACGCTCTCGCTCTCCAACCTGGACAAGCTCATGTACCCCGTCCCGGGCTTCACCAAGGGACAGGTGATCGAGTACTACACCCGCATCGCGACGGTGCTCCTGCCGCACCTGCGCGACCGCCCGCTGACCCTCAAGCGCTACCCCAACGGCGTCGGCGGCGCCTACTTCTACGAGAAGAACTGTCCCGACCACCGCCCCGACTGGGTTCAGACAGCGGAGATCGAGCTGGAGAGCAAGAGGATTCCGTTCTGCCTCTGCAACGACCTCGCCACGCTCGTCTGGTGCGCCAACCTCGCCGACCTGGAGCTCCATCCGTCGCTGTCCAAGGCCGATCGGATCGAGCGCCCGACGACGATGGCCTTCGACCTCGACCCGGGCGAGCCGGCCACCATCGCGGAGTGCTGTGAGGTCGCGCTGCTCCTCCGGGACGTCCTCGAGCCTCTCGGCCTCGAGTCGTTCCCAAAGACCTCGGGCTCGAAGGGCATGCAGCTCTACGTGCCCCTCAACCGCGACGTCACCTACGAGGACACCCGACCGCTGTCGCAGGCCCTGGCTCGCCACCTCGAGACCCAGCACCCCAAGCTGATCGTCTCGTTCCAGAAGAAGGAGCTCCGCCGCGGCAAGGTGCTTATCGACTGGAGCCAGAACCACGAGAAGAAGACCACGGTGTCGGTCTATTCCTTGCGCGCGAGAGAACGACCGACCGTCTCCACCCCGCTGACCTGGGAGGAGGTCGAGGCAGGCGACGCGCGCGCGCTGGTGTTCGAGGCCCACGACGTCCTCGAGCGGGTCGAGCAGCACGGCGATCTGTTCGGACCGGTGGCGTCCCTCGAGCAGCAGCTACCCGAGCTGTAGCTTTCACAAGGCGATGGTCGACTGGTCGATTGCCCGCCAGGTGGCTCGCCTCGCGGCGGGCTCGGAGGGCACGGCCGTGGATCTGGGAACCGACCTGATCGCGCTGAGCCGGCGGATGGAGGAGCCGGTCGCGTCCTACACGGGCCTGGAGCCGGCCGGGAGCGTGCCGCAGGCCGAGCTCGTCAGCCGGTCCGAGTGGGCCGCGGGCAATCTCGAGACGCTCGCCGATCTCCTCGACCCTGTCGCCGAGCGCCTCGACCGCCGGCTCGAGTTCGCCGGCCCGCTCGCTGGCGCCCTCAAGCTGGGCGCCGGGGCGACCCTCGCGGCCGAGGCGGGCCTGGTGATGGGTTACGCGTCAACGCGCGTTCTCGGCCAGTACGAGCTGTCGCTGCTTCCGCCGGAGCGCGAGCCGCGCCTGCTCTACGTGGCCCCGAACCTGGACCGTGCCGTGCGCGAGCTGAACGTCGACCGCGAGAGCTTCTTCGGCTGGATCGCCATGCACGAGCTCACGCACGCCTTCCAGTTCCAGGGGGTCCCCTGGCTCCGCGACCACCTGCGCGGGCTCATCCGCGAGTACCTCGATACCGTCGAGGTACGGATCGACTCGGGCGCGGCCGGTGGCCTGCCTTCGCTACCGCGGCCGGCCCAGCTCGTGGAGGCGTTCCGCGACGGTGGCCTTGCGGCGCTGGTCCAGACTCGCGAGCAGCGCGAGCTCATGGACCGCGTCCAGGCCGCGATGGCCGTGATCGAGGGCTACGCGGAGCACGTCATGGACGCGCTCGGCCCCGGACTGCTGCCGGCCTACGCCGGCCTGCGCGAGGCCATGCAGCACCGCCGCAGCAGCCGCTCCGCGCCCGAGCGGATACTCGCCCGTCTGCTCGGCATGGAGCTCAAGATGCGCCAGTACGAGCTGGGTCGTGCGTTTTGCGACGAGGTCGCGAAGGAAGGTGGCAGGGACGCTCTGAACCGGGTCTGGGCCTCTCCAGAGGCACTTCCGGGCCTGGATGAGCTCAGTCGGCCCTCGGAATGGCTGGCTCGCAGCGCGGCGCCGGAGCCCGCCGCGTAACCGGCGGCCACTCCAGGTTTACGTACATGTGTTCGCCGGTATACTTTTACCGAGCTTAGAACTAATAAGTAATCCCCGAGCCCTCCCGAGTCAGGGAAGGAGAGGTGAAGTACACGATGGCTACCCAGACCCAGACCCAGACCCAGCGAAAGGCAGCGGCGCGGAAGGCCGCAGCGACTCGCCGGCGTAACGCCGCCCGTCGCAGCCAGTCGGCTCGCCGCGCTGCCGAGACTCGCGCTCAGGCCGAGCTCTCCACATTCAAGGTGGTGCAGGCTCAGGCCGAGCGTGCCGTCCTCATCCCCGTCGGCGCCGCGCTGACCGCGCGTGACGTCGTGGTCGACGCCACGCGGCCCTACACCGCCGGCCGCGAGAGCGCCGAGCATGAGCTCAGCAAGCTCCAGCGGCGAGTCGCCACGAGCCTCCGCAAGTTCGAGCGCCGTGGCAGCACCGGCCGGAACCGCGGGCTGCGCCAGGTCAAGCGCACGCGAACGCGCCTCGAGCGCGAGCTGCGTCAGCGCCGCAACCAGGCGACGCGGTTCGTGCGCCGCAACCGCCGCGAGGCCGAGCGCCAGGTGAAGTCTGCCCGTCGCCAGGCCGAGCGCCAGGTGAAGTCGGCTCGCCGAGACGTGCAGGGCCAGGCGGAGACGCTCGTCCAGCGCGTCCAGGACCAGGTCGGCGGCGGAGTCGCCTGACCAGGACCACTTCCCCCCGCCCGGCCGGAGAGACCGGGGCGGGGTGAGACTGCCGGCCGAGTAGCAACCAAGCGCCGGCAGTGATGCAGTATCTCTCCTCCCTCAGTCGGCGGCGTCCCTCATAGGGGCGCCGTCGGCGTTTCGGGGGTCCCCTGGCGGCTGCGAACCGTCGCTGGGCGGCGTCATCGGTCGCTCGCGTGCCTAGGCATGCGTCGCTCCCTGCTTCCTTGCCCAGCTCGGTTCTCGCTCGCCAGCCGACCCCGATGAGCCAAATTCCTGCCACCTGCCACCTGCCACCTGCCACCTGCGACCTGCCACCCCTACGACCTACGACCTACGACCTACGGCCTACGACCTAAGCTTTTACACACGATGACTTACGTAATCGCAGGCAGCTGCATCAAAGACGACTCCTGCATCGAGGTCTGTCCCGTCGACTGCATCCATCCGAAGCCGGGAGATCCGGACTTCGAGACCGCGGAGCAGCTCTACATCGACCCGGTCCTCTGCATCGACTGCGACGCTTGCGTGGAGGCTTGCCCGGTCGATGCGATCTTTGCCGACTTCGAGGTGCCCGAGAAGTTCGAGTACGCCCTGGAGCTGAACGCGGAGTTCTTCGCCGGCAACAGCACCGCCGAGCGGACGGCTGCCTGATGGCGGAGGAACGGCCGCGGGTCGCGATCGTCGGCGCCGGGCCGGCCGGCGCCTTCGCCGCAGACCTCCTGCTTCGCCTGCGCGGCGACGTCGAGATCGACCTGTTCGAGCGCTTGCCGACGCCGTGGGGGCTCCTCCGCGGCGGCGTGGCACCCGACCACCAGGAGATCAAGCGCCTCGACGAGACCTTCGACCGGCAGACGCTCGCGCGCGGCTGCCGCTTCTTCGGCAACGTCGAGGTTGGCGTCGACATCTCCCACCCGGAGCTGTTGGAGCACTACACCGCCGTGATCTACGCCACCGGCGCCCAGACCGACAAGTCGCTCGGGATCCCGGGCGAGGATCTGCCGGGGAGCTGGGCCGCCACCGAGTTCGTGGCCTGGTACAACGGCCACCCGGATTACCGCGGGCTCGGGTTCGACCTGTCGTCCCGGCGGGCGGTCGTGATCGGGAACGGCAACGTGGCCGCGGACGTGACCCGGATGCTCACGCTCAGCGCCGACGAGCTGGCGCGCACCGACGTGGCCGACCACGCCCTGGAGGCGCTGCGGCGGAGCCGGATCGAGGAGGTCGTGGTGCTCGGCCGTCGCGGCCCGGCCCAGGCTGCCTTCACCAGCGCCGAGCTTCGCGAGCTGGGGCGCCTCGAGGGCGTCGATATCGCCGTGGGCGCGGACGAGGTCGAGCTCGATCCGCTGTCGCGGGCATGGCTCGAGGAGGAGGGCACGTTCACCGCCCGCAAGAACGTCGAGCTGCTTCGGGAGTTCGCCGCGAGGCAGCCCTCGGCGGACGCCCGCCGCCGCATCGGCCTGCGCTTCCTGCGTTCGCCGGTCGAGATACGCGGCGAGGGCAAGGTGGAGGCGGTCGACATCCGCCCCAACCAGATAGTCCGCTCCGATGACGGCACGTTGCGGCCCCGGCCCGCCGGCGAGGAGACCGAGACGATCGAGTGCGGCCTGGTGCTGCGCTCGGTCGGCTATCAAGCAGTGCCGCTTCCGGACGTGCCCTTCGACGAGCGCAGCTTCGTCCTACCGAACGAGCGCGGCCGCGTGCTGAGGCCCGACGGCGAGCCGCTGCGCGGGGTCTACGCCGTCGGCTGGATCAAGCGCGGGCCGACCGGCATCCTCGGCACGAACAAGCGCGACGCGGAGGAGACCGCGGGCTCCCTCGCGGAGGACCTGGCGTCCGGATCGCTTCCAGCCCCGCCCAACCCGGAGCCCGGGCAGGTCGAGAAGCTGCTTGCCGCGCGCAACCCCGAGGTGGTCACCATCGAGGGCTGGCGCGCGATCGACGCTCACGAGCTGGGGCGTGGCCGCGACGAGGAGCGGCCGCGCGTGAAGCTGGCCTCCCGCGACGAGCTGCTCGCCGCGGCCGGACAGGCGCGCTAGCGAGACCCATCAGAAGCCGGCGTCGCGTCGGGCGAGGTCGCGGTCCAGGTAGATCGCGAACTCGGCGATCAGTCCGTTCCGGACCCTGTGCAGGTCGGCGCCGAGCAGCTCGCTCTCGAGGCCCTGCCCGCGCGAGGTGGCCCGAACGGTGGTAAAGGCGAGGACCCGGTCGCCGTCCTCGATCAGCTCGTCGAGCGTCACGTCGTACCTCCCCCACACGCCGCGCCAGCGCCGCCATCCCTCCTGTAGCCCGTCGCGGCCGTGGTAGACGCCGACGTCCGGGATGCCAGAGCGAGAGAGGTTGACCAGGACATCGGGCGCGAAGACGGACATCTGCGCGTCCCAGCGCTCGTCGATGAAGGCGCCGTACATGCGCTTCACGATGTCGCCCGCCTGACCCACGCAGCGACAGTAGACCACGGGCCTTTGCCACAATCGAAGTCGATGCCTACCCAGGAACAGATCCAGGATGTCCTCCGCCGGGTGATCGACCCCGAGCTGCGGAAGGACATCGTGTCGCTCGGGATGGTCCGCTCGATCGAACAGCCCGACCCTGGGCGCGTGGACGTGGTGGTCTCGCTCACGACGCCCGGCTGCCCGATCCGCTCCCACTTCCAGCAGGCCGTCGTCCAGTGCGTGAGCGAGCTCGAGGGCGTCCAGCAGGTCAACGTCGGCTTCGACGTCCTCAGCCAGGAGGAGAAGCAGGGCCTGCAGCAGCGCCTCGGGCGCCAGGGCGGACTCCCCGAGGGGGCGCTGGCAGCCGTCAAGAACGTCATCTGCGTCGGCTCCGGCAAGGGCGGTGTGGGCAAGTCCACGGTCACCGCCAACCTCGCGGCCGCCCTTCAGTCCGAGGGCCGCCCGGCGGCGGCGATGGACGCCGACGTGTGGGGCTACTCGATCCCGCGCATGCTCGGCGTGCACGGCCGGCCGAAGGTCTCCGCCGAGCGCAAGATCATCCCGCTCGACGCCGCCGGCGGAGTAAGAGCGATCTCGATCGAGTTCTTCCTCTCTGAGCCGGACCAGGCCATCACCTGGCGGGGCCCGATGCTCCACAAGGCGATCCGGCAGTTTCTCGAGGACGTCGACTGGGGCGAGCTCGACTACCTGTTGATCGACCTGCCGCCCGGCACGGGCGACGTCTCGATGACGCTCGCGCAGCTGCTGCCGCAGGCCAGGTTCGTGATCGTCACGACGCCGCAGCCCGCTGCTCAGAACGTGGCCAAGCGGGCGGCCGAGACGGCGCTGCGCTTCGACCTCGAGATCGCCGGCGTGGTGGAGAACATGTCCGGCTTCACGACCCCGGCCGGTGAGCGCTTCACCATCTTCGGCGAGGGGGGAGGCCAGGTGCTCGCCGACGAGCTCGATGTGCCGCTGCTGGGCAAGATCCCCCTACAGGAGGAGTTGCGGGTCTGCTCGGACGAGGGCCGGCCGCTCGTGCTCGAGGATCCCGACGCCCCGGCCGCCCAGGCGATCTTCCACACCGCCCGCGGCATCATCGCCGCGACGCCCCAGGAGCTGCCCGTGATGCAGGAGCCGTCGGGTCCGCCGCTGCCGGAGGTCACCGGCACGGCGCTGCCGATGGCTCCCTGATCTACACCGGCTGGTTGGACGCGAAGGCCGAGTAGGCCAGGTAGGCGACGAGGGCGAGCAGTAACGACGCGTCGGGCCGCTCCGCCAGCTCCGGCAGGACCTCGACCTTGAACGGACGGCGCATGCGGCGGGGATAGGGATGGCCGAAAGAGGTGAAGGCGGGACGCGCTCGGAACAGTCCCTCGATCCGGTAGTCCCAGTGAAAGGGCAGGAGCGAAGGATCCTCCAGGACCAGGGCCTCGGAGCCGGTCTCGATGCGCTGGCGCCTGCCCTCGAAGAAGTTCCTGGCCACCTCGGGGCCGGCCTCGTCCCTCACCGACAGGTGGGCCTTGCGATGACGAGGAACGGCCTCGATGTACTCGATGCTCCAACTGCCCCCGGCGGCCTCGAGGGTGATGGGCGGCTCGAGCGCGATGGAAGCCGCCGGCTGCCCGAGCGGCGAGTCGAGCAACAGCCGCGACCCCTCGACACGGGCCTGCAACGACCCGGGAGTGACTGGCGCGAAGCCCACAGCCCTACCTGCTGCGACGGGTTAGTCGTTCTTGTAGTAGGCGGTGTTGACTTCCGTGTACTTCGACCACTCGTCGGGGAGCTGGTCCTCCGCGAAACAGGCGTCGACCGGGCAGGCCTCCACGCAGGCGTCGCAGTCGATGCACTCCTCGGGGTCGATGTAGAGCTGCTCGACGTTGTCGTAGTCGGGCTCGTCGGGTGTGGGATGGATGCAGTCCACCGGGCACACCTCGACGCACGAGTTGTCCTTGGTTCCTATGCAGGGCTCGGCGATCACGTAGGCCATAGCGAGCGCGGGATTGTACTGAGCGGCGCGTCCGGCGACATTGAGGCGCAGCCTCAAGGGCCCTATCGCGGCGCCGACAAGACGGGCATGTCCCCTTCGTGGCTGGTGCCGACGGAGCTCGACCGTACCCGGCTGGTGGACGCCCACGGCCGGGTCCGGCGGGCACGCGGCATCACCATCGCCGTGATCGGCCTGACGCTCGTCGCTTCGCTGCCCTGGAACCCGTGGTCGACCCTCATCCTGCTGGGAATCGCGGGACTCCTGCTCGGGACCTTCGAGATCCGGCTCAGGCGCTCACCGCGACCGGAGCGCGTGGCCGCCACCAACCTCGTGCTCGTCCTCACCGTCCTGGCGATCGGCGCCGCCGGGACGGGCGGGCCCGCCAGCGCGGCGCTTCCCTGGCTCGTCATCCCTGCGGCGGTGGCCGCCACTCGATTCCCGAGCCGCGTCGTCATGGCCTTCGCCCTCCTGACCGCCGCGGTCGTTCTCGGAGTCAGCATTCCCGTCGACCCGAGCGGATTTGCCGACGACCCGCGCCTGGTCCTCACGACGCTGGCTCTGCTCGTGAGCATCACCGCGGTCACCGCCGCCCTGACCGGCGCCGAGCTCCAGCACCGCGACGATGCCGTGCTCGACCCCCTCACCGGCCTGCTCAACCGCCAAGCCCTCGAGCTCCGGCTCACCGAGCTCGAGCAGCAGGCGGGCCTGACGGGCGGCTCGGTGTCCGCGATCATCGCCGACCTCGATCGCTTCAAGGCCGTGAACGACACCTACGGTCACGACCGGGGCGACGCCGTGCTGCGCGACTGCGCCTACGAGATGCGCAAGGCGCTCCGCTCCTTCGAGCTGATCTACCGGCTCGGGGGCGAGGAGTTCGTCGTCCTCATTCCGGGCCTCGACGCCGGCGAGGGTGCCGAGGTGGCCTCCAGGCTGCGCGAGGCGATCGCGGAGTCGCGGCCCGGGGGGCTCGAGCTGACGCTGTCGCTCGGTGTCGCAGCGGCCACTGGACCCGAGCTTCGCGGCGAGGCCCTCCTGCGCGCCGCGGACACGGCCCTCTACCGCGCCAAGCGCGACGGCCGGGACCGCGTGGCCGTGGACGGCCAGGCGCCGCGAGCGGGCGGCGGCGAGCGCCGGCGCCTGCGGCCCGATCCGTCCGCACAGCCGGTCTCGTAGTCTGCCCGAGTGGGCGCCGCGCACGAGCCCGATCCGATGGCGGACGGTTTCCGAGGGCCGGTCGCCGGGCGAGCGCTCACCTGCGGGGTCGTGCTCGGCGTCTTCGACTCCCTCCACGAGGAGGGCGCGGAGCCGGCGGAACTGGCGGATCGGCTCGACCTCCACCCGCAGGGCGCCGAGACGCTGACCAGCGCGCTGCTCGCCCTCGGCTACCTGGAATACGTGGATGGCCGCCTGGCGAACGCCCCGGTGAGCGAGCGCCTGCTGGTGCGCTCCTCGCCCGAGTCCGTGGCCACGTTCTTCGGCGAGCAGGGCGACCTCCACTGGGAGGCCCTGACGATGCTGCCCGAGGCCGTTCGCGGCGGCCGCTCGTACGCGATGCACGAGGAGCGCCGCGATCCCCGGCACTGGCGCGCCTACATGCGCGGCCTGTTCGAGATATCGCGGCACGAGCACGAAGCCAACGCCGCCCTCGTGCCCGTCGAGGAGCCGCGGCGGCTGGTCGACGTCGCCGGAGGCCACGGGGGCTTCTCGATGGCGATGTGCCGCCGCCACGCCGCGCTGCGCGCCACCATCGTCGATCTCCCGCCCGCGGTCCAGGCCGGCCGGGAGATCGTTGCCGAGGAGGGCTTTGCCGACCGGCTGTCGTTCGTGGAGGGAGACGTCTTCGAGGTGGGCTTCGAGGAGGGAGTAGACGTGATCTCCGTGTTCAACCTCGTCCACCACCTGCCGGAGGAGCGCGACCGGGAGCTCGTGGGCATGGCCCGCGGCGCGCTGCGCGACGGCGGTTGCCTCGTCATCGGCGACACCGAACGCCCCGAGCCGGGGGAGGCGACCCACGGCGCGTTCTCGAGCCTTCTCTTCTATGCCTGGAGCCACGGTCGGAACTTCTCCAGGGACGAGATCGCCGGCTGGGTGGCGGACGTCGGCTTCCAAAGCATCCGCGTGCACCGCAACGAGCGCTCACCCTGGCGGATCGTCGTGGTCGGCCGCGCTCCCCGCTAGCGGCTGCGCTCCTCGACTAGGCTCCGCCGCCGTGACGCTCGACGGCGCCGTCGACCTCCAGAACCGCTTCATGATCGCGTTCGACCTCGTGCTGGGCACCGGCACGCTCCTCGCTCCCGATGCGACCCTGCGGGTGCTCGGCCACGACCAGCCGTCGCAGGAGACGAGGGCGCTCTTCCGCCGCTGCGGGCCGATCTGGCTGACGTTCGCCGCCGCCCACGCGCTGGCCGAGAAGCGCGGCCACCGCAAGGACTGGTGGGCGCTGGCCTGGCTCCGTGGGACGGAGCTGGCGACGGACGCCGTATGGGCGCGCTCGCCCGCGTTCAGCCGTCCCGGCGCCCGCGCGGCGATGGTCTCCGCCGGCGTCGCCAACCTGGCGATGGCGCTCGCCTTCGGAGCGAGGGGGCGGGGCGGCCGCCGGTGATTCTGCTCACCGGTGCTACCGGCACCGTGGGCTCGGCGCTCCTGCGGCGCCTTACGGCACGCTCGGAGCCGGTCCGCTGCCTCGTCCGCGACCCGCGGCGCCTCGGCGACCAGCGGGTCCGCGTCCAGATCGCCCTGGGCGACCTGGCGAATCCAGCCTCCTTCCGGAACGCCCTCCGCGGCGTCGACACGGTTGTGCACCTGGGCGCCTCGACCCGCGACCAGCCGGGCGGGTCCATCGAGGAGCTCACCGCCGTTGCCACGCTGCGGCTCGTGCGTGCGGCCGAGCGATCCGGCGCCCGCCGCTTCGTGTTCTTCTCGGCG
>Ga0126312_10001005_pt1 | contig 18046 bp, 20 predicted proteins | sample Plot104A_FD_92537 | JGI IMG/M metagenome (GOLD analysis project Ga0126312, IMG submission 92537) | Serpentine soil microbial communities from UC McLaughlin Reserve, CA, USA - Plot104A | ecosystem: Environmental > Terrestrial > Soil > Grasslands | place: USA: UC McLaughlin Reserve, Lake County... | reverse complement strand
GTGCCGACGAGGCCGCCGAGCGCGCCGGCGAGCGGGGCGCCACTGTCCACGCGCCTCCCTTCGACGTGCTCGACGCCGGCCGCATGGCCGTGATCCAGGACCCGCAGGGCGCGTTCTTCATGGTCTGGCAGCCGAACCAGCACCGTGGAGCCCAGCTCGTAAACGAGCCCGGCGCGCTCTGCTGGAACGAGCTGGCGTCGAGCGACATGGAGGCGTCGGCCGAGTTCTACCGGGGCCTGTTCGGCTGGAATGTCGAGCCGTGGGAGGGCAGCGAGCGGCCCTACATGGTGATCCAAGTCGGCGAGCGCGGGAATGGCGGCATCCGCCCGGCGATGGACGGCGAGCCGCCCAACTGGAGCGCCTATTTCGCCACCGACGACGTCGAGGCGGCGCCGCCAAGGTCGAGGAGCTCGGCGGCAGGAAGCTGATGGACCCGATCGACATCGGCATCGCCAAGGTCGCTCCCGTCCGCGACCCGCAGGGAGCGGTGTTCGCGCTCTACGCGGGCGAGCTCCAGCCTTAGAGCAGCTTTCGCTCCGCCGCCCAACGCGAGATCTCGTGGCGGCTGGACAGCTGCAGCTTGCGCAGCACGGCCGAGGCGTGCGCCTCGACCGTCTTCGTCGAGATGTCGAGCCGGCGGGCGATCTCCTTGTACATGTAGCCGCGGGCCAGGTGCTGGAGCACCTCTCGCTCCCGTGGCGTGAGCTGGTCGAGGTCCGGGTCGCCATCGGGCTTCGCGGGCGCGGCCCCCGCGAAGGCATCGAGCACGAAGCCGGCGAGCCTGGGCGAGAAGACCGCGTCGCCCTCCTTGACGCGCTCGATCGCATCGGCCAGCTCCTCGGCCGAGATCGTCTTCGTCACGTACCCGCGGGCGCCCGCTCGGATCACGGCGATCACGTCCTCGGCGGCGTCGGACACCGACAGGGCGAGGAAGCGGGTGTCCGACTCGGTGCGCTTGATCACCTCGACGCCGCCGCCGCCGGGCATGTGCACGTCGAGTAGGACGACGTCGGGCTGTTCGACGTCGATCTTCCCGACCGCCTCGTCGACCGTGGCGGCGTCCGCCACGATCTCGACCAGGCCCTCGAGCTGCGAGCGCACGCCCGCGCGGAAGAGCTCGTGGTCGTCGACCACTACGACCCGCGTCATCCCAGCATCAGCTCCACCTCGGTGCCGTCGCTCGAACTCGTCACGCTGGCACGGCCGTCGTGCCGCTCCATGCGACCGACGATCGACTCGCGGATGCCGCGGCGATCCTCGGGGACCCCGGCCGGGTCGAAGCCCGGCCCGCGGTCGCGGACGAAGACGTGAGTCTTGCCGTCCTGTGTCTCCGCGTAGACGCTGACGGCCGAGCCGCCGCCGAACTTGGCGGCGTTCACCATCGCCTCCCGCGCCGCCGCCACCAGCGCGTCGCTCCGCTCGTCGAGCTCGCGATCGCCCACGGCCACCACGTCCACCTCCACCCGGTGCGCCTCCTCGACCTCGGCCGCGGCGTCCTCGAGCGCGGACGCGAGCCGCCCCTCCGCTTTGTCCGTTCGCCCCGAGAGCCAGGCGCGCAGCTCGCGCTCCTGCCGCCGGGCGAGCGCGGACACCTGCTTCGGGTCGTCCGCCCGCTGGACGAGGGCGAGGGTCTGGAGCACCGAGTCGTGCAGGTGCGCGGCCATCTCGGCCCGCTCCTGGGAGCGGATCCGCTCGGCGCGCTCCGCGGAGAGCGAGCGCACGAGCCGCAGGATCCATGGCGCGAAGATGACGCCGAGCACGATCACCACCACCAGCACTGCGAGGACCACGTCGCGCGCGGCGGTGAGGGAGCTCGTGGCCTGAAGGAAGACGAGGCCGGCCGCGATGACGAGCGCTACCCCGAGCCCGGTGCGCGAGACCGTGGCGGCGCGCTCCTTCCGGGGCGCCCTCTCCTGCCGGGTCGACTGCCGCCAGAGCAGCGCGCCGCCCGCGGCGACGAGCACGAGCGGCCAGACGATCGCATCGGAGAACCAGATCCCGAGCGAGCGGAAGGCGAGCAGCAGGCTGAGCGCGAGCAGCGCCACGCCGAGGGCCACCTCGACCGACCCGGGGCCGCCCCCGCGCGGCGCTGCCTCGCCGGCGCCGGCCGGCATCAGGATCCAGGCGACCGCGTAGACCACGAAGCCGAGGCCGCCGGCCATCGCCGCGGCGATGAACGCGACGCGGATGACGAGCGGATCGACGTCGACCCGCTCCGCGATACCGGCGCATACGCCGCCGAGGATGCGGCGGGTCGGGTCACGGCGGAGCGCCGAGGCCGACGTAGTGGCCATTGCCTCGCCCATGCTACGCGCGCCTGCTCAGCCCGACGGCGACGAGGATCGCCCCCATCGCAGCGAGGGCGATGGGGGCGAAGGTGCCGAAGCGGAGGTCGATCGCGTCGCTCTGGTCGAGGAGGAGGACGGTCCCGAGCCCGGCGATGACGAGCCCGCCGACGAGCGAGGGCAGGTCGGGTCTACGCACTCGCACAGGCGGTGTTCGGGTCCTGTTCCTCGTCGCCCCGACGATGGTCGAAGCGGTCGCGCCGGTTGTGCCGGACTTCGAAGGCGCCCATGCCCACGTCGGCGTCGACCACCACCCGCTTGCCGTTCTCCGCGGCCGCCGGCCGGCGCTCGAAGTCCACGTCGAGGCCGCCGTTGTTGTAGTCGAAGAAGTCGACGCCGCCGGCGCCGATGGTCGCCTTCGACGCCACGCAGACGTCGCGCGGGACGAGCAGGAGCGCGTCGCCCAGGCCGAGCTCCATCCTGAGCGGTGTGTCGCCCTCGGGGAGCCTGGTCTGGCGCAGGTCGACCACGAGCTGGCCGGCGCCGAGCCGGTACTCCGAGCGCAGGTCGCCGGCCGAGGCGGGCGTGTACTCGCGCTCGCCGACGCCGCCGTGCAGGTCGACGCCTGCCGCGGAGACGCAGCCCACGCCGAGGGCCAGGGCCAGCGCGGGGAGGATCAAGAGCCGGAAGCCGCCCACGAAGGCGCTGACGACGAGCGTCACGCCGGCGGCGATCACGACGATCGCCGCGGCGGTGCCGCCGCCGAGCCCCGCTGCCCAGAAGCCGGCGACGAAGATCACGCAGCAGGCGAGCAGCACGCCGATGCCGAGGGCGGCGCTCTTGGCGATGTCGCCCGCACCGCCGGCGGGCCCCTCGCCCGATACCAGCCACCAGACGAGCAGCCCGACGAGCACGATGAACGCGAGCGGCAGCGCGACCGCCGCCGCCGCCAGGCCGAGCGCGATCAGGATCGGCCCGCCGATCAGGATCAGGGCGCCGATACCGAGGATCGTCGCCGCCTTGTTGCGGTCAACGGGGGGAGGCGGCGGCGCCCCCTCGCGCGGCTCCTCCGGCACGAGCAGGAGGAAGGCGACGTAGGCGAGAGCGCTGACGCCGCCGAAGAACAGCAGCGCCACGGCCGCAATCCGCACGATGACCGGGTCGATCTTGAAGTAGCGGCCGAGCCCGCCGGCCACGCCGCCGATCATGCGGTCGCCGCGGGAGCGGTAGAGGCGGCGCGGTTCCTGTGGTGGGGTCTGGGCTTCCATTTGGGTTCTCCGTTTCGAGGTGTTTCCGAATGCACCTCGATCGTGCCGCAGCCGCCAGCGGCCGACAATTGGGAATCCTCCCTAAGGGGCGACCCCTACTTGCCGAGGCTCGAGAAGACGGCCAGCGAGCGTTCGTAGGGCGCGCGGTCCTCGCCCTTGGTCGAGATCCACTCGACGACCACGTTGTCGAAGGTCTTGATCGTGCCGATCGGGGCCGTCTGGACCGCCTTGATGGCGTCCCTCTCCTTCGCGACGCTCGCTCTGAAGCTTCCGTACCGCTCGATGGCCGCCTGATCCGGGGGCCCCAGGATGTCGACTGCCTTGCTGTCCGAGGCGAGCACCGCGAGCGTCACGCCCGTCTCCTGCTTGAAGTGGGCCTGCACGCCTTCGTCGTGAAGCGGATGGAGTCGCCGCCCCCGCCCCCGCCCCCGCAGCCGCAGCCAGGAGCAGGAGGCCAATCGCGATGCTCACGAGGCCGGGCCGGAGCACGGCCCGTTTCTAGCACTTGCCCCTGCGAGCGGCGCGCCCCGCCGCGCACGCCCGGCAGCAGTGGTGAGCAAGAAGCGGCGCCCGGGTACCGTGGCTTGGGTGCCCGTGAAGATCCTGCATAAGGCCGGCCTCCGCGGCTGGCAATTTCACCTGGCCGGCCTCGGCTCGGTCGGCCTCTGCGTCGTTCTCTGGATCCGCGCGAAGACGGTCGACCAGACCGAGCGCGGGAATGCCGAGCGCCGGGCCCTCTTCGTGGGTCTCTGGCCGCCCACCTTCTGGCTGATCGGGGACGCCCTCGAGCGACGCGAGCTGATCCGGAGCGCCCTGCCATGGCGGCGCGGCTGAAGCCCTCGCGCCGGATCGCCACGGCCGCCCGTTGGCCCGTCGGCGTCGGTCTCACCTCCTGGCGCTACATGTGGCGGACCACGCCGATGAGCCGCCACGAGGAGTCGGCAGGCTGGGACGAGCACGGCCCTCCGGCCCTGCCGGACGACCTGCCACTCGACGACGTCCAGGGTCCAGGCGACGGCGTGGGGCCGATGTTCCATCGCCGCTATCGCGTCGAGATCGGCGCCTCCACGCTCGCCCCCGAGGAGCTCCTCTCCCGCGTGAGCAGTGACCCGGATTCCGTCGCGCCGACCGAGTTCGCCAGCTTCCAGAAGACCTCCGGCGAGGAGGGCCGGATGGCGCGCGGGGACGAGTTCGTGGTCCGGATGCCGGGGCCGTGGGACGGGCCGGTGCGCGTGGTCGAGGTGTCCGACTCCTCCTTCCGGCTGGCCACGCTCCAGGGCCATCTCGAGGCCGGCCAGATCATCTTCTCGGCCTCGCGTTCGAACGGCGGGGTGGAGTTCACGATCGAGTCCTGGGCCCAGAGTGCCGACCGCCTCTGCGACGTCCTCTACGACCGCCTGCGGATGGCGAAGGAGATCCAGCTTCACATGTGGACGTCGTTTCTCGAGCGGGTGATCGAGCTGGCGGACGGCCGGCGCGAGGGCTGTCTCGAAATCCTCACCCGCCGGGTCGACGAAGTGCCGTCGTGAGCCTCACCCTGGCCGACCTGCACGGCAGGCCGCTCAACTTCGACCCGTCCGCCCCGGGCGAGTTCACGCCAGCGAACGGGTGGCACATCGACGACTACCGTCAGCCGCTGCCCTCGGCGCCGGGGGCGTTCGACGCCGCCAAGCGTCTCGTGACCGACTACGCCTTCGCCGACCCGCGGGTCGTGCACGCGACCTACGACCCCTCGAGTCCGCTCGAGGGGCGCGACATCCTGCTGGAGATCCGCTTCCTGGGGCTGCGCTTCAAGGTAGGCGTCCGGGTGGGCGAGGTCCGCGACGAAACCGTCACGGTGGACGGTCGCGAGGCGCGGGTTTGGGGCTGGAACTACAGGACGCTCGCCGACCACCTCGAGATGGGTCAGATGGACTACGAGCTGTGGGAGTGGCGCGGCACGGGCGCCGTCGAGTTCCGGATCCACGCCTTCTCGCGGCCGGCGCCGGTCCGGAACCCGATCGTGCGACTGGGCTTCCGGATCTTCGGCCGCCGCGAGCAGGTGCGCTTCGCGCGCGAGGCGTGCGCGCGCATGGCCTGGCTCGTGGAGGCCGAGCTGCCGGACGAGCGGTCGCCGGCGCCCGCCCGGTGACGCGCCATCGCCTGGGCTTCGCCGTCAAGGTCCTGGGCGAGGGCGGCCTTCCCTCGCACGACACCCGCCGCTGGCAGTCCGGCCCGCATCTGCGGACGTCGCTCGAGTACCTGCGGGCGATCCTCGACTACTGCGATCGGCACGACATCCGCATGTACCGGATGGCCACGGGGCTGGCGCCCTACGCGAGCCATCCCGACCTGACCCAGTTCCACGGGCAGGTCGAGGAGTGCACCGAAGAGCTCGCGGCCGTCGGCTCGCTGGCCCGCTCGCTCGGCATCCGCCTCTCGACCCATCCCGGCCAGTACACCGTTCTGAACTCGGAGGACGAGGCCGTGCGGGCCGCCGCCGCGGCGGAGCTCGAGGTCCAGGCCGCTCTTCTCGACGCGATGGACCTGCCGGACGAGGCCGTGGTCGTCCTCCACGTTGGCGGCGCCGCCGGCGGTGTCCAGGCCGGAGCCGACCGCTTCATACGCGGCGCCTCGGCGCTGTCCGACCGAGCGCGGGCCCGGCTCGTGATCGAGAACGACGAGCGCGTCTACGCGCTCGGCGATGTGCTCGCGCTGGCGGAGCGGGCCGGGCGGCGGGTGGTCTGGGACCTGTTGCACCACCGCTGCCACGATCCCGCCGGGATCCCCGACGCCGAGGCGCTCGGGCTCGCGCTCGGCACCTGGCCGCGCGGCGTGCGGCCGAAGGTACGCATCTCCTCGCCGCGGCTCGACGCGGGTGAGCGGAAGCGGCGCGTGGGCCGGCGCGTCGAGCGCTCGGTGGTCCTGCCGCAGCTGCGCGCACATGCCGACCTGGTCGACCCGATCGGCTTCGAGTACTTCATCCGCGGCGCCCCGCGCGACTTCGACGTGATGCTCGAGGCCAAGGCCAAGGACCTCGCGCTGCTGCGCCTGCGGGACCAGCTCGGGGGAGCGCGGATTCGGCTGGCGCGAGGGCGAGCTCAGGAGCGCGCCTTCGCGGGCACCGGCGCCGCGAGCAGGCGATGGAGCTGCTGGGCCACGATCGAGCCCTCACCGACAGCCGAGGCCACCCGGCTGACGGAGCCGTGCCGGACGTCCCCGATGGCGAACAGCCGTGGCATGCTCGTCTCGAGGCCGAGGGGCGAGCGCTCGAGCGGCCAGGTCGGGACGACGCTCCCGTCCTGAACGAGCGCCGACCCGGTGAACACGTAACCGCCGCTGTCGCGCTCGACCTCGTCGGGGAGCCAGTCGACGTGCGGCTTCGCTCCTATCAGTAGGAAGAGCGCCGATGCCCTGACCTTCTCCGTCTCTCCCGAGGCCCGGTCGCGCAGGGTGAGGCCACGGAGCCGTCCGTCGCCGTCGCCGGCGACGACCTCGGTCGACAGGCGAACCGAGATGTTCTGCGTCGCGTCGAGGGTGTCGCGCAGGTAGGCCGACATGGTCTCGGCGAGCGTGTCGCGGCGGACGAGCAGCGTCACGTTGCAGGCCTGTCGGGCGAGGTGAAGGGCCGCCTGGCCGGCGGAGTTGCCGCCGCCCACGACGTAGACGGGCTGGCCCGCGAGGGCCTGGCCCTCGGCCACCGAGGCGCCGAAGTAGACGCCCGCACCCGCCAGCCCGTCGAGCTCGGGGATCCCGAGCCGGCGATACGAGACGCCGGAGGCCAGGATCACCGCGCGCGCCGTCACGCTCTCGCCCCCGGCGAGCTCGAGCCGCAGCCCCTCCTCGACCGGGCTCAAGCCCGTCGCCTCGCCCATCATCAGGAAGCGGGCGCCGAAGACCCAGGCCTGCTGGTAGGCGCGCTGGGCCAGCTCGGCGCCGCTGATGCCGCGCGCGAAGCCCAGGTAGTTTCGGATCAGCGAGCTGGCCCCGGCCTGCCCGCCCAGCGATTCGCGCTCGACCACCAGTGTCCGCAGCCCCTCCGATGCGGCGTAGACGGCCGCCGTCAACCCCCCCGGCCCGGCGCCGACGATCGCCACGTCGTACTCCCGGTCCTCCTCGAGCTGCGTGCTGACCCCGAACGCGGCGGCGAGCTGGGCCCTGGTCGGGTCGGCGAGCACCTCGCCGCCCCGGACGAGCGCCACCGGCAGGCTGTCCCCGCGGCGGCGGCCGGCACGCTCGAGCAGCCGCTGTCCCGCCTCGGAGTCGCTGCTCGCGAACACATGGGGGACCCCGTTCCGGGAGAGCAGCGTCCTGAGCTCATGGGTGCGCGGCGCCCATTCCTCACCTACCACCGTGATCTCGCTGGTCGACCGCGCGCGCAGCCGCGACCATTCGTGCAGGAACTCGACAACCGTGCGATGGAAGAACTCGTCGGGCGTGAGCTCCGGCTTTATGACGTAGTAGTCCATCTCGCCGCGCGCCATGCCCTCGAAGATGGCGTCGGCCGTCGCCCGGTCGGCCCAGCCGCCCCATTCGATCAGCAGCCCGCGCCTGGCGACCGGGTGCAGCTGCCGGGCCCGGGCCAAGAGCGCCGTGCCCGCCAGGCCCGGCGTCCATTGGTCCGCGAGCACGAGGGCGACGTCGTCGCCCGCGTCGCGAAGCGCGACGAGTTCGTCCGCCGCGGCGACGGCGGAGCGGTGACAGACGATCCGGTAGTCGTCGCCGTAGCGTCGATCGAGCTCCGCCCGTATCCGTTGGAGCGCGCCCGCGTTGTCGTCGACCGCCATCACAACCGGCTTTCCCGGCATGCTGCGAGTGTAGAAGCCGCCCACCGGCACGCGCCGCTGAAGGGGGATAGCATCGGCCCGTGCTCAACTTCGACTTCGAGGTCGAAACACAGGGAACGAGCACGCTCGTCAGGGTCCGAGGCGACCTCGACATCCAGGTGGCCGAACACGTCACGGAGCGGCTGCTCGAGGTCGAGGCCACTCGGCCCGAGTTGCTGGTCATGGACGTGAGCAACCTGAGCTTCCTCGACTCGGCCGGGATGGCGGCGATTGCTGCCGCCGACGGCCGGGCCCGGGAGACGGGCCGGCGCTTCGTGGTGGTCGACCCGCCCTACGGGGTGCGGCGAGCGTTCGAGGTGTCGGCGCTCGACGAGGTGATCAACATCGAGAAGGATCTGGCGACGGTCTATCCGTAGCGCGCCTACGGCGCCGGTGACCGAACGCCGGTGGTCGGCCCCTTCACGCTCACCGTGCCGTTGCGGTTCCAGACCGCGGGGTCGATGCGCATGGTGCGCGGCTGGCTACGGGAGCCGGCGCGGCCGTGGTAGATGAGCCAGTCGCCGCCGTGCGGGCCCCTGATCACGGAGCCGCCGCCCGGGCTCTTCACCGCGCTGGTCTCGCGGAGGATCGGGTTGCGGCCCGACTTCTTGAAGGCTCCTGTCGGCGACGCGGCCGTGGCGTAGCCCATCCCGTAGGCGGCGGTGTAGTCGCCACCGGAGTAGAAGAGGTAGTAGGTCGAGTTCCGCTTCTCGAGCCACGGGCCCTCGACCTTCGGGCCCGAGCTAGCCTGCTCCCAGGTCCCGGCGGTCCCGGCGAACAACCTGGTGCGGGTGCCCGAGACGTGCATCAGGTCCGCGGCCAGGGGCAGCACCGAGATGCTCGGCGCGAACGCGCACTCGACCCCGGGGCTTACTTGCGCACAGGTGCGGTTGGTGGCGAGGTACAGGTAGGCCCGGCCGTCGCTGTTCACGAACGGCGCCGGGTCGATGTTGCTGTAACCGGCGTCGTCGCCGCAGCCGGGCGGGCGCCCGCTGCGGTCGACCTGCCCGGTGGTGCTGCCGACGGGGCCGACGTCCTTGAAGGGGCCCGCGGGCGTCGTCGAGTAGGCCGCAGCGACGCAGTGCGTGGCCGGCGAGGCGCTTCCGTGGAGCCCCACGTAGTAGAGGATGTAGCACCCCGGCGAGGCGGTGCCGGGACAGGAGCCGCCCGAGCGGAGAACGCTCGGCGACCAGGGGTGCCAATCTCCGCTCTGCACGACCCAGGAGGGCCGAGCCGTGAGCGCGGTGCCGACCTGGGTCCAGGTGACGAGGTCCGTCGAGTGGAGCACGGGGAAGTTGCCGCCGGTGTGGTACGCGTAGTAGTCGTTGCTGCCGGCGGCCACAGCCATCGGATCCGCGGCCGAGCCGTAGACGGGGTTCTGATAGCTCGTCGTGGTGGCCGTCGAGACCGCCTGTGTCAACTCGATTCTGCGGCAGGCGCGCGCCTCGGCCAGCTCCCCGTGGCGTTTCGCGTAGCCGCACGCGGTCGTCGTCTCGCGATGCGACGTGCGGACCGCCCCGCCGCCGTCGGCCGAGGCAGAGCCGGCTAGCACGAGGAGGGCGACGACCGTCGCGACGAGTTGGGCGGCCGCGCGAGCGCAGCGCGCCGGGGGGGAACCCATTCGACGACGCTAGGCCGGTTTTGGGTAGGCGTCAAGGGCGCTCCACGCAGCAGACGCGCCCCGAGACCGGGGCGCGTTACGAGTGGGATCTCTGCGGAGGGGCCTACTTCTCGATCCGGAAACGCACCCAGTCGGTCCGCGTCCGGAACGACTTGGAGCGGGTGGCCCTGATCCTCATCCTCACGGTGCCGCTGGCCGCGTCCACGTAGCTCGCCGGCGACGTGCTGTTCGACCAGGTGACCGTCCGGTCCGACGTGACGCCGGTCGTGGGACCGAAGATCGTCTGCCACTGTCCGGTGGCGAAGTTGCGGACCTGCACCGTAAGCGAGGCGGAGCTGTTGCTCACGTTGCCGTCGTAGCTCAGCGTGAGCTTCTTTAGCGAACTGAGGTCGGCGGCCGAGATCGTCGCGTACGGCTGGATCTCGGACACGTAGGTCCCGGACTGGTTCACGGCCGTGATCTCCACGCGGCTGCCGTCGTTCGATCCCAGCCGCGAGACAGCGCCGGTGCCGTTGTAGACGGTGCCGGTGAACGGCGAGTAGCTCACCGGGCTGTAGTCCTTCGGGCAGCTCACCGAGGGCGAGCCGGCGACGCCGACCCAGGTCAGGTAGCCGTAGTAGCGGCTGCCGACCGGATGCAGCGGGTCGCCGTTGAACCCGTAGCACTGCTGCGAGCTCGTGTGGAGCTGCGCGTCGCTGCGCACCTTCTGGATCACCTGGTCCGGCGTGAGTCCCGCGCACGGACCGGCGGATCCGCCCTCGCCTTGGCAGAGGGCGACGACGCCGGTCATGTGCGGGGTGGCCATGCTGGTGCCGGAGATCGTGTTGGTCCCGCCACCCATCCAGTCGGAGGTGATGCAGACCCCGGGCGCCGCGATCGTGTGCGCCGCGCCGCTCGAGGTGAGCGCGTAGTTGGAGAAGCTGGCGTAGCTGTCGTCGCTCTCGCCCGTGCGGCAGGTCGGGGCGGCGCCGTTGCCTCCGGCGAGGCCATCGCTGTCCGAGGCGGCCGAGACCGTCAGCACCTGCGGATAGGCGGCGGGCGTGTCGGGGGCCGGGGAGTAGTCGAAGTCCCAGCCGCTGTTGCCGGCGGCCACCACGTAGGTCACGCCCGCGGCCGTCGAGCGGCAGATCGCCTTCTGCTCGGGGTCGGTCGTGGTCGAGCAGCTGGCGTTCAGCGACGGCCCGGTGCCGCCGAGGCTCATGTTCGCGACCTTGATGTTCTTCGATGCGGCGTTCGCCGTGACCCAGTCGATCCCGCAGATCACCTGCGACGAGGTGCCGCTGCCCTGCGAGTTCAGCACCTTGACCGCATAGAGATGGGTGTCCGGGGCGACGCCGACCACGCCGGAGCCGTTGTTTTTGGCGGCGATCGTGCCGGAGACGTGCGTGCCGTGGCCGTGGTCGTCCTGGGCCGCGGCCTCGCCGGAAACCGCAGAAGCGCAGTTAGAGCTGTTGGCGATCGCGTTCTTGCCGCTGGTGGCGTTCAGGTCGGAATGGCTCAGGTCGATGCCGGTGTCGATCACGGCCACGCCTGCGCTGCTCGCGCCATGGACGTCGGTCGAGCTGCCTGCCTCGATCCGGCGGACGCCCGTGGGCGGGAGCGGCTCGCCGCCGGCGAGCGTCGCCTCGGCTCGGACGTAGCGGTCGGCGGCGACGTAGTCCACCGCCGGATCCGCCTCCAGCTTCTTCACCTGGCCCGGCGACAGCGTCGCCGCGAAGCCCTTGATCGCCCGCGAGTACTCGAGCCGCGCCCGGAAGCCCTCGGCGCGCTCGCGCTTGGCGGTCGCCTGGCCGGGGCTGGCGACGGAACTCTTGTAGACGACGATGTACCTGCCCGGCACCACGTCGCTGCTGCGCGCGTTCGCGACGGCGGGCGGGAGGGCCAGGGCGAGGACGAAGATCGCGGCGCCGAGAACGGCGAGGCTGCGGCGGCTGGTCGGCATCGGTAGAGGCGTCTCCCTTTTGCTCTTGATCGGCGCGCAGGCTGCGCGCTTTCCCTGTCTTCGCCGAAGGTAGCCTGACTTCGAAAACCTGTCAACTGTTTCAGGTCTTCTGTTACTGTCATGCCATGCCGGGCTGGAGCTTCCTCACCAATCACGCCCTGGCGCTCCTCTGCGTGGCCAGCGATCCCGGGATGAGGATCCGCGACATCGCCGACTGCGTAGGCGTCACCGAGCGCGCCGCCCACCGGATCGTCTCGGAGCTCGAGGAGGCCGGCTACCTGTCGCGCCACCGGATCGGCCGGCGCAACTTCTACGAGGTCCACCCCGACGTGCCGCTGCGCCATCCGCTCGAGCAGGACCACGACGTCGGCGAGCTGCTGCGCGTGCTGCTGGCGAAACAGGCCGCCTGAGAGCCTTCCCCGCGACTCGGCTTCCGGTTAGGGTCCGGATCCTGGCTATGAACGAGCACCAGGTGGTCGTCGTCGGCGCCGGGCCGTCCGGGATCGCGGTGGCCCTCGCGCTGAAGGACGCCGGCGTGCGACCGCTCGTGCTCGACAAGGCCGAGCAGGTGGCGGCCTCCTGGCGGGGCCGCTACGAGCGGCTGCGGCTCAACACCTGGCGCCCCTTCTCGCACCTCCCGGACAGGCCGTTTCCCAAGGGCACCCCGACCTTCCCCACGCGGGACCAGTTGATCGAGCACCTGGACCGCCATGCGCGCGAAGACGGCATCGAGCTGCGCCTCGGGACCCGCGTCGATCGCATCGACCGCTCCGACGGCGGTTGGCGGCTCGGCACGTCGGCAGGCCCCCTCGACGCGCGCCAGGTCGTGGTCGCCACGGGTTACGAGAACGCTCCCTTCGTGCCGGAGTGGCCGGGCCGCGACAGCTTCCACGGCGAGCTGCTCCACTCGAGCCGGTACATGAACGCCGAGCCCTTCCGCGACCGGAGGGTGCTCGTGGTCGGGCCGGGCTGCTCGGGGATGGAGATCGCCTACGACCTGGCCGAGGGCGGCGCCGGCAAGGTCTGGCTCTCGGCGCGCACGCCGCCCAACATCGTCCTGCGCCAGGGCGGCGCCGGCATCCCCGGTGACCTGATCGCGGTCACCCTGCTCCGCGCCCCCGTCCGCTTCGGCGACGCCTTCGGCCGCTTCGGCCGCCGGGTGGACATCGGCGACCTGACCGAATACGGCCTGCCCGTGCCCGAGGAGGGGATCTTCACCCGTCTGCGTCGGTTCGGCGTAGCCCCGGCGATCGTCGACAAGGAGGTGATCGAGGCGATCAAGGCGAGGCGGATCGAGATAGTGCGCGGCGTCGAGTCGCTCTACTCGTCCGGTGTCGAGCTCGCGGACGGCGGCCGCATCGAGCCGGACGCGATCATCAGCGCGACGGGCTACCGCCGCGGCCTCGAGCCGCTCGTCGGCCGCCTCGGCGTGCTCGACTCCCGCGGCATTCCCCGCGCCCTGGCCGAGCAGCCCGCGGCGCCGGGCCTGCGCTTCGTCGGCTACGTGCCCCGACCCGGCGGCCTCGGCTACATGGCCAAGGAGGCGAAGCGGGCGGCGAGGGCCATCGCGCGCGAGCTGCCGGCCCTGTCTCCACGCGAGGAAGCGACGGCTGCGGCGGGTTAGTCGAGGCGCTCGAGCGCCCGCGAAACGACCCCGGCCAGGTCCTGGGGCACCTCGATCTGCGGGTAGTGGCCGACGCCCGGAAGCTCGCTGACCGGTGCCTGCGGCCGGAGCGCGCGCAGCGCCTTGAGGACGGCGGGAACGGCGACCGGGTCGCGGAGGCCCCAGGCGAGCTCGAGCGGCTTCGGCCAGTGCGCGAAGGCGCCGTGCCAGCGTTCTCGGTGGAGCTCGCGCTCGCGGATGTAGTAGATGAGGCGGTGGCCGATGCGGTGTCCGGCTTCGTGGGCGAGCAGCGCCCACTGGTCCGCTGCCTCCTCGGCGGTGAGCGGGTGGACGGGCGAGAAGAGCGAGGCGAACTGGCGGTGGAAGAAGCGCTCGTTGGTCAGCCGGGCGGCAAGCGGCCCGGCCCGGCTGCGGAGCAGCTTCTGGCCGAGCGTCGGCGTCGCCCGCTCGAGCACGATGCTCCCGTTGAACAGCAGCGCGCCGACCACTGAGCTCTGCTCGCCTTCGAGCTCGCGCGCCATCAGCTCGGTCGCGACCGAAGTACCCATGTCATGCGCGATCAGGAAGACAGGTCGCTCCGCCGCGAAGCGGCCCAGCAGCTCGGCGACGAGGTCCGCCTGCCACGAGAGGCTGTACGTGTGGTCGGGCGGCTTGTCGGAAAGCCCGAAGCCGAGGAAGTCGAACGCGAGCGCGGCTCTCCGCCGGTCCAACTCCAGGAGCGCACGCCAGTCGTAGGAGCTCGACGGGAAACCGTGCAGGAAGAGCAGCACAGGCTCCTCGCCGTCGCGACGGAAGACGTGGATCGAGCGGCCGAGCGCTTGCAGACGCTCGCCGCGCTGCCGCCACCGCTCCACTCGGTCCGTCACCGCTCGGGGATTTTCGTCGCTTGCTCCTCACCGCGCCCGCTGGCGCTATGGCCGCGGTCGTCTATGGGCGCCCTCGGCACCTAGGTCCTGCTCGTAGTGGTCCCAAGGCCCCAGCAGCGCTCCCTCTAACGCTTGCGCGAGGTCGTGTCGCCGTTCCTGCTTGAGCATCGAGCCACCCCAGCCGTCGTCCTGCTTGGCGCGCTCGATGGCGACCAGGAGATGGCGATCTCTTCTGGCGAGGCCTGGAGCTCCTGCCACCACGGTCGCAGCGCCGACCGAAGCAGCACCCAGGCCGGATAGCGCCTATAGCGATCGTCGACGGGGACGTAGCCGAGTCCGTTGCCGTTGATGTCGATGTGGATGTAGCAGCGCGTCTCGATGTGCTTGTAGGCGTGGAAGCGCTCGCCCCGCCTGGTGGCGACCTCGAACATCCACATCCAGTGGCTCGCCAGGTAGGGGCTTGCGAGTCGCTCGAGCGGGCGCCAGTCGGGGTTCTCGGAGTTGACGACCCGGGCGGTGATCAGACCCTTCTGTGGGGTCACCGCTCGCCGTCCTCCCAGAGTGTGACCTTCGCCATGGCGTCGACGAGCTCGTCGGGGGAGGGCTTCGTCAAGTAGCCCTCGGTCGTCTGGATCGAGGCGTGGCCGAGCAGCGCCTGGGCCGCGTGGAGGCCCGCCGTCCGCGTGACGCGATCTGCGAAGGCGTGCCGCAGCTGGTGCGGATGCACTGTCGTACCGATGCCCGCCCGCCGGCCGATCCGCCTGACGCGCCGCCAGATCGTCTTCCGGTCGCACGGCCGCTCGGGCCGCTCCACCGGCGCGTAACCGCGGTCGGAGTCGACCCAGCGGGTCGCCGGCAGGACGTAGTGCTCCGGCTCGGTCGTCGTCCTGATCTCGTCGACCACGGGCACGAGATCGATCATCACCGGCAGCCAGCGCTCGCGACCGCCCTTCGCCAGCTCGGCGGAGACGAGGATCCAGCCGGGCCGCGCGAAGTGCAGCCCCTGGAGCAGCCGCAGCTCGCTGCACCGGAGGCCGGCGCAGGCGGCGAGATAGACGATCCGCCGCTCGCTCCTGCCCGTCGCGGCTTTCAGCACGGCCCGCACCTCGTCCAACGTGAGACGCCGGACCCGCGGCTCCCGCGCCCGCGCCGCTCTCACCTGCCGCGCCGGATTGTCGGGCCGCAACCCCTCCTCGACCACCCAGTCGTAGAACGCCACCAACATTGAACGCTTCCTGCGCTTCGTGTTGGGGTGTTCCCAGCGCCGCAGCGTGAGCTTGACGTGTTCCCGGCCGGTCTCCCGCGGGGTGAGCCCAACGGCGTCGTCTGCGTGCTTGCGCACGGTGCGCCGGTACTCGGCCGCGGAGCGCGCGGTCGTCAGGCGACCGAGGGCAAAGGCGTCCTCGAGGAAGAGGTCGATGGCGCGCTCGAAGCCAAGAGACAGAGGAGCGCTGGGGGCCTCGGTGGTCATAGAGACTCAAGCCGCCAGCAGCGGTGATTCGCCCCTACGCGGACCGAGCCGCCGCCATCGCCGGTGGTAACATGTGGTCACATGAGATCCCGAATCGGCATTCGCGAGCTCCGCGACACGCTCACCGCGACTATCCGCCGGGTTCGGAACGGCGAGACGCTAGAGGTGACTCACGACGGCGAGCCGGTCGCGATCCTCGCGCCCGTTGGCGCGGATCGGATTGAGCGACTTCTGGCAGGGCCCGACGTCACGGCCCCCACGCCACTGGAGAAGCCGCTCCGGCGGTTTCCGGTCACGGGGGATCTGACAGCCACCGAGGCGCTAGAGGAAGATCGCGCTGAGCGCTGAGCGCGGTCTGGCCTATCTGGATGCTTCCGCGCTGGTGAAGCTGGTCGTCCAGGAGCCCGAGAGCGCGAACCTGGAGCACCACCTAGCCCGCGACGTCGTCAAGGCTACGAGTCGCCTGGCACTGGTGGAGGTACCGCGCGCGGCCAGAATCGCGAACCCCTCAGATCAGCTGGAACGGGAGGTCCAGCGGCTCCTAATGGCCTGCATGCTGGTCGACGTCAGCGATCTCGTGCTGAGGAAGGCAGCAGGCCTCGCGTCGCGCGAGGTTCGAAGCCTCGATGCGGTCCACCTTGCGACCGCGCTGTATATCGATGCCGACGAGCTCGTCGCCTATGACGGCCGGCTACTGGCCGCGGCGAAAGAGAACGGCCTGGAGGTCGTGGCCCCCGGCCTCAGCTGAGCTGGACCTGGCTTGGTGCCATATCCGGCACTAATCTGTGGACAGTTTCATCACCGAGCAGTGCTAACCTAGGCACCGATGCCGAATCCCTTCGTTTATGAGCAGCCGGTAGCCCCTGAGGACCTGATTGATAGAGATTCCGAAGCCGACGAGCTTCGGCAACGCACCTGGGAGGGACGCAACTCCCGTCTCGAGGCTCCTCGTCGGTACGGAAAGACGTCTCTGCTCCGCAGGCACCTTCGTGACGCGGAGAACGACGGCTTGGTCGGCCTCTACGTCGATTTCTTCGGCGTGCTTACCGTGCACGACGTAAGTGAACGAATCGAGCGTGCCTACCGGGAACAACTGCCGCGTGATCTAGGGGCCTGGTTCGCAGGACTGCTGAGGACCTTTCGTCCAGTGCTCAGAGCAGGTGGCGGACCAATCCCAGCAAGTGCAGAGGTCGCAGTCGGTCCCGCCGGCGACGGGAGCCTCCTCGAGAGGCTCGAGATTCCGCGGCGACTTCAAGAGAAGCACGGAAAGCGAAGTCTCGTCGTGTTCGACGAGTTTCAGGACGTGCTACGCGCGCGCACGGAGATCGACGCCGTGATCAGATCTGTAATCCAGCACCATGGAGATGCGGTCAGCTACGTGTTCTCTGGGTCGCAGCCCGGAATGATGCGCGAGCTCTTCTCGAATCGCCGTCGAGCCTTCTTTGGCCAGGCGGGGCTTGTGATGCTCGACGTTCTCGCGGCCGATGACCTGGCGCCCTATGTGGCCGAGCGCTTCAAGGCTGGCAATCGTGATCCCGGTGAAGCGCTCGAGCCACTACTCGATCTCGCCGCCGGACATCCGCAGCGGGCGATGATGCTGGCTCACCACGTCTTCGCCCGTACAGGCCCGGGCGAACATGCGGACACCGACACTTGGTCCGAGGCCCTCGACGTTGTCGGTGCCGAGCTGCAGGGAGAGTTCGAGGCCACGTGGGCCGGACTGTCCGTGCGGGAGCAGCGGCTCGTCACAGCGATCGCCGACAACCGCTCGCCGCTGTTCAGCCGAGACAGTCAAGCCACGTACGGGATTCCAAAGACGGGCAGCTTCCGCAGTGCGATAGAGGCCCTTCGCGACAGCGGGGAGACGGTGCCGGCTGAGACGCCGACAAAGTGGCGCCTTGTGGACCCCCTGCTTGCTCTCTGGGTCCGCAACGGCCGGAGCTGGCCTTTCTCGCCGCGTTAGGGCCGGCAACCCTCGCCACGTCCCTCGCCTTCTCGCCGGTCACGGTCGGGGATGTGACGGGGAAAGCCTCATGAGCAGTATAGGGCTCTCATGAGCAACATTATGCTCATATGCTCGCTATACTGCTCAACGGGATGGACTTGTCGCGGCCGCACAGCGCTCTGTCGCCCACGTTGGACGGAGACGTCCTCGTGGTCTTGG
>Ga0126312_10001004_pt1 | contig 18066 bp, 15 predicted proteins | sample Plot104A_FD_92537 | JGI IMG/M metagenome (GOLD analysis project Ga0126312, IMG submission 92537) | Serpentine soil microbial communities from UC McLaughlin Reserve, CA, USA - Plot104A | ecosystem: Environmental > Terrestrial > Soil > Grasslands | place: USA: UC McLaughlin Reserve, Lake County... | reverse complement strand
GGTCCGACACCGTGGCGTGTCGAGGGTCGCTCCCGCCCGACCGACGCGCGGGGACTCGCGTGGCTGCCGCGGCTGCCGCGGGGGCGGAACTTCTGGCTGCTCGTAGCCGCGCTGGCTGCGATCAACCTGTCGCTGTTCGCGTATGCGAGCCGCCCGCCGCATCGCATCGACGTCTCATATTCGAAGTTCCTCGACGAAGTGGAGGCCCGCAATGTCGCCGAGGCGTCGTCGGCGGACGACGTCATTCAGGGCCGCTTCCGACGACCGATCGAGGGCGACGGCGGTGAGCGAGGCACGCGCTTCCAGACGCGGCGGCCCGCCTTCGCGGACGACAAGCTCATAGCGTCGCTCCGGGCTCACGGCGCCGAGATCCGGGCCCGTCCAGCGAACCAGCGCCCGTTCTGGCAGTTGTTGCTGTTCGGCTTCGGGCCGACGCTGCTGCTCGTGACCGTGCTCCTCATGTTCCTGCGCCGCTCGGGCGGCGGCCTGCTCTCGATCGGCAAGTCGCGCGCGAAGCGCTACGACGCCTCGGACGACCGCACGACGTTCGATGACGTCGCGGGCATTGACGAGGCCAAGGAAGGCCTCGTCGAGATCGTCGACTTCCTGCGCCGGCCCGAGGGCTATCAGGCCCTGGGCGCCGCGATCCCCAAGGGCGTTCTCCTCTCCGGGCCGCCCGGGACGGGCAAGACACTGCTGGCACGGGCGGTCGCCGGCGAGGCCGACGTTCCGTTCTACTCGATGTCGGCCTCGGAGTTCATCGAGATGGTGGCCGGGGTCGGCGCGAGCAGGGTACGGGACCTGTTCAAGGAGGCGAAGAAGAACGCCCCGGCGATCGTCTTCATCGACGAGCTTGACGCGATCGGTCGCAGCCGTGGGGGCCGGATGCCGAGCTTCGCCAGTCCGGGCAGCGACGAACGCGAGCAGACCCTCAACCAGATCCTCACCGAGATGGACGGCTTCACGGGCTCGGAAGGAGTAATCGTGCTGGCGGCCACGAACCGCCCCGAGATCCTCGACCACGCGCTCCTTCGCCCGGACCGTTTCGACCGCAGGGTGTCCGTGAACCCCGCCCGACCGAGCCGGCCGCGAGCGCATTCTCGAGGTCCACACGCGCAACGTGCCGCTCTGCGACGACGTCGAGCTGGGACGGCCGGCCGCGAGCACGCCGGGCATGGTCGGCGCCGACCTCAAGAACTTGGTCAACGAGGCAGCGCTGATCGCCGCGTCACGGCGGCGCGGGGCGGTGGCGATCTCCGACTTCATGGAGGCACTCGAGAAGATCGTCCTCGGCGCCGAGCGACGCATCGCTCTCGCGCCGCTCGAGCGAGAACGGATCGCCTACCACGAAGCGGGGCACGCGCTGCTCGGAATGCTGGAGCCGGGCGCCGACCCGGTTCGGAAGGTGTCGATCGTCCCGCGCGGCCGAGCGCTCGGCGTCACCCTCCAGAGCCCGGAGGACGACCGCTACGGCTACAACTCGCGCTATCTACGCGGGCGCGTGAAGGGACTGCTGGCGGGTCGCGCCGCCGAGGAGCTCGTATATGGCGACGTGACGTCGGGCACCGAGAACGACCTCGAGCAGGTGACGCGCATCACTCGCCAGATGGTCGGCCGTTGGGGCATGTCGGACGCGGTCGGCCTCGTCTCCGTCGTCGACAGCGCTGCGCTCGACGAGTCGGGGCTGCCGGCCGCGGGCGCATCCGAGGCGACCCGCGAGCTCGTCGACTCGGAAGTCCGGCGTATTGTGGCCGAGTGCTATAGCGACGCGCTCGCGCGGCTGCGGGAGAACCGCGACCGCCTCGACGCGCTGGCGCAGGCGCTGCTCGAGCGCGAGACGCTCGACGAGGAGGACGCCTACGAGGCCGCAGGATTCAGCCGCGATCTGGGGGTAGAGGAATCTCCGCCGCCGGTCGACGAGGCCCCGCCCGCACCGCGGATTTGAATTGGCGCTAAGAGACGCCGTCACCGGGCTCGTTGCGACTGTCGCGGGACTGGTTGCGGTCGTCGTCCACTACACCGCACCAGGCGAGGCCGACGTCGCGCCGCTCGTCGTCGCCGCGGCCGGCGCAGTGACGATCGGAGTCGGCGTTCTCGTGTTTGGCGGAGCGCTGCCGCGTGTGCGCCGGGGTCAGGGGCCAGGAGGCGGTGCGCAGACGGCGCTCCTGTCGAGTACCGTCGGCTTCCTGAGCGTCGCCTCCGCCTGGACGGGGCTTCCGTTCGTGCTCGGCGCCGGCGGCGCAGTGCTGGGCTGGGCTGCGCGGAGTCGCGAAACCGCCGGGCCGCGTCGCGGAATGGCGACGGCTGCAGTGCTGGTCGGCCTGGCGGCGATCGCGCTCGGCTGCTTCACGGTGGCGACGGCGTAGCCAGTCAACGCGGGCGGTCGTCGTCACGCCGGCGCCCGCGCGGCGCGGCTACTCGTCGAGCGAGACGTCGCCGCCGCTCGGCCCCGGGCCCGTGCCGATGAACGTCGTGTTGCTGTTCGTGAGGACCACGTTCAAAGCCTCGATGAAGCCGGTTTGGGTGGTCCCAGCGCCTGTCATCGTGACGGTCCCTTTCGGTGCGAGGATGATGCCTTCGACGGTGATGCCCTGCGTGAACGCGAGGCCGCCGTTCGGCGCGTAGAACAGGAGCTTGTCCTCGCCGTAGCCGACGTACTTACCGCCGGCGGTGCCGGTCTTGATCGTGTTGCCCGCGGTTCCAAGCGACACGAACTCGTAGCCGCTGACCGTCGTGCCGGACGGCATCCCGAGGGTGATCGTTCCGGTGTAGCAGTAGACGCCGTGGGTCGGGTGCGTGGTCACCCAGGCCGGGTTGATCGTCACGCTGCCGGTCGTGCACGAACTGCTGGTCGGCGGGGTCGGCAGCGGATACGGCCAGTCCGAGGCGTTTGTCAAGGTGCGTTGCGGGACCGTGGTCGGGGTGATCGTCGCCCCCGAGGTGGTGACGAACGGCGCGCCGATCTTCGTGTTGCAGGAGGGAACGGCTACCCAGACGGTTTCGGCGGTGTTCGGCTTGCCGCTTGTCGTGATCCCGCCGTTGCTCCACACCGCCCCTTGGGTGAAGTCGTCTTGGCCATTGCTGATCTTGATCGCGTCGCAGGCCGTGTCGCCGGCGAACACGAAGCTGCCGGTGCCGCCGGTTGAGCTGGCCGCAGCTGACGCACTGACGTCGAAGTTGCCGTGCCCGATTACGCTCGCGAAGAAGGTGTCAACGGTCTCGCCAACCTTGACGTAGACCTTGCTCGAGTTTCCGTTGTAGGGCTTCGCGTAGCAGTCTGAGTCCGATGTCTTGCCGCCGACGGGGGCGGGCGAGCACACGTGGAGTTCGACCGGGCGATTCGCCGCGCACTGGGCCTTGTCGAGCGTCGGGAACGGATTCAGGCATGCGTAGATCTCCGCGGTCGTCGGAGCGTCGCCGAGGTTGCCGGCCTGGGCGAGCGCAGAGGCATCGGCGGCGCTCTGCATCTTCTCCTTATGGACGAACCCGTTCGAGACGTCCAGCGCAAGCGCCGCAGCCGCCATCAGCGCGACCAGCCCGAGCGCGAAAATGACCATGATGCTCCCGCACTCGTCGGCCACCCCGGTGGCGCGGATCCGGCGGCGCGCGCGCTATGGATATGGGTTCGCCACCCATAGCCGTATCGTCGGCCAGGGATGCGCGCGGCGCACCACCCGAAAGTTCAGAATTCGCCGCCCTCGGCCGCCATCTTCGGCTTGGGCGCACCGAGCAGTGCCCCCAGCAGCGGGAGCGCGACCGAAGAGTGCAAGGTATGCGCGACGGCGCAAGCGATATCGCTGAAGCGCCAGGAAAGCCCGTACGGGGACTGCGTCCCCAACCTGGGGCAAGGCCACGCGTTAACGTGGCAACGTGACCGAAAGTGACATTACGTCAGCACGCGGCGATTCGCGAGAGACAGCGCTCGTCCGACCTCGCCCCGAGGGAGGCCTCACGGGCAGGCAGATCCGCATTCTGATCGCAGTTCATCACGCGGCGACGCGGGTTGGGCTTCGTCGCGCGCTACCAGAGCGGGGATTCCAGGTCTGTGCTGAGGCCACATCCGCCGCCGAAGCCGTCAGCGCGGCTGACCAACACGACCCGGATGTTTGCCTGCTGGACATCGACATGCCAGGTGGCGGAATCGAGGCCGCTCGCGAAGTCTGCGAACGGCGTCCGTCAACGACGATCGTGATGCTCGCTGACGGAACGCGCGACGCCGACTTCTTCGACGCCCTGCACGCAGGCGCGTCCGGGTACCTCGTGAAGGACATGGACCCCGCGCGGCTGGCGGCGGCGCTGACCGACGCCCATGCGGGCGCGGCGGCGGTACCCCGAAGGCTCGTAACCCAGTTGATCGACGCGCTTCGCGAGCCACCCGCCGGACGCCGGATCCGGCTCCCCAACGGAGCTGACACCCACCTCACCCGGCGAGAAGCGGAGGTGCTGGAGCTGCTCGCTGCCGGAGCGACCACGTCGGCGATCGCGGTGCGCTTGTCGCTGTCTCCCGTCACGGTGCGCCGGCACGTGTCCGCGATCGTCGCCAAACTCGGCGTACGCGATCGGGCAACCGCTGTGCGCCTGGTGCGTGACTTGGGCGTGTGACGCAAACGGCCAGCCTAGGCCATACCGCTCCGGACGGCGAACACGGCGGCCTCAACTCTGTTCTCGACCTGGAGCTTGTTGAGAATCTCGGTCACGTGATTCTTGACAGTCGCGGGACTCAGGTGGAGCACCGCCGCAATCTCCGAGTTCTTGCGACCGGTGGCGAGCAGCCGTAGCACTTCGCGCTCGCGGTCGCTGAGCGCCGATTCGATCACCGATGCCTTCCTCGAACGGTCCGCCGCAGGGCCAACCGCCCCCACGAGGGCCCTCGCGACTCGAGGGGACACGAGCAGCTGGCCGGCGGCAACGGCGTGGACCGCGCGCACGATCTCCTCGACGGGAGCGTCCTTGAGCACGTACCCGCGGGCGCCGGCGCGAATCGCCTCGATCACGGTCGTGTCGTCGGCCGCCACGGTAACGACGAGCACTCGGACGTCCAGCCAGGTCGATGTCAGACGCATGGTCGCCTCCACGCCGGACATGCGCGGCATCGCGAGGTCCATGACCATGACATCCGGACGGCGACGCTCGTAGAGCTCGATACTTGCCAAGCCGTTATCAGCCTCGCCGACGATCTCGATGTCGTCGTACTCCGACAACAACTCGCGGAAGCCGGCCCGAAAGAAGTCATGATCGTCGACCAGTGCAACCCGCACGGGCGAACTCATCTGGGGTCGCCCCCAACGTGCCGGCCGAGCCCCGAGCTCTGGAACAGGTCGCTACGCGCGGCCGAGCTGCAGCTGCTCCAAGCGGCCACGGAGCGCGGCAGTCCGCGCCTCCAGTTCCTCCAAGCGCTCTTCGATCTGCTGGTCGCGCGATATGAGGCGTTCGTCCTCGACGGTTGCTCCCCCTGCGGAAAGCGCCGAGATTCGACGCCTCGTCCGCAGCCGCTCGGCTTCGAGCAGGAAGGTCTCCGCGGAGATATCGCTGAGAAAGCCCTCGAGCTCCTGCACCGAGAACGACGCCGGAACTTCGAATCGCCGCCGCGGGGTGATTTCGCGTTGCGCCATGTAGGTGATTGTGACGCTACTCGCGCGCTCAAGGGCCAAATGGACGAAAATTCACGTTCAATGCGTGAACGTTAAGCGGCCGGGACCGCGAAGCCGACTTTTTTTGCAGCGGTATGGTGGCTACGACCGGGTTCCGCGTCATACGGCCCGGGCGCCACGCAGTGGCAGCACCACAGTCACGGTGGTGCCCTCGCCAACAGTCGAGCGGAGGTTGAACGTCCCTCCGAGGTCGCTCACACGGCTGCGCATGCTGGAAAGGCCGAACCCTCCCGGCCGCGGCCGGTCAACGCCGCACCCGTCATCGCTGATTCGGAGCTGGAGGCCATCTTCGAGTGAGGCCAGGCTGACCTCGATGGCGCGCGCACGACCGTGCCGCGTTGCGTTCGTTATCGCCTCCGCCACAATCCGCGCGAGTGCGTGCTGCACCTCTGCCGGCACCTCGATGCCCGGCTCGATGTCGACCGTCACACGTGCGCCGCGGCGGCTCGCCGTTTCCTCCGCCACGCGTTCGACGGCAACCGCGAGCGGCTCATCTGGGGAACCGACCAGCATCGTGATCGCGTGCCGGGACTCGGCCAGCGCGCGGTGGGCTGCTTGCGAGAGCCGCGTGATCCCATTTGCCCGCGCCTCGCCGTCTCGCCCCGCCTTGTCGGCAAGCTCTTGAACCTGCATTGTGATGAAGGCTAGGTCCTGCGCCAGTCCGTCGTGCAGGTCGCGTGCAATCCGGTGGCGCTCCATCAACTGCGCTGCAATCTCGGCCTGCCGCTGGTACGCACCGATCTCCCTGAGCGCGCCGGCGAGCAACAAGAGATAGGAGCCAAGGCGCAGGAAGTCGCCGGTATAGACCCAGTCGCTGTAAAGCGACGGGAAAAGGAAATAGTTGAGTCGCGCGAACGCCGCAAGCACCGACGCGCCCGCAAGCCAGGCCATCAGCTCATCACGCCGTCGAAGCGCGCGCCGGGCAAATCCGGTCGCCGCCGCCGCGAACAACAGTGCTCCGAGGGCCTGGATGCTCAGGAGGGCAGGATGTCCGACGATTCGTGGGCGTTCGGAGCCCACCGGTGAGAGGTCAGGGTCGAGCCCGGAGGGCAGAACTCCGCGGACCCCGGCGATGACCGCTGCAATTGCCACGAGTCCAACCGCGCAGCCGCCGAGCATGATCGCGAGCGCCCGGCGCCGACTGTGTAGCCGCTTCGAAGGGCTGAATGCGGCCACCGCCACGCCGATCGCCCCGAACACACGGCCGATCACCGGGCTCCAGGTCTCGAACCGGCCGGAAGGGCCGCCTTCGAGCGCAGGCAGCGCCGAGAAGCAGAGGTTCGTCAGCGCCAGGAGCACCAGCGCGCCGACCAGTAGTAGGTCGTCGAGCGCCTCACTTCTGCGAAAGCGCCCGAGGACGAGGTAGGCGGCCAGCAATCCGATGATGCTGACGCTCGTCTCAATCGCGACGTGGAGCGTGGGGCTCTTGTGCGCGAAGCTGACGAATGGCAGGACGGTGACGAGCGTCGCCAATCCGCCGATCGCGACAGTAACCGACAGAAGCGTCCACACAAAGCGTCCGGTGCGACGCCCTTCGTCCGGCCTCCCTACCGAGGGCAACATTCAGACGATTGAAACATGCCGCCTCGCAACGTGCGGGCGATTGTTGTCCCCGCGTGCCGTAGTTTCGAGCAGCCCGTCGCTCCGGCGAGCGAGCGAGCCGCGCGCGGCGGAGTCCCTAGCTGGCGCGCGCAGCCCGTTCCCTGCTCGGCGGGGCCGCGCGCGCATGCCCGGCGTCTTGAACCGGAGGGGGTTACCTCGAGCGGGTGCCCCTCCGGAAACGCCGTAGCTGAGGCTGCCGGAGGAGCCCAGATTCGACTTCGTGCCCGCGGAGCGTTGCTCGCGGTTGTTCGGCTTCTTGACGAGCAGCGCGATGCTGGCCAGCCCCCGAGCTAGGCCACGTCGGCCGCGGTGTAGCTGACGGTGAGGCTCGTCGAGCTGCTGCTCGACGGAGCACTCGCCATTGAGCTCGGCTTCTGGCCGTTGGCTTTGGCCGCCGACGAGGTCTTGACCCACTCGTGGTGCCGGCGCCATCGACCGAGAAGTACTTGATCGTCTCGCCGTCGCCCAGCATCGGCTTGTTCTGGGCGTCATAGACCGGCGAGCTCGTCGTCGGCGCAGGCGGTTCGATCCCTTCGGCATGACTCGCCTCAGCGTGCCGCGCTTCCGACGGCGCCGCAGTTTAGGCTTTCGACCTTCCAACCGATCCGGGCGGGCAGAGGTCCGGGCCTATCAATAGGAGGCGATCTCAATTGGCGAGGAATGACCCGCTGGGCGAGCAGAGTGGTTATGGCGGCGGCGCAGGGGCTGGAGGGGTGAACCTGGTCGGCGTGGTGGGCGTGATCGCGCTCGCCGCGATCGCGCTCGCCTTGTTCCTGATGCAGGGCAGCATCAGCGAGCAAAGCTGCATCCGCAAGGCCGAGGCGCAGTACCCAACCGTGCCCGTGTCCGCTTTCGTCAAAGGGAAGAATCCGCAGACGGGGCCGCTGAAGGTGTCGTTCTCGAAGGAGCGGGCGAACGCCGTGAAGGCGTGCTAGTCACTCCGCCATAAAGCCGTGGGCTGGGGGGCCATCCGCAAGGATGGCCTTTCTTCTTCCGCGCGAGGCCCTCACTCGCGCCCGCGGAGCCGAAGTGCTGTGCCGCTCGTAGAGGCTTACGTCTGCTCCTCGGCAACGCCCATCTTGTTCTGGTTCCGGACGGCGGAGAACGCGTTCATTGCAAGTGCCTGGGCGGGCGTGCCGGTCACCTCGTCCTCGCCCGTCTGCTGCAGTTGAGGCTGGAAGCTGGCGCTTACGTCGATCTTGCCGTCTCCCGCGTCGACGAACCAGATCACGGCCCGGCCGGTGCCCGCCGCCGGCGGCGCTGTATGGAGCGAGTACACCGCCGCAAGCGTCTCCTCGACCTGTTCGCGCCAATGAGCTCGGGCGTCGGCCTGCTCCTCGGGCGACATGTCGCCGAGGTGGTGCCCGTGGACCCGCTCGAGCGCGGCGACGCCGGCGGCGATCGCCTCCGCGGAGACGATCGCGTCAACCGGGATATCCATGCGCTCCTCGGGTCTTCATTCCGCAGAGCCTTGCACATGCCGTCCGGGCGGGGGCAGAGGGTCGGCGATGGATCGACGCGCGGCCGAGCTGGGCGCTCGCGTCGCGGAGCCGGCGAATGGCAACGCATCTGCGTGAACGTCGCGCGGCAGCGGGAATCTGCTGCTCCTCGCGCTGGTGCGAGGAGTCGTCGATGCGCTCCCTCCCTATCAGTCCGGCGGAACGGGACGCTTGTCGGATGCACGGAAGCTGATGGCAGAGCAACTGGGTTTTCTTTGCGATGCGTGCGGTGTCGATCTCTAGCGTTCGGCGACCACCGGAGCGCGGTAGGCGGCGTGGTAAGGGCGTGCATCCACGCCGCGTGCGCGTTGGCACGAGCATCTACCAGCGGATCGACGCCAAGACTGGTAGGCGTGCCCCGGGCAAATTCGAGTTCTGCTATCGCGATAGCACGGGTCGGCAGGTGTGGCAGACCGCCAAGGGCGACACGCCGGCGGCGGCGAAGGGCGAGCGGGCGGAAATTCTCGCCCGGCTGCGGCTCGGCCACCGCGTCGAGCGCACGCAACTGACCGTCGCCGAGGTCGCCGAACAGTGGCTCGAACGGGGCACTGGCCAGAAGGGCCGCTGGCAGCCTCCCACCAGGGAGAGGTACGAACGCGTCGTGCGCCGCTGCATCGACCGCTCGCCCGATCCGGTGCTGCGCCCGCTTGGCGAGATGAAGATGCGCGATGTCACCGCTGACCATGTCGCCGCTTGGACGCGGACAAACGAAGGCACGCTGGCGCCCACCACCGCCAAACTCGCGCTGATGGTCCTCAACCGCATCTTCCGCCTAGCCCTTCGCCGGGGGTGGATCGCCGGAACCCCGTCGACTGCCTCGAAGCTGGCGAGAAGCCGCACTGGACGCCGCAGAAGGTCCGAATCCTCGAGGGCGAAGATTTGCACCGGCTACTCGACCACGCCGGCCGCTATCGGATCTTGTTCGAGTTCCTCGCCTTCACCGGTCTGCGGATCGGTGAGGCGCTCGGTCTCTGCTGGCACGACGTCGATTTCGAGAAAGGCGTGATCCGGATCCACCGCCAACTCTCGCGAAAGCGGGTTCACGCCGAACTGAAGACGCCAGCGGCCAGACGCGAGGTGGTCCTCGCCCCCTCCGTCGCGAAACTCCTTCGTGAGCGCTGGCTCGTCACCCGCGACAAGGCAGCCGACGACCTCGTGTTCTCGAACTCGAAAGGCCGCGGACTCGACTACCGCCGCGTCGGCGACGACTTCCGCCAAGCCATCAAACGTGCGGGCATCCAAACGGCCCGTGAGCGACTGTCGCTGCATTCGCTGCGGCACGGATTCTCCTCAATGCTGATCGCCAGCGGCCTCAATGTCGTCTTCGTCAGCCGCCAGCTCGGGCACGCGAACCCCGGGATCACGCTCAAGACCTACGCGCACCTCTTCGACCAGGCCGACAATGCAGCCGCGGCAAGGCAGGCGCTCGACCGAAGCTACTCCGCAATGGCCGCCGGCAGCGACTCAACGCCCTCGACGTAGGGCCGTGGTAACAGCCGTGGTAACAGAGCTAGCTTGCCTCGACACCGTGCCGCCAGAAGCGCACAGAGCCGCACGCATCGCATTTACGGGCCGGTCAGGAGTTTCTCGTGACGACAGACAACGCCGGGGGTCAACATCGTGATCACGAAGAGCCACGAAAACGCCGGCCCCTGAACAAAAGAAGGGAGGCCCCTTCCGGGGCCCCCCTCCAGTAGTGATGCTGTCTACCGTTCGTTAGCCACCGACCGCGAACGACGCGGGCTGACCGGGCGTGCCCGCGCCGGGTGTCGCGACATCGACCGAGTCGCCGGCCGAGACGGTCACAGACCCGCTGCCGGAACCGTTCGTCTGGCCGCCTGCGATCGTGCACGTCAGCGTCGAGTTGCCGCCGTTGACGCGCAGCGTGTACGTCGTGCTGCCGGCGGCGGCAACGGCCACGTGGCAACGCATCGTCGTGAACGTCGCGCCCGAAGCGACGATCTGCTGCACCTCGCCCTCGTGACCGGCGTCGGCGATGAACGAGTTGCCGACGAACCTGTTGTTGGCGGCATTGGTTCCACCCGTGTCGAACAGCACCTGGTTGGCACCGTTCGTGCCGTTCGTGCCTGCCGCGCCGGTAGCACCGGTAGCACCCGGCGCGCCGTCGTCCTGCGCACGCCAGCCGTGGACAATCTAGAAAGGGCCTGCAATTGAGGCCCTTTGTCGGCCAAGACGCCAGGTACTCAGCGGCGCGAGAAACGGTTATGGAAACGAATTGGCGAGCACTGCGCTCCCGAAAGTCCGTCTGGCCGGGTCTCGGATCGCGTCAACGCTGTAGAACGCCCGGCGGGGCCGCGTGCTAGCCGCCCCACCCGATCTCCTGTTCGTTCTGCCTGCTCCCGTTCGTGGCGTGATGCTCATTGACCTGAGAATGTCTAGATTGGACGGCGCGTCGCGTCATCTCCCTTGGCGGGCCGATCTGAAGGCAAAATGGAAGCAGGTTCGGCCCCCACCCCTGCTACCCCTGGGCCTACGCCGCGTGGGTATCTCGGTCGGATCTTCGTCGGCTTCCCCGGGTCGTCGTCTAGGGCCGTCGAATGGTGCAGTTCACAAAGGAAGACTTGCGACGGCGCCTTGCGCGCTCGAAGCACAGTAGCCGGCATCAAGGTCCACGGCGCGACTGTATTTGCAGCACTCACCGGCTCGGCCGAAACTCTTGAAACCGATAGATCTGCCCGAGCGCGGCAACTCGTCGCAGAGGGCCGATTCGGTGGACCGGAGTTCGGCAAGCTCGGCGGCCGTCCGCGCAAACTTCGCGCGTCTCCCGAGCTGGCCGACGCTGCTTATGACAACGTGGATGACATCGTCACCGCGCTGAGGGATGGCTTGTCAGCGAGCCAGCCGATGGCTACTCGGCTTCGAGCCGTTCGGTTATGGCTTGAAATTCAACAACAGTCCCGCTAAATCCGGTCGCAGTCGCAGTTTCGCGCCGAAGCGTCCGTGCGGAGGCTTCGGAGGCTTCGGAGGCTTGCGCTGAGCCATGGACAAGAGCGTACCCGCCGGAGTGGTCCCGTCATTCATCACAAAGGTCGCGCGCGCCAAAAAGCACCTGGTCGATCTCAAGACCGCAGTCGATGGCTTCGCAGCCACGCACCCATACACGGTGGCCGAGACCGTCGAGAGCAAGCGAAGCCGCAAGCGCCGACGACTTCAGTTCACCGCCACCCCCGCGAATACGGACATCCCGGTCATTGCCGCCGACGCGATTCACAACCTGCGTTCGTCGCTCGACCACCTGATGTCCGCGATGGTCGCCAACAAGGACCGCGGCAGTGTGATGTTCCCGATCTACTTCCAGGGGGCCTGGGACGCCATCGTCCCAGGGGAGAACCAGCAGCGGATCAAGAATCGAATGCGTTGGGCGTCCGATGTCAAGACGCTGCCGGACGGCGCAGTCGCAATCCTCAAGACGCTGCAACCGCCTGACGACGGAGGGCAGACGCTTCAAGAGACGAGTGCGCTCCGACTCGTGAACCGTCTGTGGAACCGCGACAAACACGAAAAGCTGCCCGTCACCACTGGAGGCATGAGGCAGTTGCGAATCAGCTTCACCGACAACACAGGCCAGCGTCGATCCGGATCGGGGGGTGCCGACCCCGGGGTTCGTACTCCAGAACTACGCGAAATCATGGATCTCCCCGACGACGCAGTGAACGTGGAGATCTACGGCGTTCCGGTTGTAGGCATCCAGATTGGGGACGAGCGGTTCATCGAACTGCCCGACAAGCTGACGATGGCCCTGGAGGACATCGAAGGCGTCATCGCGGCGCTGATGCCGTTCGTGCGACCCTAGGCGCTTATACAGCGATGGGTCACTTGCCGACCGGCTAACGCGCACGGCTGAGGCGAAGTTGCGGTCCTATGTCAGCTACATCCGAGCCGCTCGCGAGTGACCGCCGACTGCGCGCGGGTGTCCCGCCGCGCGTTCCGCTGCGACTGCCACGTGACCGTGGCAGAGGATCAGTGCTTCCGCTACAGCGGCAAAGCGTCGGTCAAGCGAGGACGCTATTCATGGGCGGTTCGCACCTTCTCCGAGTCCCGTAGCTGCTGGGGCCGCGGCAAGGCGTCGGGGTAGCTGGATCACCGCCTGGCGTTTGATACGGGCGTCTCGATTAGGCACCTAGGACCACATAGCGTCGCAGAACAATCCGACTCGCTGCCTCCGTCTCGTCTGGGCGAGAGACCGCGGGCTAGCGTCCCAGAACAGAACCTCTGAGTTCAGCTCTTCCGTGCCGCAAAAGCTGGCCGCGTAGCCGTCCTGCGCTCGTGACCATCATTCGAGGAAGGTTTAGCTGCCGGGTCACCGGACCGAGTGGAAGACGGGCCCTTCCATCAAGACATCACGCGGCGCGGTCACTGGGTGTCCACCAAACCCGGAGTTGTCGAGTCGAAGCTTCGGCTATTGGGGGGTTTGAGCCGGTTTTGAGACCTTGTCAAGGGCCGTAAACGTCACCAGAAGGGTCACGAACGGTGCCACAGGGCCAATTCCCGCGTTTCGGCCAAAACCGGGGTGGACAATGGCGACATGGAAGATCCACAGAACATCCCGGTGCGCGCAGCTGCCACACGCCAGGGCAGGCTCGACGCTCCCATAACCATTCGCTTCTCTAAGCGAGCCAAGTCACACCTTCAGGATCTAGCGACTACATACTGTGTCTCGATCGGCGACATCGTCCGAGTTGCCGTTGATCAGTTTGCCGAGAACGTCCGACGACCGCCAGCTCGGCAGTTGGCGCCGAGCGGGAAAGGCGACCGACGAAGGCTGCGGCCGCGTGTCCGAGGACACTCATGAGTCCTAGGGCGTCGGAGTAAAGCGGGGTCAATGGGCGGTCGTGATGCTTCGGCCTATCCATGATCGCCAGCGGCGTGACGGCTCGTTCGGCGCTCCCCCTTACAGACCGGATAAGTACAAGTCTAGTGCCTCAATAGGGGATATTGCCCCAATAAAGGATGAGTACAAGTCTGTTGTCCCAATAGCCCATGGCCTCCATTCAATCTGCCTCGCTTGGAGAGGTTCCGGTCTCGAAACTCTTTTCCCCGCTTTCTCTGGCAACACCCATGACACAGAAACAGGGGCGCAGGTCACTCTCCGTGCCTACGGAAAGCAGCATCGAGAACTTCGCCACAGCTACTCCGGTTTGAGCCTTCACCTCCGCGCTACAAACAGCGGCTTTCTGCTTACGGCTGAGGGGATCGCTTCGGTGCTTCTCTCTGGTAACCGTATTGACGATCGGCTCGTCAATCCACGCGTTGTCACGGAGCTTGAAAAACGCATTCAACGCCAGATGCTGCGAATGGGAGTCACCCTCCCTTGGTGGGCTACCGCATATGTGCATCGCGCTGACTTGGCATCGGACGTTCGTTGCGCTTCAGCCCAGCTCGGGCACAGCATTCTTCGAGCCTTCGGCCAACTGCCCCTGCCCCACTGCCAAATCCTGCAGTACGGCGAGCGCGGTTCGACACGACTTGAGACAGTCGCCTGGAAACTTGGCTCGGGGCTCGTCGCGCGTGCTTACGACCGCCACGCAAAGGTCGAAAACAAGATTGGCAGCGAAAAGGCCGGCCCGCGGGGGGAAATCCTACGACTGGAACGTCAGCATCGCCCTGACCGCCCGTCACGAGAAATGGCGGTCAAGCAGTTCGCGTCGGCTGATCACGGTCGGATGTACTCCGAACCCTTCGCCCCGTGGCTTGAGCGCGAATTGGTTGTCGCCTCAGGGTATGACGAGGCCAACGCCCATCTGATGCGCGTTTGCCCCAGCGACCGCAATGCCCAATCGCTCTTCGGCGGACTCGTGCGATTAACGGCTTGTGGCGAGAACGCTTTCCCTGATTCCCGTAAGCAAAATCGCTGCCGCCGAGATCTGCGCGAGGCCGGCATCGCTATTGACGAATTCGCGGAAAGCAACGTCGAGATCGGCGAAGTCATCCGAGCGTTTCTGTCGCCGTGGGGGAACGCCACGTGACGGACCGCAACTGCGAAGTCTGTGGAGCCTCTCTCGCCGGACGACGCAAAGACGCTCGCCACTGTGGCGGCCCGTGTCGAGCGGAGGCGAGCCGTAAACGTGCGGCTCGGCGGGCACGTTCACGGTTTGACCAGTTGTGGGCCAGCCTGGTGTCGGGAGCGGCTCACAAGCGCACGCATGGCGTCTCAAGGGGCGGCTCTTGAACGGACACTTCCGTATCGAGCTCGATTTCGACAGCGAGTTCGTGGAACGGGTCGCTGGAGGCGCTAAGCGCGCAGAGCCTCTTCAGTCGAATGGTCACCGTTGAGGGGCGGAAGGTGGCGCGGGCTGGCGGTTGGCGCTGGTCGCGGCCGAGTTGTGGCAGCGCTGTTCATTTCTCGTGTGTCCTCGGCATTGGCGGGCGTCCGGTCGGCAACGGAAGAGTCTTCTTCGCCCACGACTCGATGCTGCCTCGGCGCCAGACGCGGCCCGATGCGAGCTGCTCAACGGGTCCCGGGAAGTCGCGCCGCCGTGAGTACCGGAGGGCGGTGTTCTTCGTGACCCCGAGCATTGCCGCCACCTCGGCCAACCCGACTCGGTCGTCCGCTGCCATGCCGGCCGAAGCTACCAGCGGCTCGCGACAAACGCATTTACAACGCCCCGCGCCCATAAGCCATTTACGCTGTACTCTGCTTTTACGGAAGCTGATGGCAGAGCAACTCGGGTTTTCTTTGCGATGCGCGCGGTGTCGATCTCTAGCGTTCGGCGACCACCGGAGCGCGGTAGGCGGCGTGGTAAGGGCGTGCATCCACGCCGCGTGCGCGTTGGTGCGAGCATCTACCAGCGGATCGACGCCAAGACCGGCAATCGCGTCCCTGGCAAATTCGAATTCTGCTACCGCGACACCACGGGCCGTCAGGTGTGGCAGACCGCGGAGGGCGACACGCTCGCAGCGGCGAAGGGCGAGCGAGCGGAAATCCTCGCCCGCCTGCGGCTCGGTCACCGCATCGAGCGCACGCAACTGACCGTCGCTGACGTCGCCGAACAGTGGCTCGAACGGGGCACCGGCCAGAAAGACCGCTGGCAACCTCCCACGACGGAGAGGTACGAGCGGATAGTCCGGCGCTGCATCGGGCACTCACCCGACCCAGGCTTGCGTCCGCTCGGCGCGGTCAAGCTGTCCGACGTGACGGTTGACGACATTGCCGCCTGGACCGGGGCGAACGAGCGCACACTCGCGCCGACAACCGCCAAGCTCGCCCTGATCGCGCTCAACCAAATCCTCCGCTTCGCCGCCCGCCAGGGATGGATCCACGCAAACCCGGTCGACCGCCTCGAAGCCGGCGAGAAACCGCGCTGGACGCCCCAGAAGACGGCAATCCTCGAAGGCGACGATCTACGCCGCATGCTCGACCACGCCCGCCGCCACAGCACCATCTTCGAATTCCTGGCCTACAGCGGCCTGCGCATCGGCGAGGCACTCGGCCTCTGCTGGGCCGACATCGACCCCGAGAACAGCGTCATCCGCGTTCACCGCCAGCTCTCACGCGACCGCGTTCATAAGCAACTCAAGACCCCAGCCGGCCGCCGCGAGGTTGTCCTCGCCCCCGCCGTCGCCCAGCTGCTGCTCGAACACCGCGTCGCAAGCAGCCACACGCGACCCGACGACCTCGTCTTCTCGAACTCGAAAGGACGCGGACTCGACTACCGCCGCGTCGGCGACGACTTCCGCCAAGCCGTCAAAGACGCCGGCATTGCCACCAATGGCGACCGCCTCTCGCTCCACTCACTCCGCCACGGCTACGCCTCGATGCTGATCGCCCACGGCCTCAACGTCGCCTTCGTCAGCCGCCAACTCGGCCACGCCAACCCAAACGTCACGCTCAGCGTCTACGCCCACCTCTTCGAACAAGCCGAACACGCCGCCGCCGCCCGCCAAGCGCTTGAAGCAAGCCACGCGCTAATGGTCTCGGTCTCAGGGCCCAGCTCTGCCGACTCCCCCTAGCCGCCCGTGGTAACAGCCGTGGTAACAGAGCTAGCCTCGCTCGCCTCAGACACCACGCCGCCAGAAGCGCACAAAGCCGCACATCGCACGTACGGGCCGGCCAGCACCCTTCTGAACGCCAGTCTGCGGATCGCCGCTTGAGGCAAACCACCACGCGACGGCCGCCGGAATGGCGCTTCAACGACTAAGGGAGGCCCCTTTTGGGGCCCCCCTCAGGTACTGCCTCTGCTTGTCGCCGCGTGCTACCCGCCGACGGCGAAGCTGCCCGCCTGACCGTCGACCGTGCCCGGCGATGCGACGTCGACCAGGTCGCCTGCGGCAAGCGAGATCGGCGTGCCCACCGAGCCCGTGCCTGTCTTCGCGCCGCCGGCGATCGTGCAGGTGAGCAACGTGTTCGCCGCGTTCTTGCGGAACGTGAACGTCCTCGCCGTCGCGTTCGTCGAGTTCCTGTAGCAGGTCATCGACGTAACCGACTGGCTCTGGGCCACGATCAGCTGGACCTTCGCCTCCTGTGGGTCGGTAATGCCCTGGCCAACGAATTCACCGTTCCCCAGGGCGGCCCCTCCGGTCGAGAACACCAGCGAGCCCGAACCGGTCGCGCCGGTAGCACCCTGCGCGCCCTGTGTGCCCGTGGCACCCTGCGGCCCCTGAGCACCGTTCGTGCCGTTCGTGCCGTTGGTGCCGGTGGCACCCTGCGGCCCCTGCGGGCCCTGAGCACCGTCGGTGCCGTCCGTGCCGGTGGTGCCGGTGGTGCCGGTGGCACCTTGCGCACCCTGCGAGCCCGTGGCGCCCTGCGGGCCGGTGTCGCCCTGCGGACCCTGGGAGCCAGTAGCGCCCTGCGGACCCTGTGGGCCCGTCTCGCCCTGCACGCCCTGGTCGCCCATCGGACCCTGCGGGCCGGTAGCGCCCTGAGCGCCCTGAGCGCCCTGAGCGCCGTTGGTGCCGTCAGCGCCGTCGACGCCGTCAGCGCCGTCGGTGCCGTTGGTGCCGTTGGTGCCGTTGGTGCCGTTGGTGCCGTCAGCGCCGTCAGCGCCGTTGATGCCGTTGATGCCGTCGGCACCGTCAGCGCCGTCAGCGCCGTTGGTGCCGTTGATGCCGTCGGCACCGTCAGCGCCCTGCGGGCCGGTCGCGCCCTGAGCGCCCTGCGCGCCCTGCGCGCCGTTGGTGCCGTCAGCGCCGTCAGCGCCGTCAGCGCCGTCGGTGCCGTTGATGCCGTTCGTGCCGTTGGTGCCGTCAGCGCCGTCAGCGCCGTCGGTGCCGTTGGTGCCGTTGATGCCGTCGGCACCGTCAGCGCCCTGCGGGCCGGTCGCGCCCTGAGCGCCCTGCGCGCCCTGCGCGCCGTT
>Ga0126312_10001002_pt1 | contig 18074 bp, 18 predicted proteins | sample Plot104A_FD_92537 | JGI IMG/M metagenome (GOLD analysis project Ga0126312, IMG submission 92537) | Serpentine soil microbial communities from UC McLaughlin Reserve, CA, USA - Plot104A | ecosystem: Environmental > Terrestrial > Soil > Grasslands | place: USA: UC McLaughlin Reserve, Lake County... | reverse complement strand
TGAAGATGGAGATGATGAAGGCTAAACCAACTAACTTAATCTATCTGGTGCAAGTTATTTACCTTCTTCGCAACGTTGCGACAATAACATACATCATAACATTATCATAGAATCTGGAAAGGGCATAAAAATCCATAGTGGTGCAGATAGTAATACTTTTCATTATAATACAATAATAATAACCAACTCCAAAGAAATTGGAATAAGTATTGAAGATTCGGATACTAAAGATAATAGATTTGATAATAACCAGATGATAGATTCTAAATTGCAGGAGGGAGATACTAATAATTTGTCATAGATGTAATTCTACCTACGATAAGAAAGTAACCTAACCTTTAGTATTTGCTTTGCCTTACTATAAGATATGTCCTTATTTTTCCTCTATAATCCTTGGGGCTTTGTCTACATGCAAAAGTAAAAAGTCTCATAATAATCCTAATGCAAAACCTATAGCCATAGATGCTATTAATATCGCAGTAATCTTTGGAAGATATTTGCTATAGTATATTATCTTATCCTGGAAGTGCTTGTATACTTTGAGAGACAAAATGGTTATTCCTATTAATGCTAGTGCTACCGAACTAGCATAAGCAATCATAATTGTTAGAGGATTTCCTCCACCACCAGCAGCAAGTGCAAGAATGACAAATTCTTCTTCATGCGCAAATCCTAGTATGAACGCAAATCCTGTTATAGACTTCAAACTTGGATATTCTCTCATTTGATGAAGATGTTCATGAGAATGATAACCAGCGCTCTTATGCCAATGCATATGTTCATGGCTGCTAGTACTACTTTCCATTTCAGAATTACTATTGTTATGTAAGTGCCCATGCTGAGTTTGACTATAGTCTTCTGCTTTTTCTTTCCAAAAAATATATGCCAATATCCCTAATCCAATTGCAGCACCATAGTTTAGGTAAATTTGTGGTATTTCGATTAATGTCGAAAGAAGAATATATGCAAAAACAACAATAATTGAGGATACAAAATGTGCACTGGCTAATATTGATGAACTTATAAAACCGCTAAGATAAGGCCTTTTACTACGCATAGAATAGAGTGAGGCTATAGGCCATCCATGTGATGGATTTACACCATGAAATAGACCAAATAAAATAACACCTAATAAAAGGGAAATGAATGGCACGATTATTATTACTTCTGAAATTACCCTATCTAACCTTTGCGTATCCTAATTATCGCACGTTATACTATCATCCTTAGGGTATGCAGGAATGGTATTGCTACCACCATCATCATTATCTTCTAAATACCAACTATTAGCTTCATACACACCCTTTATCTCGCATTCCGAGATGGTCTCCGTACCACCATTAATTAGTGCTGCCATAAGATTTCCATCGAAGTTTGCATGTCCTAAACCAAGGGCATGGCCCATTTCATGTTCTGCTATCTGTTCTATATTTGCATTATTGAATTTATAATCAGAAGTTTCCTTAAAAATAGTTATTTCTATTTTGCTTATTAGTCCATATCCATCAAATGTACTCATAGTCTGTCCTGCTATATCTTGCTTGTTATTTCTCTTAAAGTCAACTCTAATATCAGATTCTTTTATATGTGGTAATTCCTCAAGCTCAAGTGGATTTATTTCCTTATCCCATTTCTCTATAGCATTGCGAACTGTCTCTTGCTGTTTTTCTGACGAATCTTCATCACTTATGTAATACGTTAATCTTCCATCTACGAGGGCATCACCCCATGCACAACATATCTGAATTGAGTTTTCTTGTTCAAAATCTTCATTATCATTATCATCATTATCTCCTTTCTCATCATCTAATGCAACAATAATTGTTTGTGGATCTTCCAACGACGGTAAAGGTAATGATAGTACTGTCGCTACAAAGAGTACCTCCAAGAATATTAGCTTGAAACTAGAAAATATAGATATATTCAGATGATAAAAGCTACTTAACAATTACTAATAAGACATTCTATATTAATATCTCCCACATACGTGCCTATTATTTTTCTATATGATTGAAGTTAGGGGGTGCGTACCACCTACGCATATTAAATCCATTTTCTTCCTTCTTCTTCAACAGCTGAATCAGATAACAATCAGCAAATAGGTATGACTGCGATCTTGGCTGGCATTATAACAGGTGCAGCTGTAATAACCATATTCATCATAAAAAGAAAGGTGTAGTACAAATACCTTTCTTTTGTCATTTCAGCCATATCTTCTACTGCAGTTGGAGTAGGATCGGTTGTAAAACAGATTGCTAATATTATAACCAAAATTAATACAAATGGTGCCCACATAATCTTCTATATCCACTCTATGATCATGAGCGTTATTCATAGACAGATCCTTTTCGAAAGAGAAGACTGTTATTGGGTTTATATATTACAAGAGGATTTGTGAATGCTGAATCCTTTCTAAATATCCTAAATACACTAGTTATATCAACTATAGTTATATTCGGGGTCAGCCTCGGATCATCAGGTTACTTTAGCCTCAAAAAAGATTGATAGCAAGAAAGTAAGTCGCCACATTAGTGTTACTTCTAATATATAACTGATAACGGCATAAATAAGGCTTCTTATATCTTTTCATATTGGTATTTGTTATAAATGTCGGCAGCCTCTTGCATCAGGCGTTATTAGCTATAGGGTAATTGTGGTGTAATTTCCTGCAACGTAGATATTACTTCATTTAAATTCTTTCCAGAAGTAGTCCATACTAACAATGTTTGCTCGTCACCCGCACGGATATCGTTAAAGTTGTACGTGCTGTCCGTGGTAAAACCCTTACTTGTTAAATCCTGAACGTACATGTCAATATCCGCAGTTGGGACCATTAATGTTCCGGCAGTATCACCCTTTCCAAGAGTGCTGGTTGAGTCAGAACTCGAAGCAGTTGATAACATGCTTGGTAGATTAGCATTAGAGTTCTGCTGATCGACGACTGTTATTGTTCCATTCATCACAAAGTCCTCATCTTCATTATTTACGTCGGTTTCGTAATAATTGAATTTGTCTGTGTCATTCAACACAATTGGATTTGATCTTTCATTAAAGGCAAAAGTGCCGCTATCAAATACTATATTATTCTGGTTTAATTCATTAACGAGAGTTATTTTATGGTCATGATCGACGTCGCCATTAAACCATGTAACCATTGTACCTGGACTGACTATCGTATTTTGTGGAATATATGGTTGATTAATTAGTCTTTGTTCTGAACTAACATCACCCAGGTTCTGCGATTCATGGGCCTCATTAGGAATGAGTATAATGAGGTGTTTAAGATTTTGAGGAAGGGTCAATGACTTGTCCTGAAATATGCTTTCAGCCAATACCGAATCATTATTCTGTGCAAAAGCATTCAGGAATGGTGCAGTGCTTAGAACCATCGAAATACTAATGACACAACTTCTGAGCAAGTGGGACCAAAAATGCAATTCTGTTTTCACTTCTTTCGTTCTACTACCTCGGAGTCATATTAAAGTTATGACTAACTTTGTTAATTACATTCAATGCTGAAGATAGAGAAACTACAACATTGACAAAATATATACTTTTAGTGATAAAGTAACACCCGCATCTTCTACAGTATTTCTTACCAATGAAGTAATGTGACTCTCCAACTACTATTTTGGAGGATATCAGTTATTATGTTGATAAATCACATTATGAGTAAATTTCCAAACTATGAAAGAAGAAGTAGCAGTATCGATTTACTATCGCTAAGTTCGGTAACGCAAAGAACTTTAACATTGGCTATACTCTTGTCATTGGCATCTGCATCAGTACTTATTACAGCATTAGAATTTCTCAATGTCAAATTTGCTTATGCACAAATTAATAACCTAAACAACACTACTTCCCAGCCGAATGTTAATGCTACTAACATTTATGATAGTAAAACAATGATCCTGGTAATGATATTAAACATCTTGTCATACTGATTCCAAATGAAGCGCACGAATCCCCAACAATGGAAGAAGAACAACGACATATCAACCAGCCATACTTGCCACAGAGAGCAATAGTCAGCCCCGGAACTATGATTACATGATTTAATGGAGATGCTGATCATGATCATAAAATAACGTTAAGCGACGCTAATTCTAAACAGCAAGTATTTGATAGCGGGGTATTTGCATTCAATGAGGCTTCTAAGCCTATTGTAGTAAACAACACGCCCACTACTCTCAATTATTATGAAGCCAACGTAAATAATGAGGATGAAGACTTTGTTATGGAGGGAGAAATAAGTGTCGTTAATCAATCATCGCATACCACCCCGTTTGGTGATGCAATCACTCAGAATCTTCTTTCTTCTTCTACTTCTAACAATATTGCTACCACTAATTTGAATCACGATATTGATACTGTTGGGACATTTATGGGACATCGACACTTACGTATCCCAGTTGGTTGATAGTGGTTTTATTGTTGACAGCATGCATGACTTCCAAGATCTAAGAGGAGGACAGGAGGGAACTGGAGATAGACAGACTTTGATTGTATGGGGTGTGGATTCTTCCTCAATGAATTTAGATAATATAGATTCTACGTTGAGAGAAATAACCCCAGAACTCCCATATAGTTAGAAAATCTATCAATGGAATTGTTGAATCAATAAAAGATGCAAATGGTAATGAAATGCTAAAAGCGCAACAAAAAGCAGTGAATATGATGACAAAGTAAAGCAATAATAAAGTTGCATACCTTGAAACTAGGTACAAATATTTACAAAATTTTCCTGTCAGGAAGTAATCAGGCACCTTAACGAATATTCAAGGGTCTTCAAACACTGTTAGCATCTGCAAGGAATAAATTAGTTTTCTGTGTTTTGTATACACCAAAGATTTGAGTTCAGGAATAGCAAGATCCAATTTTGGTTCTTTTTCTTTTTGATATCCTTTTTCTAGATTAGTGTTTTCTTCTTTCTACTCTAATCAGTACGGATAGTAGTCTATACCAATAATATATCATTGAACCGAATATACCATCCAACAACTCATTAGGGAAAAAGCAAGGAAAAGCAAGTTTTTCTTATCGGTTTAATATGAAATATTTATTTTGAGAAATAAATAGTGTCTGTCCCAATTGTTACTGGTTCGACAGGGAGGAAGTTTGACGAACCTACAATATTTTCTGCAATTCTAAATGCTAGTGCTGAAATTGTTAAAGAGGAGTTAACTCCCAGTGATGTGGGTACAACTCCACCATCGGCTACATAAAAATCCAGATAACTATCAGTCAATGTGGCTCCTGTGCCTTTGTATACTCTTCCAAGATTATCTACTACGCCATTATTTCTATCCTTTCCCATGCAGCATCCCCCTAAGTTATGCAGCACAATAGTTGCGCTAGCAGAGACGTCACTTGGATCCCATAGAGGAGTCGAAAAACTTGAAGAGCCATTTTCTCCTACATGTTTTGCTATACGTTCCATAGAATTTCTCATTTTTGTAAAAAGTGGTGCTAGTTTATTTAGATCAAATTCGACATTTAGCACATTTTGTGTGTTCATATCTCTATTTGGATCATTCTTCCATGAATCTAGAAGTTTTATTGTTCCATCAGAAGTGTCAGTGCCCATACCCGACAATAATAAAACATTGTTAAGATCTTGTTCAGAGATTTGAATCGGAAGCGTTGCATTTGAGTTAGGAACAGGAATGGATGGAGGGTTTTGAGTAATCATATTTATTATTGATTGAACTGTGCCTAAACCTGCAAAAGCAAGTAATCTTCTAAAAGAAGAGCCTTGCGTTATTAGACGTGAAATTCCTGAGAACATTTTGGGAATGCTGCTATCCTCTATTGTGTATATAGATCCAGGGCCTTCGTCAAACCTAATTGCAGAAGTGACTATAGGCCCACGTGTTGCATAGACGTCTGTCTTTGTAGGGTTTATGACCCCAAGCAAGTCTCCATTAGTTGAATATCCAGCGCCTAGCTTATTACTAAGACTTAATTTTTGACCAGAAGTCCTGGTAGTATTTGTAGCCTTAAGTAAAATCTCTGTGCTTCCTATTGCACCAGCAGCAAGAATAAGTTTTTTACATTCAATTGTTTTTTTCTTGCCATTGTCAACTAATCTAAATAATCTGACATCAAGTTTATAGGACTTTGAACCAACATTCCAGTTAAAACCTGCCTGTTTCCAGTCTCTAGCACCATAATCTGTGTAGTAAACTTTATAGTTATACGTGCCTGAGGTTAAAGGCTCTATATCATAAACCTCACATAGAGGATAAACATCAAAATGCTTCTTTTTAGTTTGATTCTTCAGATAGTCAAATATTTTTTTATTATTAGTATGACGTGCTCCAGGAATACATCCTAGTGCACATCTTCCTTGGCGTTCGCATACATTTGTTTCTCCAAAATATTTCTTTAGAAAGACTGCCAAGTCTTGTTGTAATTGAGTACTAGTTTGAATTGAATTTAGAACTGCTGAATAGGGATCTCCTCCCTTTTTGAATATAGTTTTTTCATCTTTTCTATATGGAATATCTGAAATAGAAAGGTCTACTGCATAGATATCTTCAACAAATGGCCCTTGATCAGGATTTGCAGGATCAAAAGTAGTTTGATTTTTCACAATTCCTGGAGTTTCTAGTCTTATTTTTTCAGCCGCATCATGAAAAGCCTTGGTTTTTGGAAGTTTGACAGCACCATTTGCAGTATTAGTAGGAATCTTGTTAACACCTATGAATCCTTTTGCCATTTCAAAATATTTGGATAGGTTGTTATGATTGATACCCAGATTAAGTTGAGTATCCCACAAATCCAATACAATAGCTTCTGGTTTTTCAGTTACATTTGTATAAACTAATGAGCCCCCTCCCACACCACTTGCTGCAATAGTATGAACCTTACTGGAGATTCTGTAGTCATAAAGTCCTCTTCTGTCTACTGCACGAAGTGCATTGAGAAACCGACTCAAGCCATTAACATTATCTGGATATGCCCATGTTCGATACGGATTATCGTTGCTGTCTAGGTATTCTCTTATTCCCTTGTCAGGATTGACTTTCTTTTCAAACTCATGTGAACTAGGACTCAAAGGTAATTCATGACTAACCCACCATTGACCTCTCTCTAAGATTACCACCTTACGCTTTTGTGTATCTGGTAAAGCCTGGTCTTGTTGCTCAAACTGATTTACAAGGGATAGTGATACAATAGTTCCACCAAAACCAGAACCAACAACTACTGCTTCACATTGGTTTACTTCATTTGGATTATTATAAGGTACATAAGGTGTAGCAATAACTGGAGTTTCTTTAATTAAGTTTCCATCAGGCCCAAATACTTTAAGATACAATTCTGGTGCGTTGGGATCTGTCTCCCAACTTTCCAGTGGCTTTCTAAAATCCTCCTTTCTAAAATCAATTCTAAATGTTCCATCATCAAGTGTTGCAACACTTCCAAGGGGGTCGTCTCCAAAGATATCAAAAAAGGGGCCTTTATCAAAAACCTTGATTGTATGATATGACAGAGGTTTGTTGGTAGTTGAATCAGTTAATTTTCCCTTGAGAGTGAAGGTCATGAATTATCCAATTTAAGGTAATATAAAAGCATATTGCGTCAACTGGACAATTTCTTATATTTGACATCGTTATACCTGTTGCTAGATTAGATGGCTATACCTACCTTCAAGTGGACACAGGTTGACCAATTGAAAAAGTCAAAAAGCAAGTTTGCATTTCCTAAATACGGTTTATTATTTTCAGAAACCTTGGCCAAAAAGTATGAGCCTATAGTATATTCACATGAATGCTTAAGCGGATCACCTGAAGCAGTATATTATAGAATCCTAATAAAAGAAACTACAAGAGAGTTGTGTATCCAATATTTTTTCTTTTGGAAATATCAACACTGTTACATGATTTCTCACAGATATGATTATGAACCAATATTTGTCTTCTTAAAAGAAAATGAAGTCAGGCCTTTTTTAATAGTCAATGCCGGTTTAGGCGGCGCAGATTGTGGTTTTCATAAAAATGAAGTTCGACCTAAAAGTGGAAAGCGTGACTGGATAGAGATTCACTTCAAAGTAAATTTATCGCCAAAAGAGTCTACCCTTTTGGAAAGAATGGTAATATTACATACAAGGGCTGTAGCAAAAAGTATCCATTGAATACCGGAAAAGATTTACAGTTTAAAGGACTACATCCATTATTTGGTATCCGTGCATGTTCAAATGTTTTCAGTGGTGCTAAATATGATCTACAGGGAGATATATTCAATCCACCATTGAAAAGGCTTACAGATAGAATTTTAACTCAATGGTATTTCAAACATTATAACCATGAAGATGATATGCCATTTGGACATGATGTCGCAGATCCATTTACATATCCATATATCAAATACCATCCAGCAAAATAGATCTTGTCAGACCCATGAATGACGATATCAAATAATTGGACTTGAAAGTTGAACTCGAAAAACATTTCCTACTCATGAAGAATCTCAACCCCATGGTTTTGATATTTTTAGCTATGGCTGGCATCTAGTGGGTGTAATTTACTACCAAACTACTAGTTCAAGAAAAGCAAGGGTCTAATGTTAGCGTTACAGGTTCTCTTCGTTAGTTGACCTGAGTTGCCACTCAAAACCGCATATCTTACAATTTCCAAACTGAATCTGTTTACCTACCGATATGCAATGTTGTTCAAAAGTCAAGCCATGTAAATTACACTTGGGACAAATGTGGTTTACATTTTCATTTCTCTTCTGATCGATCATTGCTGTCATCGGGTTGCAGAATATGGCACAGGTATCTTTCATTTGTCATGTCGGTCATAACTAATGATGAATTAATTGCCCCTTAGGTGATAAAAGATAGATAAGTCTAGCTCAAAGGAGTACGATAAAAGAGTTATCACAAAGGCCCTATTGCTGAATGGTGTTTAATAAACCTGTTACCTATCGAAATGATCTGAATTTCCCAAGTTTTAATAGTTTCAGAAGTAAGTTTTAGTAGCATTTTATCAAGTAAGGTTAGTCCAAGTTAGAAAAGCGTATCGTAATTCTCACTCTATATAACCATCTGATTGTGGCTAATATAGCGTGTATCTATATATCGGCACTAGTCGCACTGAACCCGAAGAATTACATGTATTATAATTATATTATAATTATACTATATGTATTATAATTTAGCGGCTGAGATCTATTGAGAACATTGTCATTAATATTAGTGATAAACTTTGTATTATTTTTACCATTCATAACTTTATCAAGTATGGTATCTTCGTATGCTCAAACTGAAAATGACAATGATGATTTTTCTTCTGCTACTTCTTCCTCTACTCCTTCATCTTCCTGTATAACATATAATCCAGAAGAGAAGGTAATAACAATAACCTGCAAATCTTCAACTCTGACAGATATCAATAATCAGCTAAAAGATCCAGACATATTGCACAAAGAAACTACTAATGGTGTTTGGTTATTAAATGCTGGTATAATAATTGAACAAGGTGCAACACTTTACATTAATTCCACTGATACTTCTTGGCTAAAGATTAATGCAGACGGACAAACTGCTTATTCAATATTAGTATCAGGTTCATTAAAAATTGATTCAGTAAAGGTAACTTCATGGAATCCAAATACAAATGATTATGCGTTAACTAATGATTCTGATAGAAATGGTAGAGATGTACAGATTGGCACTCCAAGACCTTACATAAGAATCGAAGAAGAAGCAACAGGCACTACTGATATTACTAATTCAGAGCTAGCTTATCTTGGTTATGAAGGAGGATATGGCGCAGGACGTACTGGTCTTAGGTATGAAGGTGGCGATGGTAGTATAGTAAAAGGAAATAATATTCACAATATGTGGTTTGGATTCTATTCAAAAGGAGTAGGTGGTATAGTAATTGAAGATAACCATATTCATCATGACGGCCACTATGGATTAGACCCACATACAGGTACTCATGATATGATAATTCGAAATAATACTGTACATGATAATGACTCAACTGGTATTATATGCTCATTAGATTGCTACAATATAACGATAGAAAATAACAAAGTCTATAACAACACCAAGTATGGTATAATGTTTAGCAGAAACATGACTGATTCTATCGCAAGAAATAATATTGTTAGTAATGAGGACAATGGCATAGTAATTTCTGAATCCCATAATAATGAAGTTTACAATAATACTGTCTCAGATAGCGGCACTGGAATAGATATAGATGAAGATTCTTTTGAGAATGTGGTATACAACAACACCATAATAAATATACCAGACCCATCTGAAGCGCTACATTTGCGTGATGGAGCTTCTGAACAAAATACGCTTCATTCCAATACACTAGTCACCATAAATGGAGAAATGAGGATTATTAGCCTAGATAGAGAACAACAAGAATAAAATGTGGGTAGTGGCTGCGTATGGTAATACAGTCCCCGTTATATAAAACAGGAGAGGGTTAAAGTAAAGTGAGTAATTGTATTTTTATCAAGCCCACAAAGAAATCTGATGTATGTCAAATCTAGACACTGAGGCAGCTAAGCTCCCCCTATGATAAGGGTATATTGTGAAGTGTGTTTGTAGTATATTTTTTGATTCGAAAATTAATGAATATATTCAATTAGTTCTGAAATGAAGTATGATATCTACTAGTGATTTCTAATGACTATTATACAATTTAAGTTGTTAAAACTAGTAATTTTTGGCCTCTATTGTGTATCTTATCTTGAGTTTGTTGAATGATAACTATTTTTATTATTCTGGATAAACCACTTAGATGTTCTCCATAGCTCTATCCATTCTGATTTGCAGCTATGGCACCTAACTATGAAAATATATTGATCTGCAATGCCTATTTTGTCACAATGAGTATTATTATAATCTTCTATCTGCACCCTTTGAGCGCTAACCGGATGATTGGCTAGTCTACAAGCAGGTAGCGAGTCTTGACTATTGTCATTGTCCGCATCTTGGTATGCATTTCTGCTGGAAGAATAAACAAGTGTCTTTCCTTCAATGACAGCCATAGGTTTGTATCTGATTAATTAGATGTAAGCCGAACTATATAAGATGGTATGCTATATGCTAAACGAAATGACAAGAGAAGATTTCCGCTATTTTACATAAATTTTGATGCAACATGCAATCTAGTATCTTCTATTACTGCTACTATCACAAAAGAGTTTACTGCCTCTTTCTTCTTATCCATGCTCTTTTCTCTGATTTGGATGTGTTAATAAAAGAAGAAGAGGGATGAGGAATAATTGAGACCCTTTCAATTGAGGGAATCTTGGAACGAATTTCCATTTCCATTTCTAATGATAATAATTCTACATCAGTTAATGGTTTGTTTCCATCAACCTCCATATGGACTTCTGCTTGTGCGACCATGCCTGAAGACCGTAAAAGAACTGATCTGACTCTTATCTTCTCATAATCAAATCTTTCCTCAATTGTTTTTTTGACTAAGTCTGTTATCTTTGGGTTTTCCCATGCATCAACAAGGATAAGAGATGACCTCTTTAATGATATGTAAGATACTGAGAAGATATAACCTGCAATTATCATTCCTCCTATAGCATCAGCTTGTAAGATGCCAAATTGGCTTGCAACTAGTACACTAAAGAAACCAACTACTGAAGCAGAACCATCTTTTATAGAATTTTTAGCATCAGTTTTAAGTGACAATAAATTATACTTATTTGCAATTGTCCTCATTTGAAATGCTCTGTGTAGGGATATAGCACTTGCAGCTGCTAGTACAATCATAGTCAGAATTGGCTGTTTTATCTCATGTGGATTAACTAATGATTGATATGAGTGGTAAAAAATCACACATCCGATCACAACCATCCCTATAGCAGCCATCAATGCTGCAAAGCTTTCAACCTTATGATAACCAAAATGAAACTTCTTATCTGCTGGGCGATGTGCGATACGCAATCCCAATAATACAATAAAAGAAATCATTGCATCAGATAGAGAATCTATACCATCTGCTGTTGCAACTACACTTCCACTTACGAACCCAGTTATCAGTTCTGCAATACCAATACTAATCAGTGTTATCACAGAGACTTTGGCAATTCTTTGTCCGGCTAAAATTCCTTCATTGAGAAGATAGGTGGTATTGTGACCAGTAGGGTTAGGTATATTATCAAACTCTCTCTCTGTTTGTTGTTGTTGCTGCCGTTGTTGTTGTGATTGTAACGGAAAATCTAAACCTATTTTTATGCTACTATCTTTATTATTATCGTTATCAGATGTACTATCCAAATATAACAGGTATTATTGATGTTCGTTATGCCCATATTTAAGACTTAAAATGTAGAAGGTATATGAAAACTATGCAAGAACCAAAATTATGTTGTAAAAATAACAGTCTTTATCTTGCTTTTTGTCGTGATAGCATGAAAATATTAAAACCTAATGCGAAAGCAATTATTTCTTGCAGGAATTTTCTCTCTATATGTATGGTCTATAGATAAGTAGAACTTGCTAGTCCGAATAATGATGGCTGCTTCTTTATCATTAACAGCTATGTATGCATGACAAGGAGATGGATAAGGTTTATTTAACATTTTATTATTTTATAGGTAGTTTTATGCTATCAAAGGTATTGTTAGTATCAGCGGCAATACTAGCAACCCTACTATTATATTTATTATCCTCATGTATATCACAGGATAAACCTATAAGTGGAATAGCAGCTTTTGCAGATCATGGCCAAGAGATAACTCTTACGTTGTATAATTCAAGCTTTGGGTCTCTTACGTCAGGTGGCGGAAATCAAGTAAGTATATTTGCAAATTATAAATTAAATGATAATTCAATTGCAGGTCAAACAATAAATGCTGTCATGGAAGTTTATGCTCCTAATGGGACATTAATAAGAACATCTTCGTATCCTAGTGGATTTGTTGCTCAAAGCTCTGGTGGAGTAGAAGGACTTGAAACTACAATAAAAGACCCAACGTTACAAAGCGTAACAGCAAATGTCACATTTAGGAATGCAGACAAGACAGAAGCACTCTCAAATAATCTGAGAGTAAATTTGAATATTGGTGAAGAGGGTACAACAGCGCCAACGACAGGAGAAGAAGCTGGAGTAGAAGAGGGAGCATTAGTAGAAGAACCTGAGCAAGAACAAGCCCCAAGCCCTCCTCTTCAGCCACCTGAGCAGGAAGAAGATGGAGGAGAAAATATAGAAGAAGAAGGTGAAGATGGAGAAGATGGAGAACAAGACGAACTACCCCTACCGCTATTTGGTAATGAATAGGGTTCTTTCCTCATCCTTTCGTTAATCTTTGCCCGTCTCTATATTTTTTAGAATGAACAATATTTGGATGACAATGTAGCTAATAATTTTGAAGAAAGCAAAGAGTGCAATAGTTATATCTACTTTTGGAATACTTACTGATCTTGAAGTATTATCTAATGGTTATTTATATGGAAGCTCAAATAAAAATATAAAATAAACAATCACTGTTACCGCTTGCATAAGAAGCGATAGCAACAATGTTACAACAATATATACTTGTCAAGATAGACTGAGAAATTCTTGAGATAGTACTCTTGTCCCCCCATCATCCTAGTTCCCATCATTATTTTCAGTAGCATCTTCTTCTTCTGTTGTTTCCTGCTGAGTATCAGCAGCAGTAGTAGTAGCTGCATTCAACGATATATCTACAAATTCTGGTCTTGATGCAGGTGAGTTTTGACCGGTGCTGCATATTAGGTTCAAATCTTTGGTTGTCATAACACATGCCTTATACTCCTCTCCTGCATTTACATTAACATTTGGAAATGTTGCAACATACTCTACAAGAAGTTCGCTATCTACTGCACTGGCATTTAATGGAACTACATATGGCGCTTCTGAGTCTAGGAATTTTACTCTTGACGCTTCGCCATTATTTGTAGTAATAATTGCAATTAAATCACCTTTTGATCTGTCTACTCCAAATATTGTCATTATAACTTTAAAGACATCATCTCCTTTTCCTGTTTCTGCTAGAATTAGATTTATTTTAAAAATAGCAACAAAGGTTAATAATATCATGACTACTGCTGCCGGAAATATCAACTTTGAGTTCTTGGTTTGCATTCGCTGTAATTATACTGCGATATTTCCTATATAAGATTATTATCCACTTTTTTTCTGTGAGTAATATGATATCGTGGTTGGCCAAACTGATGATTTTCATACATGGTCTTTTTCATCTCATTAGTTAGGTCACTGATAAAAGGTAAACCGCAGAATACTCAACCATGATGTCAACTACAATACCTGTTGAAGTATTTAATAGATATATTGAGGACAGCGAAAAATAATACGAAACCCTAACTGTATGAATGAAGAGAAATAAATCAAACCTTGCCTATCTGTTCATGTGGATCTTTCTCTTATCCATATCCATCTTACCACCAAACAGAATTCATTTATTTTAGCTAGAACGATAAGAAATATTAATGAATGGTTAGTACATCTGATATCCACAAAAGATATTAGAAATAATAAAAAGAGCTTGTATTAGTTATATTTGACAAGAGAGCCATCAGGAGGGCTATTGTGAAGTCACAGATTGTCATATCAAAGTTGACTATAATATTGATAATATTTGCATTAATTATCTTCCATTTTATTATTAAGGAAACACATCGATCGTTACCCTTGTCTACAATGGCCCAACAGCAGCAACAGCAATTACAACAACATCAACAGACAAAACAACCAGAGCAGCAATCACATCAACAGTCAAAACAGCCATCATTGCCAGCATCAGCTCAACAACAGCAGGAATTACAACATCAACAGCCAAAACAACCAGAGCAGCAGCAACAGCAGCAATTGCAAAAACAACAGCAGCCATTATCGCCAGCATCAACTCAACAACAGGAGGAATTAGAACAACAACAGTCATCCTCTGCTAGAGCAGGACTTTCAATAAACAGGTCACTTGATATTCCACGTACTGACGAAAATATGGCAGAGCAAAACATGTTAACAATAACAGGATCATTTGGGGACGATAGAATAACTGGTAGTAATGAATCTGACATCATTATCGGACTCTTAGGTGCAGATACTATCAGAGGAGGTAGTGGTGATGATAAAATACAAGGAAACGAGGATGTAGACAGATTGTATGGTGAAGATGGCAATGACCTGCTCCAAGGAGGTGCAGCAACAGATCAGTTGTATGGAGGACAAGGAGATGACATACTTTCAGGTGGTATGGGCGATAACTTTCTTGTAGGTGAACAAGGAAATGACAAATTGTATGGAGGACCAGAAGACGATATATTGCAGGGAGGGCAAGGGGCGGACTATTTTGATTGTGGTGATGGAATTGATGTCATTATAGACTTTAACTTAGAAGAAGGAGATGACAATGCAGGTAATTGTGAGGAAATATCAACATTGGCAAATAGATAAAGAAAGAGCATAATACAACAATATCTTATCTAATGATTCTCATGGAATCTAATGATTAAAGACCCAGTCCATTCTATTTTCAGTCAAATTCACACAAGTTCAGTCATAGATAACAAAGAAGAGAGGCAAAAATAATTCATCAAAAAGTATCTGCATAATAGATTATTATTTTATGCATAGATTATGTAAACATATCAAAACTTATATTAAATTATATTATTCTAGTGTTTCCAACGTGTATTTTATTCTTAAGAGACTATCATCATTGTTCTTTTATCTACTTTTATGTAAAAAAGCCATTGTCTTTCTAATTGCTCTAGTATCCCTGATGCCTATATCACATCTTGTATATGCACAACAAAACATTCCTGGTGTTGTAGCCTCTATAGGCAAGGGAGAGCCAACAGTTAGAGATCCTAATCTTAAAGTAGAAACAGTTGCAACAGGACTTATGCTGCCAACCACAATGGCTTTCGCAGCTCCAGATGACATATTGGTTTTAGAGAAGGATAAAGGAACAGTACAGAGAATTGTAAATGGACAAATGCTAGACGAGCCGCTACTCAAAGTCAATGTATCTTCCGAAGTAGAAAGAGGTATGTTAGGAATTGCAGTTTCAAAAAATAATCAAACTGGAAAATCCTATGTATTTCTGTATTTCACTGAATCAGAATCAGAAAGAAAAGAAGAACGAGGAGGAGGAGGGGAAGGCGAGCCTATAGCCAGCCGTCTTTATAGATATGAGCTTACAAATAATAACACCAAATTAGTTAATCCTAAACTTCTGCTAGACCTTCCGGCAGTACCAGGACCACGTCATAATGCAGGCAATATTATGATTGGACCTGATAACAATCTGTATGTTTCAGTTGGTGACTTAGACGGCCACATCACTATGGCTCAAAATGTGAAAGATGGAGTAGGACCAGATGGAAGTAGTGCTATATTGAGGATTACACAGGACGGCCAAGCATCACCAAAAGAAGGCATTTTGGGAGACAGTGGGATTACTAAAAAGTACTATGCTTATGGGATAAGAAATACTTACGGTATGGATTTCGATCCTGTGACTGGTAAACTATGGGATACAGAAAATGGCCCTTCCTATGGTGACGAAATCAACCTTGTAGAACCTGGATTCAATAGCGGATGGGTTAAAGTTCAAGGAATGACTCCAGTCGATTTTAATAGCGAACAAGCTCTTGTAAACTTTCAAGGCAAGGGCAATTATAGTAATCCAGAATTTGTTTGGACTGATACTGTTGGCCCTACGGCGATAAAATTTCTAGAATCTGATAGATTGGGAAGGCAGTACGAAAATGATGCCTTTGTATCTGATATTACTCAAGGAAATATATATCATTTTGATCTGAATGCAAATAGAACTCAATTAGTATTAGAAGGAGTACTTGCAGACAAAATTGCAAATAATGCAACAGAAAATGAAGGTATAATCTTTGGTGAAGGGTTTGGTGGAGTTACTGATCTTGAAGTCGGACCGTATGACGGCTTTCTATATGCTGTTTCACTAGGACATGGAGCAATTTATAGAATAGTGTCTGGATAGAAAAGATTGTTGTAGTGTAAGTTTGTACGCCATTTATAGTAGTATTCGTGGTATACTATAGCAATTATTACGGGATATAATGCTATATGGATGTAATGCTTGCTTGCTTGTACATGGATGACTACTTACCTTACTTTCGTGCTGCCAATCTTTCTTTGAGGCTAACGTAACCTAATGATCCGAGACAGACAGCAAATATAACTATAGTTGCTATAACTAGTGTATTTAGGATATTTAGAAAGGATTCCGCATTCATGAATCCACTTGTACAACTTGAACATATAAACCCAATAACAGTTTTTTCTTTGCAAAAAGATAGCTCTGTTGGTGGAGATATCTCTACGATTGGCGGAGATACTACTTTACAATACCTCCACTAAAAGAAGCTTAATTTGAGCTCCTTTTGACAAGATAAGCAAAAGTGGAGATGGTGGAGGTAGTGGAGGTTGTTTCGTTACTAAAACTTAGAAGTAGGAAAGAGAACCTCTAAAGAAATAGATTCCTTCCTCTTGGAAGAGGTTAGTAAGCTCAAAGATTTGGTTCAGGCACAGATACCAGGTACCACATAATACCTGCTGCCTGAGACTAAATCAAACCCGCCTATTTTTTGGATATGATGCTCTATATATAGAGCTAAAGATCTATCGTCTTATTAATTTTATAAGATACATCTTCTTATGATGCAAATATGGATTGTTATCTACTGCTTCAGATACCAAACCATATGTAGGAATAAAAATACCCTCATTTCTATTTGTCCAAAGCTTAAGATAACCATCAAATCTATTGAAATCAGAGAGATTGTCAAAACTTATTATTGGTAGTTTTTTGATAATTATGACCATTTCTTTATTGTTATCATTAAGCTCCAACACAGGAGGACAATTATTCATGATAGCACAAACGAGCGAAAATAGATTTGAAACTTATAATAATCCTATATTTGGAATAAGGATTCAATACCCTTCAGATTGGGGAAGGTTAGATCTTTCCTTTCTAGAGAATAATTCTGCAGATATTGATTTTTATCCTCTTGATGATATATCGGGAGCGGAAGCTGTAAAAATACAGGT
>Ga0126312_10001000_pt1 | contig 18094 bp, 17 predicted proteins | sample Plot104A_FD_92537 | JGI IMG/M metagenome (GOLD analysis project Ga0126312, IMG submission 92537) | Serpentine soil microbial communities from UC McLaughlin Reserve, CA, USA - Plot104A | ecosystem: Environmental > Terrestrial > Soil > Grasslands | place: USA: UC McLaughlin Reserve, Lake County... | reverse complement strand
GACGAGCTCGACGACGGCACGAAGGGAGCGGTCGTGGAGCTGGCGACCGACGCCACGTTCCTCGCCGCCGTCGAGGAGTACCTCCGCTCCACGCAGCGCGTTCACTAGCGCGGGCCTCGGCTACACTGCCCGTCCCTCGGGCGATTAGCTCAGTTGGTTAGAGCGCCGCTCTGATAAGGCGGAGGTCCGTGGTTCGAATCCACGATCGCCCATCTCGTCGACCCCGGATCATGCTCGTCAGGATGAGGTTGGCTGCCGGTGCCTGAGCTAAGCTGATTGAGGCGCGATGATCGAGATGGTCATCTACGGGGTTAGCTTCGACCTGGTCGGCAAGCAGCCGATCGTCCTGCTCAAGACCGCGGACGGAAACAAGTTCCTCCCGATCTGGATCGGGCATCCCGAGGCGGCGGCGATCCTGATGAAGCTCCAGGGCGCCTCTACGCCGCGGCCGATGACGCACGACCTCGTCGCCGACTTGCTCGAGCAGCTCGACGCGCAGGTGACGCGGATCACGGTGACCGAGCTGAAGGAGAACACCTTCTACGCGAGCATCACGGTCGCCCAGAACGGCTCCGAGATCGAGATCGACTCGCGCCCGTCCGACGCGATTGCTCTCGCCGTCCGCGCCGAGGCGCCCATCTACGCGAACGAGCGCGTCATCGAAGAGTCCGCGATCGAGTTCGAAGGCGAGGAGGTCAACGAGGAGGAGATCGTGGACGAGTTCCGCAAGTTCCTCGACGACGTCTCGCCCGACCAATTCGCCGTCGAAGAGGACGACGGCGAGACGCGCGGTTAGAACGCCACCGAGGCGGCCAGCGGGAAGCCGTTGAACGCGGCGTGCAGGAGGATCGCCGGGTAGACGCTATCCGTGCGCTCGCGGAGCCATGCGAGGCCGATCCCGAACAGCGAAAGGATCGGGAGCGCCTCGATCAGGCCGTGCGCGAGGCCGAACGCGATGCCGACGCCGATGATCGCGGACGCCACCCCGTACGGCCGGAGCAGGCTGAAGCCGAGGCCGCGGTAGGTGAGCTCCTCGACGATGGGAGCGATTCCGGCGACTACGACCACGTTCGCCGCGAACGCCGCGGCATGATCCGAGTCCCAGCCTGACGGGGTCAGGCCCTGCTCTTCCCCGGCGTGGAGCAAGGGGTCCAGCGCGGCGCCGATGGCCAGAACCAGCGCGAACACGACGCCGGCCCAGCCGAGCGCTCGCTGCCACGAACGCGGAGGCCGCAGGGCGAAGAGGTCGCGCACGCTCCCGCCTCGCGCGATCAGCAGCAGCAAGCCGAGCACGATCGCGTAGAGGAGCGCGGCGGCGATCGCGGTTCCCCATTGGTAGAGCACGTCGTCGGCAGGCTTCCCGCCGGAGGCTCTCGCCGCGTACGCCAGCACGATGAGGACGCCCACCAGGATCCACCACCAGGTGAGCTTCTCGGGGTTCGGACGCTCCTCTACGCGACCCATTGCCATAACGCCCACTGTGCCACCGAGACGCCGAGGAACAGCGCGCTGACCGCGACTATGGCCGTGTGCAGCCGCTCGGTGCGGCCGAGCCACGCGAGGGCCATGAAGAACGGGAACACGACCAACCCGAAGCGCGGCAACGACAGCAGCGGCCAGCGCTCGCTCGGCACGCTGAGCGGGATCGCGAGGCTGACGGCGCAGAACACGCCGTACGGCGCGCCGAAGCGCTGCCAGGCGACGAGCGTCAGGAAGACGAAGAGCACGAGGAAGGCGAGCGACTCGAGGTTCAGGGCGGCCACGCGATCCGGGTCGCTGTTCTGGACGGCGCTCCAGTAGACGTGCGAGTCGGATCCGGAGGCCAGCTGGCGGACGCCGGCCCAGCCGGCTCGCAGGCCGTCCCAGATCCCACCGATCGGGCCGGCCCGCGAGAGATGGCGCGTCCAGATCTCCTGCGCGTCGGAGAACGCGAGCGGGTCGTCCAGCTCGTACCAGAGATAGAGCGGATAGAGCGCGAACAGCGCCGGTGCCACCGCGAGCGAAGCCAGCGCGCCTCCACGCCGCCGCGATCGCCAAGCCATGAGCGCGAGCGCCGGCAGCAAGGCAAACCCGGCCGGCCGGGTGAGGATCGCGAGACCGGTGAGAAGGCCGGCGCCGAGGAAGCGGCCGCGCTCCGCCGCGGCGAACGCGGCGACGCTGAGGAGCAGGAACAACGCCTCGCTGTAGACGGCCTGGAGAAAGAGCGCCATCGGGAACAGCGCGAGGTAGAGCACCGTTCGCCGCGCGCCGTCTGCTCCGAGCCGCTCGAGGGCGAGGTCGTACAGCAGGACGAACGCGCCGAGTGTCGCGGCGAGGGAGATCAGGATCCCCGCGGTCACATAGTGGCCGCCGAAGATCCGGCCGAGGCCCGCAACGAGCACGGGGTACCCCGGGTAGAACGCCGCCGCGGCCCGCTCGACCGATCCGTACCCGTCCTCGGCGATCTTGAGGAACCACACGCTGTCCCAGCGCGCCCAGACGTCCGTGACGAGCCCGAGGTCGCGCGTGAAGGCCGGGTCGTCCCACGTGTCCGCCCGCGGGTGGCGGTTCGGCTCGAAGACGAGCAGCGCGTAGACGGCGGCCGCCCAGATCGCCGCGCGGCTCCAGAGGAAGATCTCGACAGCCGGGCGGCGCACCGCCGCCGATCCTAGATAAGAGCTCGTATAGCGTCCGGCGCGTGCAGCCGCCGGATCACTTCACGCTCGAGCAGGCGAACGCTGCGCTCGCCGAGGTGCGTCCGCTCGCCGAGCGCATGGTCGCCCATCGCCGCGAGGTCGCGACTCTCCTCAGCCGTCGTGCCGGACTCACGAGCACGATCGCCGGCAACGGCGGCGACCTCGATCCCGGCGAGCTCGCCCGCGTCGAAGCCGAGATCGCCGAGGAGGCAAAGGGCGTGGCCCGGTGCGTCAACCAGATCCACGGTCTCGGCGCCCAGGTCAAGGACGCCGACGAGGGGCTGGTCGACTTCCCGGCGCTCCGCGACGGCGAAGAGGTGCTGCTGTGCTGGAAGCTCGGCGAGGACGAGATCGGGTTCTGGCACGGCCTCGAGGAGGGCTTCGCCGGCCGGCGGCCGGTCGACGAGCTCTAGGTGGCTCTAGGAGCGTCCCGGCTCCCGTCGAACTGGAGCACGTGGCCTGGGAGCGAATCGTGGTCGCGGGCGTCGTGATCGGCGTGACGCTGATCGCTGCGCGCTTGATCGACCGGCGGATGGTGCGGCGCGAGCTGGCGCCCGAGTCGATGACGCGCTACCGGGTGCTGCGTCGGAGCGTCACGGCGTCGATCGTCGCGCTCGGGATCCTCTCGGCGCTCCTCGTGATCCCGCAGGTGCGGGCGGTCGCGGGCGCGATTCTCGCGTCGGGAGCGGTGATCGGTCTCGTCGTCGGCTTCGCCGCCCAGAGGACACTGGGCAACTTCATCGCCGGACTTCTGATCGCGTTCACACAACCGCTGCGGATCGGCGACGTCGTGGAGATCGACGACGAGGAGGGCGTGGTAGAGGAGATCGCGCTGACGTACACGTTCATCCGGACCCGCGACGACGTCCGCCTCGTGATCCCGAACGAGAAGCTGGCCTCGGATACCATCAAGAACGCTTCGATAGTCAGCCGCGAGAAGCTGGCCCAGGTGACGCTGAACGTACCTCTCGACAAGGACCTGTCCGCCGCGGTTGACGCACTTCGGCCCCTGATCGCGGAGGCGCCGCGGGGCGCGATCCTGGTCAGCGATCTCGGGGCGGACAAGGCGGTAGTGACGGTGCGCGCCTCCGCGGACGACGCGACGGAAGTTGAGCGCCTCGAGAGCGATCTCCGGCTCCAAGCGCACGAGCGCCTCCGTGCCGCGGGAGTGCTCGCGTGAGCCCGCGCGACCGTCCCCGCCGTCGCCGCCGGGGCCAGGCCGATCCGCTCGAGCTCCGCCTTCAGCGCCGCCGCCGCCAGCGCCACAACGCGCGGAAGCACCGTGGCCGCAAGCTCGCGCTGCTGACGATCCTGCTGATCGGCGTGACGCTGATCGCGGGCGCGGTCGCGAGCCTCGGCGGCGCGTCCGAGATCAACAAGCGCTGCGACCTCGACAACCTCCGCCCGGTCGCGATCGGACAGAACACGTTCGTCTACGCGGGCGACGGCTCGTTCCTGGGCACGATCCCGGCGGAGAAGAACCGCACGCCGGTCGGGCTCAACACCGTGAGCCCGTACATGCGCCAGGCGATCCTCGCGATCGAGGACAGGCGCTTCTACGAGCACGGCGGCATCGACGTCGCCGGCATCCTCCGCGCTGCCTGGGCCGACGTCCGTGCGGGCAAGGTCGTCCAGGGCGGCTCCACCGTCACGCAGCAGCTCGTCCGCAACCTCTACATCGGCAAGGAGGTCACGCTCGAGCGGAAGGTGACGGAGGCGTGTCTCGCGATCAAGCTCAACAGCCGCTGGACGAAGGACAGGATCCTCCAGGAGTACCTCAACCAGGTCTACTTCGGAAACCACGCATACGGGGTCGAGGCGGCGGCGCAGACGTACTTCTCGCGCCGCTCACGGAACCTGACGCTGCCGCAGGCTGCGCTCCTGGCCGGCCTCCCGCAGGCGCCGTCGGTGTTCGACCCGTTCAACAAGCCGGAGCGCGCGCTCGCGCGCCGGAACACCGTGCTGCGCGCGATGCTCGAGAACGGCGACATCACGCGGGCTCAGCTCCAGGCTGCGATCGCGCAGCGCGACCTCGGGCTCAAGAAGGGCCAGCTCTACAGGCGGATCCACGAGCCGTACTTCTTCAGCTACGTCCGCGAGGAGCTGCTGCGCGAGTACGGCGCGAACACGGTTCGCTCGGGGGGCCTGCGCGTCTACACGACCATCGACCGCCGCTTTCAGAAGCTAGCGCGGAAGGCGATCACCGACACGCTCTACTACAAGAGCGATCCCGCGGCGGCGGTCGTCTCGATCGACCCGCGCACCGGCGCGATCCGCGCCATGGACGCGGTCATCCCGGGCAAGAAGGCATTGCAGTTCAACCTCGCCGCCCAGTCGCGCCGGCAGGCGGGCTCAACGTTCAAGACGTACGTCCTCGCCGAGGCGATCGAGCAGGGCGCGAACCCCGACTCGACCTACTACACCTCGGCTCCGTTCTTCTACCGGCCCGATCCGGTAGGCGACTGCGACACCAACTGGTGGTGCGTCGAGACGTACGGGAACGACTACTACGGGTCTTCGTCGATTCATTCCGCGACGCTACGCTCGGACAACACGGTCTACGCGCAGCTGACGCTCGACGTGGGGCCCGAGAAAGTCGCCGAGATGGCGCACAAGCTCGGCGTTCGCTCCTCGCTGAAGACGCGTGAGGGGGCGTACGTCCCGTCGCTCGGCCTCGGCGCGATGGGCGTCTCGCCGCTCGACATGGCGTCGGCATACGCGACGATCGCGGCCGGCGGGATGTACTCGCGGCCGATGGCGATCACGAAGGTCGTCCTGCCCGACGGCAAGGTCGACGAGGGCGCCGGCTGGGGCGTTCCGGAGCGCCGCCGCGTGATCTCGGACGGTGTCGCTTACGAGGTCACGAAGATCCTCCGCGACAACATCAACGAGGGGACCGGGGTCGCGGCCAACATCCCACGGCCTTCAGCCGGCAAGACCGGCACGACCGAGCGCCACTCCGACGCGTGGTTCTGCGGGTACACGCCCGACCTTTCGACGACGGTCTGGATCGGCTACCCGCAGGGCGAGATCCCGATGGAAAGCGTCCACGGCATCTCGGTTGCGGGCGGAACCTTCCCGGCGCAGATCTGGCGGCTGTTCATGCAGCCGGCGCTCCAGAACAGGCCCGCGCGCGAGTTCGCGCTGCCGAAGAATTGGCCGGCATGGACCGACTTCGACCAGGGTCAGTACGCGAACTCCTCCAGCTACGGCGACTCCGACTCGGGCGGCTCGTACTACACGCCTCCGTCGAGCCCACCGCCTCCCGCGCCCACGCCCGAACCGAGCCCGCAGCCGACGCCCCAGCCGCCGCCGCCGCCGCCTCCTCCTCCGCCGGCGCCTACGCCGCAGCCGCAACCCCAGCCGGCGCCGCTGCCGCCTCCGCCCGAGCCGCTGCCGCCTCCACCGCCGGGCGAGCCGCCGCCTCCGCCGCCGTTCTGAGATTCGCCGCGCCGGCGGCCGGTCTCGGCGTCCTGGCGCTCGTCACGCTGTGCGCCGGCCTCGCCTGGCCGGACGACTCGCCGCTCCAGCCGCTGAACGGCGGTCGGCCCGAGGGCGACACCGCCTACGCCTGGGCATTCCTGGTCGCGCTCGCGGCCGCCTTCGTTCTCTACCTGCTCGCCCTGTTGGCGCTCGCCAGGCGAGGCGTGAGCCTGAAGCTCGTGGCAATCGTCGCCGTCGCGATCCAGCTCGTACCGCTCGGCGCGCCGCTACTACTGTCGACGGACGCCTGGACGTACTGGAGCTACGGCCGCATCGCCGCTGTCCACGACGCAAACCCCTACCGCGAACCGCCCAGCGACTTCCCGCTCGACCCGTCGTTCCCGTACGTCGGCGCCGACTGGCGCGACACGACTTCGGTCTACGGGCCCGCGTTCACGCTCGCATCCGAGCCGGTCGCGCTGGTCGCGAACGAGTCGGCCGATGCCGCCGCCTGGATCTACAAGGCCCTTGCTGGTGCTGCGGTCCTGGTCGCGCTCGCGCTGGCGACGCGGCTCTCGCCGCGGCCGGTGTTCGCCTGTGCGTTCGCCGGCTGGAATCCGTTGCTCGCGATCCACTTCGCGGGTGGAGGACACAACGACGCGTGGATGGCCGCGCTCGTGGTCGGCGCGGTGGCGCTAGGCGCTTCCGGACGACAGGTCTGGGCGGGCGTCGCGTGGACGAGCGCCGTGCTCGTGAAGTGGGTGCCGCTCGTGTTTCTGCCCCTGCGTTGGCTCGCTGCGCGGCGCGCCGGCGCCCGGTTCGACCACCGCGGATTCGTCGTTGCGGCCGTCGTGTTGGTCGGCGTGGCGACGGCTCGCTATGGGCTCGGCTGGCTCGAGGCGTTCGGGCCGCTCGCGAAGAACGCCAACCACGAGACGAGCTACGCGCTCCCGCATCGCCTGCAGGACCTGGGCGTCCCGCACGGCCTTGCGGTCGGCCTCTTCGCGGCCGGGCTCGCCGTCGCCTTCGCCTACCTCGTGCGCGAGGCGCTCCGTGGCCGCGCCCGCCTGGCCCTGGCGGCGTGCGTCCTTATGCTCGCGGCGCCGTGGCTCGTGGTCTGGTACCTCGTCTGGGCAGTCCCGCTCGCCGCCGCCGAAGACGACCGTACGGCGCAGCTTCTGACGCTCGGTCTCGGTGCGTACCTGCTGCCGCAGACGATCCCGATCTAGGAGTCGCGCCTGCGGAAGACGAGAACCCCGCCGTCCTCGTAGACGAGCCGCCAGTCAGGGTCACGGCGAAGCCACGCAACGGCCGCTGCCGCCTCGAGCGGCGCGACCGCGCGGTCGGCGTAGCTCGGGCGTTCCTCGTCCACGGCGATCCAGTCCGCGTCTTGCCGGTAGGGGAAGCTGAGGATGCGTCGCCGTTCGGAGAGATGTGCCCCCAGGGCGTTCGAGGCGCTCACGACCGCGCCGTCCGGAATCCGGTCGAGGGCGCGCTCGGCAATGTGGTCGTGGTCCTCGACGTGCCAGTCGTCGGCGGCGAGGTCCTCCCCGCCCGGATAGGGCAATGGGCCGAGCCACCAGCCTGACGCGAGGGCAAGCACCACTGCCGTCCCTGCGAGCGGCATCGCCGTCCCCGGCCGCCGGCGCACGAGGCGGGCCGCGCCGAAGATGCTCCCCGCGACCAGCGCCGGCGTGATCGCCGCCGTGTAGTGGAAGTGGATCGACGTCTGTGTCGGCGTCGACGAGAGCAGGTTGATCGCGAGCTCGGGAAGCGCAGCCACGAGCGTCACTGGCGCGATCAGCACGAACACCGTCGGGGCCAGCAGTCGAACGAGGTAGCCGAGGCCGCGACCGTCGAATGCGATCTCGAGAATGCGCAAGGGATCGGTGAGGACGGTTTCGACGAGTCCTCCCGGCGAGCCGCCGACCTCGCCGTACCGGCGGTAGAAGTCGGACTCGCCGTCCGAGAGCGCCGGCATCACGCCGAGGATGGCCACGAGCGAGATCGCCGCCCCCGCCGCCGCGATCGCGAGCCCAGTACGGCGCCGGCCGCGGGCGAGTGCGTACCAGACGCCGAGGCCGGCGACGGCGAAGCCGATCTCCTCCTTCGTGAGGACGGCTAGGACCGCCACCACCGCGAACGCGCCCAGGCGGTCCTCGTCGAGGAACCAGAACCCGAACAGGAGCAGCGGGCAGGCGAGCGCGACCGCGTGGAAGTCGTCCAGCACGAGCCACTGGACGGGCGGGTAGAGCAGGTACGCGAGCGCAAAGCCGACGGCGGCGCGCGCCGAGCCGAGGTGCTTGCTTGCGAGCCAGAACACGGGCAGAGCGCCGAGCGCGACAACGACGGCCTGAGTGACGAGCAGGAGCGAAGGGTCGGGCCACACCCACCAGACCGGCGCGAAGGCCGCAAGGAGGACGTCGGTGTGCGCGCCCAGCCGCGAGATCTGCTCGCCCTGGAGGTCGGTCATGCGGAACGGATCCCCGTGTGCAGTCGACCACACGACCTGGACCATGTTCCCGAGGTCGAAGCGACCCGAGTTGAACGCCGCGTGACGGAGGACGGCCAACGCCGAGAAGCCGGCGGCGAAGGCTGCGATCGCCGCCCAGAGCAGCGCGCGGGCTTTCACAGCGCTTCCAACAGGGCGCGCCAGCGCGCGCCGAGCACCTCTTCGCTCGCGTGCTCCCGGTAGACGGCATGCCCGCGAGCTGCGATGCGCTCCGCGAGGGCCGCGTCCTCGGCCAGCCGGCGAACGGCGGCCGCCAGCGCGTCGGCGTCGCCGGGCGGAACCAGGAGGGCGCTGACGCCGTCGGCCAAGAGCTCGCGCGCGGCGGGAGTGTCGGCGGTGACGACCGGTGCACCGCACGCGAGCGCCTGGAACACCTTGTTCGGGATCACGCGTCTCGCCTTCGCGGAGATTCCGAAGATGCCGAGTGCGCAGCCGGCGCCGTGCAACGCTTCCGGGAGACGCTCGTACTCGACCCAGGGCGTCCACTCGACGTTGGCGGCTCGGCCCGCGAGCGCGCTCTCCTGCTGGCCGCTGCCGATGACGTGGAAGCGGATCTCCGGCGCGAGGCGTGCGGCCTCGAGGACGGTCTGGAGACCGTGGAGCGGGATCAGCTTGCCGACGAACAGGGCGCTGAACGGCTCGCCGCATTCCCATCCCGGCCGGAACACGCGCTCCTCGGCGCCGACCAAGCAGACCGCCACCTTCTTGTGCGGGAGATGAGCGCGGCGGGCGAGGTCGTCCGCGTTGGCTTCGGTGTCGGCCACGACGAGGTCGGCCGTCCGGAGCGCTCGTCGATCGATCGCGGCAAGCACGCGCGCAGGAAGCGATCCGCGCCGGAAGCGGCCGCGGTCGTCGACGAGGGTGTCCTCGAGCGAGACGAGGGGGTTGAAGACGATCGGCTTGCCTCGCGCCGCGCGCTTGGCGGCGGCGAGGTCGAGGTGTCCCGGATAGCCGACGATGACCGCGTCGAAGTCGCCCTCCGGCCGCCGCAGCAGGCGCGCCTGCGCCCGGCCCAGGCGCAACGCCGTCAGCGGCCCGGCGCTCCACTTGTGCTCGGTTGCCTCCCAGACGGAGACGTGCCGCTCCTCGACCTCGACGCCTGCGCGCCGCAGGCACGAGATCACCTGTGCGTTCCGCGGATAGGTCCGCTCGTAGGTCCCGAAGTAGAGAACCCGCAAGCCGTCGTTAGTAGGAGGATTTGACGGCATATCGGCTGTGCCGTCGGGCCGCGCTGCTCGCCCCGAGGACGGCGTCCTCAGTCGCGCCCACGCTACGCGTCCTAGTTAGACGGACGCTCCCTGCGTCCTTGCCTCGGAACGACCAGGGCACACCGACGACGAGCGACATTCCGCCAAACCCTCCTAACTCAGGATCTCGTCCACGTGGCGGCGCTCGCGCTCGCGTTGGCCGGCGCGCTCCTCATGGAGGCTGCGGATCATCTCCCCGAGCAGGCCGAGCGAGAACAGCTGGATCCCGACGACCACGAGCAGGACGCCGAGGATCAGCAGCGGCCGGTGGCCGATCGCCTCCCCGGTCGCCTTCAACACGGTCAAGTACGCGAGGACGACGGTTCCGGCGGCTCCGAGCACCAGGCCTAGGCCTCCGAACAGGTGCAGTGGCCTGTGCCGGTAGCGGCCGACGAGAGAGACCGTCAGGAGGTCGAGGAACCCGCGCAGGTACCGCTCGAGGCCGTAACGGCTGCGGCCGTGGTTGCGCGGTCGGTGGTTGACGGGAAGCTCCGCGACGCGGTAGCCACGCTCGTGTGCGAGCACCGGTAGGAAGCGATGCAGCTCGCCGTAGATCCTTAGGTCGTGGACGACCTCGGCGCGGTACGCCTTCAGCCCGCAGTTGACGTCGTGGAGCGAAAGGCCGGAGACAGCGCTCGCGAGCCGGTTGAACACCCGTGACAGGAGCCGACGCGTCCACGGATCGCGCCGGCGGCTCTTCCAGCCGGAGACGAGGTCGAACCCCTCGTCGAGCTTCGCCAGCAGACGTGGAATCTCCGCGGGGTCATCCTGCAGGTCGGCGTCGATCGTGACGACGACTTCCCCGCGTGCCTGCTCGAAGCCGGCCGCAAGCGCCGCCGACTTGCCGAAGTTTCGGCGCAGGTGGACGACGCGGACGTTGTCGTGCGCATCGTGGAGGCGCGTGAGGGCGGCGAACGTGCCGTCGGTGGAGCCGTCGTCGACGAAGACGACCTCCCACGGGGTTCCGAGCGCGTCGAGCGCCGCCTCGAGCTCCTCGAAGAGGAGGGCGACGCTCCGCTCCTCGTCGAAGGCGGGCGCGACGACGGAGATCGTTGGCTCGGCCGCCACAGCAGTAGCTTAGTGTCGGACGGTGGCCGGACTGCTCTCGATGGAGGAGGCGCTGCGGCTCGTGCTCGAACGGGTGCGGCCGCTGCAGGCCGAGCCAGTCGCGCTCGCTGACGCCGCGGGCCGCGTGCTCGCCGAGCCGGCGGTCGCCGCCGTCGACCTTCCCCCCTTCGACAGCTCGGCGATGGACGGTTACGCGGTGCGCGCGGCGGACACGCCGGGCGAGCTGCCCGTCGTCTTCCGGATCGCGGCCGGCCGACCGGCGTCACGCCCGCTCGGGTCCGGTGAGGCGATGGGGATCTCGACGGGCGGTGCCGTGCCGGCGGGCGCCGATGCCGTCATCCCTGTCGAGTATGTTGTCGAGCGTGACAACTCGGTGGCGATCGATCGTGCAGTTGCAGCCGGCGCTGACGTGCGTCCTCGCGGAGGCGACGCGCGCCGCGGCGATGTCGTCGTCGCTGCGGGGGAACGCCTCGGCCCGGCTCAGCTTGGCGCGCTCGCTGCCGCGGGCGTGGCGAAGGTTTTCTGCGCGCGCCGCCCGCGCGCCGCCGTCCTGACCACCGGCTCCGAGCTTCGCTCGCCCGGAGAGCCGCTCGAGCCAGGTCAAATATATGAGGCCAACGGTGTGATCCTCGCCGCACAGCTCGCGTCCGCGGGAGCCGAGGTGAAGCGGCTTGCACCGGCCGCGGACGAGCCGGCGGCGCACCGCGAGGCTCTTCGACTCGGGCTCGAGGCGGACGTCCTCGTCACATCCGGCGGTGTGTCGGTAGGGCCGCACGACCTCGTCCGCTCGGTCGGCGGCGAGCTCGGGATCGAGGGGGTCTTCTGGCGCGTGGCGGTGAAGCCGGGCAAGCCGCTCTGGTTCGGCGTGCGTGGCGAGACGCTCGTGTTCGGGCTGCCGGGAAACCCGGTCTCGGCGCTCGTCTGCTTCGAGCTCTTCGTGCGGCCGGCGGTAGTCGCCTTGCAGGGGCTCGCCGATTCCGCACCGCGATTCGCCCGCGGGACCCTCGCCGCGCCTGCGCGCCGGAACGACGCGCGGGACGAACTCGTGCGTGCACGCTCGTCGGTGGAGGGCGACGAGGTCGTCTTGCGGCCCGTCGCCGGCCAGGAGTCGCACATGATCGTGCGGGCCGCCGAGGCGGACGCTCTCGTCCTGGTCCCCCGAGGCGAGGGCGAGCTCGCCGCCGGCGAGCGCGTGCGCTACCTGCGACTCGACTAACCGACGGCGGCGCGCCGTGCGGCGGCGTCGCGTCTGCGCACAGCGATCAGCAGAAGCGCGCGTACGAGCGAGCGAATCGGACCGCGCGGCGGGCGCTCGGCGGGCGCCGGGTACGGCGCGTAGCGGCCCGCCGTGAGCGTCGCCAGCTGCGCCGCGGCTGCAACCCACGCGGACATGACGAGGAGCGCGGGCGGCTCGACATAACCGACGGCCGCGAGCTTGGCGATGTACCACGGAGCGTCGAGCCCGAGCTCGAACCGCCGCGCAAACGAGAGGAGCAGTAGGAGCGGTCCCGAGAAGCCGGCGACGAAGACGCCTGCCCGCACCCACACCGGGCGCAGGTGAACCTGCGGCAGCCAGAGCCAGGCGTGGAGCGCCGGAAGCACGAAGAGGAGTGCGAAGGGATTCGTTGCGACCACGAGCAACGCGACCACGCCCAGCGCGAGCAGCGCAGCCGTGTGGCCCGCGAGCTCCTCCTCCGGCGTCACAGGTCGGCGCGGTAGCAGCCGGTCGCGGGCGACGAGCCAGCCGGCCAGCGCCAGGAGGCCGAAGGCGACGAGCGACCACCTCGGCCACTGCGTTGCCGCCGCGCTTTCGGGCGACAGCGGCCGCGCCTCGCCTTCGCCCCAGCTGACCAGCGAGAAGGCGACGAAGACGAGCGTGACCCAGAGCCAAAAGAAGAGGCGGCTACGAAGGCTTCGCAGCGCAGGCGCGATCCGGATGTGGCGCCGCCGACAGCGGGCGAAGAGGTCGATGGCTGCAAACAGGAACGGCAGCAGCGCGGCGACGAGCGACAGTTGGATCGCCCAGCCGCGCACGAAGCGCGAGCCGAGGAAGACGTAGCTCTGCGTCCCTCTTGCGAGCTCCAAGCCCAGATCGAGCGACCCGATCAGCACCTGAGCCGAGCGCCCCACCTCCGTCAAGCGCTGCTCGTCGAGACGCTCGGGGGTATCGGTGAACGAGGACGGAGGCCGTGGGCCGGCCGTCGTGAGCGTGATCGCCGAGAGCCCACGACCGACGAACGGGCCCTGCTCGTACAGCGTGAACGGAAAGCCGAGGTCGATCAGCTGCCCGATCGCGCGCGGGCGGACGAGCTCGCGGCCGGTCTGCTCGAGTACGCGTGCAGCTGCAGTGCGGACGAGCACCGCGGCGGGCGAGCGGGGCCGGTCGCCGGCGATCTCGATCCGCGGCGGCCCCTGGCCGGCGAGAGCTGCGAGGTTGACGACGGCGACCGTCCGGTTCCGGTAGGGCGACTCGCGCGCGAAGTGCGCCGCCCCCAGGCCGCCGAAGGCGCCGCCGTCGGTCGAGAGGAACACGAGCGTGTTCGTCGTGCCGATGGCGCGGCCTCCCGCGGCGCCCGACGTCGTCGGTGCGTACGAGCGCGCAAGCTCGATGAGGGCCGCGGTCCCCGACGCGTTGTCGTTCGCGCCCGGGCCGGTGCCTGCGTTGTCGCGGTGGGCCATGATCACGATCGTCTGGTTCGACCTCCCGGGCGAGACGGCGACGAGGTTGACCAGCTCCCGCCGACCCAGGTCGGGGATCGACGCCTCGAAGCGGTCCTCGCGGACGCTCATGCCGTAGGGCTCGAGCTGCTGCTCGAGCCACGCCACCGACGCGCGGCTGCCCTCGGACCCCGGCGACCGGTCCGGATGGGCCGTCGAAAGGTCACGCGCGAGCTGCATCGCGCTCGCGCCGTCGAAGACCGGCGGAAGCACCGGGGCGGGCAGCGGGCCCGGCCTGGCCACCGTGAAGGCCGTGACGAGCAACGGCAGCGCGACGAGCAGCCAGGTCCCTCGATACAACCGCCCGTTCACCGGCCGCGCAAGCGAGCCCGGCCGCGGCCGGCGCCGCGCTTGTGAGGGCGGGAGCGCCGTCATCGCGGGGCTATAGTAGGTCGAGTCCAGGCGATCCTCGCCTGCTGCCCAGGCGGATGCCCGACTCCTCCACCATCCTGCTCGTCGACGACGAGGACTCGATCCAGAAGCTCCTGACCTACCCGCTCGAGCGGGACGGATTCCGCGTGGTTCCGGCCCGCGACGGCGAGGAAGCGCTCGAGCGCTTCGATGAGGAGCACGTCGATCTCGTCGTGCTCGACTTGATGCTCCCCAAGCTCGACGGTCTCGAGGTGTGCAAGCGGCTGCGCGCGGTCAGTTCCGTGCCGATCATCATGCTCACGGCGCGCGATGACGAGCTAGACAAGGTGCTCGGCCTCGAGCTCGGCGCCGACGACTACATCACCAAGCCGTTCTCGATCCGCGAGTTCCGCAGCCGCGTTCGGGCACTGCTCCGTCGCGCTTACGCTCCGCGCCACGACCCGCGCGGCGCCGGCCCCATCGAGACGGACGGCCTCAGGATCGACCTCGACCGGCGTCAGGTGAAGGCGCGCGGCGAGGACGTCCAGCTCACGTACGTCGAGTTCGAGCTCCTGCGTGCCCTCGCCGCGCAGCCCGGCCGCGTGTTCACCCGCCAGATGCTGCTCGAGTCGTTGTGGGGCGACTCCGCCTACCGCGAGCCGCGCACGATCGACGTGCACGTGCGGCACCTCCGCGAGAAGCTGGAGCGGGACGCCGGGGAGCCGGAGTTCATCCAGACCGTCCGCGGCGTCGGCTACCGCTTCCGCGGATGAGGGGACATTTCCGTTGGGGGGTCGGCGCGCGGCTCAGCGCGGCGTTGTTGCTCGTGCTCGCGGGCGCGCTCGCGATCGTCTACGTGGCCGTGGTGCCGTCGCTCGAACGCCGCCTCATCGACAACCGCCTCGACCAGCTCCAGAGCGCTGCGTTGAACCTGCGCCTCGACAGGGACCTTCTGCAGGCCTACCGCTGGGAGGACTGGGTGGAGCAGACGTCGCGGAGCCAGAACGCCCGGGTCCTCCTCTACCAGCGCCTCGGCATAAATTCGGCCGACCTGCTCGTGCAGGCCGACTCAGGCTTTCGCTCGGCGTCGTTCGACAACGATCGGATTGCCGAGCGCTCGGGCAAGACCCTCGCGCTCGAGCGGGGAACGGTGGAGCGCAACGGCCGACGTTTCGCCGAGGTCGCGGTCCCAGTCTTCGAGACCGGGCCGTTCCTGCTGCTCAGCTCGCGGCTCGACGACTCGCTGGACGCCGTCGAGTACGTGAAGAAGAGCATTCTGATCGCCGGCCTGCTCGCGTTTGGAGCGGCGCTGCTCGTCGGTTTCACCGGGGCAAACATCTTCGCGGGCCGAATCCGCCGGCTCGAGCGCGCCGCCGACCGGATCGCCTCCGGGCAGTTCGACGAGCCGATCGTGGACACGCGGAGCGACGAGCTGGGCGAGCTTGCACGCGCCTTCGAGCGGATGCGCGAGCGCCTCGCCGGCCTCGACCACGCTCGGCGCGAGTTCATCGCCAACGCCTCGCACGAGCTTCGGACGCCGATCTTCTCCCTCGGCGGGCATCTCGAACTGCTCGACGACGAGCAGCTGGACGAGAAGACGCGACGAGAGTTCCTCACCGAGATGCGCGCTCAGGTCGACCGACTCGGCAAGCTGACGGCCGAGCTGCTCGACCTTTCGCGGCTCGACGCCGGTCGCCTCCACGTCGAAGCGGACCCCGTGGACCTCGCCGAGACGATCGGCCTGGTCGTAGGCGAGTTGGCGCCGCTGGCGCAGGCGAGCGGCCATGCCCTCGAGACGGCCGTCGAGGGTCCGGTCTGGGCGCGTGCCGACAGCCAGCGCGTGGTCCAGGTCGGCCGCTCGCTCGTCGAGAACGCTCTCCGGCACACCCCGGCGGGCACGACCGTCACGATCAGGGCCGACCGGCGTCCGGACGAGGTGGAGCTGGTCGTCGAGGACGACGGCCCTGGCATCCCCGAGGAACATCGGGCGCACGTGTTCGAGCGCTTCTACCGCGTCGACGGGACGATGGCTTCCGGTAGCGGTCTCGGCCTCGCGATCGCACGCGAGCTCGCCGAGCTGATGGGCGGAACGCTCGAGCTCTCCGAGCCGGACGGCCGCACCCGTTTCACGCTCCGGCTGCCGCTCGCCGACGCGTTTCCACGTGAAAACGAGCTCGCCGCGCCCACGGTTTCCACGTGAAAACGGCCTGACATTACCGTCGCTACAGTGAACTCCTGATGCGCGCGGGCCAGGTCGCCGTGATCGCTCTCGTCGCGGCTGCCCTCGGCGGTCTCGTGGTGCTTGGCGGGGTGGCCGTCTTCGACATCGGTGACGGCGGCGACAAGGTCGTGCTGACCGCACCGGGCGAGGACACGGGCGCACCTTCCGCCGCGGCCGTCAAACCGCTGCTCGGCAACAGCTTCGACCCCGCAGAGATCTACCGCCGCCGCTCACCCGGAGTCGTGACGATCTACTCGATCTTCGACGAGCAGCCGACGCCTGCGGACGACGCCCACGCCGCCCAGGGATCCGGGTTCGTGGTTTCACCCGACGGCTACGTCCTGACCAGCTCGCACGTGATCTCGACCGCGGGCGAGGGCCGGCCGACGCGAATCGCCAAGCGCGTCTACGTGGCCTTTCGCGACAACGATCGCGTCGACGCAGAAGTGGTGGGAGTCGACCTCAACGACGACGTCGGCGTGCTGAAGCTCGATCCGGACGATCACGCGCTCACCTCCGTCCCGCTGGGCGACTCGAGCAAGGTGGTCGTCGGCGAGCCCGTCGCCGCCATCGGCAGCCCGTTCGGCAATACGGACTCGCTCGCGGTCGGCGTCGTCTCGTCGAGCAGTCGGTCGATCCCCTCGCTGACGTCCAACTTCAATGTCGTCGACGCGATCCAGACCGACGCCCCGATCACGCACGGCAACTCGGGCGGGCCGCTCCTCGACGCGCGCGGCCGCGTGATCGGCATCAACGCCCAGATCCGCAGCGAGTCGGGTGACTCCGAGGGAGTCGGCTTCGCGATCCCGATCAACGCGGCGCGTCGCTCGATGAAGCAGCTGATCGAGGACGGCTCGGTCGCGTACGCCTACGTGGGGGTCACCGCAGGCACGCTGACTCCCACTCTCGCCAAGCGGTTCGACTATCCCGTCGACCGTGGTGCCGTCGTCGAGCGCATAGCGGCCGGGAGTCCCGGTCTCAGCGCCGGCCTCCGCTGCGGCCGCGAGACCGAGGTCTTTCGCGGCGTCCAGTTCAAGAAGGGCGCCGACGTGATCGTCGCGATCGACGGCCAGCCCGTCACGAGCGCGGACGATCTCGTCCGCATCGTGAGCGAGCGGCTCGAGCCGGGCCAGCAATCGACCTTCCAGATCGTCCGCGGAGACGAGCGGAAGTCGATCGCAGTCCGGCTCGGCGAGCGCCCGCCCGGCACGACGATCAACGCGTGCAGCTAGCCTTCCCAGACTCGTGGGTTTAGTTGACGAAACCTTCGGGAATCCCCCGCAGGTGAGCGAAGGCCTCCAGCCTCCGCGCCTCGGCGTGCGTGAGGTGCGCCTCACGATACCGGCCAAGGCCGAATACGTGCTGCTGGGCCGACTCGCGCTCAGCGGGATCACGCGCATGCAGCCGCTCGACGACGAGACGGTCAACGACCTGAAGCTCGCCGTGACGGAGGCATGCACCAATTCGGTGCGCCATGCCTACAGCGAGAACGGCGGGATCGTCGACATCGTCTACGAGCTCCACGAGGACCGGCTCGTGGTCGAGGTCTCGGACAACGGCGGGGGCTTCGACCCGAACGAGCTGGTTCAGGCCGGTGACCTCACCGAGGGTGGACTCGGCATCGCGATCATCCGCGCGCTCGTGGACGAGTTCGAGGTCGGCGAGCGCGGCGACGGCCGAGGCTCGCGTCTTCGCTTCGTCAAGTTTCTGACCGCCTGACGACCGTTATATTCTCGCGCCTTCGTTCCCCCTAGAGCCAGGACTCCCCTCCCATGCTGCAGCTCGTCAACGTCGGCTCGAAGTCCCTAGCGGACTACGCCACGATCGCCACTCGCGGGTTGATGGACGAGATCCGCCGCCTCGCCGAGCCGCTCGAGGG
>Ga0126312_10000999_pt1 | contig 18098 bp, 22 predicted proteins | sample Plot104A_FD_92537 | JGI IMG/M metagenome (GOLD analysis project Ga0126312, IMG submission 92537) | Serpentine soil microbial communities from UC McLaughlin Reserve, CA, USA - Plot104A | ecosystem: Environmental > Terrestrial > Soil > Grasslands | place: USA: UC McLaughlin Reserve, Lake County... | reverse complement strand
GGGTGCGGTAGGTCATAGCTGATCTCGAGCCGGGCCGATCCAATCCCGAGATCGAGGCCGGCGACAGCAGATCACCTTCGCCTATGTGATGAACAGGCTGGGCTTGAGCCGTTGGAGCTGTCCGCCGCGTCCGCCGCCGAACTGCTCACCATTGGAGGCATGCCGAAGGCGACGCTTTTCAGGGGCACCCAGGTTTTCATTCAAGCTGGTTGCCGTGCCAATCAAACTGCTAGTCAATCGGTTCAACACCGAGCGATCATCTGGGTACTCCCACGGACATCATCTACGCCTACGGCCGCATTGTCATGGCTGCGAGAGATCACTGACACGGAAGAAGTGGTTCAAATCTAGTATCGCCCACCAGCGTGACGTCGGGATGCGCCACCGGGCAGCGACGTACGACATGCGGTGCACTTCCCGCCAGCTCCCGAGCCGAATTGCATCGCCGCGGCGAAGGGGCAGGCCGCATTCGATCGTCCCTAACCGGCCGCGCCGGTGAACAATCAGGCGTGGCTCATGGCGTGCGCCTCTGCCACCGCGCGCTGCGGCGTCACTACAGCCGCCGACTGACCGATCAGCTCCGCCCAGACACCTCCGATGGCCTGGCTGGCGTTAGCGGGCCTGGAGGTCGATGCGGTCACGGGTCCCAACTGTGCCATCTCTTACTGACGCTTTGGCGGGCTGACGACCTGACAGGACTGTCATCTTCGGGTCATGGCGGTTTCAGCACGAGCCGATGGAATCGGAGACATCGATCAAGCGGGAAACACCCGTTGCCTCACGAAGGAGCAGTCATGAACATCAACACCCTTAAGCGGAGCCTCGTGCTGAGCAGCGCGGCGTTGTTCGCGGCGGCCGGCCTGTCCCTCGCGGCCGACGCTCCCCCGAGCGCGGCGACACCCACCTGCAACGGCGAGCCGGCGACCATCGTCGGCACCGGCGGCCGCGACGACATCGAGGGCACAGCCGGTCGCGATGTGATCCTCGGACTGGCCGGCAACGATGAGATCGAGGGCAACGGAGGCAACGACCTCATCTGCGGCAACGCCGGCGACGACGAGGTCGAGGGCGACTCGGGCGACGACTGGCTAAACGGCGGATCGGGCAACGACGAGCTTGACGGCGACGCCGGCAACGATGAGCTGATCGGCGGCTCAGACCACGACGCGATCGAGGGTGATCGCGGTGACGATCAGCTGCTCGGCGAGGCCGGGAACGATCTCCTCGAAGGCGAAGCGGGTCAAGAGTCTGTAGACGGCGGCGAGGGCAGCAACGAGACGTTCCAGGGTTCGGCCCCCGATCCTGTCGACGATGCCTGGGAGCGGCAGTATCGCAGCGACGATGACTGACCGCAGAATCATTGTCAGGACCGGCCTGGGCCCCCGCCGGTCCTGATGGCGCCGGTACCCGAGCTGTGGAAGGAGACGACGCCATGAGGCCGCCTCGCCGCTTGGCCGCCATGATCATCATTCCGTAGAACGGAATCAGCTATCGTGTTGTCGCTCGGTAGGCGTTGTGGAAGCCGACGATGAAGCCGAGTATTGCTGACAACATGCCGATCACTCCGCTGACGATTGCCGTGGTGGAGTACCCGCCTTGACTGAAGATCGTAAGCCCGATGATCGAGGTGACAAACATGGCGACCGTAAGTACAGCCACAAGGCGAATTCCGACCACCTCAGCCGCTGGCTGAGCGGTCTTAGGTCTGTTGGTGGGAGGATCCGAGGGTGCTTGCGCTGCGGCAGGTGCGTGCTGGGTGAAGCGTTCAAGGTGATCTAGGCGGGCGGAGCGCAGCTGAGCGGGGTCGGTCGCTCTGCGGCTTCTTAGGGCGCGTACCGTAGGACCGCTGTCAATGTGGGTCGGGTAACTGCTCATCTCTATCTCCTTCTCGATTGTTGGGAGTCGTGCTCGGCGAGGCGCCGGGGTTTGCCTCTCCACACTCGATGTGCATTGGGTTGCGACTGGCACTGCGCCAGACGCCATCGTGGCCAGCGAAGGGGTTGCCTTCCAGGGCCCGGCCCGGCCAGAGTCGACACGATTGTTTGCCGATGATCGGCAACTTCGTTATGACTATCAGCTAGCCGCACTCGTCCATCCAGACGGCGCTGAGCCGTAGCGTCGTTCTCGGCGAACGAGCCGTCGCCGAGTACGGTGATCACTTGAGCGGCCATCACGTTGCGTAACCGCAATGCGGGGTGGTGCCCTCTCCGGCCATTACGTGATCTTGTTCGGCCGGATGCGCCGGTGGTGAGCCCAGCGGCCGGTCTGGAGCGGACGGTTGATTCACAGACTCAGGTTCAGTGCGGGGTGCCGGGCACTCGCGTTCGGCGTGGCGGTTGTAGAGGAGCTCGATCCGCGCGTAGCGGCGCAGGAAGTACGTGCCGACCACGATGGCAACGATGATGATCAACAACAGGCCGTCGACAACGCTGCGCGGAACGAGTAGGGCCACCACCGCTGCCAGGCCGGCTGCGGCCGCCGACGCCAAGGCGAGTCGAAACTTCCAGAAGCGCATGAGGTTCTCCTTCGCGTCGAGGTACAGCACCGATGCCTCGACGTGCGGTGGCCGACGGTAGACGGCGGACTGGTGCTTGTCGCCTAGGCGACGGCGACGTATCGAGGCATCCGCCATGGATAGCGGGTTGGGTGCCTCGGACTGCCTCCATGGTGGCATGGCCCGAGTCGCAGGGACAGGTCCGCAGCGCACAAACACGGTGGATCTAAACTGCCGACGTCCGGCAACAAAGGACCGGTGCGATGAGGCGGTCGTCGTCGTTGGCTGCGATGGCTGCCAATCCAGTCGTTGGGGTGTGGTTCGCACCGGGCACGAGTTCGGGGGCCGCGGCGTCGGTGGTCCGGGAGGTGAGGCAGGCGTGGCTAACGGCACTGGGCGGCGTAGCCTGCAGGGGCCGGCGGCACCGGGATTGGAGGACGCGTGGCTGGTTGACGTCGCCGAGGGTGCCAGCCGTGACGCCGGCGGTGTTCCGGTGGAGTTGCTCGGCGAGTATTTGTCGCTGCTGGCCGATGTGGCCGTGCATGGACGCCGGCCGAAGAGGCGCGAGCTGGACGCTGTCGGCTTACTCGGCCGGCGGGCCGCCGAGCAGGGGATTTCCGCGGGGCGGGTGGTGCAGCTGTATCTGTCTGCTGCTCGCAGGCTGCGGCAGGAGTTGCCAATGTCGTCGTCGGGGTCAGCTAGCCGTTGACCCCTCATGTAAAAGACAGTAACATTGACGTTAGACCACCGGTTTCCTTCGTCAAGTTTGTTGTTTCTCGAAAAGAAGGTCATGACCAGCACGGCCGATTTTGCAGAGCAGGTGGCGGGCATTGCGGCACTTGCCGACCCGATTCGGCGCGACCTCTACCGCTACGTGACCGCGCAACCGACGCCGTCAGCCGGGATCAAGCCTCCGAGGCACTAGGAATCGCGCGTCACACTGCCAAGTTCCACCTTGACAAACCCGCCGAGGAAGGCCTACTCGACGCCAGCTTTAAACGGCTCTCCGAGCGTCGAGGGCCTGGCGCCGGTCGCCCGACCAAGCTCTACGCCCGATCCAGCCGGCAGCTCTCAGTGACGTTGCCGGAACGTCGATACGACCTCGCCGGTCAGCTCTTGGCCACTGCCATCGACAACGCGGCCGCGGAGCGAACCACCGTCACCGACGCCTTGAACGCGGCCGCCGAAACTGGGGCTGCGCCGTCGCAGATCAAGCCAGAGCAGCCGCGGGTCCTCGGCCAAGCCGTGAACGGCTTATTGCCGCGGCCAGCCAAGCGTTAACGGAGTACGGTTACGAACCACGGCGTCTCAACGGTACTTTCGTGCTGTCCAACTGCCCCTTCCACGCGCTGGCCCGATAACATACCCAGCTCATTTGCGGCATGAACCTCGCCATCATGACTGCGATCACCGAACTACTCAAACAGATCGGACTCGCAGCCCGCCTCGAACCCGAACCGGGACGGTGTTGTGTCGTGTTGGATGCCTGTCCCCTACCTCAGTCCAGCGGGCGAAGAATAGAGTCGTGCAGATGATGGTTGCCCACGCCAGCGGCATCTGCGAGGGCGACGAAGGACCTGGGTTGCCTATGGTGATTGGTCATACCTCTCCAGCGAGTACCGCCGGTCTGACAGGTGACCTGGCCACGAGGCCCGTCACTCCCGACCTACCAGTCGCCGAACCGGCGAGCATCATTGATGACATGGTCGACGAGTGGGGAAGGCAGTCTTTCCCAGCAAGCGATCCCCCGTCGAACTGGTGATGACTCCTCTGCCGGCCGCGTGCCGCCGTTACAGGCAATGGCATGTCACACGCCGCCGCCATCCGGCGGGGGCGGCATCAGGTGGCGGCCACGCCGAGGGTGCTGCGCGCCTCGCGGATCATCTGTTGGGTGAAGCCCCATTCGTTGTCGTACCAGGCCATCACCTTGACCAATGTGGCGTCCACCACCCGGGTCAGCTCCAGGTCGATGACCGCGGCACGTGGGTCGCCAACAATATCGGCGGAGACAAGCGGATCCTCCGATACACCGAGAATCCCTTGGTACTGCTCTAATGAAGCTTCCTGCCGGAATGCGTCATTGACCTCCTGATCGGTGGTCGGCCGGTTGGCGACGAACACGATGTCGGCGATCGACCCGACCGGGATGGGGGCGCGCACCGCGATTCCGTCGAACCTGCCAGCCAGCTCGGGCACCGCAAGGGTGGTCGCTCGTGCCGCTCCAGTCGAGGTGGGCACCAGGTTGACTGCACCGGCGCGGCCGCGCAGGAAGTTCTTGCTGGGACTGTCGACGAGCCGTTGGCCGCCGGTATAGGCGTGGATCGTCGTCATCACGGCGCGCTGAACCCCGATGTGGCGGTGGGCGATCTCGATGACCGGGGTGATGCAGTTAGTGGTGCAGCTGGCGCAGGAAATGATCTGTGCCGCACCGTCGGAATGGTTCACGCCGTGTACCACGGTGGGCACTGTCTCCGACGTCGTCGGCGCGGAAAGGATCACGAACGAGGCACCGGCCTGAATGTGCTTCTTAAGGTCGTTCTCGGTTTTGAAGACACCGGTGCATTCCAGCACCAGGTCGACGCCGAGGTCGGCCCACGGCAGGTTCGCCGGGTCACGTTCGGCGAACGCCGCGATCCGCCGACCGTCGACCACCAGCGCCCCGTCCGCGGCGGCAACCCCATGGTTATATCGCCCGTAGACGGTGTCGTACTTCAGCAGGTAGGCCAGGTTGTCGACGTCGGCGATGTCGTTGACCGCCACGAGATCGAGCCCGTCGTTTTCCAGCAGGATCTTCAGCGCCGCACGGCCGATGCGGCCTAGCCCGTTGATACCCACGTTTGGCATCTCACACCACCCTCCCTTTGGGGCTAGTCCGCGTTTAGCAGCTGGCGAAGGACGTAGGACAGGATCCCACAGTGCCGGTAGTACGCCGCCTCGGCGGGGGTGTCGATCCGCAGGGTCGCCGTGAACTCGGTCACCGCGGACTCCGCTGCGGGAGACTCGGATGAGCGGCCGTCGGCTTCGACCCGAACCGTAACCTCTCCGAGCAGCGGGTCCACACCGGCCAGCCCGGTGATCGTGTAGGCCTCCTCACCGGTCAGGCCCATGCTCTGCGGGGACCGCGGCACGAACTGCAAGGGAAGTACGCCATGCCGATGAGGTTGGCGCGATGAATCCGTTCGAACGAGATCGCCAGCACGGCTATTACTCCGAGCAGTAGGGTGCCTCTGGCCGCCCAGTCCCGAGAGGATCCGGAGCCGTAATCGGCACCGGCGAGGGTGACCAGGTCGATCGGGAAAATCGCACAGATTGCTAGCGAACTCCAGCTCAGCGCTGCGTGGGGGAAGGCGTCGGCGCGGCCGATGACAAGGGCGATGACTGAGTGGTCGATCACCAACTCGGCCGGGATGAACTGGATCTCGGGTGCCGCCGCCCGGCATTCCGATCCAAGGCGCCGAGCACGTCGATCTGCTCGGCAGTGACCAGCGCGCCGTCCTCGTTGCGCAGCAGGTTCTCCAGGCAACACCTTCAGGCTGTAGGGCAGCCGCGCCGCGCCCTCGACCGGGTCCAGCCGGACACCTGGTAGCTCATGCCGCCGATCGTGAGGCGGCCCCGGGCCCCGAAGCTGTTCCGAATCATGATCTTCTCCGACGTTCGGGTGCCGTGGAAACCGGCGGCACCTACGCGTGACGCGCCGCGCTACCGCACTGCATCCCCGCTGTGCCGGCGACGATCCCGGGGGAGGGTGACTCAGGTGCCGGCGACCGGTGCCGTGTCCACCCGATCCTGAGCGAGCGTGGCCGCCCTTCCTGGGAGTCCCATGCCGCCGCGTCGATGCACGACTCCGCGATCACATAGGTCAGTCGACCGGTCAAATCTGGTCGATAGGTCCTGAGTTCCTCAGCGTCGCTGACCGCTACCCCCACCAATTCGAGGGGATGTCCGCGATTCTGATGCGTCTGCCACTGACCTGACTCGCGTTGATCTGCACATAGCGCGGTTTCCGTCCGGGGTGCCAGGCCAGCAGCGGTGTTTGGCGCAGTTCGGCGAGCTTGGCCTCGTCGGTTACTTCTTCGGCGTGACCGCGGACCATGACGCTCCAGCCGACTTGGCGGGTTTCGTCGACGCCGTCCACCTCGAACGCAACCGGGGCACCACGGACGGCGGCGTTCAGTTTGCTGCCCGCGTCGGTCCGAATCACGATCTTCTCCTCGTCGAGGAGGTAGTTGACCGGAATGATAAATGGGAACACGCCCACGTAGTCCACGAAGCCCAACCGGCCGAAGTGATGGCGGTCCAGTAGCTCGCGGCATTCGGCAGTGGTCAATATGTCAACGCGCTTGTTCGACATTGTGGATCTCTTTCTTTGCAGACTGTGTTGTCGTGGATGCGGGCACCCGGTCGCGCGGGGCCGCCTGGGCGGATGAGTGATCAATCCAAACGCCTACTACCGGTTGGTCTACCCTTGCGGGCATGATCAGGGCGGTGGTGCCGCTGAATAGTGCAGTGGGAGCCCCTCGAATTCGCCCACTATTCACAGCGGATGGCGGGGGCCTGATACCCCATTGTGGCCAGGAACCCGTTGTGAACACAGGGGCCCCGCCGGCACACCTGAAGTCGCGTCTATTGCCGAACCTCGGCAATGTTGCGGGAGAGCCTTCCCTTGTCACAAGTAGGCGCTAACTCGGCAAGTCGATCGACATGTGACGACACCGCTTGTCACGGGCTCGAGGGCGAGGGCGTCCCCGCCGTCGTCCTCCCTCAGACGACTGTCCCCTCAGCCGTCGACCCAAGTCGGTCACTCCTCGATCGGCCAAGGGTGCTGCTCCCAACAGCTCCTCGCGGCTGTCACCTTGGACCAGCAATGTGCCCAAGATGGCGCCGGCGACGTACCGGTGATCACTGACGGACTGATGCTCACCCGGTCGCTTAGGTACCGCAGGGCCCCGACCTGGAACCCGGCTCCGGCGCCCCCACCGCTGAGCAGCAGTCCGGTCACTGGCGTCCGCGCCTAACGCCGAGTCCACCGCAGCCGTCGCCGCATGCGTGGGACCTCCTGAGGATCGCGGATGAGGTGCACCGTCTGGTCCAACCCTGTCGGACACCGCGGCATGTGACCAGGTCAATTCGCCATCCTGAGGAGCAACGAGGAAGGCGAGCCAAGCACGGCTACTGGCCGTCTTGTCGGGATCAGTGATTACGCTTGGTCCACGCCTCCCTCGCCACCGACCCGCATCGCTTGCTCGAGGCACTGCGGTCCGATGGGCTGGGCACACTTGCGGTCGATGTTGTGGTGTTTGACGGTGACTTCGCCGAGTGGGCGAGAGGGCGAATGGAGTGGACTATCCGTCAGCGGCGGCCCGCGGGATGGCCCATCAATTCGCCATGACGGAACGAAATTGAATTCCGTTCGATCTATTCTGCGCGGCATGGACCGGGATGACCTCGACGATCGAAGCTGAGCAGAAACGCACAAAGCTGACCAGACCAGCCGTCGAAACGACTGCGGCTACGACAGCGGCTGTCGAGGTCGGTCGGACGCCGGCCAGTCGAGGAGCCGGGCTCCGACGACCGCCATGTGCAGAGCCAGGCGTTGCGCCGGGTTGGCGGGGTCGGTTCCGGTCAAAGTCTTCACCTTGGCGAGTCGATACGTCACGGTGCGCACCGACATGTGTAGTCGACGGGCCGTTTCGGTGGCCACGGCTCCGGTGGCGAAATAGGTCTCCAGAGTCTTGAGCAGCGGTTCGGCGCCGCCCCTGGACCGGATTAGCGGCTCTAGGAGAGTGTGCACAAGGTCGACCAAGGCCGCCTGATCGCGACCCAGCACCCGGAACACAAGCAAGTCGCGCGCCTGTACGACGTCGTTCTCGAGGTGAAGTCGTCGGGCCAGCAGCAGGGCCTCGCGCGCCTCCTCATAGGAACGCGCGATACCGTACGCCCCCGGATATGGGCGGCCTGCGGCGACCTGCCATCGGTCGTGCCGCGCGGACTGGCTTAACCGGCTGCGAACAAAACCGGCCGGATCAGGGGCGTCGGTGCCGGATATCACGTCGCGCAGTTCACCGGGGATGAGCATCACCAACAGGTCGTCCTTGCTAGCGATCAAGACGTCTCGATCCCCGAACCGCTCGACGATGGCCCGTTCCATGACATCGACGGCTTTGTCGACACTGGCAGGCGATCCGACCGGCGCGGCGAGCAGCAGCTGGTGGCCCCGGCCCAGATCGAGCCCGAATGGTTCGGCCCGCTCCACCAACCGGGAGACGTCGGTGTCGCCGCGCAACAGATCGTCGACGAACTCCCGCCGCGCCGACTCCTCTTGCCTAATCATCTGCCGCCGCGCGGCCTGATGGCCCTCGACCAACACCTCCACCGCGTCGTTGATCACGCGCAGCACAGCTTCGGCAGCGGCCCGCACCTTCTCCCGGTCCCGGGATCGCACGATCATCGGTATCTCCTGCCAGAGCCGCCAAGCCGCCGAGAGGTAGAGGTCGACGGCCTGGTTGGCGTCTACGCCTTGTTCTGCTGCGCGTCGACCAAGTCGACGAACGACTGCCAGCTCCCGCTTCTTCGGCCGCCGCCCAGTAAGGGCGGCGTCAGCGAGGATGTTCAGGTACTCACCCAGCAGCTCGATCGGCGCATCAGCATCAGCGGCCGCCGTACGGGCTACCACCGCCAGCCAATCATCATCCGACTCGGCCAGGCGCCGTGCGTCGCCATCGACCGGTTGCTCAGGAGCATCCATGTGAGAAGGGTCGGCGATGTGATCGCCATCGACCGGCGGTGTCTGGGCGCCCTCGCCGGGGTGATCGCTGATCATGATCGACATTCTCCTCTAGTGCGACATCTACCAATACGGCGTTGCCGCTGTTCGGCAAGCAGCACGCTCTGAATGTCGCCGGTCCGCCTCTAGATGGCAACGCCCTCGTGGGAGACGATAGGGGGACTCCAACAGAGCGGCAGTCGAAAATGCCGATCAGAGGAGGTGCCAGATGGACCACCGGACCGATGTCGGGAGCCGCCTGGACCTGCACCACATCAGCATCGACTTCGCCGCCGCCAGTGCCGGATTATGCGGTTTCATGCATCTCAACAGCGGCCGGGTGTGCCAGCTACCGCACCGGCACCACGGCCCTTGCCAGCTGCCGGATCCCCCACGCCAGCCCGCCGAGCGCGCGGCCAGCGTCCTGCGCGGCTAGCCACCGCTGCCAAAGTTCCGCCGGTAGCCGACCGGCTATCAAATCCATACCTTCAGAAAGTTGATCATGATCACCAACTGCATCATCGTCGGCCTAGACGACTCGGCCACCGCGCGCGCAGCCCATCGATGGGCAGCGGCGTATGCGCGCGCCGCCGGCAAAGACCTGTGCGCGGTCCACGTCCTGGACTGGCCGATCGGGCTCAACGCCTCGGCAGTGAAGTCGGGAACCCGGCTCCGGGTGCCGAAGCAGGATATCCACGAGTCCTACTGGCGAGGAATGCACCGCGTCTTCGACGAGACCAGCTCCCCACCGGGATCGATGCTCCAGTTCGCCCAAGGAGACGTGGGCGACGCCTTGGCGCGCCTCAGCACCAACGCCGAGCTGCTCGTCGTGGGAACCCGTGAACCGGTCCGGGCCGGTCCCTACATAGCCGGATCGGTCAGCCACTACTGCATCAGCCACGCCAGCTGTCCGGTAGTCGCGGTTCCCGAGCAACTACCCCACCCTCAGTACGACCTGTCGGACCAGAGCATCCGCCAGCACGACTTCGCCGTCGCCGCAGCGAGCTAGATGCCGCAGCGACTGTCCATGACCACATTGGCACTCACCGCTATACCAACCCAACAAGCAGGGAACCATGGCCATGTTAAATGACCGCGACCGTCACGTGCTGAATGATCTGGAACGCCAACTCCAACAGGAGGACCCGGCCTGGGTGCGCCAGTTCAAGGACCCCAAGCCACCCCGCCAGGCCCGGGGCGACCTGCGCCTGGGGACGGCCTTGGGCCTGGTCGTGCTTCTGACCGCCCTGTGCATCTTGTTGGACATCCCGGTGGGAGCGGTGATCTTCGGCACCGCCGCCATTGTTCTCACATACGTGCGCTACCGCCGGTAGTGGCTCCTTGGGCCAACCCGTGGAGTGGGCAGTGTTCGGCCACTCGGCGTTTGACACACATTTGGCAGCCGCTTCCCAACAATTTCCCAGCACCATCACCGCGCCACCCCGGCACTCACAGCAGCGTCACCAACAGCAATTTCTTAGAGAGGAAAGGATGAACAAGCTCTACTACCCCGCCCGGACCCACCTACATAATCGAGTCGGCCGGCCGACGGAATTCGATCAGTGGCAGAGAGTTGTCTCAGACCGTCTGGATCACTCCAGTCACCAGCTACCGACCTCCGCATCGGCCGAGCCGTCCCTAGATGAGTCCACCCGAGGACGGGAAAAGGCGCAGTCAACAGCTGGGGTGATCATTACGCGCCTGTTGGCTGTGCTCACCGTGGCCATGGTCGTCACCTCCATCCTCGGCTTGACACTCTTCGACCGCCAGGGAGGCAACTCCGCAACGGCACTCATGAGCCTGGCCATCGGGGGCGTCGCGGCCGTACTTGGCCTGATCACCGGTTTCCGCGAGGCCCATCAAGTGAGCTAGAGACAAGGCAGCGGGACCCCTCGCGCACTTGCCTTGGCGGTGACATCCCCCCGGTAGCCATGCCCTCACGCAATGTTGCTGCTGGCAGCTCACTGGGCATCGCGGTGTCCTTCGACAACTCACTTGTCCACTTGTCTTCAGCACAGGAGGGCCGTGGTGCTGACGCAACCACTAAAGGTGCGGTACGGCAAAGTTGTCGACCTTGAGGACCAGGCCGACGGCGGTATGCAGGTGTGGTCGGCAGAGGTCACCAATTCTGACCGTCGGCAGTTCAGCCTCAACCCTCGGAAGCAGGATCCCCGACGCTCGCAGGCGTGCTTGCAGCCGCTGAGGAACGCTCTCCGTTAGTCGGAACGGCCGCTATCGATGCTCAAAGTCGCCTGATTGGGTCAGAAGCGTGGCCAGAGCCGACAGGGCAGCGCCCCTGGCCCCGGGCATGTCCAGGTCCGGTACAACGGCGAAGGTGGCCAGTCGCGTCTTTTCTTCGCGTAACGCAGTGTGCTCGCGGACCTTGCTCATGAACCAGTCCCGAAACGCAGGTGTGCTTTCCACGACACCACCGCCGAGTAGGTACACACCTGGGTCGGTGTAGTTCGCCGCAACCGTGAACAACCGGCCGAGGGCCATCGCCTGCTGCTCGAAGATCCTCAACGCCATCTCGTCGCCGGCCTCGCCGTAGGCACGAACCTGTCGCGCCGCCTCGCCCGGCAGCTCAATTGTTCGAGGGGATGGCCAGGGAATTGGGTGAGCCAGTACGGCAACAGGTTGTTTTCGATGCCGGTCAATCAAGCAGCTCAAGATCCGGGTTCTCGACACTCTCGACACACTCGGCGTCGCGACCGGTGCGCTTGATGCCGCTCCGATGCGAGCGGTGCGCGCGCTCACTGCGTCTCTAGGCGGAAGCCACGCCTCCACGCTGATTGGAGGTGGCTGGTCGGCGCGGGACCGAGCGGCGTTCTACAACGTGGCGCTGAGTCGGTATCTGGACCTCATGGACAGCTACTTGCGCCGGGTGAGACCAACCACCGTCGGGCAATCTTGGGGCTGTCCTGGCTGCGACGGAGAGCGTGGGTGGCAGCGGCCGGGATTTCCTTACCGCGCTGGCCTGCGCCTATCAGGTCCACACCGTCTCTCCGACGTGGCACCCGTCCGCGCCAAGGGATTCGAGCACACCACCCAGAGCGCATACGCGGTGGCTGCGGGAGCAGCCCCCGCGCTCCGGCTGGATGCGTCCCAGACGGCCAACTCCATCGCAATAGCCGGCACCGCGAACAACGCGCTGCGCGTGACCCGGACCGGGGAGCTCTCGCACTGGAAGGGTCTGGCATATATCCGCAGGTCGCCAAGGAGGGCGTCCACGCGGCTCTGCTGGCCCGGATGGGCACATCGGACCGCGGGAGGTCTTCATGGTCGCCGAACTTTCTGTTACTGGTACGGGTGGTGCGACGCTGCGACGTCACCCGGAAGCCAGCATTGATGGCGAACCCGATCGCGCGCCCGTTTCCGTGCTGACCCAGTAATACAGCTTGGTACAGCCGTCCCGAGTCGATTGGTCCGCGGCCGCTTGGACCAGGCGCGACGCTACCCCTGTATTGCGAGCCTCCGGTGTCACCCAGAGATCATGGAAATCAGCAGAGTGTGGAGCTGCTTTAATCATCTCAACGGATGCGACTCCGACCGCCGCTCCGTCACGCTCTGCGAGCAACGGATGGGCTCGCGCCCTGCAGTTTCGCCAGTAGGGGCATCAGCTGGCATCGAGAGCACAGCATCGGTCTGTTGCGGGTTCGAGCAGGCAGCCAGCGCGGTCTCTTGGAGTTGCTCGATGACGGGCAGCCAGGATGGCGAGGGCCCCGGCCACCGTGTCGAAGGGGCAGTTGGACAACACGATCGTGCCGTGGGCGGGTGTGGTGCGTACCCGAACTCAGTCAGCGCTTCGCAGGCGCAGGCGAGAAGCCGTTTCCGGTTCGCTCTAGGGCCAGCGGCTGCTCGGGCTTGGTGTCCGACGACGTCTCCTGCTTCCCCTCCACGTTGCCGATAGTCGGCAATGTTTCCTCACCGTAGTTGGCTGGCCGCAACCTTGCCGTTTCCTGGACCTCTGAGCCATGGTTAAAGGGTGCCGTTGTTGAGAATGGCACCACCCCGCGTCGGCAAGCCGGCGCATGGCCCTGACGGGTGACCTAGTCCCGTCGAGGCCGTGATGAACACCACCTTTCTAAAGAACAAGTTTCTTGACGAAAGAGGCCTGCGAATAGCGTCAATATTGGTGTCCTTTAGAAAGGGTTCAAGATGACCTCAGATACGCTGCCCACTACAGCTCCATCCCGCACTCACAGCCTGCGCGACCCCGCCTATCTGGCGTTTGCGCTGCTGCGCACCGCGTTCACGGTCGCTCCGATCGTGTTCGGGCTGGACAAGTTCTTCAACTTGTTGACTGATTGGCAGGGCTACCTTGCGTCGTTGGTCGACCGTTTGGTGCCCGTCGCTGGGCATCAGCTGATGCTGGTGGTGGGTGTGGTTGAGATCGTGGCCGGTGTGCTGGTCGCTGTGCGACCGCAGATTGGGGCGTATGTGGTGGCCGCCTGGCTCGCCGGGATCATTATGAACCTGCTGCTCATCCCCGGCTTTTATGATGTCGCGCTGCGCGACTTCGGCCTCCTGCTGGCCGCACTCGCCTTGGCTCGCCTAGCACGTGCCTTCCGCCCCGGCGCCCCGGGTGCCGCCAATGGGTCGGCGTCGTGACTGCAGCGCCGCTCCTCGTCCATCGTTTGAACGGTGACCGCCCAGCTCAAGCTGAGCGACCGCCGGTGCTGCGCGTGGTCAAACCGCCAAGCGAAGTTGATCTGGTCGCCGCGGAACAGGCCGCGGCCGCGTTTTTGGTGGCGCTCGGTGTCGACCTCGACACCGAAAGCCTGGCCGCTACCCCGGCTCGGATGGCCCGCGCCTACGCCGAGATGTTCACTCCACGCTCGTTCGACCTGACCACGTTCGGCAACGACGCAGCATATGACGAGTTGATCATCGCCCGCTCTATCCCGGTGCAGTCGGTGTGTGAGCATCACCTGCTGCCGTTCCTCGGAGTGGCCCATGTCGGCTACCTACCGGGGGAGCGGATCCTTGGCCTGTCCAAGCTGGCTCGGGTGGTCGAGCTGTTCGCGCGCCGCCCCCAGGTGCAAGAACGGCTCACCCAGCAAGTCGCCGACTGGCTCCAAGACCACGTAGCGCCGCGCGGTGTTGGTGTCGTCGTGGAAGCCGAACATCTATGCATGACCATGCGTGGCGTCGGAGCCTCTGGCGCCACCACCGTCACCTCCGCACTCCACGGCCAGCTTCGCAACGACGCCGCCTCCCGAGCCGAGTTCTTCACACTCATCAGCGCCAACCAACAAGAGGCGGTGCACCATGCCTGACTCACTCCAAGACCTGACCGCCGCAGGAGTCTCAATCTGGCTAGACGATCTAAGCCGGCAACTACTCACCACCGGCGCGTTGAACCGACTGGTCGAAGACCGCCACGTCGTCGGAATCACGTCCAATCCGACGATTTTCGCGAACGCTATCGGCGGCGGCGCCGACTACACCGACCAAATCCGAGAATTCGGCCAGCGAGGAACCGACCCCGCTGAAGTGTTGCGGCTGCTCACCGTGGCCGATGTCCGCGGAGCCTGCGATGTGCTCCGGCCGGTCTACGACGCCACGGGCAGCGTCGACGGCAGGGTGTCCATCGAGGTTGACCCGCGCCTCGCCCATGACGCAGATCAGGCGATCGACGAGGCACGGCAGCTGTGGCGGCTCGTCGACCGGCCCAACCTATTTGTCAAGATCCCGGCCACCCAGGCCGGTCTGCCCGCCATCGCACGGTGTCTGGCGGAAGGGATCAGCATCAACGTCACCTTGATCTTCTCCCTGAGGCGCTACGCCGCGGTGATCGAGGCGTTTCTCGACGGCATGGAACGCGCCCTTGCCGCCGGCCGCAACATGTCCACCCTCACGTCTGTGGCATCGTTCTTCGTCAGCAGAGTCGACACCGAAATCGACAAGCGCCTGAACCGGATCGGCACCCCGCAGGCGCGAGCGCTGAAAGGGAAAGCGGCAATCGCGAACGCCCGCCTGGCGTACGAACACTACGAGCGGGTTTTCGCCGGTGACCGCTGGCGGGCGCTACTGGCGGCCGGCGCGCATCCGCAGCGGCCCTTGTGGGCTTCAACCGGTGTCAAGGACCCGTCCTATGACGACACCCGATATGTCGTCGACCTCGTTGCCAACGGTGTGGTGAACACCATGCCGCAGGCCACCTTAGCGGCAGTAGCCGACCACGGCAGCATCCGCGGCGACACCATCCGCCCGTTCTACCCAGACGCGCATCAGGTGCTCCACGACATCGCCGCCGTAGGAGTCGACTACGACGACGTCGTCGACCTGCTTGAAGACGAGGGCATCACAAAGTTTGAAGCGTCCTGGGCCCGCGTCACCGCCCAGCTCAGCGACCGCCTCCGCGCCACACCCCAACGCAGCCGATCCGCTGCCCTCTGACAAGGATCAGCCATGACAACCCAACCCAGCTTCATCATTGTCGGCGGTGGCCTGGCCGGCGCCATCGCGGCACAGACCCTGCGCGAGGAAGGGTTCGACGGGAGGATCACCCTGCTCGGCCAGGAACCGCACCGTCCTTACGAACGCCCTCCCCTGTCCAAGGACTACCTGCAGGACAAGGCGGACCGCGACAGCATCTTTGCCCACCCGGAGCCCTGGTACGCCGACCACGCGGTCGAGCTCCGTTTGGGCACTGTAGTGACCTCCCTCGACCCCGCTGCGCGGACCGTCACCACCGCCACCGGTGGACAGCTGGACTACGACAAGTTGTTGCTGACGACCGGGTCGACACCGCGACGCCTCAGCGTGCCGGGGGCCGACCTCGACGGCGTGCACTACCTGCGCAGCGTCGATGACAGCGAGCGCATCAAGGCCGGGTTCGCCCAAGCGCACCGGGTTGCCATCATCGGCGGCGGCTGGATCGGACTGGAGACTGCGGCCGCCGCCCGCAACGCGGGGCTTGACGTGACTCTCCTCGAGCACGCCGAGTTGCCGCTACTACGCGTCCTCGGACCCGAGACCGCACCCATCTTTGCCGACCTGCATCGTGACCAGGGCGTGGACCTGCGCAGCCAAGTCGCGGTGGCCAAATTCACCGGCAAGAACGGGGCCGTGACCGGTGTCATTCTCAACAACGGGAGCAGAATCGAGGCCGACATGGTCCTCGTCGGAGTCGGAATCACCCCCAACACACAGCTCGCCGCACAGGCCGGCCTCAAGATCGACAATGGGATCATCGTCGACGAACACCTCCGCACCTCCGATGTGAACATCTTCGCCGCGGGCGACGTCGCCAACGCCTACAACCCGCGCCTGGGCCGGCACATTCGTGTCGAGCACTGGGCCAACGCCCGACGCCAAGGCGCCACCGCCGGAAAAGCGATGCTCGGACAAGATGCGGTCGATGCACGCCCCTCCTACTTCTTCACCGACCAGTACGACCTCAGCATGGAATACACCGGCGACATCAGCCCATCCGGCTACGACCAGGTCATCTTCCGCCGATACCCCGACCCCCGCCAACTCATCGTCTTCTGGCTCTCCGAGCAACGCGTCCAGGCCGGCATGAACATCAACATTTGGGACGTGGCCGAGGACATCGAACGACTCGTCCAGTCACCACACCAGGCCAACACCGACGACCTCGCCGACCCGGACATCCCGCTCGCCAGTGTGCTTCAACGGCCGGCCCGGCCAGTGTTGCTCAGCTGATGACCCCGCCATCCAACGGGCAGGCGCTGGGTTTCCGGAGTCGTGGCGTTGATCCGCTCTATTGGCGCCGCGCTGACATGGACGGCAGGATTCCCGGTATGGAAGCCTTCGTGGCCCGGGCAGGTGACCTCGGGCCGCGCTTGGGCCGTGCCGGGCAGGCATGGGCGTTTTGCGCGCAGCCTGCGAACGTCGTTGTGTCCGGCCTCGCGGAACTGCTGGCCCCCACATGATCGGGCATTCCGCATTCGTGACCGAGCCGTGGTCCGTTCGAGAGACAAGCCTTGACTTCGAGACGCTGGCCCAGACGGAATCGGTGTTCGCACTGTCCAACGGCCACATTGGTTGGCGCGGGAATCTGGACGAGGGTGAGCCGTACGGCTTGCCGGGCTCCTATCTCAATGGTGTCTTCGAAATCCGGCCGTTACCGTATGCGGAACGCGGCTACGGCAATCCCGAGTCCGGGCAAACGATCATCAATGTGACCAACGGCAAGGTCATGCGGTTGCTGGTCAACGACGAACCGTTCGATGTTCGCTACGGTGAACTGCGGTCCCATGAACGCTGCCTCGATTTCCGGGCCGGGGTATTGGGCCGTCAGGCCGAGTGGGTCTCGCCGGCGGGCTCTGCGATCAAGGTCAGCTCAACCCGAATGGTGTCTTTGACGCAGCGCTCGATCGCGGCGATCTGCTATGAGGTGGAGCCGGTCAACCAGACGACGCGGATCGTGGTGCAGTCCGAGCTGGTCGCCAACGAGCAGCTTCCCGTGCCCGGCAAGGATCCGAGAGGGACTGCGGCGTTGACGGCGCCATTGGTCGAACAGGCCGACGCCTCCCGGGGCGCACGCGCTGGTTTAGTGCATTCCACCCGAGAAAGTGCCCTGATAGTGGCCGTAGTGATGGACCACGTCGTCGATGGGCCGCCCGGCACCCTGGTGCAGGCCGAAAGCTTCCCCCACCTGGCACGGACGATGGTGTCCACCATTTTGGAACCCGGGCAGCGGCTGCGGCTCGTCAAGGTCGTCTCGTACGGGTGGTCAGGTTCCCGATCGTTGCCGGCAGTTCGCGACCAGGCCGATGCGGCGCTGGCCGCTGCCATGCAGACCGGTTGGGAGGGGCTGCTGGCGGAGCAACGCAGCTACCTCGACAAGTTCTGGGCATGCGCGGATGT
>Ga0126312_10000998_pt1 | contig 18102 bp, 17 predicted proteins | sample Plot104A_FD_92537 | JGI IMG/M metagenome (GOLD analysis project Ga0126312, IMG submission 92537) | Serpentine soil microbial communities from UC McLaughlin Reserve, CA, USA - Plot104A | ecosystem: Environmental > Terrestrial > Soil > Grasslands | place: USA: UC McLaughlin Reserve, Lake County... | reverse complement strand
TGCCCGCGGCCAGCGGGCGCTCGCCCACGAGCGTCTCGACCAGCGTCGTCTTGCCCGAGCCATTGGGGCCGACGAGCGAAACGTGCTCCCCCCGCTCGAGCCAGAGGTCGATGCCCGAGAGCAACTGGCGATCGCCGGCCTTCAGCGCACCGTTCTCCACTTCGAAGACCACGCGGCCTGACCGCGGGGGCGGCTTGAAGGCGACCCGCAAGGCACGCGCATCGCCCTTGGCGCGACCATTCCCGCCGCCCAGCTTCTCCAGCCGCTTGAGCCGCGACTGCGCCTGGCGCGCGCGCGTCCCGTAGCGGAAGCGCGCCACGAAGCGCTCGAGCTGCTCGCGCTCGGCTGCCTCGCGCGCCGCCGTGCGGCCCGCCGCGAGCTCGCGGGCCGCCTTCTCCTCCCGCCACGCATGCCACGGGCCGGCGAAGAAGCGCCCGCGGCCGGCCTCGAGCTCGAGCACGCACGTCCCCACCGCCTCGAGGAACCAGCGGTCGTGGGCCACGAGCACGACGGCGGCGTCGACGTCGGCCAGGCGCTTCTCGAGCCACTCGAGCGACGCGATGTCGAGGTGATTGGTGGGCTCGTCGAGCAGGAGCAGGTCGGGATCCCCGACCAGGGCGCGCGCGAGCGAGGCGCGCGTGAGCTCCCCGCCCGAGAAGGTGCGCAGCGGCCGGTCGAAGTCGCGCTCCCCGAAGCCCAGGCCTCGCACGGTCGCGGTCGCGCGGTCGCGCCACGCGTAGCCACCGGCGTGCTCGAGCCGGGTCTGGGCACGCGCGTAGCGGTCGAGCGTCGCGGGATCGTGGGCGCCGCCGGCCATGGCCTGCTCGAGGGCTGCCAGCTCCTCCTCGATCCGCACGAGCTCGGCGGCACCGGCGAGGACGTACTCCCGCAGCGACACGCCCAGCTCGCGCGGCGGGCGCTGGTCGTGCAGCGCGACCCGCGTGCCCTTGGCGAAGCTCAGCTCGCCGCCGTCGATCGACGCCTCGCCGGCGAGCATGCGCAGCAGCGTCGTCTTGCCCGCGCCGTTGCGCCCCGACAGGGTCATGCGCTCGCGCCGGCCGAGCCGGAACGAGATGCCGCGCAACAGCGATTGCCCGGCCACGTCCTTGGCCAGGTCGGATGCGATGACGACGCTCACTCAGGTCAGTGTGATGGACGTGCGGGCGCGGGCCCGACGGCCGCGTTCGTCGTACGTCGACGCCGTCGCCGAGCCCTTCCCCCTCGCGCGCGAACGCACGCCCACCGGGATCGCCTGGGCCCGACCGCCGGTGATCTCGTACTGGGCCGACCCGACCACCCGGTGGCCGACGGCCAGCACGAGGTTGCCGACGCAGGTCTGCGTCCGGATCGAGTTGCACCGCACCTTGACCGCCGCCTCGCCCCGGCCCACCCTCACCTTCGACGACGTGGCTGACGCCACCGGCGCGTCCACGCGCGGGAAGCCGGCGGCCACGCTCAGGCGGGCGCGCGTCGGGTCGTTGGTGATCAGTGCGTCGGCGCCCGTGGCCGCGGCCGTCGCCATGGCCGGAGCGGTGTCGATGGTGAACGGCACCACGCGCCGGCCGCCGGCATGGGCGGCGGCCACGTACGCGGAGTCGACGGGCCATTGCGGTGAGACCCAGTCGTAGCCGCGCGCAACCGCGAGCGGGATCGCCGCGTCGTTGCCGCTCTGCAGGGCCAGCAGCGAGGTCCCGGCGCCCGGCAGCCGCGACTTGACCACGTCGAGGTTGTCGGTCGTGAACGACTGGAAGATGATCCGCTCGGCCGCGATCTCGCTCAGGGCCACGCCGTCAACCGCCGCGGCGGCGAAGGCAGGGGTCGGGTCGTAGTCGCTGTCGGTGGGGTAGTTCTTGATCTCGGGAACGATCCGCGCTCGCGTCCGTCGCGCGAGCGACGTCACCTGCGAGAGCGTCGGGACGCCCACGGACGGGTCGGCGACGGCCCGCACGGGCAGGCCGGACTCCGGCACGCCGATCACGTCGGCCTTGCACTTGCGCAGCTCGGCGAGCGTCTTGTCGGCGACGCGGCCGGTGCAGTTCGTCGTGCGGTCGAGCGTGGCGTCGTGAATGACCACCGGGACGCGATCGGCGGTGAGCTTGATGTCGAACTCCAGTGGGTCGCCCTGCAGGGCCGCCAGCCCGAACGCCGGCAACGTGTTCTCGGGAAAGACCGGCTTGCCGCGGATGTACGGGCCACCACGGTGGGCGAACACCTCGGGCGCGGCCTGCACGGGGGCGGCCGCGAGGGCGAGCGCGGCCGCGGCAACCACGCCGCTCAGGCTCCGGACGAGCATCGGCCCGCCGACCCTACCCGGTAATCTGAGGCCGGATGCGACGCCTCGCCTTCCTCGCCATCCAGACCGCAATCAGCCTCGCTCTGCTCGCCCCGATGGCCCTCGCGGTCGAGGACCACGGGCAGGGCCTCTACGGCGAGACCGACGACAAGGTCGTCACCGACGCGGGCTTCATCCTCATCGCCGCCTTCCCACTGCTCGTCCTGACCCTGAGCCTGATCCAGTGGCGACTGGACAAGCGCAAGGACGCCCGCAAGCGCGCCGAGAAGGCACGCAAGGCCCGCGCCGAGTGGCGCGGCGGCTGGTAGCGCCCCCGAAGGGGGTCAAGTCTTTCATTGCCGCACTGGGTTCCGGTGTGGCAAGGAAAGACTTGACCCCCTTCGGGGCGGCGTGTGAACACGCCGAGAATCCGTCAGCGGCGGTGCATGTGCACGCGCACGACGCTCCCGCCGGGGAACGTCCGGACCTGCACCAGGTCGCAGAGCTGGTTGGCCAGCCATAGGCCCCAGCCCCCGATCTGGCCCGAGCGCGGCGGAATACGGCCCGCGAGGGGCGTCTCGATCCGCCCATCGTCGCTGACCTCGCAGACCACGCCTCGATCCACCCGCCACAGGCGCACGAGACCGCCGCCGCCGGCATAGCGGACGCTGTTGGTGGCCACCTCGTTCGCCGCCAGGGCGAGATCCGACGCCTGGTCCGCCGACAGGCCGGCGCCGGCCCCGAAAGCGGCCACCTCGCCGCGCAGCGCCGGCAGCGCCCCCCGGTCGAACCGGCGCTCCAGCGCGTCGGGCGGCACCTCGGGCAGCGGCACGTCGAACGGCGTCTCGATCGCGGCCAGCCCCAGGAACGCCTCGCTCGAGTGCTCGGTGCCGGCATGGACGATGCACGGATGGCTGCGCCGCGCCTCGTCGATGACCGCCTCGTCGAGGGCCTCCGTGTCGTAAGGGCACAGGAGCCGGAAGGCGGATGTGCGCGCGAACGCGACGTTGAGCAGGGCCTCGTGGCGCTGGCACTCGATCAGCTCGGCCGGGCTGCGCCCCGCCCAGATCGGTTCGCCGATACCGCGGATCGGCTGCCCGGGCGCGCGCGCGTCGACGAAGTCGCGCCAGGCGGGGATTATGCGCGCCGGATTGGCGCCCAGCTCGGCCATGTCCTCGAAGCGGATGCGGTCGCCGTCGGGGCCGAGCTCGCGCCGGATCGCCGCGATTCGCTCCGCGCTGACCGCGACGAGCATCGGCTCGCCGTTGCGGAGGCCCTCCTCGAGGAACGGCACCGTGCCCTCGAGGTACTCGGCCCCGTCGGCATAGAGCAGCGCTTCGTGATGGAAGTCCTCGGCCATGTCCGGACTCCTCTACCCCGGATCTGCAGCGAGTCCACATAGGGTTCCTGCCCATGCCCGACACAATCGGCTACGAGCGGCGCGGCGCCGCCGCCGTGCTCACGATCGATCGCCCGCAGCGGCGAAACGCCGTCGACGGCCCCACCGCCGAGGCCCTCAAAGCGGCCTATGAGCGCTTCATGGCAGACGACCGCGCGCGGGTGATGGTGCTGACGGGCGCGGGCGACGCGGCCTTCTGCGCGGGTGCCGATCTCAAGGCGCTCGACTCCTTCGGGCCCCGCCTGCAGGACCCGGCCGGCCCCCTGGGCTTCACGCGCCTGACCCCCGACCGGCCGGCGATCGCGGCTATCTCCGGCTGGTGCCTGGCCGGCGGGCTGGAGCTCGCCCTCTGGTGCGACCTGCGCATCGCCACCGGCGACGCCCAGCTCGGGTTCCCCGAGCGCCGCTGGGGCGTGCCGCTGATCGACGGCGGCACGCAGCGCCTGCCCCGCATCGTCGGCCAGGGCCGCGCGCTTGACCTGATCCTCACCGGCCGGATCGTCGATGCCCAGGAGGCGCTCGGTATGGGCCTGGTCACCGAGGTCGTCGAGGCGGGCCGCCACCTCGAGCGCGCGCTCGAGTACGCCGAGGCGCTCGCCCGCTTCCCGCAGGAGACGATGCTCGCGGACCGCCGCGCGGCGATCGAGGGACTGGGCATGCGGCTGGCCGACGGCATAGCGCTCGAGGCCGAATCCGCCCTGCCGACGCTGGAGGTCGCGCGGCGCGGCGCGAGCCGGTTTGCTGCCGGCGAGGGCCGGGGAGGAGAAGGCGCGGGCGTCTGACCAAGTGCGCGCCGGTCAGCCGGCCTGCGGCCGGCTGGGGCGGCGTACGTGACGAGATAGGGTTCGGCAATGGCGTATTTCGTGACTGGGGGGACAGGGTTCATCGGGCGGCACCTGATCGAGTGTCTACTCGACCGCGAGGGGGACATCCACGTCCTCGTCCGCGCCGGATCGACCGACAAGCTCGACAAGCTCGTCGACCGCTGGGCGACCGAGCGGGCCGCGCAGGACGGCACCGCCGTCCGCGAGCGCATCAAGCCGGTGGTCGGCGACCTCAACGAGCCGCGGATGGGCGTTTCCGAGGAGGACCTGGCCGCCCTGAAGGGAAACGTCGACCACTTCTTCCACCTGGCGGCGGTCTACGACATGACCGCTGACGACGAGACCAACGTGCGCTCCAACGTCGACGGCACGCGCCACGCCGTCGAGCTCGCCAACGCGATCGAGGCCGGCATCTTTCACCACACCTCGTCGATCGCCGCCGCCGGCCTGTACAAGGGCCTGTTCCGCGAGGACTACTTCGACGAGGGGCAGAAGCTCCCCAGTGCCTACCACGGCACGAAGTTCGAGTCCGAGCGGATCGCGCGCACCCAGACCACCGTCCCGTGGCGCGTCTACCGCCCGGCCATCGTCGTCGGCAACTCCAAGACCGGCGAGATGGACAAGATCGACGGCCCCTACTACTTCTTCAAGGCGATCCAGAAGGCCCGCCACTACCTGCCCGAGTGGTTCCCCCTCGTTGGCCCGGAGATGGGCTGGACCAACATCGTCCCGGTCGACTACGTGGCCGCGGCGATGGACCACATCGCCCACACGCCTGGCCTCGACGGACAGGCCTTCCATCTGACGGATCCCAAGGGCCAGCGCTCCGGGGAGGTCATCAACGCGTTCGCCAAGGCGGCGCACGCGCCGCACCTCGCCATGCGCATCGACCGCCGCCTGATCCAGGCCCTGCCCAAGGGGACGCTGTCGATGCTGATGAAGCTGCCCGCGGTCAAGGACGTGCGCAAGACCGTTCTGTCGGACTTCGGGATCCCGGACGAGGTCGTGGACTTCATCGGCCTGACCGCGCAGTTCGACACCCGCGACACCGAGCGGGCGCTCGAGGGCTCGGGCGTCGAGCTGCCGCCGCTGTCCAGTTACGCGACCAGGCTGTGGGACTACTGGGAGCGCAACCTCGACCCCGACCTGTTCCGCGACCGCAGCTTCGAGGGCGCGGTCAACGGCAAGCTCGTGGTCATCACCGGCGCCTCGAGCGGCATCGGCAAGGCCGCCGCCCACAAGATCGCGCGCGCGGGCGGCATCCCGATCCTCATCGCCCGCAGCCTCGACAAGCTCGAGGAGACCAGGACCGAGATCGAGGCCGAGGGCGGCACCGCCTATGTCTACTCGTGCGACCTCTCCGACATGGAGGCGATCGACGGCGTCGTCGGACAGATCCTGTCCGACCACCCGGTCGTCGACATGCTCGTCAACAACGCCGGGCGCTCGATCCGCCGCTCGCTCGAGCAGTCCTACGACCGGTTCCACGACTACGAGCGGACGATGCAGCTCAACTACTTCGGCGCGATCCGGATGATCATCGCGCTGATGCCGCACTTCCGCGAGCGGCGGACCGGCCACATCGTCAACGTGTCCTCGATCGGCGCCCAGACGAGCCCGCCGCGCTTCTCCGCCTACGTCGCCTCCAAGGCGGCACTCGACGCGTTCACCAAGTGCGTGGGCTCCGAGGTCGTCGGCGACGGCGTGACCTTCACCACCATCCACATGCCGCTGGTCAAGACGCCGATGATCGCCCCGACGAAGATCTACGACTCGTTCCCGACCATCACGCCCGACGAGGCGGCGGACATGGTCTGCGAGGCGATCCGCTCCAAGCCCAAGCACATGGGCACCCGCCTCGGGACGTTCGGCGAGGTCGCGTACGCGCTGCAGCCCAAGGCGGTCGACCAGATCCTCCACATGGCCTACAAGGTCTTCCCCGACTCGTCCCGCGCCCGCGGCGTTCAGGAGACCGAGAAGCAGCCCGACCAGAAGGCCTCGACCGAGGCCGTCGCGCTCGCGCATCTGATGCGCGGCGTGCACTGGTAGCTCGCCGTGGTCGCTGGCGCTGCGCTCCGGCGACGACCGCACCGAGTGCGGGCCCTCACGCGAGACGATCCGCATCGAGAAGTGGTTGGACGTTTAGCCCCACCGGACTTCATGGCAGTGTCCACTAATGGAGGAGATGGTGGGCATCGGCCTCGCCGGCCTGTCCGCGCTCACGACCAACGTGGGCTTCCTGCTGCGCCACCGCGGTGCGGTGGCGGTCGAGGACGTCAATCCCCGCCACCTCGTCCACAGCGCGGTCGTCCTGTTCCGGTCGAAGTGGTGGACGATCGGATTCGCGCTCGCCATCGTCGCCTATCTCCTGCACGTGAGCGCGCTGACCCTCGTCTCGCTCTCCGCCATCCAGGCGGTGCTCGCCGCCGGGATCGTCGTCATGGCGGTCCTCGCCGAGCGGTTCTTCGGGCTCGAAGTCGGCCCACGGCAGTGGCTGGGCGTCGGATTGGCCTCCGCCGGGCTGATCGGGCTCGCGCTGACCGCCGACGTCGAGTCGGGGCAGGGCACCACCGACTACGACCCCGCGGCCATGATCGGCTTCTCGGCCGCGCTGACCGCTGCCGGCCTCGCCGCGCTCGTCGTCGGGTGGCGCGGGCGCCACGGGGTCCTGCTCGCGGTCGCCACGGGGTTGCTGCTCACCGTGACCCACGTCGCGTTCAAGGCGGCGACCGGCAAGGCCGACGGTGGCGTGATGCCGGTGCTCGAACGGCCGTACGCGTACGTGGTCGTTGCCGGCGGCGTGGTCGCGTTCTTCGCGTCGGCGCGGTCGCTGCAGCTCGGCCCTGCCGTACCGGTGATCGCGGTGACCGCGATCGTCGGCAACGCGTGCGCGATCGCCGCCGGCATCGTCGTGTTCGGCGACACGCTCGGCTCAGGCCCCGTCGCCATCGTCTTTCGCGTGCTCGGCTTCGCCCTGGTGATCGGGGCCTCGACCCTGATCCCCGGGCCGCTGCGCGCCCGGACTACCCGGCGACGAGCTCCAGCGCCGCAGCGACGAGCTCGGCGTTATCCTGCGGAGCCCGCCCGTCCGGCAGCGTGACGGTGTCCTCGAGGCCGATGCGGACGTCGCGGCCCTTGGGCACGGCCGCCTCGATGACCGCCCAGGTCGCCTCACCGTCGCCGTGATGCAGCTGGGGGACCGGGAGGTCGCCGAGCGTCGCCTCGATCTCGCCCACGCGCCGGAACGCCACGTCGACGTCCTCGGTGACGGGCTCGACGAGGATGCGCAGGCAGCGCTCGGCCATCCCGCTGCTCAGCAGCCGCTCGGCGTCCTGCGCGCTCCACACCCCGGCCTCGATGCCGACGTTGCGCTCGAGCAGCAGCGCCATCAGGTCGAGGGCATCGTGCTCGGAGAGGTTCACCGAGCAGAAGTCCGGCAGGGCGCCGTGCTCCCACGAGGTCACGAGCTCGAGCCGCTCGGGTCCGTGCTCCACGCCCCACACGTTCGTGGTCGTCCCCACCGGCACGCCGGGGCAGGCGTCGCGCACGGCGCGCACGCAGGCGGCCACGTCGGCGGGCCGCAGCGACTCCGCGCCGTCGTCCCCTCGCGGATGGACGTGGAACGAGGCGGCCCCGGCCGCCGCGGCGTCGGCGGCCGATCGGGCCAGCTCGGCCGCAGTGGTGGGCACCGCCGGGTGCTCGTCGCGCGTGCGGCCGCCGTTGAGCGCGCACTGGACGAGGAGGGGACGGGCGACCGCGCTCACACCCGGAAGACCTCGACGAGCCGCTCCTCGTGCTCGGCCTCGATCCGGGCGACAACCTCGACGTGGTCCTCGAGCCCCGAGCCGCGCAGCTTGGTCGCGAGCAGCTCGTCGACCTGGAAGATGCCAGCCGAGTTGGACATCACGATCTCGACCCGGACCGCCTTGTCCTCGCCCGGCTCGATCCGTACCTCCTCGATCGCGTAGGCCGACAGCGAGTGGATGTTCGGCCGCCGGGTCTCGAACGGCACCCGCGACCGGCCCCGCGCCATGTCGAGCGCATCGGCGACCTGCACGATGCCGGCCTCGACCGTGAACGGCTCGCCGCGCCGGCGGTGCGAGATGACGGCGTGGAGCACCTCCGCCACCACCACGGTGCGCTCGGGCTCCTCGTAGATGCCTTCGAGCAAGCGCGGGAGGCGGTCGGCGGTAAGGAAGAGCGAGAAGCTCTCGTGGTCGGTCCGATGGACGGCCATGCCCACGCAGTGGAAGAGCGCCCCGGCGGCGACGACCACCTCGGCGTCGCGCTCGGTCAGTCCGTGGTCGGCGACCACGCTTGGCAGGACCCCGCGGCGGAACAGCAGCCGTGCCAGCCGCAGGGCGATGTTGACCACCACCTGGATGTGCACCCACGAGTGGTCGGACATGCCGAGGCGCTCGGTCGCGTTCACGCCCGAGGCGTGCCACAGCGCCTTGACGCCGAGGTCGTCGTTGGCGGCCTCGAGCAGGGCCTCGAGCCGGCGGTTGCCGCGCGTGGGCGCCTTGACCCGGGCCGCGTCCACGGCCTCCCGCAGCGAGGGCTTCGCGGGCATCCCGTCCGCTCGCCGTCCAGGCTCGCCCGACGGGCGGGGCCCGCGTCCTCCGGCGGAAGTGCTCACGACTGGGCGGCGGCGGTCGCCTGGGCCTCTTCGGCCAGGGCCGTATGGGCGAGCATCAGCTCGCGGTGCACGTCGTGGCGCTCGGCGCCCGCGGGGTCGCGGCGCTCCCAGTCGCCGTCCTCGCGCAGCTCCCACGCATTGGCGTCGTCGACCAGGCAGCGGTCGAGCGTGTCGAGCAGGTCGGCGAGCAGGCCGGGATCCTCGACGGGCGTGACCAGCTCGACGCGCTTGTCGAGGTTGCGCGGCATGAGGTCGGCCGAGCCGATGTACACGCGCCACTCGTCACCCCGCTGGAAGCCGAAGATCCGCGAGTGCTCCAGGAACCGCCCGACGACCGACACCACCCGCACGTTCTCGGAGACACCATCGACGCCGGGGCGCAGGCAGCAGATGCCGCGGATGTTGAGGTCGACCGGCACGCCGGCCTGTGACGCCCGGTAGAGCGCCTGGATGCACCGCTCGTCGACGAGCGCGTTCATCTTCATCGCGATGCGGCCGGTGCCGTGCTCGCGGTGGTGCGCGATCGTCGCCTCGATCTCCTCGAGAATCCCGTCGCGCAGGTGGTTGGGAGCCACCAGCACCTTGCGATAGCCGCGCGGACGCGCGTACCCGGTGAGGAAGTTGAAGAGGTCGGCGACGTCGGCCGCGATCTGCTCATCGGTGGTGAAGAGTCCGAAGTCCGTGTAGAGCCGCGCCGTCTTCGGGTGGTAGTTGCCGGTGCCGATGTGGACGTAGTGGCGCACGCCGTCGCCTTCGCGCCGCACGATCAGGATCGCCTTGGCGTGCGTCTTCAGCGACGGGATGCCGTAGGTGACGTGGACGCCGGCCTCCTCGAGCGCCTTCGCCCACTGGATGTTGGCTCGCTCGTCGAAGCGGGCCTTGAGCTCGACCAGGCACACCGCCTGCTTGCCGCGTTCCGACGCCCGGATCAGCGCCGGCACCAGGGGCGAGTCGTCCGAGGTTCGGTACACGGTCTGCTTGATCGCCAGCACGTCGGGGTCGGCGACGGCCTGGGCGACGAAGCGCTCGACCGAGGTCGCGAACGAGTCGTAGGGATGGTGGAGCAGCAGGTCGCCGCCGCGCATCGCCGCAAACACGTCGACGCGGCCGTCCTCGCCTTGCAGCCGCGGCTGCGTGACCGGTTGCCACGGGGGATCGCGCAGCTCCTTGAACCCCGGCAGGTCGACGATCTGCATGAGGTCGGTGAGATCGAGCAACCCCTCGACGTGGAAGGTCTCGTGCGCCTCGACGCCCAGGCCCTCGACGAGACGGTCGCGCAGGCCTGGATTCATGCTCGCGCCGATCTCGACCCGGACGATCTCGCCGAAGCGGCGGCGGCGCAGCTCGTCCTCGACCGCCTGTAGAAGGTCGTCGGCCTCGTCGGAGACGGTGAAGTCGGCGTCGCGTGTGACCCGGAAGACGTCGTAGTCGAGGATCTCCATCCCGGGGAACAGCGCGTCGAGGTTGGCGGCGATCACCTGCTCCATCGGCACGAAGGTCAGTCCCTCGCCGACCGGCACGAAGCGCGGCAGCATCTCCTTCGGCACCTTGACGCGCGCGAAGGTCTCGTGGCGCGAGACCGGGTCGCGCACGAGCACGGCCAGCGACAGGGAGAGGTTGGAGATGTACGGGAACGGCCGCCCGAGGCCCACCGCCAGCGGCGTCAGCACCGGGAAGATCTGGCGGCGGAAGCGAGCGTCGAGCTCGCGGCGCTCGTGCGCGGTGACGTCGCCGATCGCGGCGATGCGGATGCCGTGATCCGCCAGCCCGGGCACGAGGCCGTCCTCGAGGCAGCGGGTCAGGCGCCGACGCAGGGCACTGACGCGCGGCTTGATGCGGTCGATCACCTCGCCCGCCGACAGGCCGTCGGGGCCGCGCGCGTCGATGCCGGCGTCGAGCTGGTCGTGGAGGCCGGCCACCCGCACCATGAAGAACTCGTCCAGGTTCGAGGTGTAGATGGCGGCGAACTTGACCCGTTCCAGCAGCGGCACCGTGGGGTCCTCGGCGAGCTGGAGGACGCGGTCGTTGAAGTCCACCCACGAGAGCTCGCGGTTGAAGAACAGCGAGGAGTTGTCGAGGTCGATGGCGGGCGCCGGTTCGACCTGCTCCACGGGGTCGGGATCGGGCCTGACGCTCGTCATGCGGTCGCCTTCGACTCTACCTGCCCGTCGGCGGACTGCTGCAACGAATCGGTTTCGGCGGCGCGGTCATCGAGCGCGCGCTCCAGGCGCTCGCGGAACGCCTGGCGTTGCAGGGTCTTCCAGCGGTCGAGGAAGCGCTCGAACAGCAGCGTGCGGCGCGCGTCGAGCCACACCGCCAGCACTTCGAGGCCGCCGTACGCGTCGGCGTGGCGGACCCTGGCGCCAAGCGCGGGGTCGAGGTCGTCGGCGTCGGCGACGAGCTCGAGCAGCCCGTCGACGGCGCCGTCGCGCAGCTCGCGCTGGACCGCCCGCACGCGCGGAAGCAGCTCGTCGCAGTCGTGGATCTCGCCGAGCAGGTCCTGCAGCTCCTTGGCCCGCTTGGTCGCCGTCGACGCGTAGGGCCCGAAGCAGAAGCTCGTGATCTCGAGCACGTAGCGCAGGCGCTTGGCCGCGATGCGCATGTCGTGCAGCGCCTTGACCCGCTTCGGGTTGAGTGCCTTCGGCGTGAAGGAGTAGAGCTCGTCCAGCCGCGTGCGGACGATGCGTTCGGCGTTGTCGGCCAGGCTCGCCCCCGGATCCAGACCCTTCACCCGCCGCGCCCTCATACGCGTTGCCCCTCGACGAGCGCGCGCAGGCGGCCATGCAGGTCGGTCTCCTCGGCCCGCTGCAGCGCCTGCGCCAAGTCGGCGTTGGCCCGGGCCTGCTCGTCGCGGAAGCGCCCGGCGAGCAGCCGCACGCCGGGGCGGCTGGAGGGCTTGACCTCCGTGGCGAACGTATCCAGGGCGGCGATGTGAACGTCGGGGTCGCGCCGGTCGCCGAGCGCGTCGGCCAGCGCCTTGACCTCGCTCAGCACCTCCGCGTGCTCCCGCTTGGGAAAGCAGGGGGCGAAGATCTCGAGCACCGCCCGCAGGCGGCGGGTGGCGACGCGCATGTCGTGGACGCGCTCGATGTCGCTCGTGTCGAGGACGTTCTGGGAGTGGTCGGCGAGCTCCTGGGCGCGCACGGCGACCACCTTGGCGGCCGCGGCGGCGAACGCGTCGGCGGCGTGCAGGTCGGGGATGTCGCGCGGTTTGGCCATCAGCGCATCATCTCCAGGATGACGCCCTCGCGGAGGCCGCCGCGTGCGATCTGCAACGGGAGGCCCATGCGCGTGGACGCCTCCTCGAGGAGAAGCATGCCCGCCGGGAGCAGCTTCACGCGTTCGGGATCGAGCTCGTAGGTCCGGGCAACGTCCGCGACCGGCGACGTGGCGAGCACGCGCAGGCCGCGCTCGAGGGTCTCGGGCTCGAGCAGGGCGCCGACCAGGCGGCGTAGCGAGGTGGCCGAGCCGCCGACGGCGACGGCGAGGCCCGCCTCCGGGATGCGCAGTCCCTCGAACGCGCCTGCTACGTGCTGGCGGACGCGGTCGAGCTCGCCCGCCGCGGGCGGGTCCGAACGCAGGTAGGCATCGGCGAGCGAGCCCGAGCCGAGGCGGAGCGACGCCGACCAGGTCATGCCGCCGTCGACCGTGCCGATGGCCAGCTCGCTCGACCCTCCGCCGACGTCGACCACGGCGACCGCGCCGGCGGCCGGCTCGGTGAGCGCGCGGGTCGCGCCGACGAAGGCCAGGCGCGCCTCCTCGCCGTCGGTCAGCACCTCGACGTCGACCCCGCAGCGCGAGCGCACGGCGGCGACGAGGTCGTCGCGGTTGCCGGCCTCGCGGATCGCCGCGGTGGCGACGGCCTTGAGCGCTCGCGCGCCGAGCTGCTCGGCGGTGCGAGCCTGGGTGGCGACAACCTCGGCCACCTCGTCGATCTTGGGCTCCGCGATGTGGCCGTCGTCGCGCAGCGAGCGCCCGATGCGGGTGAACGCGCGCTGCTGGCAGAGCTCGCGCAGGCCGCCGTTGCGCGGGCTGGCGACGAGGAGCCGCGTGGTGTTCGACCCGATGTCGATGCACGCGCACACCATGGGCCGAGCATGCTTTCACGGTCGTAGCATCTTCGAGCGGATGTCCAACCCCTTCGCCATCGAGGTCACCGGGCTCGTCAAGCGCTACGGCGCCGTCGAGGCGGTGCGCGGGATCGACTTCGCCGTCGCCCGCGGCGAGGTGTTCGGGCTGCTGGGGCCCAACGGCGCCGGCAAGACCACCACGGTGGAGATCCTCGAGGGCTATCGCCACCGCACGGCGGGGGACGTGCGCGTGCTCGGGTTCGACCCGGCCCAGCGCCCGCGCGCGCTGCGCGAGCGGATGGGCATCGTGCTGCAGTCGACTGGCCTCTACCGCCACATCTCGGTACGCGAGGCGGTCGTCCACTGGGCCGGCTTCTACCCCCGCCCGCGCGACCCCGACGAGGTCATCGCCCTGGCCGGGTTGACCGCGGCGCAGAGCATGCGCGTGCGCGCGCTGTCCGGCGGGCAGCTGCGGCGGCTGGACTTCGCCCTGGCGTTGGTCGGCGACCCCGAGCTGGTGTTCCTCGACGAGCCGACGACCGGCTTCGACCCGGCGGCCCGCCGCAACGCCTGGGAGGTGATCCGCTCGCTGCGCGCTCTCGGCAAGACGGTGCTGCTGACCACGCACTACCTGGACGAGGCGGCCGCGCTCGCCGACCGGGTGGCGATCATCAAGGACGGCCGGATCCTCGCCGAGGGCCCCCCGGGCGAGCTCGGCGTGGGCGCGACGAGCCGCTACCGGGTGGCGTGGCGCGACGCCGCCGGCGAGGTGCACGAGCGCGTCACCGACGACCCCACGGCGCTGCTTGCGACGCTGACGACCCAGGCCCTGGCTCGCGGCGAGCGCTTGGAGGAGCTCAGCGTCATGCGGCCGTCGCTCGAGGACGTCTACCTCGAGCTCACCGCGGAGGAGGTCGCTACGTGAGCGCCTTGATCTGGCGCCAGTACCGCCTCGAACGGCGCATGTTCTGGCGCAACCCGACGGCCGCGTTCTTCAACTTCCTCTTCCCGCTGATCCTCCTCGCCCTGTTCGGGGCGGTGTTCGCCGACGATCAGGCCAACCTGAACGTGATCGTCCCCGGCATCGCCGGGATGGCCGTGATGGCCACCACGTTCACCGCCCTGGCCTTCTCGATGACGTTCCTGCGCGAGCAGGGCGTGCTCAAGCGCATCCGCGGCACGCCACTGCCATCCGGCGCCTACCTGGCCGCGGTGTTCGCCAGCGCCGTCGCCAACGCGATCATGCAGATCGTCATCATCGTGCTGGCAGGCAGGGCGTTCTTCGGTATCCCGTGGCCGCCCGACCCAGTCGAGCTCGTGGTGTTCGCCGCCGCGGGCGTGGTCTGCTTTGCCTCGCTCGGCATCGCGCTGTCGCACGCGATCCCGAACTTCGAGTCCGCGCCCGCCTACACGAACGCGATCTTCCTCCCGGTCATCTTCATCTCCGGCGTCTTCTTCGACGCCGACAAGGCGCCGAAGTTCCTCACCGACATCGCCGAGGCGCTGCCGCTCATTCACCTCATCGACGGGCTGTCGGGGGCGATGGTCACCGGGCAAGGCCTGAGCCACCATTGGAGCGACCTGGCCGTGCTGGCGGTGTGGTCGGCGATCGGCGTGTTCCTGGCCGTGCGGGGCTTCTCGTGGGAGGCGCGCCGGAGCTGATGGGCCTGTTCTCGCGCCGCAGCGACCCGACCCACGACCTCGCCCGCGCCATCGCCACCCGCGGGGTGCGGGTGCGCGGCACGGTCGAGACCTTCGACCTGGAGGGCGACGTCGCCGTCGTGCGAGTGCGCTTTCGCGTCGAGGGCGCCGGCGCGGACACCGTCGTGACCGTGCGCCAGCCGATGGCACCCCAGGTGCAGGTCGGCCTCGAACCCGGCGCGCCCGTGTCGCTCTCGTACGACCGCGACGACCCGAACACGGTGCTGATCTGGGGCTCGCCGCTGTATCGCATCACCGAGGAAGGCGCCGTGGTGCGGGCGGTCGACGTCGAGGGCGGCGAGCGCAGCTGAGACGATGACCAGCTTCACCGCACAGCTCGTCGGCGGCCCCACAGCGCTGCTCGAGTACGGCGGGCTGCGCTGGCTCACCGACCCGGCGCTCTCGCCGCCTGGCGAATACGCCGGCGGCCTGGTGAAGGTGACCGGCCCGGCGGTCGCGCCCGAAGCGCTCGAGCCCATCGACGTCGTGCTGCTCTCGCACGACCAGCACAGCGACAACCTCGACCCGGGCGGGCGTGACCTCCTCCCGCGCGCGGGGCGTGTGCTGACCACGAGGCAGGCGGCCGAGCGGCTCGGCGGCACCGTCACCGGGCTCGAGCCCTGGAGCGCCGTTGAGGTCTTACGCCCCGACGGCGGAGCCGTCGTCGTCACCGCCGTGCCCGCCCAGCACGGGCCGGACGGGTGCGAGCCGGTCATGGGTCCCGTGACCGGCTTCCTGCTGCGCGGCGAAGGCCTCGAGACCGTCTACGTGTCCGGCGACAACGCCTCGCTCGACGTCGTTCGCGGCATCGCTCGCCGCACGGCTGCCGTCGACGTCGCGGTGCTGTTCGCTGGGGCCGTGTCGGTCCCTCACCGCTTCGACGGGGCCTACCTCACGCTGTCGAGCGAGCGCGCCGCCGAGGCGGCGAAGATCCTCGGCGCCCGCACCGTCGTGCCGGTGCACTTCGAGGGCTGGACCCACTTCACCCAGGGCGCGGACGCCCTGCGCGCGGCGTTCGTCGGCAACCAGCTCGCCGACCGGCTCGTGCTGCTCGAGCGCGGCGAGAAGATGGGGCAAACGCCTCATGACGGCGCGCCGGGCGACGCTTAGCGTGGCGCTCCCACAACAAGGAGCGCTGCCATGCCGAAGATGTCGAGGGAGACCGCCGAGGTCGAGCATCACGGTCCCGTGACCGACCGCCACGCCGAGCTCGACGGCTACACGGTCAACATCGTCACGTTCGATCAGGACATCGACACGACGCCGCTGCTCAAGGGCCTGCCCGGGGATGCCTGCTCGTGCCCGCATTGGGGCGTCGTGCTCAAGGGCCGCCTGTCGTTCACGTTCACCGATCGCGACGGCGAGGAGGTCTACGAGGCGGGCGACGTGTTCTACCTGCCGCCGGGCCACATCCAGAAGGTCGCGGGCGGCACCGAGTACATCCAATTCAGCCCCACCGAGGAGCTGCGCCCGGTCAGCGCGGCGCTCGTGCGCAACATGCAGGCGATGCAGGCCTGATAGCGAGAGCGCGCGGCGGCCAGTCGGCCGCAGGCCGACTGAGCCGGCGTGCGTGACTACGTCGGGACGGCGACCACGAACTCCTCCTCCGGGAGCAGTCCATGTTGCATCGCGAAGAGGCCCGCGGCCGCGCGGTTACCGGCGCCGATCTTGGCGTAGATGTGCTCGACGTGGTTGCCGACCGTCTTGGGCGAGATCACGAGGCGCTCCGCGATCGCCTTGTTGGACAGGCCGCGCGCGACGAGGCGCAGAACCTCCACTTCGCACGTCGTCAGGCCGGCCGGGCCCTCGCGCCGCCGCAGGACGCGGTGACCGGCGGCGGCGAGCACGGCCTGCACCGCCTCGGCGTCCAGCCGCCCCGCCCTGGCGTCGCCCCGGAGCTCGGCGGCGGCGTCGGGCGCCGTGCGCGCGGGGCGGTGCGGGCGCGGCTCGCGCATCGCCTGGTAGGCATCGGCGCCGCCCAGGAGACGCGCCGCCCGTGAGATCGCCGCGCCCGACAGGCCGCGCGGGTACCCGGAGCCGTCCAGGCGCTCGCGGTGCTGGACCGCGATCGCGCCCAGGGGCGCAAGTGCCTCGGACTGGTGGAGCATGCGCTCGGTCAGGTACGGCGACAGGCGCACGCGTTCCCACTCGCCCGGCCCGAGCGGCCCCGGCTTGTCCCATATCGAGTTCGAGATCCCGAGCCGGCCGAGGTCGTGCACGAGGCCGGCGCGGCGCAGCGTGCGGCGCTCCGCCTCGTCGAGGCCGAGATGGTTGCCCGCCGCCCCGGCGAGGTCGGCGACCGCGCGGGCGTGGCCGAGCGTGTAGGGCGACTTGAGATCGACGAAACTCCCGATAGCGGCGAGCGCGGCGTCGAAGCGGTCGCCCGCGAGCGTGACCGCGAGCGCCGGCTCGGCGCCGATGACCGCGTCCCAGGTGTCTAGCGCGTCGAGGTCGCCAAGGACCGCCTCGGGGTCCTCGCACAGGCACGCCGCCGCCGCAGGGTCGAACTGCTTGCCGCTGCGCTTGCGCGCCAGCGCGGTCGCGGCCGCAACGCCGCCGACGCGATGCGCGACCTCGACGAATTCCGCGAGCATCGCCAGCCGCGCGGCGACCGGGATCTCGTCCCCCTTCAGGTCGCCCGGCCACCCCTTGCCATCCCACATCTCGTAGGCGGCGGCGAGCGCGTCGATGACCGCCTCGGGGAGCTCGAGCTGCTCGCCGAGCATCCGCGCGATGGCGGCGTGGTGCTCGATCATGCCGTCGACCTCGCGGTGGCCGGAGAGCGCGAACTCGAGGCCGACGCGGAAGCGGTGCAGGGGCGGGTTGCCGGCGCCCAGCCGCCGGATCCCCGAGGTCGCCATCCGCACGCTACGCAGGTCGTACTCGTACTTGTCGGCCTTGAGCGCGATGTCGTCGCCGAACCACTTGGCCTGCTCGTGGGCGTCGGTGTGGCAGCCGACGTTGATCAGCAGGGCGGTGTAGTAGACGGTCGCTCGCTCGTCCTCGTCGAGCCTGAGCCGCTCGGCCAGCCGCAGGGCGATCACGCACTGACGCAGCACGTGCTCCATCGGCTGCCCGAAGCCCAGATCGATGCCGAGCGAAAGCGCGGCGACGAGCTCGGCCAGCCGGACGTGGGCGCGATCGGCCTCGAGGGCCATCGCGCCGACACTAATGGCTGACGTGACCGACCACCGCTG
>Ga0126312_10000997_pt1 | contig 18109 bp, 19 predicted proteins | sample Plot104A_FD_92537 | JGI IMG/M metagenome (GOLD analysis project Ga0126312, IMG submission 92537) | Serpentine soil microbial communities from UC McLaughlin Reserve, CA, USA - Plot104A | ecosystem: Environmental > Terrestrial > Soil > Grasslands | place: USA: UC McLaughlin Reserve, Lake County... | reverse complement strand
GGCACCGCTACCTCTCGGTACAAGGAGTGATCTCGTTCAGGACGGCTCGGGCGGCTCACCTATCGCCTCAGCTCCAGGAATCGTTCCACCGTCGAGGGGGAGTGGTTCTGGTAGTGGTTGTTGGCGTAGGCGAAAACTGTCCTGCCCTCTTCGAGAAAGCGATCCACCAGATCCGACCACCACGATAAGTCCTCGTCTCGGTTCTTCTTGAGATGGGTGTGTCCCTCAGGGAACTCGCGGCGGTCGCCGAGCCAGCGGATGTAGGAGAAGTCCGCCGTCGCCTCCTCCATCCGCGGCATCCCCGGGTAGTCGATGAGCGCCAAGGCCACGCCGCGCTCGCTGAGCATCTCGGGTAGGTCCGAACCCAGCCAGCTCCTGTGCCTTACCTCGACGGTGTAACGGAAGCCTTCTGGAAGCCCCTTGAGGAAGTCTTCGAGGACGCCCATACCCTCGACGGTAAAGGAAGGCGGGAGCTGCAGGAGGAGCGGGCCAAGCCTGTCTCCCAGCTCATCCATCGTACTTATGAAGCTTTCGGCCTCGGCTTCGGAGCTGACGAGGTTTCTCTCGTGCGTCACCTCCTGTGGAAACTTCGCAGCGAACAGGAACCCGTCCGGTGCGACTTCGCGCCAGTTCTGTACGGTCGAGCGACGCGGGGTGCCGTAGAACGTCGAGTCTATCTCCACGGTCGCATACCGTTTGACGTACTCGGCGAGCCTCGAGCCGGAAGGGAGGGCTTCGGGGTAGAGGGTTCCTTCCCAGTCCGCATAAGACCAGCCGGAGGTCCCCAGATAGAGACCCCTCTCCGGCGGCTCGATGCTGCCCGGAGTCTCCGCGAAGAGCCGCTGTTGTGTAGAATCGTCCATCCGCCCTCGAACCTGCGATGCTACCATAACGGGCCCCCGGGGGTCTTATGAAAGCTCTTCCTGTACTCCCCGGCAGCATGTACTAAATTGGCGCCGTGAACGAGAGATGCCGGACACCATGAAGGTCTTCTACAGCGACCACTTCGTGCTACCCCTGCCCGAGGGACACCGCTTCCCGATGGTCAAGTACTCGATGCTGCGCGAGAGGGTCGCGCAAGATGGGATCTGCGGTCCCGGAGAGCTCTTGACGCCGCGCGCGGTAACGGACGAGGAGATCCTGCGCGCCCACACCCCCGACTACCTCAGGCGCGTCGTCTGCGGAAAGCTCTCGGACAAGGAGATGCGGCGCATCGGTTTCCCTTGGTCAGAGAAGATGGTAGAGCGCTCCCGCCGCGCATCGGGCGGCACGCTTGGAGCCTGCCTCGCCGCCCTCGAGGAGGGATTCGCGGCGAACCTCGCTGGGGGAACGCACCACGCTTTCTCCGCCAGGGGTGAGGGATACTGCGTCTTCAACGACTCGGCCATCGCCGCCCGCGCCGTCCAGGACGCGGGTCTCGTGGAGCGTGTGCTCATAATCGACACGGACGTCCACCAGGGCAACGGGACGGCAGAGATCCTGCGCACAGACCCCACGGTGTTTACGTTCTCGATCCACGGCGCGAAGAATTTTCCCTTCCGCAAAGAAGAGAGCGACCTCGACGCGCCACTCCCCGACGGCACCGATGATACCGAGTTCCTGGCGGCGCTCGAAAGAGGCCTGGAGGCGGCGCTCGACGCCGCGGATGCAGAGCTCGCGATCTACCTCGCAGGGGCCGATCCTTTCGAGGGAGACCGCCTCGGCCGGCTCTCCGTTACGAAGGAGGGCCTCGCCGAGCGAGACCGGATCGTCCTCGAGACCTGCACTGAACGCAGCATCCCTGTCGCCACGACGATGGCAGGCGGCTACGCCACCGAAGTGGAGGACACGGTTGACGTACACTTGCAGAGCATCAGGAGGGCGGCCGATCTGCTGAAGAGTACAGCGGATAGATCGAAAGAGCCCCAAGGGACGTGAGCGAGAACCGGAGATCCTGCATCATCATCGGGGCCGGTATCTCTGGTCTGCTCGCGGCCGACACCCTGCAGCGAGAGGGTTGGGACGTCACGGTCCTGGACAAGGGCCGTGGGGTCGGCGGCAGGATGGCCACCAGGCGCCTCGGCACAGGCAACTTCGACCACGGCGCCCAGTTCTTCACCGTAAGGGGCGAACGCTTCTCCGGACTCGTGGAAGGCTGGCTCGAATCAGGTGTCGCCACGGAGTGGACGCGCGGGTTCGCCGACGAACAGGGGCAGCCGAACGAAGACGGCCATCCCCGCTACAGAGGCTCTGAGGGTATGACGTCCATCCCAGAACACATCGCCCGCGACCTCGACGTGCGCACCGGAGAGAGGGCTGTAAGGGTGGATGGTGGCGATGGTGGTTGGGATGTCGGGTGCGAGTCAGGATCGCGGATAACCGGGGATGCCCTCGTACTCGCGACGCCGGTTGCTCAGGCGTTGGACCTGATCTCGTCGGGGAGCTACACGCTGCCGGATAGGGCCCGGCGCCAGCTCGAAGCTATCTCCTACGACCCCTGCCTCGCCCTCATGGTACTGCTCGAAGGTCCGACCGGCGTGCCCGAGCCCGGGGGGATGCAGATAAAGGGTGAGCCGCTGGACTGGATCGGCGACAACAGGCGTAAAGGTATCTCCAGAGCCCCGGCCTTAACGGTCCACGCCGGGCCGCAATGGAGCCGCTCGCACTTCGAGGACGATGAAGCCGAGGTCATTGAGTCCATGACCTCGCTAGCGGCCGCCCGGCTAGGCACTGACCTCGCCCCCGCCGTCGTCGAGACCTCCCTCGCCAGGTGGCGTTATAGCTGGGTTACGAACGCCCACCCTGTACCATGCCTCATCGTCTCTGATGACCCGCCGCTGCTTTTCTGCGGCGACGCCTTCGGGCAGCCCAAGGTCGAGGGCGCAGCCCTCTCGGGACTTGCCGCCGCAGACCATCTTCTCGGCCGCGACGCCCGATAACCCGTGTGCGCGTTGTAGACTTCTTGGACCGTTTCCTGCTTCTCGGTGTGCTTTCTCCTCAAAGTCTCCTCCTGTATGGGGATGTAACTCTACACCCGATTGACGGAGAAGTTGACTTCGGCACTGGCTCGGAGAATGGGGCGCACCCCGCGTCTTGAACCGCCTCATCACGTTGCTACTATGATGCCTTAGGAGCTAGAAGGATGGCTCTAGAGGGAAGGCCCTCCCACATAAGCCCTCGTAAGTAGCTTCAGGGAAGGAAGAGGTCAATGTTGAGTACAACCAGTACATCCATGATGCGCGGCCACGTACCCAAGTACCTGGCGAGCGTACTGCTGGCGTGCGTGGCGGCTGTACTTACCGCAGTGCCGATCTTCGGGCAGACGGTTACGGTGACGCTGGTTGGTGCGGGGGACATCGCCAACTGCACCCTCAACAACGACGAGGCCACTGCAGAGCTGCTCGGTAGCTCACTAAAGAGTCTCACTACAGATGGTTCGCTACCCCCGCGAAGCCAAGCACGAGTCATCGCCCTTGGGGACAGCGCCTACCCCAGCGGTTCCCGCACACAGTTCGCCAACTGCTACGACAATTATCGGCTCACCGACGGCACCCGATACGATTCCTCCCGCCCGGCGTGGTGGGGCCGGTACAAGAAGCGCACGATGCCCATACTGGGCAACCACGAATACCTCAACTCCTCGGACTCCAGCCTCAAATCGACGCCCTACTTCGATTACTTCGGTGCGAAGAACGGCTTCTTGCCGCCCTCGGCACCGGTGCCGAATACGACCGCGAACCCTGGATTGAGCCTCGGCAAGGGCTACTACTCCTACGATCTGGGAAGCTGGCATGTAGTGGCACTCAACAGCAATGACGCGTGCTCCCATGTGAGCTGCTCTAGCACATCTGCCCAGGGCAAGTGGCTTCGCAGCGACCTAGCTGCCAATCCGAGCGCGTGCACCCTCGCCTACATCCACCATCCGCTCTACGCAACAGGCAGCGGTGGCGTAGCCCCCGAGGTGAAGCCTCTCGTGAAGATCCTCTACAATCACAACGCCGACGTGATGCTGAACGCGCACAACCACCGCTACGAGCGCCTAGCCCGCATAGACCCAAACGGCAATCCAGATCGCGCCCAGGGCATCCGTATGATCACCGTCGGAACCGGTGGCGAGCCCGGCAACCCACCGGACGTGGAGCCACCAGCCATCAGCCAGGTCAGGATATTCTATACGCCGGGTATCATCAGGATGGACCTGAACAGCGGCTCTTACAGCTGGAAGTTTGTGGCAGTAGACGGCACATCAAACGGGAAGGTTGTGGACTCAACCCCAAGGGGCACCGAGTCGTGCCACTAGAACCTTTCTCGGAAAGGTCCCAGGACCTTTCCGAGAAAGGAGCATTTCAGCTAGTCAGCATGCGAGTGCCCAAGTCTTGGCTGACTGGCTGGGGAGGCGGCAAAGCCGCCGTGCTGAGAAGCGAAGGCATCAGCCTGAGCGTGCTGAGAAGCGTGGGTTGCAGAAGGATAGACCTTCTGCAACCCGCTGGGGGGAGCCCAGGAACGCTCCCAGGCGAGATACGTAGGGATGCATCTAGCGTCGAGTAACAAAAAGTGGTACATATGACCTATAAAACAAGACAGGGTGAAGGAGAAGGGGTCCTTGGGAAACAGAAGGGTGGCGCTGAAGCCACACGCGTCCAAGATCCGGCAGTGGGTCGAGGAGGGCCGGGGCGACTCGTGGATCGCACAGGAGTTGAACACCACACCGTCTAGCGTACAGAGCTTCCGGTCGCGAAACTCGATCTACCGCCGGGATCCCGTCCGGCGCGGCCAGCTCTCGGAGCACTCTGCGGTGCTCGACGAGACGGAGGATGGCATAGTCCTGAAGACCGATGCCAGCGAGTCCGAGGTCTTCGAGCGTGAGTGGCGTAGCTACCTGCGCGGCTCGCCGGACGACCTGCAGCTGGTGATCACGCAGGACAGGATCTACCTGGAGAAAGTCCGCTAAGGTGCCCGGAGAGCCCGACGTCGAGTTGCGGCTCTCTCTAGAGGAAGCAGAAGCGTTGCACGCACTGCTCGAGCACCTTCTCGAAAGCGGAGAGAGCGACCCGCACCTCGCACATTCCTACCGGCTCCTCGGCTGGCGCCTACTCGCCGCGAAGGGCGGTACAGGCCTCACCGAACGCATCGCAGGCCTGGCACGCGACGCGAAAAGCCTCGAAGATTACGAATCTGCGCGCGATAAGGCGCTGGGTCCCCTGCTCGACGGCCTGGAACGCGGCGAGAACCGGGATCCGTGAGTAGAAGGTGTCAGGCTACAGGTTTCAGGTACCTGGCCTTTCTTGAGGTCGGGCGCGTGAACATCAGCGCTGAGGTGCCGGAGTCCTAAAGCAAGCTCTCTGCGGACATAGCCGATTTCGAGATTACACGATCGTACTGAATAGACCGGCAGCCCCCAGCACAAACCTGGAACCTGATACCTAAATTGTTATCAAAGTGTTACCTTGCGGTAGCGGTATTGTAACAGCGATGCTCTATCTTGCCTGGCACTGGGCTCCTTTCCCCCTTCCTGGCCCAGAATGAGCGGCCCGGGCCGCGGATCATGCGCGGTCCGGTATTTCGTTTGTGTTAACCTCTGTGGGCGTTATGCAGTATCTCCTCAGTTCGCTCGCGCTAATACTCTTCATCGGGATACTCGCTCTCCTCGCACAATGGTCGAGAAAGAGCAGGGGGGCGGAGATCACGCTCTTGATCGTGCTCGTTTTCGCCTCGTTCCTGCTGCTCGCTACGGGGGGGTTGCTTGGCCTCCTGTGGGCCTCGGGCCAGGTGTCCTCGGAGGCCTATCTGCAGAGGGTGTTGGCGGTCGCGGCAGTAACTGTGACGGTAGCAGGCTTGCTCGGGCTCGCGCTCTGCGTCCCCACACTGCTGAAGATCGTTCGTGGCAGGCCGAACGGAGGGTTCTGGACGGACCCCCCGATCTTTCTCGCCCTCTGGTTGTTCGTCGTCGTGCTGGCCAGCAACGTAGTAAGCATCATCGGGTTCGAGCAGTTGAATCAGGTCGGCGCCTTCTCTTTAGGAACCGGCGGCAGGATCCCACCCATCGCCATCCTAGCCAGCCAGCTGCCTTTCGTCGTCATCGCGCTTCTGGGCGTCGGCGCCGGTATCCGCCGCAGCCCCCGTGAGACGCTAGCCCGTCTCGGCTACGGTCCCATCTCTTTCACGCACCTAGGAATAGTCGTGCTTTTGATCGTGGTGGCGTTCGCGCTCTCGGCGGCCGCCGACTCTCTTTTCTCGCAGTTGCAGCCTGACCTCTACCGCGAGGTCGGTGAGGTCTCCAATACGCTCTTCAACCCGAAGGGATTGAGTCCGCTCTCGGCGGTGCTCTTCGCCGTGCTGATCGGGGTCGGTGCCGGACTCGGGGAGGAGACGCTCTTCCGCGGTGCCGTGCAGCCCGTCTTCGGGATACCGGCGACATCCCTCCTCTTCGCCTCGATGCACGTGCAGTACGGTCCGTCGCTGTTGCTCGGCTACATCTTCGTGCTCGCCATCGGCCTCGGACTCCTCCGGCGCTACATCAACACCACGGCGAGCTTCCTGGCGCATGCAGGCTACAACACGCTCGGCATCCTGGCCGTCTACTTCTTGAGCGTGTAGAGAACGGCAGCAGGGGACCAGGCGCTACGCTTCGCGTCTCATGAGCAGCCATTCCTTTTCGGCGTCCAGCGTTGGTGCGCCGAACGTCTCTACGGTCTCGAATCCGACCCTTTCATAGACGCGGATAGCGCGGTCGTTGAAGGCTGCCACGGTAAGGCGGAAAGCCGGAGGTGAGTAAGTCTCCCGCGCGAACTGGAGGCCGGCGCACACGAACTCTTCTCCGAGGCCCTGTCCCGTGAGATCCGGCCTCATCCCGAGCCCGATATCGAGTGCGAGCGTGCGCTCGTAGACTCCGAGCCGCTTTCCGGGCGCGACCTGTGCATCCTTCCCGAAGCAGAAATATCCCACCAGATCTCCGCTTTCGTCGAAGACGGAGTGGTAGCGGAGGCGTGGCCGCAGAAGCGAGTCGACGGAGGTGGGATCTCCATCGTAGACCGAATAGGACCCTTCGTAGCGCCAGCGCGAGATAACCCGCGCGTCGTCTGGCGTGATCGGCTTCAGGGCGAAGCGCAACCGCGAAGTCCGGGGAGTCTAGGCCGCCAGAGAGTCGGTAACGGGGACGACCGGCGCGGGCTCGAGCGCGAAGGCGATGCGGACCAGTAGCTCGCTGACCTCGACGCCCAATCCTCTAGCGATGCTCTCCAGGACCCTCGAGGACGGGTCTTTCTCGCCGCGTTCGATCTCGGCGAGGTACGAGACCGAGACGTGCGCGCCCTCGGAGACCTGCTTTAGCGTCAGTCCGCGCTCGTTGCGTTCCGCCCGCAAGGTCTCGCCGATGGTCGAGAGAAGGTCTCCCTTGTGCCGCTCCGGACTTATCTCCAAGGTCTTCACGCCCTAGATTCTATCCTCCGACCGGCGCTTTGCGCAACCCACCCGCCAACTTCTTGACGAGAACCACCTCTTGGGAGTCGGCCTCGGGGGTCCCGTACGGCGTCTCCATGACCACGGGAACCCCCTGTAGCCCGTCGAAAAACCCCGGCCAGGCGTCGACGGGTATGCTCCCCTCCCCCACCTTACGATGCCCGTCGCGGTGGCTACCGAGTTCGTTTTTCGCGTCGTTCAGGTGCAGCAGGGCGATCGCGTCCCCCACGACCTCCCCGAGCTCTTCGGCGACCTTCCGCCCTCCACCCTCCGCCGAAAGGTCGTAGCCCGCTACGAAAGCATGGGCCGTATCGACGCAGACCCTCACCCCGGCACGCAGCGCGACCTCCCCTAGCGACTCGAACGTCGAGCAGAGTTGGGTGCCGGCCCCGACGGAGTTCTCGACCACGAGCTCGGCCACCGCCCCTGAGGTCCCGTCGAGTTCGGCCGCCCGGTCTCTCGCCCGCCCGAGGCCATCCACGAGCCGCTCCATACCCTTCTTCTCACCCTCTCCCCTGTGGCTGCCCGCGTGCACTACCACCAGATCGACCCCGAGCGCGCCGGCCGCGTCTAGCTCTAGCGCTAGGGCGACCACCGAGAGTTCTCGCTGTTCTTCGCTCGTAGAGGCCAGGTTTATAAGATATTTGGCGTGCGCGACGACCGGCGAGATGCCGAGTTTACGGCTCGTTTCGACGAACGTATCGGCGTCCTGGCGTCGTTTCGGGTCGGCCCAGGCTTGAGGGTTGGAGACGAAGATCTGGATGGTCTCGCACCCAAGCTCGCGGGCGCTCTCGAGGGTTTTGGCGAGCCCGCCAGAGGTCGGAAGATGCCGTCCTATGCTGCTCGTCCTCTCTGGCATGGCGGGGATTCTACCGGCCCGCGGCGGGCCTCGCTATGAGAGATATAATCTCTTCAGACCATAAGGATGATCGGAAGGAGCCAACCGCATGGCGGTCGAAGGCAAGGTAGCTAAGATTCTGGGCAACAACGAGATCGTTATAAACCGCGGAAGAGGCGAGGGCGTCCGTCAGGGCATGCTCTTCGAGATCTTCGCCCCCGAGGGCGAGGAGGTCTGGGACCCTGATACGGGCGAGACGCTCGGAACGGTCGAGGACGTCAAGGCTAAGGCCGAGGTTACGGAAGTCAAGGACAGGCTCGCCGTGGCCCGCCTGCAGAACATGCAGGATACGCCGTTCGGGGCCGTGAACATCGGGGAGATGCAGGAGAATTTGCAGCGTATGTTCGGGCAGATGTTCGGAGAAGACGTTCAGATCCGGGGCTTCGGCGCTACCTCGGGCGACGACCCCGACCTGGAGTCGATGCTCGGCGGTCCCCTGCAGGACCTCTCGCAGGTGCAGGTCGGAGACGCCGTGCGCGAGATCAGACGCCGCTAGAGCGGTTCGCAGTCCATCTGCAAAGCGCGGTTTCAGGAAAAGTCGGGAGAAGCCCAGTGCTGCGCGAGATGACTCTCCGACTCATCGAATCTCACTCGACGTGAAAACCACTGTAGAACCACCGCACACGTTGTGAACGACCTCTCCCGCCTGCCGGTGACGTTCGGCCTCATTGGCGCCTGCGTGGCCGTTTACATCGCCGTCGCTATCGCGGGCCAGGGCTACGGTTACCCCCTGAACGTTGGGCTCGTTACTCAGCCCCAGGAGGTGCTGGCGCAAGGTGCCCTCGTGCCAGCCGCCGTCACCCGGGGCCAGGTGTGGCTCTTGCTGTCGAGTATGTTCCTGCACGCAGGGTTCATCCACCTGGCGCTGAACATGCTCTCCCTGTACTTCCTCGGCTCCTTCGTGGAGCGGGCGTTCGGGAAGGGCCGTTTTCTCGCGCTCTACTTGTCGAGTGGGCTCGCCGGCGGCATCGCCTACCTCTACTTCGGCGCCTTCGAGGGTCCCGTGGTCGGGGCTTCTGGTGCTATCTTCGGTCTTCTCGGAGGTGTCCTGGGTTACTCTCTGCGCAGAGGCACCTTCTCCTGGCAGAACCCCCTGATCCGGCAGCTCCTGATCCTGACCATCCTGAACCTCTACATCGGATTCTCCGTCCCCAATATCAGCAATACAGCTCACATCGGCGGCCTCCTCGGCGGGGCCGCATTCGGATGGCTCACAGCACCCACCGTCTACTCGGGCAAGAAGCTCCGCCTGGCAACACCGACCATCATCCTGCTCGGCGCGGAACTGATCCTGCTCGCACTTTGGCTCCTCCTCGCCTAAGCGCTGCGCGTATAGCCTAAGCCTTAAGCACAATGAGCTCTCAGCAGTCAGCTTCTTGCTGACTGCTGAGAGCGAGGGCCCTATTAGGGCTCGGAGCGTGCTGATAGCTGATGGCTTTAATTGTGCGGAAGCACAATCAGCCCGGCGGTGGCGATTACGAGCGTCGCCACGAACATGATGCCGGCCAACCGGTTCGTGTGCTCGGCCTGGGCTTCGGGGAGCAGGTGCGCGGCGCCGATGTATGCAAGCACCCCTCCTGCGAGGCCGGTCAGCAGGCCGAGCGCGCCTCCGCCCGGTGCCGGAAAGGCCACGGTCACAGCCGCGGCGGCGGGGATCACCAGCCCGAGAGAGACCGACGTCCTGATGACCCCGGCTCTTCCGACGCGGGCTGCGAGCAGTACGGCGGCGAGGGAGATCCCCACGGGGATCTGGTGCACGAGAACCCCGAGCCCGACGAGCCAGGAGGTGATGGCCGAGACCTTGGCGCCAACTCCTAGAACGAAGCCGTCAGCGAGGTTGTGGATGGCCAGCCCGAGGACGAAAGGCCCGAGCGCGTGTTTGTGGATGTGCTCCTCGGGAAGGTGGTGCGTGTGGGCCCTGGTCAACGCCTCGGTCAGGAACAGCAGGGCGAACCCTCCGACGAACCCGACGACCGCGGTCTCTCCACCGAGCTCGAGACCCTCGGGGAAGAGGTTGACGAACGCGAGTGCGAGCAGTATCCCCGCGGCGAAGGCGGCGGAGTAGGAGCGGCCCCTGGCTCCTAACTCCCCACCGAGTAGGGCGAGGAGGCTGGCCCCCGAGAAGCCCACCGCGGCCAGCGAAGCCGTCAGGATCGCGCTCACCGCAGTCCGCCTTCCACGTTGGCGCCCGGGCAGCCACGCATCCCTACCTGCACGACGAGCACGTACCGTAAACCTCGAGACTGTGCGCACGGACCTCGAAGCCTCCGCCGGTCAGGGGAGGGTCTTGCAAGTCCACAGGGCACCACTCGAACTCCGCAACGCTCCCACAATCCTCACAGATAAGGTGGTGGTGATCCTCGGCCAGCTCGTAGCGCGGACCTTCGCCAAAGTCCAGCCTGCGTACCAGCCCACAGAAAAGTTCGAGCGTCCTGTATACCGTCACCATCCCAACCTGGGGACAGCGGGCCCTTATCTCCTCCAGACCTTGATATCGGCCGCGATAGCCGCCAGAATAGCCAAACGTTGCGGTGTCACCTTGTACCCGCATCCACGTATCTTCCCGACAGCCGCCTCGAAACTCACCCAGGACCTCATACTAATGGAAAGAGTTTTTCATTTGCAAGGTAGCAAGAACATGCTGGTACGTCAAAGCGGCTGGGTAGGGCGAATTATGGGTTGGCTATCAAGGTCTGCAAAATCCTTGTAAACTCTCTCGGACTCGTGGCTTCCGGAGATAACAAACGGCTGTCGCTCTTGGCCCGCTTCCGCTCCATCTTGAGCGGTCGCGATTGGGTCTACCTGTCCAGTCTTCTGCTTCCTCTGGTTATCTACGACCTGGTGTTGAAGGGGATCCGGATACACTCTCAGGAAGGACTTCCGGGGGGAGTTGCGGCCTTCGCCTTGATCCGTTCGGATCTGCTGTTCAACCTGGGGTTTGTGTTCTCGTGGGTCGGGCTCTTCGCTTTGACCAGGCAGAGTCGCTGGCGCTGGCCTGTGGTCTTCCTCTTCCATACGGCCGCCATACTCGTCGTCGCTACGACGACATCGGCCCACCAGTACTTCCAGGAGACCGGCTCGACGCTCAGCCTCAGCGTCATCACGTACTCGCTCAGCAAGCTGGGAGAGATCGGGGATGTGATCGGCAGCGTGACATCCCTCGCTATCTGGGCCTGGGTCCTGGTAATCCTCGGCTATCTAGTGATTGGTCCCTGGACGATAAGCACGCTCGTTTGTGGAAAGCCCGGGCGGCCGAGGTCCTACGGTTCCCTGTCCACCTGCAGGCTGTTCGCCCTAGGGGCATTCACGACGGCTGTCGGGCTCATCTTCCTCTCAGTGCCTGTCCGCGCGGGAGAAGCCGGCAAGTCGTTCTCCAGGGACACCATCGTCAACGTTGTCATGTCCGAGGTGGAACACGCGAAGATCAGAGACCTGGTCGCCAACGCCTCCCCGATGCAGCCTCCTGCGCAAACGCACCTGCAGCAGACCGCGGAGACCCAGAAGAAAAACGTCGTCCTGATCCACCTCGAGTCTGTCCGGGCGCGCTCCACGACACCCTACAACGAGAACCTTGACGCGACGCCCTACCTGGACAGTCTCTCGAAGAAGAGCCTCATGGCCGAGCGTGCATACACGATCGTCCCCCACACTTCGAAGGCCATTACCGCGATAAACTGCGGTATCGATCCGCACCTCGTACGCGAGATCACCGAGGCCGAGCCGGGCGGTGTCCCGGCCCGGTGCCTGCCCGAACTCTTGAAGGAGCAGGGGTATGACTCGGTCTGGTTCTCCTCGGCGACCGAGTACTTCGAAGACCGCAGGAGTCTCGTCCAGAACTTCGGTTACGACGAGTTCTATCCAGTCGATACGATGAACAAGGCGGGCTTCCAGATGTCCAACTACTTCGGCTACGAGGATGACATCATGCTCCAGCCGAGCAGGGATTGGTTGGAGCGGCACAAAGACAGACCCTTCCTTGCTACCTACCTGGGGGTTACGGGCCACCACCAGTACATACCTGTCGACCGTTACGGGCTGAAGGACTACTCGGACTTCCCCCCGCTCGATCACTACCAGAACTCGGTCCGCTACCTCGACTTCTTCGTGAAGAACGTTATAGACCAGTACAAAGAGCTGGGGCTCTACGACGACACCATCTTCGTTATCTACGGCGACCACGGGGAGGCCTTCGGCGAGCACGACCTCTTCCAGCACGACGACACCATCTACCAGGAGGGACTCAAGGTACCGTTTATCATCCACGAGCCGGGACGCTTCGAGCACGGCAGACGCGTCGCGACCCTGACGAACCAGCTCGACGTCCTCCCCACCGTCCTGGATCTGCTCGGCTTCAAGGTTACGGGCGGCCATTACCCCGGGATATCTCTACTCTCCGGGCCGGCGGAGGACCGCACACTATATTTCAGTTGCTTCGATGAGTACAGGTGCCTCGCCAGCATCCAGGGGGACGAGAAGTACATCTACTTCTTCGGCAACCAGCCCCCGGAGGTCTACGATCTGGGCTCGGACCCCCTGGAGCAGAACAACATCGCCAACCAACTGAGCAGAGAAGAGCTGAAGGACAAACGTCTGCAGGCGCTCGCCTGGTACTCGAAAGTCAACGCCATGTACGAGAGGTGATTATGAGGGTTTGGGAAGGGAGAACCCTTCCCAAACCCGCGCTCTCAGCGATCAGCCTTCAGCTTCTTGTTTTTGCTGGTCGCTGAAGGCTAGCTGCCGACCGCGCGGGTTGCAGAAGCTCAATCCTTCTGCAACCCGCTATCAGGACGTTTTCGCCGGGACCCCGAGTGCCTCAAGAGCAGGATCATGGCGAAGCCCAACGCCAGGACGCTGCTGACGAAGAGGTTTCCGCGGATGGTGCCGCCGATCAGGAACGCCGGGTCGATGCGGAGGGTCTCAACGAAGAAGCGCCCGAAGGAGTAGAGGCTTACGTAGAGCGCGGCGAGGTCACCGGTCTTGAGGCGGTCCGCGAAGCGGCGGGCCACATATAGCAGTATCAGGCAGACCAGGACGTCCCAGATCGACTCGTACAGGAAGGTCGGGTGGAAGGTCGCGGCGTCTAAGTACCCGACGGGCCTGTTCTCCGGAGCTATGCGGATGGCCCAGGGCAAATCAGAAGGCCGTCCGAAGAGCTCCTGGTTGAAGTAGTTGCCCCAGCGCCCTATCGCCTGGGCGAGGACGAGTCCGGGCGCTACGGCATCGGCGAAAGCCCACGGGCTTATGCCCCTGATGCGGGCGAAGATCAATAGCCCCACAAACCCTCCGACGACAGCGCCGTAGATCCCCAGGCCCCCGTTCCAGACCTCGAAGACGCCGGGGAAAGGGTCGTCTGCGTAGAGATCGTAGTCGGTGATAACGTGGTAGGCCCTGGCGCCGACGAATCCCAATGGCACGATATAGAAGAGCGAGTCGAGGGCCAGGGCACGGTCATAGCCCTTGCGCTCCAGCTCCCTCCCCGTGAGCCAGGTTGCGACGACGATGCCGAGCGCTATGCACAGCCCGTAGTAGCGGAGGGCGAAAGGTCCCACCTCGAACAATACGGGTGAAGGTGGGCTCGGCAAAGAGGCGAGGGTTAGAGACATGTACCTACTCCGCCGAGGGGCCGGAGTTCTTGTCCGGAGACTTCTCTGTGATGGGCTGCGCGTCCGTGGGATTCGGGTCCTTCTCCGATTGCTCTACGCCGTAGTAGGACTCCAGGATGTGTCGCACGGCGGGGGCCGCACTCATCTCACTGCCTTCCTCGAAAGCCCCTCCGCCCTCGATCATGACGACGACGACCAGGGGGTCCGATTCCTTGTTTGCGGCCCAGCCCACGTACCAGTTCACGAAATCCTTCCCGCTGGGCAACTCGCCCGTACCGCTCTTGCCCAACGTGGGCAGCCTGGACCCGACGAACGCGGGGTAGGCGGTGCCCTCGTGTTGTGGCACCCCCCTGACATCGTTCGCTGGCACCCCCCTCAGACCCTCCCTGGCGTTCTCCAGATAAGCGTCGGGCAGGCCCACGTTGCCTGAGGGCTTCGGGGAGATCCGCTCGGCGACGCTGCCGTCCTGGTTCTGGATCTCGCTCGCCACGTGCGGCGTGACGAGCGTGCCGCCGTTCTCGACGGCCGAGTAAGCTACTGCGAGCTGAATCGGGGAGACGAGCAGGTCCCCCTGGCCGATGGCGAGGTTAACCCAGTCCCCGACGCTCCAGTAGGCCTCTTCCGGGGTGCCCAGGGCTTTGGCCAGTTCCCGCTCCCCCGCCTCCGTCGGCACGCGCCCCACCGTCTCACCGGCCAGGTCTATGCCGGTAAGGGATCCGAAGCCGAACCTTTCGTAGAAGTGAGGCAGCCACTCCTTGTCTGAGGTGCTGTTCCAGATCCAGTCGGCGACCTGGTAGAAGAACTTGTCGTTGGAGTCAGTGAGTGCTTCCGAGAAGTTCTCGGTGCCGTGGGTACCCAGGTACGCCGCGTTGGGGCTGTTCTCACGCCAGCTCTGGTAGCAGGGGCTGACCGTGACGCCTGTAGGGTGCCAGCAGGACCCGTCGTCGGTGTAGGTGGTGTACCTGTCGATGACGCCCGATGCGAGGCCACCGAGGCCGGTGAACGTCTTGAAGGTCGATGCGGCGGGCTCGCCGGCCGTTATCGCGCGGTCGATGAAGGGGTGGTCGGCCTTGTTGCTGCTGAGGTACCGGTAGGTCCTGAGTTCCCTGGTACCCGAGATGCCGCCGACGAATAGCTTCGGGTCGAAGTCGGGACGGCTGGCGAGGGCCAGGATCTCGCCGTTACGGGGGTCCATCGCGATAACAGCCCCTCCCCTCCCGGGGTACCCGACCTCCCTCACCCGTCCGAGGGCGGCGTCGAGCTCATCCTCGGCCAGGCGCTGCACGTCGAGGTCCACGGTCAGCTGCAAATTCTTGCCAGGCACCGGCTCGGTGACATGGTCGGGCAACTCCTGGCTCGGGTCCGTCTTTATGGGATCACCGTCTTCGTCCACGAACCTGCCCATGGAATCGACCCTGCTGTCCTCGGGAACTATTCGTCCGAGGGCGTCTACGTTGTAGGTTCTCCGGCCTGCTTTGCCGCGCAACACCTCCTCATAAGAGAGCTCGACCCCGCTCTTGCCGACGACAGAGTCGGGGTCCAGTCCCTTGAACGTGTCCTGCTTCAGCTCGTCCAGGGTTACGGCGCCAGTGTACCCGAGGATGTGGGAGGCGAGCCTCCCTTCCGGGTAGCTTCGGACCCAGTCGTCGTTTACGGCGACGCCCTCGAACTCCCCGGTGCGCTCGCTAATGTAGGTCACCGCATCGCGGCCCGCGTTCTCCTTCACCAGGATGGGGCTGTACTGACTGCCGTTCTCCTTCGCCGCGTCGTAGCGGGCCACAACAGCCTCGGTGTCGGCCCCTACGACCTTGGCTAGCTGCTTCACCTTGTCCCTGGAGATCTCGTCCGGTATGACGGTTACGTTCAACCCGGGAACGTTGTTCGCGAGGATCTTGCCGTCCCGGTCGTAGATCACTCCGCGCTGGGCGGGGATCTTGATGTTGGTGCGTTGCGTGGCCCTCGCGGCGAGGGTGTAGTCCTGGCCTGTCAGGACCTGCAGATACCACAGCCTGGCGCCCAGGACGATGAAGACCACGGCGATCAGAACCGCCAGGGAGACGACGCGCACCTGCATATTGCCCTTGGTCATCGGCGGCGTCTCCACACGCTTTTTCGCGGGCTTCGCCTGCTTCTTCTCTCTCACCGGCAACCGGAGCAACCTCTACCTCCCTCCCACTCTCTCCGCCTGGACGATCAAACGTTTCGAGTAATCAGGCAGGGTACACGTCTGCAGCGACACTATGTTCTTGCCCTTGAGCGCTCTCGTCACCCAAACTTCGTGCGGATTCACGACAAAGACCTTGAACACCTTGTAGACGTAGCGCTTGCCCGCCGCGTCGGTGATGAAGATTTTGTCCCCCTTCTCGAGGACGTTCAAATCCCAGAACGCAAGCCAGCTGTTCGTTCCAGGGAAACCGAGCCGGTGGCCGGCGATGTATACGTTCGCCTGCTTGTCCCAGGGGTCGCCGGTCCCGCGGAGGTGCACGGCGGCGTGGTCGTGGAACGCTTTTTCGTTGTCGCTGTCGGTGTAGGGCACCGTGTCGTTGCGTATCTGGGCCATCTTCGGGATCGTCATCCGCAGCATTTTGCGCTCCGGCCCCCTGCGGGCGGCCTTCTTCTTGGCCGCCCGCTTCGTGGCGGCCTCTTTCTGCCTCTCGATGGCCCGGTCGATCTTCCCTGCGTCCACAGGGAGTTCGGGCTGTTCGGTGGGCCGTTCGGCGGCCGGGCTGGCCTTCTTGGCGGCCACGACGTCGGCCTCGGCGTCTTGCTGCGGGGGGGCCACGAAGAAGCTGGCGGCCACCACGATACCTACCCCGGCAATCAGCAAGCTGAGTGCGTTGATGACCGTTTCGGTGTAGCGCGCTATCTTTCCCTCCCTACGCTGCCCCGCGTCCGACGCCTCGATCGCAATCCATTGTATCCCAAAAGCGAACTACTATTACCCGCGTCAGGCACCGATGGCAAAGTATTTTCTGGCCACCACCTTCTTTTCACCGGCCGCTGCCGACGTGGCGTAGACCGCTACCGTGTAATCGCCGGAAGGCAGTCGCCCTCCCGAAGCGGGCCGGACGGCGAACTTTACCACGCCGGAAGCCCCGCCATAGGACACACTGAGCCGTTCCTCGCCTTCCTTCGAGACGACGAGCTCGTCACCGCCCAGCAGACGGCCCAGGACGGAGTCCTTCGACGCCCTTCCGACCCTAGCCTCGAGATCCTCGTAGGTGGCGAGGTCCTCGACCCTCAGATAGACGTAGACGGCTTCCGGCCTCTCCTCGAACCGTAGCCTGTCCGAGGTCGGGTACATCGTGTTCTCCTGGCTCACAGCGATGTCTTTGGCCCCAGGTGAGATCAACTCCTCCCCCGGCGAGAAGTCTGCGGGCCAGAGGGACGCGACTACCGCAAGCAACAGGATCCCTAAACAGAGAGCAGCAAGACCAACATGGCGGTCTGTGGCCTTGCCCGTAGTCGTGTTGGGGAGCTTGTTCAGAGATCGCCTACCTTCTTTTTGCCCTCGCGAGAGCGTTTCCAGAGCAGGAGCGTCGCGGCGTTGTGCGTGGAGTGGGCGAGGATGGGGGCGAGCAGACCACCGCTGACATCGTACAGGAAGCCGAGAACGAAGCCGCTCACTACGGCCGAGGCCGTCCACAACAGATAACGCCGGTCAGGACCGATGTGGGCCAGGCCGAACAACAGGGAAGCGACCACCAGGCCGAACTCTTGCTGTACGGCGCCCCGGAAGAACGCCTCCTCACCCACCCCGGAGAAGACCGAGACGAGCACGAGGCTCGTCGAATCGGCGCCGTCGACCAGGCGTGGGCCGAGCTCCTCGGAGATCTCCCGCAGAGTGGGTAGAAGACGGTAGGCCAGGAGTCCCCCAGAGACCGTGATGGCTGCGGTGAGGACCCCGAGCAGCACGCTTGCGGCGGGGCTCTCGCCGAGTATCCGCACCTCCAAGCCTCTGAGCCCGCACCACAGGGCCGCAACGACGGCGAGTGAACCGTAGAACACGGCGGAGAACTTGACGAAGCGGGGGCCCAACGCGCGCCTACCCGGGGTACGCTGCGAACCGGTCTGCACGATGGACCATAACCCGTTATTGTACCGGATGCCGACAACCGCAGGTCGTACGGAGTCCGGAGGTAGGAGATGCTCGACGAGTCGATATTCAAGG